>Ga0247708_1000257_pt1 | contig 11873 bp, 9 predicted proteins | sample 42W_NmetaG_FD_189040 | JGI IMG/M metagenome (GOLD analysis project Ga0247708, IMG submission 189040) | Soil microbial communities from hillslope of Landscape Evolution Observatory, University of Arizona, Oracle, AZ, United States - 4-2-W_N | ecosystem: Engineered > Artificial ecosystem > Mesocosm...
AGAAGCTCGGCTCGGGATCCGTGCGCAGGATGCCGCCGGCCAGCCACTCGTCGAACAGGCTGCGGGCGGTGGCGTAGCGGTCGCGGCCCTCGGTCTCCCGGGCCAGGTCGATGCGGACGACGTTGTAGGGGCTGCGGGCCTCGAGGGCCAGCTGGTCGTCGGGGCCGATGACGTCGTATGGCGGGGCGACGACGTCGTCGAGCTCCACCCGGTCGAGGTCGTAGCGGACGCCGGCGAAGGGTTCGAAACGGGGCACGCCTCCCTGCCTAGCAGAGCGGCGTCACCAGATCGGATTCGGCTCGGGCTCGACCGGAGTCACCCGGGACGGCCGCAGCCGCTCCCGCAGGAAGAGGGCCACCAGGGCACCGAAGACGAACCCGCCGACGTGGGCCACCCAGGCCACGCCCTCGTTGGGGTTGGTGAAGAACTGGGCCACGAACCAGAAGCCGAGCAGCCATTTGGCCGGGATATCACGGAACAGCACGAGGAAGATGAGAATGATCAGCGAGCGGATCTTCACGCTTGGGAACAGCACGAGGTAGGCGCCCATCACCCCGGCGATGGCCCCCGAGGCGCCCACCACCGGGATGGTGCTGTCGGGTTGCACGAAGATGTGGGCGAAGGAGGCCACCAGCCCGGCCAGCAGGTAGAAGCCGACGTAGCCGGCGATGCCCATCCGGTCCTCGATGTTGTTGCCGAAGATCCAGAGGAACAGCATGTTGCCGCCCAGGTGGAGCAGGCTGCCGTGGAGGAACATCGAGTACACCAGCGCCAGCCAGACGGACTTGTTCGGGAAGATCTCCGGGCTCTGGGGCGTCCCCCGCTCGCAGGCGGTGTCGTCGTCGAACCGCAGGGTGCGGATGATCTCGTCCTGGGTGAGGGGCCGGCCCTTGACGACCTCGCAGGGGATGGCCGCCACCTCGTAGGAGAAACGGGCCTGGTCGGTGGTCTCGTCGTACGGCCGCTGCACGAAGAAGTACACGCCCACGTTGAGGGCGATGAGCAGGAGGGTGATCGCCGGGAAGCGCCGGGTGGGGTTGTAGTCCTTGAGGGGGATCACCGCCCCGGAGCTTAGGTCCCGGCCCCGTCCGTTCAGGACTGCCGGGTAGGCTCGTCGCGATGCCCGACGACGACGTGTTCAAGCGCTACCTGGAGATGTGGGCGTCCATGGTCGGCATGTCGCGCGAGCGGGCGGAGGCCGTCGTGCGGGATCTGGTGGCGTCGGGCGAGGTGGCCAGGAAGGAGGCCACCAGGGCCGCCGACTGGCTCGTGGAGCGGGGCCGGGCCGGCACCGAGGAGCTGAACGAGCTGATCCGCCGGCAGATCCGCGAGCAGGTGGCCGCCCTGGGGCTGGCCACCAAGGACGACGTGGCCCGCCTCCAGGCCCAGGTCGACGAGCTGAAGGGCGCCCCCGCCACGAAGGTGGCAGCCCAGAAGGTGGCAGCCCAGAAGGTGGCGACCGCGAAGGTGGCAGGGAAGAAGGTGGCGCCGAGGAAAGCGGTCGCGGCCACCAAGCCGGCCGGGATCAGCCGGTCGGCATCGGCCCGGCGGGGCGTCGCCGGCTCCCCGCCGGCGGCGGGCGACGCCGTACCACCGAAGGGCTGAGCGCCCTGCGCCGCCGGCTCGACACGGAGCTGGTTCGGCGGGGACTGGTCTCCAGCCGGGATCGGGCACGGGCCGAGATCGCCGCCGGCCGGGTCCTGGTCGCCGGGGTGCCGGCCACCAAGGCCGCCCGCATGGTGGATGCCGGCGACGCGGTGGCCCTGCAGGGGCCGCCACCTCGCTTCGTCGGGCGGGGCGGGGAGAAGCTCGACGCCGCCCTCGACCGGTTCGGAGTGGATGTGAGCGGTCGCCGGGCCCTCGACGCCGGGGCGTCGACCGGTGGCTTCACCGACTGCCTGCTCCAGCGGGGCGCGGCCTCGGTGCACGCGGTCGACGTGGGCCGGGGCCAGCTCGACCTCCGCCTGCGCCAGGACGGGCGGGTGGTCGTGCTGGAGCGCACGAACGTCCGCTACCTGACCCCGGACGACCTGGGGCGCTTCGACCTGGTGGTCGCCGACCTGTCGTTCATCTCCCTGCGGACGGTGGCGCCCGCCCTGCTCGGCCTGGTTGGGCCCGGGGCCGACCTGGTCGTGCTGATCAAGCCCCAGTTCGAGGCGGGCAAGGCCGAGGCGGCCCGGGAGCGGGGCGTGATCAGGGATCCGGCGGTCTGGACGGCCACGCTCACGGCCGTGCTTGCCGCGTTCGCGGACGGGGGGGCGGCCATCATGGGGCTCATGGTGTCGCCGCTACGCGGGGCGGAGGGCAACGTCGAGTTCCTGGCCCACCTGCGGGCCGGCGGCGCCCGGCCGAGCACGCAGACCGTCGCCGGCCTGGTCGCCGCCGCCGTCGCCGAGGCGGGTGGCTGAGGTGGCCACCGTCGGGCTCGTCGTCCACGAGCTGCGCCCCGAGGCCGCCGGCCTGGCCCAGGAGGCCGCCCGCTGGCTGCTGGACCGGGGCCACACCGTCCGCCTGCCCAAGCCCGACGCCGACACCGTCGGCCTGGCCGAGCTCGGGTGCCCGCCGGAGGAGCTGGCCGAGGGCCTCGACCTGGCGGTCACGCTGGGCGGCGACGGCACGGTGCTGCGGGCCGTCAGCCTGGTCAGCCGGGCCGGCATCCCCCTCCTGGGCGTGAACCTGGGCCGGCTCGGGTACCTGGCCGACCACGAGCCCGAGGGGCTCACCGACGCCCTGGCCCGGGTGCTGGCCGGCGACTACCTGATCGAGGACCGCATGATGCTGTCGGTGCTCGTCGAGCGGGCGGGCGATCCGCCGGCTCTCGCCAAGCTCGGGGACGACCTCTGGGCCCTGAACGAGGCCGTGGTGGAGCGCCCCCAGCCCGGCCACACCGTGCGGGTGGCGGTGCAGGTCGAGGGCCGGCCGTGGACCACCTACTCGGCCGACGGGCTGATCGTCGCCACCCCCACGGGGTCGACGGCCTACGCCTTCTCGGCGGGCGGGCCGATCGTGTCGCCCACCGTGCGGGCCCTGCTGATGACGCCCGTGTCGGCCCACATCTCCTTCGACCGGAGCCTGGTGATCGATGCCGCCGACTCGCTGCGGGTCGAGGTCACCGACCGCCCCGCGGCCCTGGTCCTCGACGGCCGGCGGGTGACCACCCTGGAGCGTGGCGACGCCATCGTGTGCACCGAGGCGCCGGGCTCGGCCCGGTTCGTCACCTTCGGCTCCCGGGACTTCTACGGCATGCTCAAGGCCAAGTTCGGGGTGGCCGACCGCTGATGCTCGTCGAGCTTCACGTCCGTGACCTGGGGGTCATCGCCGACCTCCACCTCGTCCTGGGGGAGGGCATGACCGCGCTCACCGGCGAGACCGGGGCGGGCAAGACCCTGGTGGTCGAGGCCATCGAGCTGCTGGTCGGCGGGCGGGCCGACGCGGTGCTGGTCCGGCCCGGCGCCGAGGAGGCCCTGGTGGAGGGGCGGTTCGTCGACGGCGACGGCGGCGACGGCGAGACCGTGCTGGCCCGGGCCGTGCCCCGCGACGGGCGCTCCCGGGCCTACGTCGACGGGCGGCTGGCCACGGCCGCCGAGCTGGCCGAGCGGGGGCGGGGCCTGGTGGACCTGCACGGGCAGCACGCCCACCAGTCGCTCCTGTCGCCCCGGCTGCAGCGGGCCGCCCTCGACCGCTTCGGTGGAGTCGACCCGCGCCCCCTCGCCGAGGCCCGGGACAGGGTGAAGGCCGTCGACGAGGCCCTGGCCGCCCTCGGCGGCGACGCCCGGGCCCGGGCCCGGGAGATGGACCTGCTGCGGTTCCAGCTGGCCGAGCTGGAGGCGGCGCACCTCGACGACCCCGACGAGGACGCGGTGCTGGAGGCCGAGGAGGACGCCCTGGCCGACGCCACCGCCCACCGGGAGGCGGCCGCCGCTGCCTACGAGGCGCTGAGCGCGGAGCGGGCGGCCCTGGACGCGGTGGGGGAGGCGGTGGCCGCCGTCGCCGGCCGCCGGCCGTTCGCCACGGTCGAGGAGCGGCTGCGCGCCCTCCAGGCCGAGCTGGCCGAGGCCGCATCCGACCTCCGCCAAGCCGGCGACGCCATCGCGGATGACCCGGAACGCCTCGACGAGGTGCGGGGGCGGCGCCGCCTGCTGCGTGAGCTGTGCCGGAAGTACGGTGAGCAGTTGTCCGAGGTGTTGGCGTTCGAGTCCGAGGCGCGCACCCGACTGGCGGAACTGGAGTCACACGGGTTGAGGGTGGAGGCGCTCGAAGCCGAGCGGAAGGAGGCGGTGGCCGAGGTGGAGCAGGCGGCGGCGGCCGTGGCCCAGGCCCGCCGGGGGACGGCGCCCGCGCTGGCCGCCCGGGTGCAGGACAACCTGCGGGCCCTGGCCATGCCCGGCGCCCGGCTGGAGGTGCGCGTCGAGGGTCCCGACCCGGCCGACGGCGTGGAGTTCCTGCTGGCCGCCAACCGGGGCGCCCCGCCGCTGCCCCTGGCCAAGGTGGCGTCCGGGGGCGAGCTGGCCCGGGCCATGCTGGCGGCCCGCCTGGTGCTGACCCAAGCGCCGCCCACCCTCGTCTTCGACGAGGTCGACGCCGGCGTGGGCGGTGAGGCGGCGGTGGCCGTGGGCCGGGCCCTGGCCGAGCTGGCCGCCGACCACCAGGTGCTGGTGGTCACCCACCTGCCCCAGGTGGCCGCCTTCGCCGACCACCACGTGGTCGTGGCCAAGGAGGAGCGCGAGGGGCACACCGTCGCCTCGGCCGGCCACGTCACCGGTCCTGACCGGGTGGTGGAGCTGTCGCGCATGCTGTCGGGCCAGCCGGACTCCGACACCGCCCGGGGCCACGCCGAGGAGCTGCTGGCGCTGCGGAAGGCCCGTCTCGGTGGCTAGGGAGAGCCTGCGCCAGCGCTTCGGCCGCCCGGCCCTGCGGCCGGTCCCCACCGTGGGCGTGCTCATCGGCCGGGCCCGAGTCGACTCCCGGACCAAGAACCTGATCCCCCGGCTGCAGCCGGGCGAGATCGCCGTCATCGACCACGAGGACATCGACCGGGTGGCCGCCGAGGGGCTGATCCTGGCCAAGGCGTGCGCGGTGGTGAACGCGGCCCGGTCGAGCACGGGCCGCTACCCCAACCTGGGGCCGCTGCTGCTGGCCGCCGCCGGCATCCCCGTGGTCGACGGCGTGGGCAAGAAGGTGATGACCGCGGTCCGGGAGGGCCAGGTGCTGGAGGTCGCCGGCACCGAGGTGCGCCGCGACGGCGAGCTGGTGGCCACCGGCGTCCGCCACACCCTGGAGTCGCTCGAGGCCCAGCTGGAGGCGGCCCGCCAGTCGATCGGCGACGAGCTCGAGCGCTTCGCCGAGAACACCCTGGAGTACCTGCGGCGCGAGCGCCACCTGCTCATCGACTCGCCCGTCCTGCCGGAGCTCACCGTCGACCTGGCCGGCCGCCACGTGCTGATCGTCGTCCGCGGCGGCATGGACGCCCGGGCCGACCTGGCCGCCCTGAGCGCTTACATCAAGGAGATGCGCCCGGTGATGATCGGGGTCGACGGGGGGGCCGACGTCCTGCTCGCCGCCGGGCACAAGCCCCACGTGGTGGTGGGCGACTTCGACTCCGTCTCCACCGACGCCCTTCGCGTTGGGGGCCAGCTGATCGTCCACGCCTACCCCGGCGGGTCGGCGCCCGGCGCGGCTCGGCTCCAGGAGCTGGGGCTGGCGCACACCACCTTCGAGGCCGCCGGTACCAGCGAGGACGTCGCCATGCTCCTCGCCTACGAGAAGCGGGCCGAGCTGATCGTCGCCGTGGGCACCCACGCCTCGATGGTGGAGTTCTTCGACAAGGGCCGGGCGGGTATGGCCTCGACCTTCCTCGTGCGCCTGAAAGTGGGCCCCATCCTGGTCGACGCCAAGGGGGTGAGCCGGCTCTACCAGAGCCGGGTGCGCACGAGCGACATGGTGCTGCTGGTGGTGGCCGCCCTGTTCGCCATGGTCGTGATGGTGGCGGTGGCCCAGCCCCTGCACGTGTTCCTCAAGGCCGCCTGGTTCACCCTCACCGAGTCCTGGAACGCGGTGGTCGGATGATCAACCTCCGCTACCACATCGTGTCGCTGGTGGCCGTCTTCCTGGCCCTGGGCCTGGGCATCGTCATGGGCTCCACCGTCATCGACCGGGTGACGGTCGACGCCCTGAGCAACCAGCTCGAGGACGTCCGCACGTCGGTGGCGGAGACCCGCACGGAGATCGGCCGGCTGAAGGGCCAGGTCGACCAGGGCCGCGACTTCGCCGAGACCACCCGCGACCAGCTCCTTCGCGGCCACCTCCGCAACATCCCCGTGCTGGTCGTGGCCGTCTCCGGCGTCGACCGCCGGCCGGTCGACGACCTGCGCCAGGCCCTGGTGGGCGCCCAGGCCACCATGCAGGGGACGATCTGGTTCACGCCGAAGATGCGCCTGGTCAACGACGGCGACGTGCGGGCCCTCGCCACCGCCCTCGACCTGCCGGTCGACCGGCCCGAGGTGGTCCGCCGCCAGGCCCTGGCCCGGGTCGCTGCGGCCCGCGACGCCGCCACCGCCGAGGCCAGCCCGCTGGCCGCCCTCCAGAACGCCGGCTTCGTGACCTACGAGGGCCCGCCGCAAGCAACCTCCACCACCGTGGTGTTGCCGTCCACCTTGGCCTCGCTGCCCCTCGCCAACACCCGCTACATCGTCGTGTCGGGGGCGGGCGCCGACGTGGGCGACGACATCCTGGCCATCCCTCTCGTCCAGGCCCTTGCCCAGGTGTCGGGCCGGGTGGTGGCGGCCGAGTCGGGCGTCGACGAGCCGGTCCAGGGCGGCCGGGCCGTGTTCGTGGGCCTGCTGCGGGGCGACGTGGCCGCCACCCGCCTGTCGACGGTGGACAACCTCGAGTCGCCCATGGGCCAGACGGCGGCCGTCCTGGCCCTCGAGGACCTGGGCGTGCCCCGCTTCGGGCACTACGGCGTGGGCCCGGGCGCCCAGCGCATCCTCCCCGCACCGAACGCGTGAGCCTGCTCGGCGCCCGCGGCCAGGTCACCGCGGGGAACCTGGCGGCGCGGGTCACCGGGCTGCTGCGGGTGGTGGCCGTGGGCGGGGCCCTGGGCACCACGTACCTGGGCAACACCTACCAGACGGCCAACCTGGTCTCGAACCTGCTGTTCGAGCTGCTGGCGGCCGGGATCCTCTCCTCGGTGCTGGTGCCGCCGTTCGTCGCCCTGCTCGACGAGGGGCGCACCGACGAGGCCGAGCGGCTGGCCGGCGCCGTGCTCGGGCTGGCCCTGGCCGTCCTCGGCGCGGTGACGGTGGCCGGCCTGCTGGCCCGGCCGTGGATCATGCGCCTCCTCACCGTGGCCGTGTCCGACGACGCCGTGCGCGACGCCGAGGTGCGCCTGGGTGGGTTCCTGCTCTGGCTCTTCCTGCCCCAGATCCTGTTCTACGCGGTCAGCTCGGTGGCCACCGCCGTGCTCCACGGCGCCCGGCGGTTCGCGGCGGCCGCCTTCGCCCCGGTGGCCAACAACGTCGTGGTCATCGCCACCATGGTGGTCTTCGCCGCCCTGGCCGGGCGGGGCGGCGGCCTGGACCTGCCCCTGTCCCACCGCCTCGTCCTGGGCCTCGGGACGACCGCCGGGGTGGTGGCCATGGCCGCCGTCCCCCTCGTCGCCCTGCGGCGGGCCGGCGTGCGCCTGCGCCCCCGGTGGGACCCGTCGCACCCGGCCCTGCGGGCCCTGGGCCGGGCCGGCATCTGGGGGGTGGTCTACCTGACGATGACCCAGCTCCTGGTGGCGGTGACCCTCGTGCTGGCCAACCGGGTGGAGGGCGGCGTCGTGGCCTACCACATCGCCTTCACCACCTTCCTGCTGCCGTTCGCCCTGCTGGCCCACCCGGTGTTGACCACGGTCTACCCCGGGCTGGCCGCCGAGGCCCGGGCCGGGCGGTGGGCCGGCTTCGCCGAGGCGCTGGGCCGGGGCGCCCGCAGCATCGCCTTCCTCGTCCTGCCGGCCACCGCCCTGCTGGTGGCCCTGGCCCGGCCCGGCCTGCGGGTGATCGAGGTGGGCGCCCTCGACGAGGCCGGCAGCCGGCTGGTGGCCCGGGCCCTCGCCGCCTACGCCCTGGGTCTGGCCGGCTACGCCGCGCTCCATCTGCTCACCCGGGCGTCGTACGCGGCGGGCGACACCCGTACCCCGGCCCTCGTCAACGCGGGCGTGGCCGTGGGCGGCTCGGCGGTGATGGTGGCGCTGTTCAGCCTGGCCGAGGGGAGCGGCCGCATGGTGGCCATCGGGGTGGCCCACTCGGTGGCCATGGTGGTCGGTGCCCTCACCCTGGCCGCCCTCCTGCGCCGCCGGGTCGGCGCCCCGTGGCCGGTCGGGGCGACGGTGGCCCGCAGCGTGGCCGGGGCCCTGGCCACCGGCCTGGTGGCCGCGGCAGTAGCCGGTGTGGTGCCCTCGGAGAGCCGGTTCGGAGCGCTGGCGGCCGTCGTCCTGGCGGGTGGCGCGGGCACCGGCGCCTACCTGCTCGTCGAATGGCTGCTGCGCGCCCCCGAGCTGGCCCGGCGCCGGCCCCTGCCCGTGGCCGAGGCGGTGCCGTGACCGGCGGACCAGTGGCCGAGGGGCCGCGGGTGGTCGCCGTGGTGCCGGCCAAGGATTCGGCCGCCTCGATCGCCGCCACCGTCGGCGCCCTGTCGGCCATCGGGGAGGTCGGCGACGTCCTGGTGGTGGACGACGGGTCGGTCGACGGGACGGCGGAGGCGGCCCGGGTGGCGGGGGCATGGGTGCTACGGCTGCCCGAGAACCGGGGCAAGGGCGGGGCGGTGTCGGCTGCGGTGGCGGCCACACCCGAGACCGACGTCTACCTCCTGGTCGACGCCGACACCGGGGCGACGGCGGCCGAGGCGGCCCGGCTGCTGGGCCCGGTCCTTGCCGGGGAGGCCGACATGGCCGTCGGCGTGCTGCCGTCGGCCCGCGGGCGGGGTGGGTTCGGGCTGGTGCGCCGGGCCGCCGCCGCTGGCATCGGCCGGGCGGCGGGCGGGTTCGCCGCCCGGGCGCCGATCTCGGGCCAGCGGGCGGTCCGGGGCCCGCTGCTGCGCTCGCTCACCCTCGCGCCCCGCTTCGGCCTCGAGGTGGGGCTCACCGTCGACGCGGTGCGGGCGGGGGCCCGGGTGGTCGAGATCCCCGTCGCCATGGACCACCGCCACACCGGTCGCAGCGTGGCCGGCTTCGCCCACCGGGCCCGCCAGGGGGCCGACATCGCCCGGGCCCTGTGGCCCCGGCTCACCTCCCGGCGCAGCCGGACCGGCATCGTCGTCGCCGCCCTGGTGCTGGCCGTGGTCGCGGGGTCGTGGTCGGGAGCCCGGGCCGCCCCCTCCAGTACCCCAGCGTCCGGCCCGGCCGGGCGGGTGCTGCTCGTCGGCCTGCCCGGGCTGTCCTGGGACGACGTCGGCACCGGGGCCATGCCCAACCTCGACCGGCTGGCCGCCGACGGCGCAGTGGCGGCCATGAACGTCCGCACTCGCTCCCGGGTGCCGACCGTTCGGGAGGGCTACGCCACCCTGGGCGCCGGCAGCCGGGTCCACGCCGATCCCGCGGCCGACGACGCAATCGAGGTGGCGGGCAGGGTGGTCGTGCCCGCCGCCGCCCAGATCCGGGCCAAGGCCGGGTCCTACGTGTCCAGCCTCCCCGGCTCGCTGGGCGACGCCCTCCACGCCGCCGGCCGGCGCACGGCCGTCATCGGCACCGCCGACCTCCCGGCCGGCCTGACCGGGATCGACCTGGCCGCCCACCCGAGCGTGGCCCGGCCGGGCGCCGTCGCCCTCATGGACGGCCAGGGCGTGGTCGACGGCGGCAACGTCACCGGCGACGACCTCCTGGTCGAGGACGGAAGGGCCCCGTTCTCGCGCCGGGCCGATCCCGAGGCGCTCGCCGGCCAGGTCATCGCCGCCCTGGGCGCCTTCGACGTGGTGCTGGCCGACCCGGGCGACCTCGAACGGGCCGACGCCGTGGCCGACATGGGGGCGGTCGACCGCTACGCCCTCCCCGCCCGGGCCCGGGCCCTCGACGGCGCCGACGACCTGCTGGGCCACCTCCGCGGCGCCCTCCCGCCGGGGACGCTGCTCCTCGTGGTGTCGGTCACCCCTCCGACCGACGAGTGGCGGCTCACGCCGGTGGTGGCCGCCGGCGCCGGCGTGGTGCCGGGCTACCTGCACTCGCCGTCGACCCGGCGCCTGGGTCTGGTGTCGCTCACCGACCTGGCGCCCACCGTCCTCGGCGCCCTGGGCGCGCCGGTGCCTCCCCAGCTCCCGGGCACCGTGCTGCGCTACCACCCGGCCGAGGCCGTCGACCTGGCCCGCCTGGCCCGCCTCGACCGGGACTCGGCGTGGCGGGAGGCCCGGTGGCTGCGGGTGACGACGGTGTTCATCGTCGCCCAGGTCGCGTTGTGGTTCGTGACCGGCGCCGCGGTGGCCGGGCTGCTGCCGTGGATGCGCCGGTCGTGGCTGCGGGCGGCGGCCCTGGCGGTCGCCGCCTTCCCGCTGGCCGCCCTCGTCCTGCGGGCCCTGCCGTTCGTCCCCGGGATGGGCGACGCCGGCCTGGCCGTGCTGGTGGCCGTCGACCTGGCCATCGCCGCCCTGGCAGCCCGGGCCCGCCGGCATCCGCTGGCCGGGCTGGGGTGGATCCTGGGGGCCACGGTTGCCGTCCTCCTCCTCGACCTGGCCACCGGGGCCCGCCTGCAGCTCGCCGGCCTGCTCGGCTACGCCCCCCAGACCTCGGGCCGCTTCTACGGGCTCGGCAACACCGCCTTCGGGGTCTTGGCCGGGGCCGCGCTCCTGGCCGGCGCCCTGCACGTGGCCCGCGCCCCCCGGCGCACCGAGGCCGTGGCTGCCACCGCCGCCCTCTTCGCCCTGGTGATCTACGCCGACGCGGCACCCGTGCTGGGGGCCGACGTGGGCGGGATGGTCACCCTGGTCCCGATCTGCCTCCTGGTGGTCGTCGCCCTGGCCGGCCTGCGCCTGACCCGGCGACGGGTGGCCGTCGCCGCCCTGGCCACGGCCGGGGTGCTGGCGGCGGCCACGGCCGTCGACCTCCTCCGCCCGCCCGACGCCCGCACGCACCTCGGCCGGTTCGCGTCGCACGTCGCCCGCTGGGGCGACGACAGCGTCGGCGCCAGCCTGGCCCGGCGCCTGGAGGTGACCGTCGCCAACGTGGGCGACTCCTTCTGGACCGCCGTCACCCCGGTCATCGCCCTGCTGGTGCTGGGGGCGGTGCTCTGGACCCGGTACGGCCGCACCCTCCTGCCGCCCGGCTCGCCGCTGCGGGCCGGCGTGCTCGGGGCGCTGGCCGCCGGGCTGGTCGGCACGGCCGTGAACGACTCGGGGATCGTGGTGGTCGCCATGGTCATGGTGTCCGTGGGCCCGTTCCTGGCCCTCCTGGCCCTGGCCGATCCGGCCGGGCGCCCGGCCCTGCTGGAGCCGGCGGGGGAGCCGGCCCAGGCGGTGATCCGGTGACGTCGGTGCTGGCCGCCGTGGTCGTGGGCTACCTGGCCGCCCGCCTCACGTGGCTGGTCGTGCGGCCGTTCTTCACCCTGCCCGCCCTCACCCGCCGGAACTTCCGGGGCCGGACCGTGCCCACGTCGGTGGGGATCGTGCTGCCCCTGGCTGCCATGCTGGTGGAGGGCGGGCGGGCGGTGGCCGGGTCCTTCGGCATCGGCGAGGGGGCCGGCATGGCCGGCGGCCGGTCCCTCGTGCTGCTGGCCGCCCTGGGCTTCGCCGTCCTGGGGCTGCTCGACGACATTGCCGGCACAGGGAGCGGGGCCGGCACAGGGAGCGGGGCCGGCACAGGGAGCGGGGCCGGCACAGGGAGCGGGGCCGGCACCGCTCCCTGTGCC
>Ga0247708_1000258_pt1 | contig 11860 bp, 1 predicted proteins | sample 42W_NmetaG_FD_189040 | JGI IMG/M metagenome (GOLD analysis project Ga0247708, IMG submission 189040) | Soil microbial communities from hillslope of Landscape Evolution Observatory, University of Arizona, Oracle, AZ, United States - 4-2-W_N | ecosystem: Engineered > Artificial ecosystem > Mesocosm...
GGGCCGGCGGGCCGCCCGCGGCCCCGCCGACACCGACCGCGCCCGGCCCGCCGGCCCCGCCCGCACCGCCGGCCGTCCCGGCCGCGCCGGCGCCGGCTCCGCCGGGAGCGCCGCCCAGGCCGGCGACCGCCGCGCCCGTGGCGCCCGTGGCGCCGGAAGCGGCGCCGATCATCAGGTTGGCCGCGGTCCCGCCCGGGCCCGCGGTGGAGGTGACCAGGCCACCGTTGCCGCCCAGGCCGCCGACCACGGTGGCGACGGTGGTGTTGAGGGCCAGCCCGGTGCCGCCCGACACCGAGAACGTGGACGTGCTGGCGCCGGAGTTGGCGAAGCTGTTGGCCGAGCCGAGGGAGACCACGTTGCCCGTGCTGCCCGACGAGCCGGAGTTGCCGGACGTAACCGGGGCGCCGACCAGGTCGATGACCTGCGCCAGGGCCGAGCGGGGACCGAAGACGTTGGCGATGCCGAGGATGCCGGTGTTGAGGGCGAAGGGGTTGGAGACCGGGGAGCCGGGGGTGCCGGGGGTGCCGGAGTTGCCCGACTGGGCCACCGGGTTGGAGATGGCGTTGGAGATGGCCGGACCGGTGTTGCCGGTGTTGGTGGCGCTGGACTGGCTCGACGACGCGCCCGAGCCCCCGGAGGTGGCGTTGGGGCTGGCGTTGAAGGTCGCTGAACCGCCGGGCCCGCCGTTGCTGGAGCCGGTGGCCACGCTGGGGCCGCCCGCCGCGGTGGCGACGCCGGCCGCGTTGGGGCTGCCGGCCACCACGTTGGCGCCGGCGCCGCCGGGGCCCGAGGTCGAGATGGCGGCGCCGCCGGTCCCACCGGTGCCGCCAGCGGTCGCGGTGTTGGTGTTGTTGATGGCGCCGCCGGTGGGCCCGGACTCGGCGTTGGAGGTGGAGGCCGCGCCCGAGTTGGCGCTGCTCGACGAGTTGCCGACGCTCGACGACCCGCCCGTGTTGCCGCTCTGGGCCACGGTGGTCGGCGTCTGCGCCGGGTTCTCCGCCGGCGGGATGGTGGCCGGCGGCGTGGTGGTCGAGCTGGAGGCCGGTGGCAGCGTGGCCGGCGTCTGGGCCACGGCGGCGCCACCGCAGAACACGAGGAGCGCGGCGATGAGCGCGCCCAGCGAGGCGGAAACGCTCGAGATGCTCCGGGAAACGGGCTTGCCAGTGTTCATCTTCATCCCTTGTCGGTGTAGGTACTCGACGACCATGCCGGGTGCTGCCACGCCAAACGGCCAGAGCCGGTGCGTGTTTCTACTCGCCCGAGCGGCGCGCGTGCTGCATGGTGCGCGCCGGCCGGGCTTCGGGTGCTGCCAGGACGGGCCGGCCGCCGGCCGCCAATCCCGAGAAAGAGACCGCCAATAAGGATCAGGAGGGCGCCCATCCCCGCCAGCTGCTCGCTGCCCGCCCCGGTGAGGGCCAGGCGGGCGGTGGTGGTGCCGGCGGCGGAGGTGCCGGCCCGCACCGGCGCGGGCGCTGCCGCGGCGTGATCGCGGGCTGCGGGGGCGCAGCCGGAGGCCACGGAGCCGCGCGTGGCCAGCGCGCAGCCGGAGGCCACGGAGCCCCCGGCGGCGAAGGCGTCGCCGGATGCGACCGAGCCGTCGATGGCGGTGGCGCAGCCGGACGCCACGGAGTTCCGGGCCGCATAGGCGCAGGTCCCCGAGGCGACGGCGGTGTCGTCGGCGGCCACGGCGCGGCCGGAGCGGAGCCCGGGCGAGGCGGGGGCCGGGGCGCTGGAGGCGGGGGCACCGGAGGCACCGGCGACGGGAGGCGAGGAGCTCCCGTCGCCGGTGCTGGTGCCGCCGCCCGGGCTCGAGTTCCCGCCCGAGCCCGTTCCGCCGCCCGAAACTGCCGCCTCGGCCGCCAGCAGGGCAGCCGAGGGAAGAACGTTGGCGCCGGCCACGAGCACGCCCGCCTCGGCCAGCGCGGCGGCCGCCGGGCCCGCCTCGGCGGCGATCGCCGGCTGGGGGGCATCGCCGGCGACGGCCTCGGCGGTGGCCGCCCCGGTCTCGGCCGCGGTGGCCGCCGGCGGCTGGGCGCCCGGCCCGGCAACCCCGGCCAAGCCGGCGACGGCCTGGGGGGCGACGGCCGGGACCAGGGCGGGGACCGGGGCCGGGGCCGGGAGACCGGCCGAGGCGGTGCCCAGGATCGCCGTGTTGGTGGCCTGCAGTGAGGCGGCGAGGGCGCCGGTGGCGCCGGTGGGGCCGCTGGCGCCGGAGCCGGAGGTCGGGCCGGCGATGGAGTTGGAGTTGGAGGATCCGGTGCGGCCGCTGTTGGAAGCCGACGAGCCGGCGTTGGAAGAGCCGGAGTCACCGGAGGCGGCCGTTGGAGCGGCGTTGGTGGTGCCCGCACCGCCCGCGCCTCCGGTTGAGGTGGAGGTGCCCACCGAGGAGCCGGCGAGCGCCGAGGCCACCGTGGGCCCGGCGGCCAGCACGGCGTTCACCGCCGGCCCGCCGGCGGACGCCGCGCCCAGGGCCAGGGAGCCGTCGCCGCCGGTGCCGCCGTCGGCCGCCGCGTCCGAGAGGTTGGCGGCCTCGCCGGTACCGCCGGAGAGGGCGTCGGCCGCCGAGCCGGCGCCCGAGTTGGCGGCCGAATCGGCGCCGGCGCCGGCCAGGGCGGCGCCGGTGGAGCCGGTGGCCCCGCTGGCGCTGCCGGCGACGGCGGGGCCGACGGCGATGGCCACGCCGAGGATGCCCTCGTTGCGAGCGGTGGTGGTGGCCGTCACCGCACCGGTGGCGCCGCTGGGGCCGGAGGCCCCGGAGCCGGCGAGCGGCACGGCGGCGGCGGTGCTGGTGGCGGCCCCGGTGGTACCGCTGTTTGTAGCGCTCGACTGGGCCCGGGTTTCGCCCGAGTCGCCGGAGGTGGCGGAGGGGGCGAGGTCGACGGTGGCCGCACCGCCGGCGCCGCCCCGGGCGTCGGCCGTGCCCACGCTGGACCCGCCGACCGCGGTGGCGGTGGCCGGGCTGAGGACACCAAGAGAGAGGACAACGTTGAGGGCCGGCCCGCCGTCGGCGGCCAGGGCGGTGGCGAGGTCGCCGCCCGCTCCCCCGCCGGCGCCCAGGGCGACGGCCAGCGTGTCGTTCAGGGCGGGGCCGGAGTCGCCCGAGGTGGCGCCGGCCGCCGACCCGGCGCCGCTGTTGGCGCTCGATGCGGCGTCGGCCAGCACGTCGACGGCGCCGGTGGCGCCCGTCGGGCCGCTGTCGCCCGACCGGGCCGCACCACCGGTGGCGGTGGCCGTCCCCAGGATGGCGGTGTTGGTGGCGGTCGCCGTGGAGGTCACCGCGCCGGTGGCCCCGCTGGCGCCCGAGGGGCCGCTCACGCCGGCGGGGGCGGCCAGGGCGCCGGAGGTGGCGTCGCCGGTGGTGCCACTGCCGTTGGAGCCAGCACTGTTGGTGGAGCTGGACTGGGCGACGGCGGCGCCGGTGTCGCCCGAGGTGGCCCGGGGCGTGGCGGTGACGGCGGCGGCCCCGCCGCGCCCGCCGGCGGCGTCGACGGTGGCGACGCTCGAGCCGCCCGTGGTGGTGGCGGTGACCGGGCTGCTCACGCCGGCGGCGACCACCAGCGTGGCCGCCTCGGCACCCTCGCCGGCGATGGCGGCGCCCCCGCGGCCGCCGGCGTTGCCGGCACCGCCGAGGGCGGCGAGCAGGGAGGCGTTGGCGGCCGGGCCGGACTCGCCCGAGCCGGCGTCGGAGGTGGCGGTGGCGCCCGTGGAGGCGGTGGAGCCGGCCAGGCCGTCGACCTCCACGTCGCCCGTCGCCCCGGTGGCGCCCGAGTCGCCGCTCGTGGCGGGGCCGGCGGTGGCGCTGGCCGTGCCGAGGATGGCCGAGTTGGTGGCGGTGGAGGAGGTGGCGGCCGCCCCGGTGGGACCGCTGGCGCCGCTGGCGCCCGAGGTGCCGGTGGGCGTCGAGCGGGCGCCGGAGACGGCGTCGCCGGTGCGACCGCTGCCGTTGAAGCCAGCACTGTTGGTGGCGCTGGACTGGGCGACGGCCGGGCCGGTGAAGCCGGAGAGGGCCGCCGGGCTGGCGGTGATGGTGGAGGGGCCGCCGGGGCCGCCGCTGGTGTCGAGGGTGGCGACGCTGCTGCCGCCGGCGGTGGTGACCACGACCGGGCTGAGCACGCCGGCGCTGACCACGCCGGAGAGGGCGGGGCCGCCGGCCGAGGCGATCACGGTGGCGCCGTCGCCGCCCACGCCGCCGTCGCCGCCGGCGCCCAGGGCGACCAGGTCGTTGGCGGCGGGGCCGGAGTCGCCCGAGGTGGCGTCGGAGAGGGCGGTGGCGCCGGTGCCGGCGGTGGAGCGGGCGGTGCCGGTGACGTCGACGTCGCCGGTGTCGCCGCTGGCGCCCGAGGTGCCGCTGGTGGCGCCGGCCGAGGGGGCGGTGGCGGGGCCCGTCGCACCGGTGGCGCCGGAGTTGCCGCTGCGGCCCACGGGGTCGGTGATGGCGCCCGAGGTGGCGTTCCCCGTCCTACCGGTGTTGGTGGCGCTGGCCTGGGAGCGGGCCTCGCCGGTGTCGCCGGTGTCGGCCACCGGGGCGAGGGTGAGGTCGGACGCCCCGCCGTCGCCGCCGGCGGCGTCGAGGGTGGCGACCGAGGAGCCGCCACGGGTGGTGACGACCACCGGGCTGAGGACGCCCGTGCTGGCCACGACCGAAAGGGCGGGCCCGCCAGCCGAGGCGACGACCACGGCGCCGTCGCCACCGTCGCCGCCGTCCCCACCCAGGGAGTCGGCGAGCAGGTCGTTGGTGGCGGGGCCGGAGTCGCCCGAGGTGGCGTCGCCCCGGGCAATGGCGCCGGTGCTGGCGGCGGAGAGGGCGTCGCCGGTGGTGTCGACGTCGCCGGTGTCGCCGCTGCCGCCCGAGCCGCCGGAGGCGGCGTTGCCGCGGCGGGTGGAGGTGGCGGGGCCGGTGGCGCCGGTGTCGCCCGAGCGGCCGGAGGCGCCGACCGGGTTGGCGATGGCGCCCGAGGTGGCGTCGCCGGTGCGACCGGTGTTGGTGGCGCTGGCCTGGCCGGTGACCGAGCCGGTGTGGCCGGTGACGGCGACCGGGCGGAGGGTGGCGGTGGCGTCGCCGCCGTCGCCGCCGGCGGTGACCGCGGTGGCGACGGAGGAGCCGCCGCTGGTGACGACGGTGACCGGGCTCAGGACCCCGGTGCTGCCCACGACGGTGCCGGCCGCGCCGCCGGCGGCGGCGATGGCGGTGGTCCCGTCGCCGCCGGCGCCGCCGTCCCCACCGGCGACCAGCAGGTCGCTGGTGTTGGTGGCGGGGCCGCTGCCGCCCGAGTTGGCGTCGGCCGCGGCCAGGGCGCCGGTGTTGGCGTCGGAGCGGGCCAGGCCGTCGGCCACGGTGGCGCCGGTGTCGCCCGAGCCGCCGCTGGCGCCGGAGGCGGCGTCGCCGCCGGTACCGGTCGCGGTGCCGAGGATGGAGGTGTTGGAGGTGGCCACCGTGCTGCTGGCCGGGCCGGTGGCGCCGGTGGCGCCCGAGGTGCCGGAGATGCCGACCGGGCTGGAGGCGGCCGAGCTGGAGGCGTCGCCGGTACTTCCGGTGTTGGTGGCGCTGGTCTGGGAGCGGGCCGAGCCGGTGTCGCCGGTGGAGGCCGAGGGCGACAGGGTGGCGGTGGCCGACCCGCCGTCGCCGCCCGAGGCGTCGACGGTGGCGACCGAGGCCCCGCCGCTGGTGGTGGCGGTCACCGGGCTGAGCACGCCGCCCGAGGCCACGACGTTGACCGCGTCCCCGCCGGCCGCAGCCAGGGCGGCGGCGCCGTCGCCCCCGTCGCCGCCGGAGCCGCCCAGGGCCACGACGGTGCCGACGTTGCGGGCGGCGCCGCTGTCGCCGGAGATGGCGTCCCCGGCGGCGACCGCGCCGGTGTTGGCCGTGGCGTCGGCCCGGCCGGCGGCGATCACGTCGCCGCTGTCGCCCGAGTCGCCGGAGCCGCCCGAGGTGGCGTCGCCACCGGTGGCGGTGGCCCGGCCCAGGATGGCGGTGTTGGTGGCGGTCACCGAGGCGGTGGCCGGGCCGGTGGCGCCGGTGGCGCCGGAGTTGCCGGTGGCGGCCACCGGGTCGGCGGTGGCGGCGCTGGAGGCCGAGCCGGTGGTCCCCGAGTTGGTGGCGCTGGCCTGCGAGTGGGCCGAGCCGGTGGCGCCCGAGGACGCCGACGGCGAGGCGGTGACGGTGACCGAGCCGCCGTCGCCGCCCGAGGCGTCGACGGTGGCCACGCTCGAGCCGCCCGAGGCGGTGAGGGTGACCGGGCTGAGCACACCGGCGTTGACCGCGGCGTTGGCCGCGTCGCCGCCGGCGCCGCTGAGGCCGAGGGCGATGTCGCCGCCCTCGCCCCCGGGGCCGCCCAGGGCCACGACGGTGGTCTCGTTGACGGCGGCCCCGCTGTCGCCCGAGCGGGCCGAGCGGGCCGCGTCGGCCGAGGCCCCGGTGTTGGCGACGGAGTTGGCCTGGCCGTCGGCGATGGAGGTGCCGGTGGCGCCCGAGCCACCCGAGTCGCCCGAGGTGGCGGCGCCACCCGTCGCGCTCGCCGTGCCCAGGATGCCGGAGTTCGAGGCGGTCACCGTGCTGGCCGCCGGGCCGGTGGCGCCGGTGGGGCCGGAGAAGCCGCTGGTGGCCACCGGGCCGGAGGCGGCGGCGCTGGAGGCGTCGCCGGTGGTGCCCGTGTTGGTGGCGCTGGTCTGGCCGCTGGCGTCGCCGGTGGTGCCGGAGGTGGCCGTGGGGGCGACGTTGACGTTGGTCGAGCCGCCGTCGCCGCCGCTGGCGTCGGAGCTGGCCACGGTGACGCCGCCCCGGGCGGTCAGGGTGAGCGGGCTCAGGACACCGGCGTCCACGCCGGCGTTGAGGGCGTCGGCCCCGTCGGCGGCGATGGCCACCGCTCCCCCGCCGTCGCCGCCGGGGCCGCCGGCGGAGATGACGGTGGTCTCGTTGGCGGCCGGGCCGCTGCTGCCGGAGGCGGCGTTGGTGTTGGCGTTGGCACCGGTGTTGGCGACGCTGTTGGCCGTTCCAACGGTGATCGAGCCGCCGCTGTCGCCCGAGCCGCCGCTGTCGCCGGAGCGGGCCCCGCCGGCGCCGGTCTGGGCGGCGGTGGCGGCGCCGAGGATCCCGGCGTTGGTGGCGCTGGCGTTGGTGGTGGCGGGACCGCTGGCGCCAGTGGCGCCCGAGTTGCCGCTGCGGGAGACGGGGTTGGAGGCCGAGTCGGAGTGGGCGGCGCCCGTGGTCCCCGAGTTGGTGGCGCTGGTCTGGGCCGAGGCGTCGCCCGAGCGGCCCGAGGTGGCGGTGGGGGTGACGGTGGTGGTGTTGGCCCCGCCGGCCCCGCCGCCCGAGGAGGCGCTGCTCACGCTGCTTCCGCCGCTGGCCATGAGGGCGATGGGGCTCAGGACGCCGGCGCCGCCCGCGACCTGGGTGGCCTCGCCGCCCGCCCCGGCGACCGGAGCGGCGGTGCCGCCGGCCCCGCCCGTGCCGCCCAGGGTGGCCACGTCGGTGACGTTGGTGGCCGAGCCGGTGGCGCCGGTGAAGGCGTTGGCGCCGGCAGCGGCCCCGCTGTTGCCGATGGAGCCGGCGTCGCCGGTGGCGGCGGCCGGGCCGGTGTCGCCCGAGGGGCCGCTGGCGCCCGAGCGGGCCGAGCCGCCCTGGGCGCTGACGCTGGTGGCCGCGTTCCCCAGCACGCCGGTGTTGGTGGCGGTCGGGTTGGAGGTGGCGGCGCCGGTGGTGCCGGTGGCGCCGGTGTTCCCCGAGGTGGCCGAGGGGTTGGAGGTGGCCGACGAGGTGGCCGGGCCGGTGGTCCCGGTGTTGGTGGCGCTGGCCTGGGCGTCGGCGTCGCCCGAGTCGCCGGTGATGGCGGTGGGGGTGACGGTGGTGGTGGAGGCGCCGCCCCGGCCGCCGCTGGCGTCGCCGGTGGCCACGCTGGAGCCGCCGGCGGCCACGGCGGCGATCGGGTTGTCGCTGCCGAGGACCACGTTCGACGCGGAGCCGCCGGCGCCCGAGACCGGGGCGGACGTGCCGCCGGCGCCGCCGGCGCCGCCACGGCCGGCGACCAGGGTCAGGTTGACCGCGTCGCCGGTGTCGCCCGAGCGGGCGTTGGCCACGCCGTTGGCGCCGGTGTTGGCGATGGAGGTGGCGTCGCCGTCGGCCAGGGCCGGGCCGGAGTCGCCCGAGGCGCCCGAGTTGCCGGAGGTGGCCGGGCCGCCTGCCGCCGTAGCGAGGCCGAGGATGGCTGTGTTACTGGCGGTGGGGTTGGCGGTGGCCGCCCCGGTGGCTCCCGAGGTGCCGGTGTTGCCCGAGTTGGCGACCGGGCTGGAGGTCGAGTCGGACCAGGCGGCGCCGGTGGTGCCCGAGTTGGAGGCGCTGGCCTGCGCCGAGGCGTCGCCCGAGTCGCCGGTGATGGCGGTGGGCCTGACGGTGACGGTGGTGGCCCCGCCGTCGCCGCCGCTCGAGTCGCCGGTGGCGATGGAGGAGCCGCCCCGGGCCGAGGCGACCTGCGGGACGTTGCCGCCGAGCACGTTGTTGGCGGCCGAGCCGCCGGCGCCCGAGACGGCGGCCGTGGTGCCGCCGTTGCCGCCGGCCCCGCCCTCGGAGATGACGCCGGTGATGTTGACGGCGTCGCCCGTGTTCCCCGAGCGGGCGTCGGCCGTGGCGTTGCCGCCGGTGTTGGCGATCGAGCTGCTGTTGCCGTCGGCGACGGCCGCGCCCGAGGCGCCCGACGGACCGGAGCTGCCCGAGGTGGCCGGGCCGCCGTTCGCCGTGGCCAGGCCGAGGATGGACGAGTTGGTGGCGGTCGGGTTGGAGGTGGCGGCGCCGGTCGGGCCCGAGTTGCCGGAGGTGCCGGAGCCGGCCACCGGGTTCGAGGTCGACGACGAGGTGGCGTCGCCCGTGGTGCCCGAGTTGCTGGCGCTGGACTGGGCCGAGGCGGAGCCGGTGTCGCCGCTGATGGCCGTCGGGGTGACGGTGACCGTGCTGGCCCCGCCGTCGCCGCCGCCGGCCGCCGAGGTGGCGACGCTGCTGCCGGCGACCGCCGAGGAGGTGACCGCGGTGCTGGCCCCCGGGAGGACGGTGTTGGTCACCGAGCCGCCGGCGGCCGAGATCGACGACGCCGACCCGGCCTGGCCGCCGGCCCCACCACGGGAGGTGACGACGGTCAGGTTGGTGACGGCCCCGCTGTCGCCGGTGATGGCGGTGGCGTTCGAGTTGGCGCCGGTGTTGCCGACGGAGTTGCTGTTGCCGGTGGCGAGGGCCTGGCCGGTGGGGCCGGTGGCGCCCGAGTTCCCCGAGGCGGCCCCGCCGCCCGTCGCCGAGGCGCCGCCGAGGATGGCCTCGTTGCTGACGATCGGGTTGGAGGTGGCCGAGCCGGTCGGGCCCGAGTTGCCGGAGCCACCCGAGGTGGCGACCGGGTTCGAGGACGACGTCGACGTGGCCGCCCCGGTGGTGCCGGAGTTGGTGGCGCTCGACTGGGCGGAGGCGTCGCCGGTGCTGCCGCCTCCGGCGCCGTTGGCGACCGGGGTGACGTTGACGATGGAGGCGCCGCCGTTGCCGCCGCTGGCGTCGGCCGTGGCGATGGAGCTGCCGCCGGTGGCCACCGCGTTGATCGGGCCCCCGCCGGCGCCGATGACGGTCTGGGTGGCCGAGCCGCCCGGCCCGGCGATGGCGACCGCGTTGCCGGCGTTGCCGCCGTTGCCGCCGCGGGAGTCCACGAGGGTGGTGTTGCCGCCGCCGCCCGAACCGGACGTGGTCGGGTTGACGGTGACGTTGGAGGCGCCGCCGTCGCCGCCGCTGGCGTCGGCCGTGGCGATCGAGCTGCCGCCGGTGGTCACCGCGGTGATGGGGCCGCCGCCGATGCCGATCACGGTGTTGGTGGCGTTGCCGCCCGGGCCGGACACGGCGAGGGCGTTGCCGCCGCTGCCGCCGCTGCCGCCGACCGAGCTGACGTTGGTCACGTTGGTCGCCGATCCACCCGAGCCCGTCTGGGCCACCGCGGAGGAGTTGGCGCCGGTGTTGGCCACGCTGTTGGCGTTGCCGGTGGCGACCGCGTTGCCCGTGTCCCCGGTGGAACCGGAGGAGCCGCTGGTCGCCCCGCCCGAGGTCTGGCTGCTGGAGCCGAGCACCCCGGTGTTGGTGGCCTGAGGAGTCGTGGAGGAGGTGCCCGTGCCGCCCGTGGTGCCGGAGGGGCCGGAGACCGCCTGGGGTCCGGTGTTGGCAACCGAGTTCGCCGAACCGGTGCCGCCGGAGTTGTCGGACGTGGAGCCGGCGGTGGAGCCGCCCGTCCCGCCCGTTCCTGCTGTGGGAGCTGCGGTGACGCCGGAGCCGCCACCGTCGCCGCCGCCGGCGTTGGCCGTGCTGCGGCTGGTTCCTCCGAGGGCAGTACCACTTGCCGCACCGCCGCCGATGGCGAGGGTGAAGTTCGTGGCACTGCCGGCAGTGCCACCTTGATGGTCACCACCTATTGCGATTCCATTTGCACTTCGGCCTTTGCCGATTGCAATGGCCAGCGTTTCGGCATTGCCGCCACCGAATCCACCAATTGCACGGCAATCGGCGTCTCCACGAATGGCGATGCATTCAGACTTCGCATTGCGGCCCGTCCCACCCATGCTCGACCCAATGGCGCTGGAACCAATGGAGATGACCATGTGGGAGGCGTCACCACCGAGCGGGCTGCGCTGCGTGCCGCTGTTCGACGCGCATCCCGGACCGATGAGAATCTCGAGCAGGTGGCCCTGGCCGTTGTCTTCACGGACCGCCCGGCACTTCCGCCCCTCGGCGTCGCGAGTGAAGCTCACGCCCGTCCGCGCGCCGCTGCTGCTCCCGCCGTCCGCGGCCGCGGCGTCGCTGGCGAAGCCGGCGAGCTGCGAGCTGGAGCTGCCACCCGAGCCGGTGGTGCGGAGGGCCGAGGGGGCCGAGGCGGCGCCCGTCGACGAACCCGCGACCATCGGGCCGGCGGTGGTGCTCGGTGTCTCCGCGGCGGTGGTGCCCGCGGTGGACCCGGACGTCTGCGGTGCTGCGGTCTGCGGTGCCGAGCTGTCGCTCGCCGCGACCGACGACGTGCTCACCGAGTTGGTCGGTGCCGTCGTCGGAGTGGTGGTGGTGCTCTTGGTCTCCGTGGTGACAGTTGCCTGACCGCCCGGCTGGGCGATCTTGGCGGCCGACTCGAGGATCGCCATCGACGGCTTGGAGCTCCCCGACCCACTCACGGGAACGGTGGTGCTCGGTGCCGGCGCGGGCGCGACGGTCGTGTTGGTGGTGCTCGGCGCAGCGGTGGTCGGCGGCGTGGTCGACGCGGTCGTTCCACTGCTGGGCCCTGTCCCCTGGGTGCCGGTGGCACCCGCCGGCGCGCTGGCCGGGGCAGTCTCGGCCGAGGCAGGCCCGGCCGACAGCACCAGGAAGAGTCCGGCCAGGAGCGCGAGGGATGCGACCCACCTCAGGGGCCTCACCACCTCGATCCTGGGCTCGGTGCTCATCGGGCTGCCGCGACCGCCTCGGGGGCTGGTGTGCGCGGGAGGTCTGGACCCCCCGCAGGGACGAGGGAGGTTTAACACGCACCGAGGCCTTCCTCAAGGGACTTTCGGCCCTCTGACCTGGACTTTTATCTGTGTTGGAACGTGTTGGACGGACCAACGGAACGTGATGGAGCGGCACTCGCTACCTGGCCGGCGCCCGTGCCCCGGTTATCCACAAACGGTCACGGCCAGGAAATTTCCGCGGTCACCGGGGCGATCACCCCGGGCTCCTGTTGGTGATGGAGCATGGTGGCGTCCCAACCGGCCTCCACGGTGGCCCTGATGGAAAGCGATCCCCCTCCTTCCACCGTCGCCAGGGTCCTGTTGGAACCGGTCGTTCCAGCAGGCGAGGTGGTCAGCACGAGCCGGGGCCGAGGTGGCC
>Ga0247708_1000260_pt1 | contig 11822 bp, 12 predicted proteins | sample 42W_NmetaG_FD_189040 | JGI IMG/M metagenome (GOLD analysis project Ga0247708, IMG submission 189040) | Soil microbial communities from hillslope of Landscape Evolution Observatory, University of Arizona, Oracle, AZ, United States - 4-2-W_N | ecosystem: Engineered > Artificial ecosystem >...
TCGCCGACCCGCTGCTGGTCACGCTGACGATGCTCATCCACGGAGCCGGTTTCGCGTTGCTGCTGGTCGGCGGCGTGACCTACGTCTCACGTCATGCCCCGCAGGGCACGGCGGCGACGGCGCAGGGCATCCTGTCGGGCGTCGCGTTCGGCCTGTCGATGATCGTCGGACCCGGCTTGGGCGGCATGCTCGCCGGCGAGCTGGGGCTGGCGGGCATGTTCATCGTCGCCGCCGTGACGAGCGCGGCGGCAGTCGGGCTGATGTGGTGGAGCCTGCGCCAGGCGCAGCGCCCGCTCAGCGTGTCTGCGTGACCTTGCTGATCGTTCGCGGCGTGTCCGGGTCGAGACCCTTCGCGCGGGTGAGGTGATAGGCGAACAGCTGGCCCGGGATGATCGACACGGCCGGTCGCAGCCAGCCGGCAACCGCAGGCGGCAGCGATAGTAGCCGCGCCGCCACCGGCAGTGGCGCGGACGTGTCGGATATGACCGTCAGCCGCGCCGCGTGGCGCTCCGCCAGCCGAGCGAGCAGAGCCGCCTGCGCGTCGAGCGGCGGACCGGCTGGCGCGATCACCAGCACGTCGAGGTCAGGCTCGGCCAGCGCCGCCGGACCGTGCTCGAAGTCGGCGGCCGAGAAGGGCAGCGCGAAGACGTGCGCCAGCTCGGTCAGCTTGAGTGCCCACTCGCGCGCGGTTGGATACTCGTACCCGCGCCCGAGCACGATGCAGCGAGCGAGGCCGGCCAGCTCGTGCGCTGCCGCTTCGGCTGCCGGTGCGGCGGTCAGCGCCGCTTCCATCCACCCCGCGACCCGGCTGAGCGCCTGCCGTTCCACGGCACTGCCCTCGTCGAGGGCGAGCGACAGCAGCGCCACGGCGAGCAACTCGGTCGTATAGGTCTTGCTGGCGGCGGTCGCCGATTCGACGCCGGCATGCAGCTCGATGACGTCGCCGGCTGCCCGCGCCAGCGGTGAATCCGGCTCATTCGTGATGGCCAGCGTCGCGACCCCCTGGCGCCGGCCTTCCTCGATGACGGCGACGATGTCGGGCGACTGACCCGACTGGCTGATGCCGACCACCAACCCGCCGGCGAAACGTGGCCGGCCGCCATAGAGCGTGATCGCCGACGGAGTTGCCAGCGCGACGGGCAGCGAGTTGCGCACGCCGAGCAGGTACTGGGCGTAGACGGCGGCGTGGTCGGAACTGCCGCGGGCGGCGATGACGACGAATGCCGGCCGGTGCCGGCGGAGCGTGCCCGAGATGCGCGTCATCGTCGGCCGCGCCCGATCGATCAGCCGGCGCGCGCTGTCGGGCTGCTCGTGGATCTCGTCTATCAGGCCCATCGGACGAGCCGCTCGGGCTCAGCGACCGCCGGCGAAGCGCGGCAGATGCTGGGCGTTGATCGTCAGCAGCTCGTCGAGCAGCGGTGCCGCAATGTCATAGCTGCCGACGAGCGGGTTGGCCAGCAGCGCCCGCAACGCCACCTCGCGATCGCCGCCCATCGCCGCCTCGACGCACAGTTGCTCGTAGCCCTTGACGTGCTGGACGAGCGAACGCATGTCCGGCGCCAGCGGATCGAGCGGCAGCGGCTTCGCGCCGTCGCGGTCAATCCGCGCCGGCACCTCGACGACGGCCGAGGCGGGCAGGTCGGCAAGCGCGCCGTCGTTGCGCACGTCGACGACCTGGACATCGCCGGCACCATCATGCAGCGACGCCATCAGTTGCGCCGCTGCCTCGCTGTAGAACGCGCCGCCGCGGTTCTCGAGCAGCGCCGGCTTCTCAGTCAGCGTTTCATCGCGGTACATCTCGAGCAGCTGGCTCTCGATGTCGATGACCTCCTCGGCGCGCAACGGCTGGCCAGCCTGCTGCTCGCGCAACACGTCGCCGAAGCAGTAGTAGTAGCGCAGGTACGAAGACGGGATCGCGCCCAGCGCGCGGATCAGTTCGACGGGCAGCCCGCCTGCCTCCTCGGCCAGCTCATCGGAGAAGCTGGCGAGCAGCTCGGGCAGCCGGTCGACGCCGTCGACCTTCACGCGCCGCACCCATGACAGGTGATTCAGGCCGACGTGCTCGAGCTCGACACGCGCCGGCTCGACCCCGAAACGGACTGCCAGTCGGCGCTGCAGTCCGATCGCCACATTGCACAGCCCGAGTGCGCGGTGGCCCTCGTCGAGCAGCGCCTGGGTGACGATGCCGACGGGGTTGGTGAAGTCGATCAGCCACGCCCCGCCGGCGCCGCGGCGGGCAGTCTGCTCGGCCAGCTCGAGGACAACCGGCACCGTCCGAAGTGCCTTGGCAAAGCCGCCCGCTCCCGTCGTCTCCTGGCCGATCGTGCCGAAGTGGACGGGGACGGTCTCGTCGAGCAGGCGCGCCTGCTGGCCGCCCACGCGAAGCTGGACGAGCACGAAGCCGGCGCCGTCGATGGCCTCTTCGGTGGCAGTCGTGGTGGTCACGCGGCCGCGCCAGCCAAGGCGAGCCATGATCCGGTCGGCGAGCCCGCCGACGACGGCCAATCGATCGGCATCGATGTCCATCAGGCAGAGCTCGTCGATCGGCAGGCGGTCCGCCCGCCGGGCGACGCCCTCAATCAGTTCGGGTGTGTAGGTGCTCCCGCCACCAATCACGGCGGCCTTGATTGAGCCGCCCGAACTGCCGGCGCCGTCACTTGACATTGCTTATAACCTTATCAGCATTCCGGCCGATGGCAACCCATCGGGTGGGGCGAGGCAGGTCGCACAGAAGGAAGCCATGGCCCAGTTCCGGCTCGAGCCAGGTCCGATCCCGCTGCACCACCAGGTTTACCTCGATCTGCGCGCCGCCCTTGACAGTGGCGAGTATCGCGCCGGAGATCGGCTGCCGCCCGAGCGCGATCTCGCGCTGCGCTACGGCTGCAGCCTGATCACCGTCCGGCGGGCACTCACCGAGCTCGCCCGCGAGCAGCGCATCCAGCGCACGCAGGGCCGCGGCACGCACGTCCTGCCACCGCGCATCGAACGCAACCTCGGCGGCACGCTCAGCTTCACGCAGGAGATGCAGGCGCGCGGGCTGATCCCGGAGACGCGCGTCGTGGGCGCCCGCCAGGAGCCGGCCGATGACGCCGTTGCCAGCGCGCTCGGTTTGACTGTCGGCGAGCCGGTCGCTTACTTCGAGCGGCTCCGGCTTGCGTCGGGCGAGCCGCTGCTGCTCGAGCAGGTGCGGCTGCCGCTCGCCCGTTTCCCCGGCCTGCTCGAGGCCGATCTCGAGCGGAACTCCCTCTACGACCTGCTCGGCGACCGCTACCACGCACCGGTCGCGTTCGTGCGTGAGGCGCTCGAGCCGGTCCTGCTGCGGACGCGCGAGGCGCGCCTGCTGGAACAGACACCGCGCGCGCCGGCACTGCTCGTCGAGGGCATTGCCTTCACGTCAGCCGGCACGCCGGTCGAGCTCGGTCGCACGTACGTCCGCGGCGACCGGACGCGTTACTACGTCGAGCGGAACGTCGCCCGGACTGCCCGGGTGGCGGAACGGCGCCTCGAACAGCAACCGCGGCAGGCCCGGGCCATGGACGAGCGCCGGGCACTCGTCGCCAAGCGATAGCAGAGGAGGAGAGATGTCCAGTCCGAAACTCGCCGGCTACCGGTTGGTGGCCCTGCTGGTGAGCATGGCGCTGCTGATCGGGGCGTGCACCGCGCCGACAGCCACGCCAACCCTGCCGCCGGTCGATCAGCCGACGCCGGCGACTGAGCCCACCCCCGACCAGCAGCCGACGCCGGCGACCGAGCCGACGCCGGCGACCGAGCCGACGCCGGCGACCGAGCCGACACCCGCGACGGGCGAAGTCAACCTGCGTTGGTACTGCTGCCTGGGCACCGGCGAAGCGCCCGAGCAGGTGCCGGTCGAAGAGCAGGTCGCCGCCGACTTCAGCGCGCAGCATCCGACTGCCACACTGACCTTCGAGGCGATCACCTATGGCGAGGCGTACAACACGCTGGCGACCCAGATCGCTGCCGGCAATCCGCCGGACGTGGTCGGCCCGGCGGGCGTCGGTGGCCTGGAAGCCTTCCACGGCCAATGGCTCGACCTCGCGCCGTACATCGCCAGCTCGGGCTTCGACCTGAGCCGTTTCGATGCCGGGGCGGTCGAGTTCTACAACACCGCCGAGGGCCAGATCGGCATTCCATTCGCCATCTACCCGTCGATGCTCTGGTACAACAAGGCCCTTTTCGACGAGGCCGAGCTGAACTACCCACCGCACCAGTACGGTGAGCCGTACGTCATGCCCGACGGAACAGAGCGCGAATGGAACTACGAGACCGTTCGCGAGATCGCGCTCATCCTGACCGTCGACGAGGACGGCAACGACGCGACAAGCCCTGACTTCAACCCTGACGCGATCGTCCAGATTGGCTTCGAGCCGCAACGCGACGACCTGCGCCAGACAGGCTCGCTCTTCGGCGCCGGCTCGCTGCTCGCCGAGGACGGCCAGACAGCCCGCGTTCCGGACGCCTGGCGCGACGCCTGGCATTACTTCTACGACGGCATGTGGACCGATCACTTCATCCTCACCGGCCCGGTCTGGGCGGGCGAGGAATGGACGGCCACGGGCTACGCCTTCCACTCCGGTAACGTCGCGATGAGCACCAATTACCTGTGGTCGAAGTACGGCGTCGGCGAGGGCTCAGGCGTCGAGGGCGACTGGGACATCGCGGCGATGCCGGCGCATAACGGCGTGGTCACCGCGCCGCTCAACGCCGACACCTTCGTCGTCCACAAGGACACGCGGAATCCGCAGGAGGCCTTTGACGCACTCGCCTACCTGCTGAGCGACGCGGCGCCCACGCTGACGACGCTGTACGGCGCGATGCCGGCCATCGAGTCCGAGCAGGATGCATTCTTCGCGGCTCTCGACCAGGAGTTCCCGCACGGGCCCGACTGGCAGGTCGCCAAGGACAGCGTCGCCTACGCGGACAACCCCAGCTTTGAGGCCTTCGTGCCCAAGTACAACGAGACACTGGCGTTGCTCGCCCAGTACAGCAGCAGGTGGCAGGAGACGGCCGGCCTCGACCTCGATGCCGAGATCGCCGCGCTCGAGGCTGATCTGCAGGCAATCTGGGACGCGCCCTAGCGGCACGCCCAGGCCATCCATCAGACTGGGGAGGCGATGTCAGCGAGCAGGTTCGCGCAGCGCATCCGTATGACGCCCCTGGCGCGCCGTGAGGCGCGCCAGGGGCTCATGTTCCTGTCGCCCTGGTTGATTGGCTTCGGCCTGCTGACGGCCTTCCCGATGGTCGCCACACTGGCCTTCTCGTTCAGCAACATCCAGCTCAACCAGGCCGAGCCGCTTCGCTTCGTCGGCTTCGACAACTACGTCAGGTTACTGAACGACCGGCAGGCCTGGCACGCGCTTGGCGTGACGTTTCGCTTCGCGCTGATCTGGCTGCCCGTCGTCGTCATCGTGCCATTCCTGGTGGCGTTGCTGCTCAACTCGCGCCACCTGCGCTTCACCGGCGTTTTTCGGGTACTCGTCTTCCTGCCCTACGTCGTGCCCTTCGTGGCGGGCGTGCTCGTCTGGCAGAGCATGCTCGGGCTCAACGGGTGGATCAACAAGTTCCTGCAGATGCTCGGAGTTGCCGATCCGCCGGCCTGGCTGCTCTCGACGGACACGATCTATCCGGCGCTCGCGATCATGGGCATCTGGGGCATTGGCGCCGGCGTGATCATCAACCTGGCCGGCCTGCGCGGCATCCCGACCGAGCTCTACGACGCGGCCAAGATCGACGGCGCGGGCGCGTGGGGCCAGCTGCGCCACGTGACGGTGCCGTTGATGACGCCGATCTTCTTTTACTCGCTGATCCTCGGGATCGTCGGGGTGATGCAGTACTTCCTGGTGCCGATCGTGCTCAACAACGGCACCGGCGCGCCGGGCGGCTCAACGCTCTTCTACAACCTCTACCTGTTCAAGACGTTCTTCACCTTCAGCAACATGTCCTACGGCGCCACGCTGGCCTGGTTCCTCTTTGCCATCACGCTGGTTATCACCGTGCTCGTTTTCTGGTCGGCCCGGCGCTGGGTCTACTACGCCGGCGAGCGCTGACCGGCGAGCGCTGACAGATGACCGTCGACGCGGCGCAGGACGCGGCGCAGGAGCGCATCCCGGCGCCGGTATTCGGCGATGTTGGCGGCCGGCGCCGCTTCGGGCGCGATCCGGTCCAGTCCTTTGCGATGACCTTCCTGATGGTCGCCCTCATCGCTGGCTTCCTGTCGCCGCTCCTCCACTCGCTGTCGATCTCGGTCAAGACGCCCCAGCAGATCACCCAGACGCGGGCGCCGATCTGGCCGGCCGATCCGGCGACGTACGAGTTCGAGGGCCGCGACTACGACGTCTACCAGGTCCCGATCGACGGCGAGATGCGCGAGCTGGCACTGGTCCGGCCGGGCCGCACGCAGAGTGAGTTCGTCGACCCGGCACGGCCGGAAGAGGGGCGCATCACCTGGCAGGGATCGTGGCGCAGGCTCGAGCCGGCGTGGGTCTTCAACCCGCGGCTGGAGAACTACAGCGACGTGTTCGACCTCATCCGCTACCCGCGGCTGCTGCTCAACACCGTCCTCATCGCGGCGATCGGCGTCGTCGGCACGCTCGTGTCGTGCACGCTCGTCGCCTACGGCTTCGCCCGCTTCAGGTTCCCCGGTCGAAACATGCTCTTCATGCTGATGATCAGCACCATCTTCCTGCCCGCCGCGGTGACGCTCATTCCGACATACATGATCTTCGTCAAGCTCGGCTGGGTGGGCACCTGGCTGCCGCTGCTGATCCCAACGTTCCTGGCCAACGCCTACGACGTCTTCCTGCTGCGCCAGTTCCTGCTGACCATTCCGCGCGAGCTCGACGAGGCGGCGGCGATCGACGGCGCCGGCCCCTTGCGCACGCTGGTGTCGGTCATCCTGCCGCAGGCCTGGCCGGCGATCATCGCCGTTGGCATCTTCCATTTCGTCTATTCGTGGAACGACTTCTTCGGGCCGCTGATCTACCTGTCGACCAACCGTGACCTATGGACGATCTCGCTCGGCCTGAACCAGTTCAACGGTGTCTACTTCTCCAATCCGGGCTACGTCCAGGCGGGCACGATGATGACGCTCGTCTTCCCGGTCATCCTGTTCCTCATCTTCCAGCGCTTCTTCACCCGCGGCATCGTCATTACCGGAGTCGAGAAATGAAGCCTCTGCGAGTGGCACTCACCTTTGACGCTGAGCATCCTGACCGGCCGACCTCGCCGGCGGTCGTCGATTCGATCCTTGCGACGCTCGACCGGCAGAGCGTCCGGGCAACGTTCTTCCTGCAGGGGCGGTGGGTGGAAAGCGAGCCCGCGACGGCGGCGCGCATCTGCGCGGCCGGCCATCTTGTTGGCAACCACTCCTTCTACCACGCGCGGATGCCGCTGCTGTCGGAGGATGGCTTTGTGGAGGACGTGCGCGAGGCGGCGCGCGTCATCCGTGAAACGTGTGGCCTGGACCCGGCGCCGTGGTTCCGCTGCCCGTTCGGCGCCGGCGCGGACCACTCGCGCACGCAGTGGCTGCTCGCCGGGCTTGGCTACCGCGACGTGGGCTGGCATGTCGAGGTCGAGGACTGGGAACCGCGTCACACAGGCGACGACCTGGCACGCGCGGTCATCTCGAAGGTCGAGGCGCACGGCGATGGCGCGATCGTGCTGCTGCACAGCTGGCCGCGTTCGACCGGGACAGGCCTCGGCGGCATGATTGGCGGCCTGCGGCAGCGTGGCTACGACTTCGTCGGGGTGGACGAACTGCTCGACTCATGACGGCGGCCGTGCTGGCCGTCGATGGCGGCAACTCGAAGACTGACGTCGCCCTCGTAAGCGCCGACGGGCGGCTGCTGGCGACCGTTCGCGGCGGAACTGTTTCGCACCAGGTCATCGGCCTCGCTGCCGGCGCCGCCCAGCTGGAGCAGCTGATCGACGCGGCCCACGCGCGCGCCGGCCTCGCGCCCGCCAGCGGGCCGCCGGAGCTGGGCGTCTTCTGTGTGGCCGGCGCTGACTTCGCCTCCGACGAGCGCCAGCTGCGCGCCGAGTTTGCCCGTCGGCGGCTGGCCGGCGAGGTGATCGTGTTCAACGACACGTTCGCCGCCCTGCGCGCCGGCGCCCGCTCCGGCTGGGGCGTCGTGCTCATCTGCGGTCAAGGGGTCAACGGCGCCGCCCTCGCCGCCAACGGTCGGACACACCGCTTCGCCGGCATCGGCCCGCTGTCCGGCGACTGGGGCGGTGGCGGCGCGCTGGGCGAGGCAGCACTCGGTGCGGCGATCCGGGCGCGTGACGGGCGCGGCTCGCGGACGAGTCTGGAGCGCGCGGTGGCCGGCCACTTTGGCCTGCGCACGCCTGAGCGGGTGATGATCGCGGTCTACGAGGGCCGCATGTCGCGCCGCCGGCTGTCCGAGCTGGCGCCGGTCGTGTTCGCGCAGGCGGAAGCGGGCGATGCCGTCGCGCGCGCGATCGTCGATCGGCTCGCCGACGAGCTGGCGCTGATGGCCGTCGCGCTCATCCGCCGGCTGCGCGCGACCCGCCGCGAGGTCGAGGTCGTCCTCGCCGGCGGTGTTTTCACGGCGACCGATCCGGTGTTCTACGCTCGGCTGACGGAGGGCGTCCAGCGTGTCGCCGCCGCCGCGCGGCTGGTCAAGCTCGACGTGCCACCGGTCGCTGGCGCGGCGCTGCTCGGCCTCGACCGGCTATCGCCGACGGGCAGTGCCGACCTGCGCCAGGCTGAACGACTACGCGCGGCCTTCGCCGCCAGACGAGGTGACCGATGACCGACCTGCGGATGGGCATCCTGCTCTGGAACCAGGCAACTGACTGGCCGTCGTACGAGGCCGCCGCCCGGCGGGTCGAAGAGCTCGGCTACGACCACATCTGGGCGTGGGACCACCTGCACGCCATCTTCGGCGAGCCGCAGCAGCCGATCTTCGAGGGCTGGCTCAGCCTGGCGGCGTGGGCGAAGGTGACTGATCGGGTCCGCCTCGGGCTGCTCGTCGGTGCCAACACCTTCCGCAACCCGGGGCTCGTCGCCAAGCTGGCGACGACGCTCGACCACCTGAGTGGCGGCCGGGCGATCCTTGGCCTTGGTGGCGCCTGGTTCGAGTACGAGCACACCGCCCACGGCATCGACTTCGGCCGCAGCCCGGGAGAGCGGCTCGACTGGCTGGACGAGGCCGTCGCCGCCTGCCGCGCCGTCCTCGATGGCGGCTCGGCAACCTCGCTACCCGGCGCCCGCTACGCCTTCCGCGGCCTGCGCCAGGAGCCGCATCCGCTGCAGCGGCGGCTGCCGATCATGATCGGCGGCTCGGGTGAGCGCAAGACGCTGCGCACCGTCGCCCGCCACGCCGACATTTGGAACGCCATGGGCACGCCCGAGTTCCTGCGCCACAAGGTCGAGGTGCTCGAGCGCCACTGCGCCGAGGTCGGCCGCGACCCGACACAGATCGAGCGGACGATTGGCTGCAAGCCGGTCATCCGCGATAGCGAGGCGGAGGCGCATAGGCTGCTCCAGCGGCTGCTCGAGCACAACCAGACGCCGCCCGAGCGGATCGAGCGTGACGCCACCTTCTGGGCCGGCACGCCCGAGCAGCTTGCCGAGCGGCTGCTGGCCGTCCGCGAGCTTGGCTTCCGCACCGTCATCGCCGAGGTGCCCGCGCCCTTCGACGACGAGACGCTCGCGCGCTTCATCGGCGAGGTCAAGCCACTCGTCGATCGCGAGGGCTAGACTCGCCACTATGGCTGAGTCGCCCACGCTCGCCCGACCGACCGGCATCGATCCGAACACCTACCGCGACGTCCTCGCCCGCTTCGTCACCGGCGTGACCGTCGTCACGACGCTCGAGAACCCCGATGGCGAGCGCCAGCCGTGGGGCACGACGGTCAACTCGTTCACCGGCATCTCGCTCGAGCCGCCGCTGGTGATGGTCTCCATCGGCCGCGAGCGATCGATCCACCCGATCATCGAGCGCACGGCGCGCTTCGCGGTCAACATCCTGGGCGAGACGAGCCAGGCTCTCTCCGACTGCTTCGCCGGCGCGCCGTCGACGCTGCCGCGCGAGGCTTTCTGCAACGCCGAGTACGCGCTCGGCACGTGCGGCCTGCCGATCCTCGGCGAGGCCATCGCCTACGTCGGCTGCCAGGTCGACCAGCGCATCGAGGCGGGCGATCACACGATCTACCTCGGCCGGGTCGTCGAGGCCGGCACGCGCGACGAATCGGGCTGGCCGCTGCTCTACTTCCGCCGGCGCTACCTGCGCATCGAGCGCGCCGAGCCGGCGGAGATGCGCGGCAAGCCCGACAAGCTGCGCTAGGCGCGCGAGCGAGGCCGCGCCAGGTGCCCAGCGTCCGCGCCAACGGCATAGATATCGAGTATCTCGTCGAGGGTGCCGGACCACCGCTCATCTTCCTTCACGGCGCCACCTCGACCGGCGCCGAGGATTGGGCCGCCCAGCGGCCGCTCTTCCGGCAGGCGTTCCGCATCCACGTCCTCGATGCGCGCGGCCACGGCGTGACGCGCTGGGACGTCCGCGACGGCTTTGACCGCGACATGCTCGTCGACGACCTGCTCGCCTTCGCCGATGAGCTCGGCCTGGCGACCTTCCACCTCGTCGGCTTCAGCATGGGCGCGATGACGGCGCTGACCTTCGCCACGCGCCATCCCGACCGGCTGCGGACGGCGATCATCTGCGGCATCGACATCGCGCGGGAGCCGCGCGCCTCGGTCGCCCGCCGGCTGATGGATCCCGAGCGCATCCTGCGCGAGGAGCCGGCGTGGGCCGGGCAGCTCGCCCGGCGCCACGATCGGGTCCAGGGTGAGGGTGCCTGGCAGCGGCTGCTGCCGGCGATCGCGGCTGATGTCGGCCGCCAGGAGCTGCTCAGCTACGAGCAGCTCAACCGGGCGCGCCTGCCGATCCTGCTCGTCTACGGCGACCGCGACGTGTTCGTGCCGGTCGACCACGCCGTGACCATCTATCGCCAACTGCCCGACGCGAGATTGCTCGTCGCGCCCGACTGCCCGCACCAGGTGATGGTCAGTCAGCCGGCGCTGTTCAACCAGGCGGCCGCGTCGTTCTACCGCTCGACCGAGGACGTCGCCCGCCAGCGGGCCGAGCATGGCGCCCGGGCCGCCCGGCCGGCAGCCCAGCCGATCGGCGCCGGCGCGGGCGTGATGGACCCGGCGGTGGCCGTCGCGCCGGCACCCGGCGCCGGTTCAGACGATGATCCGTTCAGCAGCTGGTAAGCGAAGGAGAGCCCAGATGACCGCAACCCTGCTCGCGCTCTACAAGCGGCCAGACGGCGGCGACGAGGCGCTGGCCACGTTCTGGCGGCGCTACCGCGACGAGCACATGCCGTTGATCGAGAAGGTGCCCGGCCTGCGCGGAACGAAGATTTCCAACGTCGCGCAGCATTACTCGGGCGAGGACCTGATCGCCGTGACCGAGATGCACTTCGATGATCGCGCCGCGCTCGACGCGGCAATGGCGAGCGACGAGATGCGTGCCGCCGGCCGCAACCTGCGCGAGATAGCGCCCGGCCTGCTGACGCTGGTTGCGCTGGAGGAGAGTCCGGCGTGACCGTCCACTACTCGGTCGAGGCGCGCGTCGCGACGATCCGGATCGATCGCCCGGAGGTGCTCAACGCGCTCGATCGACCAACGCTCGAGGGCCTGCGCGACTCCTTCCGACGCGCGTCGGCGGAGCACTCGGTCGGCGTCGTCGTGCTGACCGGCACGGGCGAGCGCGCCTTCTGCACGGGCGCCGACCTCGACGAGCAGGAGGCCTTCCTGGAACGGCCGAACGACTACTGGG
>Ga0247708_1000261_pt1 | contig 11817 bp, 14 predicted proteins | sample 42W_NmetaG_FD_189040 | JGI IMG/M metagenome (GOLD analysis project Ga0247708, IMG submission 189040) | Soil microbial communities from hillslope of Landscape Evolution Observatory, University of Arizona, Oracle, AZ, United States - 4-2-W_N | ecosystem: Engineered > Artificial ecosystem >...
CACACCCGCACCACCCCCTCCTCGAGCGGCTGGCGCAGGGCGTCGAGCACGGTGGCCGGGAACTCGGCCATCTCGTCGAGGAAGAGCACGCCTCCATGGCTCAGGCTGATCTCCCCCGGCCGCATGTGGCCCGTGCCCCCGCCGATCAGCGACACCGCCGAGGCCCCGTGGTGAGGCGCCCGGAACGGTGGCCTCACCACCAGCCCGCCCGGCGGCAGGGCGACCGCGGCGGCCGAGTGGATCCGGGTGGCGGCCAGGGCGTCGTCGCCCTCCAGCGGGGGCAGGAGGCCGGGCAGCCGCCGGGCCAGCATGGTCTTGCCCGCCCCCGGCGGACCCGACATCAGAAGGTGGTGCCCGCCCGCCGCCGCCACCTCCACCGCCATCCGCCCGACCGCCTGGCCCCGCACGTCGGCCAGGTCGGGGACCGGGGCGGGCGCCGCCGAAGGACCGTCGACCGGCGGCTCCGGCCAGGGCCCGTCGCCCCGGAGGGCGGCCAGCAGCTCGTTCAGCGACCCCGCCACCCGCACCGTGTGGCGGCCCACCACGCTGGCCTCGGCGAAGCAGTCGGGCGGGACGACCACCACCGGCGACGACAGGGCGGCCACCAGGGGCACGATGCCCGGCACCCGCCGGATCGACCCGTCGAGCCCCAGCTCGCCCAGGAACGCGGTGCCGGAGACCGCCTCGGGCTCCAAAACCTCGGAGGCCACCAGCAGGCCGACGGCGATGGGCAGGTCGAGCCCCGGGCCGCCCTTGCGCGTGCCCGACGGGGCAAGGTTGACCGTGATCCGCTTCATGGGCCAGGCGAGCGACGACGACAGCAGGGCGGCCCGGACCCGGTCGCGTGACTCCCGGCACGGCGCGTCGGGCAGGCCCACGATGGTGTACCCGGGCAACCCGTTGGAGACGTGGACCTCCACCGACACGGGCGTGCCCTCCACCCCGAGCAGGGTGGCCGACGGGACGATGGCGATCGAGCTGCTCACAGCGGCGCCTCTCACAGTTGGAGACCGAGGAGGAGGGCCGTGGCGCCGGCCGCTCGAGCGAGCTGAAGCGAGCTGATTGGGAGCATACCGAGGCCGTGGGACACAATCGCCGGATGGGTTTCAACCCGTTCCGCCAGCAGCGACGGCGCACGACGGACTACGTGTTCGTCGCCGCCGCCCTCCTGGTTGTGACGCTCCTCCTGGTCTGGGCCATGCTTCCGGCATGAGGATCCCGATATGAGGGTGGCAGTCGCCGCCGACCACGCCGGCTACCGCATGAAGGCCGTCGTGGCCGCCCACCTGGCCGACGCCGGCCACGAGGTCGTCGACCTGGGCACCGACTCCGAGGAGTCGGTGGACTACCCGCCGTTCTGCGCCGCCGCCGGCCGGGCGGTCGTCGACGGCCACGCCGACTTCGGCGTCGTCATCGGCGGCAGCGGCCAGGGCGAGCAGATCGCGGCCAACAAGGTCAACGGCGTCCGGGCCGCCCTCTGCCACGACGAGTGGATGGCCCGGATGGCCCGCCAGCACAACAACGCCAACGTGGTGGCCTTCGGCGCCCGGGTCGTCGCCGACGCCCGGGCCCTGTCGATCCTCGACGTCTTCCTGGCGACGGAGTTCGAGGGCGGCCGCCACCAGCCCCGGATCGACCAGCTGGCCGCCATCGAGGCCCAGGAGTGCAAGAAGCGGGGCGCGCCGCCGGCCTAGCCGGTGAGGGCGATCTGGCGGTTCGGACTCGGTCTCGCGGGAGGGGTGGTCGGCGGCATGAGCGGCGCGGGGCGGGTCCCGGAGCCGAGGTGGGTCTGGAGCATCCCGTCCTGGAACCGGGCCAGCACCAAGTAGCGGGCGGCGGCCCGGCGCCACCGCGCCCTTGATCGGCCGGGGAAGGCGGCGCTGCACGCGTACGCCGGAGTCGCGACGGCCACGGTCGACGCGGCCAGGAGCACCGCCACCAGCAACAGCCGCCGCATGTGCACCGCCTCCTAGAACGCGCCCTCGAGGACTTCGATCTGCCCGGCCAGCACCGAGGCCACGTCGAACCGTATCTCGGTCGGCCGCAGGGGGGCGTCCTCCAGCCAGCGGGCGGCCAGGTGCCGGAGGCGGACCTGCTTGTCCCGGGTGATGGCCTCCACCGGCGCACCGAAGGCGTCGGAGGAACGGGTCTTGACCTCGCAGAACACGAACGTCCGCCCCCGCCGCAGGATCAGGTCCAGCTCACCCGCCCGGCAGCGCCAGTTCCGTTCCACGACCTCGTAGCCCTGGTCCAGGTACCAGGCCGCGACCGCCTCCTCGCCGCTGGCCCCCAGCGCCCGGCGAGCCTGCGTCACCCGCGGGGCCGGCTCACGTGTCCGTACGGATCTTCTCGATGTTCACGTCCTTGAACGTGACGATCCGCACCGAGGAGACGAAGCGGGCCGGGCCCGGGCGGTAGATGTCCCACACCCAGGCGTCGCGGAGCTCGAGCTCGAGGTGGCTGCGCCCGCCGCCGGCCTCTTCGGTGTCGTGCAGCTGCATGTCGACGTGGTTGGCCAGGTAGAAGCGTCGCTCGGTCTCCACGACGTACCCGAAGAGGGGCAGGACGTCGCGGTACTCCTTGTACAGCTGGAGCTCCATCTCGGTCTCATAGCGCTCCAGATCCTCCTCACTCATGGGGTCACCGCCTCCGGCGGATGCCCCGCCGAGCGGGGCGCTGTGTCCTTTGATTCGCTCGCCTGCGGCTCGCTCATCGGGTCACCGCCTCCGGCGGATGCCCCGCCGAGCGGGGCGCTGTGTCCTTTGATTCGCTCGCCTGCGGCTCGCTCATGGGTCCACTGTACGACTACAGGAACGATGTGTGACTGAGCGGCCAGACCCGCACGATGGCCCGGCCCACCACGGTGGAGCGGGGCACGGGGCCGAAGACGCGGCTGTCGGCCGAGTTCGACCGGTTGTCGCCCAGCACGAACACCGTCCGGGGCGGGACAAGCACCGCGGGGAAGTCGGCGGTGGTCGTCCCTCGGGGCAGGTAGGGCTCGATCAGCTCCCGCCCGTCGACGAACACCTTGCCCCCGGTGCCCTCCACCCGCTCACCCGGCAGGGCCACGACCCGCTTGATGTACTCGTCGGTGGACGGGGCCAGGATCCCGATCGACTGGGCCAGGCCCCGCAGCGCCCGCTCGACGAGGGGGTCCGACATCGCGGCGGGCGAGCCACCGGGGGCGTCGAAGACCACGATGTCGCCCCGCCGGGGGTCGTGCAGGCGGTAGGAGATCTTCGACACCACGACGCGGTCGTTGATCCTGAGCTGGGGCAGCATCGACCCCGACGGGATGTAGAACGCCTGGGCGACGAAGGTCTTGACCACGACGGCGATGACCACCGCCATGACCGCCAGCACGGCGAGCTCACGTGCGGCCCCCAGGAGCGACCACCGGTCGGCCCCCTCCGACCGCGCGCTCACCGGACGGTGCGCTTCTCCTTGATCTTCGCTTTCTTCCCGATCCGGTCGCGCAGGTAGTACAGCTTGGCCCGGCGCACGTCGCCCAGGGTCACGACCTCGATCTTGGAGACGATCGGCGAGTGCACGGGGAAGGTCCGCTCGACGCCGACGCCGAAGCTGATCTTGCGCACGGTGAAGCTCTCCCGCACACCGGAGCCCTGGCGGCGGATGACCACGCCCTGGAACACCTGGACCCGCTCCCGGTTGCCCTCCACCACCCGCACGTGGACCTTGAGGGTGTCGCCCGGGCCGAAGCGCGGGATGTCGTCGCGAAGGCTGTCGCGATCGACGAGGTCGGTGGGGTTCATGGCGCGCTCGACTCCTGCGACGGGTCTTCCGGGGACAACCCACGATACTCGTCCCGCCGGACCTCCTCCACCAGGGCCTCCTCCTCGGCCGTCAACCCGCCCCGGGCCTCGATGAGATCGGGGCGCCGGGCGAGGGTACGGGCCAGCGCCTGGGCCCGGCGCCAGCGGGCCACCCGGGCGTGGTCGCCCGAGCGCAGGATCTCGGGGACGACCCAGCCCCGGAAGTCGGCCGGGCGGGTGTAGTGCGGCGCCTCCAGCAGCCCGTCGACGAACGACTCCTCCCCCGCCGAAGCCTCGTTCCCCATGACGCCGGGGACCAGCCGGGTGACGGCCTCGACCACCACGAAGGCGGCCGCCTCGCCACCGGCCAGCACGTAGTCGCCGATCGACAGCTCGCCATCGACGAGATGGGCCCGCACCCGCTCGTCGATGCCCTCGTAGCGACCGCACAGCAGGGAGAACCCGGGCGACGCCGCCAGCTCGAGGGCCAGGGCCTGGTCGAACCGGCGCCCGCCCGGGTCGAGCAGGAAGAGGGGTCGCTGAGGCTGCACCGCCTCGACGGCCCGGAACACCGGATCGGGCGCCAGCACCATCCCCGCCCCGCCGCCGAAGGGGGAGTCGTCGACCGAGCGGTGGCGGTCGGTCGTGTAGTGGCGCAGGTCGTGGACCCGGACGTCGACCACGCCCCGCTCCCGGGCCCGGCCGAGCAGGCTGCCGGCCAGCGCCGGCTCCAGGATCTGCGGCAGGACGGTGAAGACGTCGATGTGCATTTGCATCCACTGTCTACAGCGGACGCGTCAACCGGCCGACGTTACCTTGACCATCCTGTGACGAGAGAGGCGGTTCCGTGCAGACCCGACGCCCCATCCTGCTGATCCCGGTTCTCGGCCTGGCCGCGGCCTTGACGGCCTGCGGCGGGGGCGGCGTCAAGAAGGCCGACTTCGTGGTCAAGGCCGACGCCGCCTGCTCGCCGGGTAACAGCGGCTTGGCCGCGGTCGCCAAGCCGGCGAACGCGGGCCAGGTGGGCACCGCGGCCGGCACGGCCACCAGCACCGTCGACGCCCAGGTCGTCGCCCTCCGCGCCCTGGAGATGCCGGGCGGCCAGGACAGGATCCAGATCGACGGGATCATCGCCGCCATCGCCGACGTGGGCGGACCGGCGAAGGCCCTGCAGGACGCGGCGGCCAAGAGCGACAATGCCGCGATGTCCAAGGCCGCGGTGGAGCTGCAGGCGAAGGTCGACGCCGCCGCCCTCCAGGCCCAGGCCTACGGGCTGACCCAGTGCGGGACCGGTCTGAAGCCGGCCGTCGCCCCCCTGTTCGAGGGCACCAAGTCGGTGGTGCGGACGGCGTACGTGGCCAAGGGCGAGGCCCTGTGCCGGGACAACCTGCGCAAGTCCGAGGCCCTGCCCCAGCCGGGGACGACGCTGAGCTCGCTGTCCCGGTTCCTCGACCGCTACCTGCCCCTCTACGAGAAGTTCCTCGCCGACTTCAAGGCCATGCCAGTTCCGCCGGGCGACGAGGGGGCCGTCGGCGAGATCGTCACCGCCCTCGACGGCGCCCTGCCGAAGTTCAAGGAGGTCAACGCCGCGGCCAAGGCCAACAACAACCGGCTGGTCGGCGCCCTGTTCGAGGAGCTCGTCGTGGCCGGCACCGCCCTCGACGCCAAGCTCGACGCCTATGGCCTCAAGGCCTGCGGCTCCACCGGAGGGTTCTGACGTGCGCCGGCCGCTCATCGTGGCCGTCCTGGGCCTGGGATTGGGCCTCGCCGCCTGCGGCGGCGGGGTGAGCAAGGCCGACTTCGTCGCCAAGGCCGACCAGGCCTGCGCGCCGGGGAACGCGGCGGTGGCGTCGCTGGCCAAGCCGTCGAACCTGCCCGACCTGGCCGCCGGCGCCGGCACCCTGGCCACCACAGTCGACGGCCAGGTGGCGGAACTGCGCAAGCTCGAGGCACCCGAGGACGACAAGGTGCTGGTCGACGGCATGCTCGCCGCCCTCGCCGAGGTCGGCGGTGCGGCCCGCACCCTCCAGGAGACGGCCGGCAAGACCGACGACGCGGCGACGGCCAAGGCCGCCAACGACCTCAAGGCCAAGACCGACACCGCCGCGGCCCAGACCGAGGCCTACGGGTTTGGCGCCTGCGGCCGGGCCCTCCGGGAGCCGGTGACGACGCTCTTCCAAGGCGGGAACGCGGTGGTGAAGGCGGCGTTCGTGGCCAAGGCCGACGCCCTGTGCACGGCGGCGACCCGCAAGGTCGCCGCCCTGGCCAACCCCACCTCCCTGGCTACCCTGGCCCGGTACCTGGCCTCCTACGTGCCCATCGAGGAGAAGCTGTTCGCCGACATCAAGGCCCTCCCCGTGCCGCCCGGCGACGAGGGCACGGTGGCCGACATGCTCACCGCCCAGAGCGCGGTCACGGCCAAGGACAAGGAGGCGCTGGCCGCGGCCCAGGCCCGCAACCAGCGCCTGCTCGACGCCGTCGACGAGGAGTCGGCCAGCCTCATCACCGCGGCCAACGCCAAGTTCGACGCCTACGGCCTCAAGAACTGCGGGACCCTCGGCGCGTTCTGATTGTCGCCCGGCGGGCACCCGGGTCCTTCGGACCACGCCCGCCGGGTGCCGGCGGGGGCCCCAGCCCCGCCGGCGTCATTCTCGCCGGCGGGCACCCGGGTCCTTCGGACCACGCCCGCCGGGTGCCGGCGGGGGCCCCAGCCCCGCCGGCGTCATTCTCGCCGGCGGGCACCCGGGTCCTTCGGACCACGCCCGCCGGGTGCCGGCGGGGGCCCCAGCCCCGCCGGCGTCATTCTCGCCGGCGGGCACCCGGGTCCTTCGGACCACGCCCGCCGGGTGCCGGCGGGGGCCCCAGCCCCGCCGGCGTCATTCTCGCCGGCGGGCGCCCGGGTCCTTCGGACCACGCCCGCCGAGGTGCCCCCTCCTTTTGGCTGCAGTTGGCAGCGCATGCGCGGCCAGCTGCAGCCAGAACGAGAGGGCCGCGGTCTCGTGCGGGGCCGCGATAGGCCAGAGTGGAGCGGGATGGGCGTCGCCATCACCCTCCGGGGCCTCAGTCACACCTACCGCACGTCCGACGGCCCGCTGACGGTCCTGGGTGGGCTGGATCTGGACGTCACCGACGGCGGCTACGCGGCGGTCACCGGCCCGTCTGGCGCGGGCAAGACCACCCTCCTGTCCCTGCTCGGGGGGCTGGAGCAGCCCCAGAAGGGCAAGATCGAGGTCGGCGGCCTCGACCTCACCGAGCTGAGCGGCGACGGCCTGGCCGCCTACCGGCGGGCCACCGTGGGCTTCGTCTTCCAGCACTTCGGCCTGCTGGAGACGCTCACCGCGGCCCAGAACGTGGAGCTGGCCGGCACCCTCAACGGGGCCACCCCGGCCGAGCGGCGGGCCCGGGCCCTGCACCTGCTGGACGCGGTCGGCCTGGCCGACCGGGCCGGGCACCGTCCGTCGCGGCTCTCGGGCGGCGAGCGCCAGCGGGTCGCCATCGCCCGCGCCCTGGTCAACCAGCCCAAGCTGCTCCTCGCCGACGAGCCGACCGGCAACCTCGACGACGACTCGGCGGCCATGGTGATCGAGCTCCTCGAAGCCGTCCGCCACGAGCACCGCTGCACGCTGGTCCTCGTCACCCACCACCGCGACCTGGCCGCCCGGGCCGAGCAGCACGTCGCCCTCGACCGCGGCCGCCCCGTCGCCACGCCGGTATGAGGTGGCGCGACGCCGCCGCCATGGCGGCCACCAGCATCCGGCGACGGTTCGGGCGCTCGATCCTCACCGTCGCCGCCGTCGCCCTGGCCGCCACCCTGCTGACCGCCCTGGTCACCATCGCCGGCACGGCGCGCACCAAGGTCCTCTCGGAGCTGTCGAAGGGCGGGCCCCTCTCGGGCATCACCGTGGCCGCGGCCGAGGTCGACCCCACCCAGGTCGACACCGACGACCCGCGGCCCGGGCCGCCCAAGGACCTCGACGACCGGGTCCGGAACCGCATCCAGGCCCTGCCCGAGGTCAAGACGGTGCTGCCGATCGTCGCCGCGGTGATCAACGCCGTCCCGGCCGAGCCGCCGGCCAGCGCCGAGATCCTCGGCCGGCTGCCTCCCATCCCCTCGACGGTGGCGACGACCACCACCGGGGCGCCGTCGACCACCGTCTCCACCGCCCCCCGGCCGACCATCCCTGGCGTGACCACCCCCGGGCCGTTCGCCGAGACCATGGTCGGCATCGAGCTGGAGCGGGCGTCGCTCATGCCGATCACCATCCTCAGCGGGCGGCTGCCCGTCCCCCACTCCCTCACCGAGGTGGCGGTCACCCAGGGCTACCTGACCCGTATGGGCCTCACCAAGAAGCAGGCCGCCGCCGTGGTCGGCACCGAGGTCCAGCTGGGAGCGCCCCGGGTGTTCACCGACTCCGGCCAGCCCCGCCGGTTCCGCAGCCGGTGGCAGCGGCTGACGATCGTCGGCGTGGTGGCCCAGGAGACGGCGCCGGGCCAGTTCCTCGTCTCCCTGGAGCAGGCCCGGGCCGCCCGGGCGTGGACCGCCTCGGGGAGCGAGGTGGAGGGGCGGCTGCAGATCCCCACGTCGCCGTACAGCGGGCTGTTCGTGATCGCCCAGGACCTGGAGCGGGTCAACAAGGTGCGCAACGAGATCACCCAGCTCGGCTACTCCACCAGCGCGCCCGAGAACCTGGTGGCGTCGGTGCAGCGCTACCTGCGGGTGGTCGAGATCGTGCTCGGCGCCATCGGGGCCATCGCCCTCGTCATCGCCTCCCTGGGCATCGCCAACGCCCTGCTGGCCGCGGTCAGGGAGCGGCGGCGGGAGATCGGCGTGCTCAAGGCCATCGGCGCCCGCGACCGTGACGTGCAGCGGGTGTTCCTGTTCGAGGCCGGCGTGCTCGGCCTGGTCGGCGGCACGGTCGGCACCGCCGGCGGCTTCGCCACCGCCCTGGGCGTCAGCGCGGTGGTGAACCAGTACCTGACCGCCCAGGGCCTGGCGGGGGTGCGCCTCGGCCTGCCGCTCACCGTGCTGGTCTCCGCGGTCGTGGGGTCGACGCTTCTCGCCCTGGCGGCCGGGGCCATGCCCGCCCGCCGCGCCGCCCGCCTCCCGGCGCGCGAGGCCATGGAGGCGGCATGAGCAGGCTGGGCGCCGCGGCCGCCGCGATCCTCCTCCTGCTCCTGGCCGGCGCCTGCTCGACCTCCCGCCCCGAGGTCCTCCCGCCGCCCGAGGACACCGGCCCGCCAGCGGTCTACGTGGCCGTGGGCGCCAGCGAGACCACGGGCGCGGGCAGCGACCAGCCGCTGCGCGACGGCTGGCCGCGCGTCCTGCACCGCACGGCGATGGCGCCCGGCGCGGTGATGGTCAACATGGGGATCCCGGGGGCCACCGTCGCCCAGGCCCTGACCGAGGAGGTCCCCGACACCCTGGCCGCCCGCCCCAACCTGGTCACCATCTGGCTGAACGTCAACGACCTGAACCGCGGCGTCGGCCCGGCCGAGTACGAGCGCCAGCTCGACCAGCTCGTGCGCCTGCTGCGGGGCAACGGCAGCGTCCGCGTGCTGGTCGCCAACACGCCGCCGCTCGACCACCTCCCCGCCTACAAGGACGCCCGGGTCCTCGAAGGCGTCTCCCCGGCAGAGCTGCAGGAACGGATCGCCGCCTACAACCAGGCGATCGCCAGGGTGGTCGAGCGCCAGGGCGCCTTCCTGGTCGACCTCCACGCCCTGGGCATGGCGGCCCGGGCCGACGGCACCGAGGCCCAGTACGTCAGCCGCGACGGCTTCCACCCCAGCACGGCGGGCCACGCCAAGGTCGCCGAGGCCTTCGCCGAGGTCCTGCGCCGGTCCGGACCGCTCACCGTCGCCTCCGGCTGAGGTGACGGCGCTCGACCTGGGCGGCAGCCGGGTGCTGGTGGGGACCTGCTCCTGGACCGACGCCACCCTGGTCAAGGAGACCGACTGGTACCCCAAGAAGTCGATGACCGCCGCCGAGCGGCTGGCCTACTACGCCAGCAGGTTCCCGATCGTCGAGGTCGACAGCACCTACTACTTCCCCCCCACGCCGGAGCTGTCGCAGACCTGGGCCGAGCGCACGCCCGACGGGTTCACCATGAACATCAAGGCCTGGTCGCTGCTCACCGGCCACCCGACCTTCCCCCACTCGCTGTGGGAGGACATGGCGCCCGCCGTCCCGACCGAGCACCGGGACAAGCGCCGTATCTACTCGCACTATCTGCCGCCCGACGCCCTCGACGAGGCCTTCGACCGCTTCCGCCACTCGCTCCTTCCCCTGCACCGGGCCGGGCGCCTGGGCGCCGTCCTCCTGCAGTACCCCCGCTGGTTCGGCCCCAAGGCCGACAACCGCCAGGTCCTGCGCGACACCGTCGCCCGCCTGCCCGACCTGCGCCTCTGCGTGGAGTTCCGCCACGCCCGCTGGCTGGAGGGGGGCGACTGCGAGCCCACGCTGGAGCTGCTGGAGGAGCTGGGGGTCAGCTTCGTGTGCGTCGACGAGCCGGCCGGCTTCCCGTCGTCGATGCCCCCGGTGGTGGCCGTGACCTCGGACCTGGCCGTCGTCCGCTTCCACGGCCGCAACACGGCCACGTGGGAGGACCCGGAGATCCAGACCGCGGCCGAGCGGTTCCGCTACCGGTACGACCGGGCCGAGCTGCAGGAATGGGTGCCCCGCATCCACGAGATGGCCGCCGGGGCCCGCGAGGTCCACGTCCTCATGAACAACTGCTACCGGGACGACGCGGTGATCAATGCCGCGGAGCTGGCCGAGCTGCTGGGCGGAGCATGAGGGCGCCCACCACCGCCATCCCGGCGAAGGCGGCCGTCCACACCAGGGTGCCGGGGGCGCCCCAGTCGACCGTGCCCACCCTGGCGTCGGCCAGGACCAGGCCCAGCACCGACAGGACGCCGAGCACCAGGCGGCTGCTCCCGAGGGCCCGCAGCTCGATCGGTGCGCTGCGGGCGGCGAGGAGCAGCGACCCCACTCCGACGGTCAGGAACGCCGCGCTGTAGATCCGGCCGTGGAAGGCGTCGATCCCCCACGGCCAGAAGCCGGTCAGCGGCTCGGGGGCGACCAGCAGGCCGGCGCCGTAGGCGCACAGGACGACGCCCTCGCCCTGGAACCACCGGCGCCAGGCGGGCGACGTGGGCGGCGGCTGCGGCCCCCGCCGCAGCCCGTCGAAGAAGAACGGGAGGAGGAGGGTGAAGCCCACGTAGGCGACGAACCACGCCCGCGGACCTCGCCGGTCGAGGTCGAAGTCGGGGAGCTGGACGAACGACGCCAGGGTCACCACCGCGGTGAAGGTCCACGCCGCCGGGATCACCACCCGGGCCGGGAAGTGCCGGGCGACCACCACCAGCACCGCCCCGCCCACCAGCTCGGCGAGGTAGACGGCGCCCAGGAAGCGGGCGTTGAACGGGCCGATGGGCCACACCCACCTGGTGACCCGAGCGGGTAGGAAGAGGAGCAGCCCGCCGCCCAGGACGACGATGACCGCCAGCGCCATCGCCGCCCGTAGCCAGGTGCTGATCGGCGGGTTCTCCTGGCCCACGGGCCCATGTTGCCAGCGCGCCGCAGCGGACCGGCGCACTCGGCGCCGGTCCGCTGCCGGGGAGGCGGTGCCTCACTTCACGGCTGCGATGCCGCCCGGCCCCGGCGGGACGGCGACCTTGATCTCCTTGGTCCCGGTGATGGTGACGCTGTCGGCGGTGTCGTTGGCCGACACGTGCAGGGTCAGGCTGAACGGGCCCTTGGCCAGCTTGGTGTGGTCGACGGTGGCGGTGACCACCTTCTCCTCCCCGGGGGCCAGCCAGCCCTGGGTGGTGGAGAGGCCGACCGACGAGGGCACGCCGACGGCGAACCAGGCCATGTCGCTGCCGCCCACGTTGGCGACGGTGAACTCCGCGGTCCAGTCGCCCTTGGCCAGGGCGATCTGCGACGGGCCCACGGCCAGCACCCCGGGCTGCGGCTGGGGCTGGGACTGGGGCTGGGGCTGGGCGACGGGCTCGACGACCACCACGTGCGGGCCCGGCGAGG
>Ga0247708_1000263_pt1 | contig 11772 bp, 11 predicted proteins | sample 42W_NmetaG_FD_189040 | JGI IMG/M metagenome (GOLD analysis project Ga0247708, IMG submission 189040) | Soil microbial communities from hillslope of Landscape Evolution Observatory, University of Arizona, Oracle, AZ, United States - 4-2-W_N | ecosystem: Engineered > Artificial ecosystem >...
CGCGGCCGCCGAGGATCAGGTCGTGCCCGGAGCCGCCGGTGAGCTTGTCGTTGCCCGGTCCGCCGATGATCCGGTCGCGGCCCGATCCTCCGTTCGCGACGTCGCGGCCGGACGATCCGTAGAGGAAGTCCATGCCGGTGCCGCCGTCGAGCTGGTCGTTGCCGCGCGCCCCGTCGAGGCAGTCGTTGCCGCGGCCTCCCGAAGCGCGATCGGAGCCCCCGAACAGGAAGATCCGGTCGGAGCGGTTGGTCCCGGTGATGCGATCCTGGCGACTGGTACCGACGATCGCGAACTGGCGCCCGAAGCGGTGGTTGCGACAGGGCCCACTGGAGCGCCCCCGCACGTCCTGAAGCGGCAGCACCGCGACGTTCCCGCCGCCCGGCGGCTGCGCGCCGCTGGGGGCGATCACCGGCACGAAGCGCACGCAGGCCCCGTCGTCCTGGCGCTGGGAGCCCGCCGGGCAGCTGCCGTCCGCGTTCTGCGCGACGACCTCGATGCGCACGCAGAACCCGCTCGTCGGGTCGAAGGTCGTCCCGGTCGGGCAGCTGCCCCCCGTCCCCGCGCCGTCCGCGGGCGCGCACGTCGCACCGTGGCGGTCGACCTTCGCCTCGCCGGCGACCGCCTCGAGGATCACGTTTCCGCCGCCGTCGAGGATCTGGACGTGGACGGCCCGGCGGATGACCGCCTCATCGGCCGTCGAGGAGTCTCCCTCCACGACTGTGCGATTGAAGAACACTCTGATCAGGCCGCCCAGCGGGCTGCCGTTGAGGCCGTTACCGACCGTCTCGAGCGTCGAGTCGGGACTAACCGCCTGCCCGTTGATCGTGACCTTCGCGACCGTGCTCGACACCGGCCCGAGCGAGGCGCACGAGCCGACCGCCTGCACGTACACGCCCTCCGCCTCGAGCACAAAGCTGCCGTCCGCGTTCTCGACTCGCACGCGCGCCGCCCCGGCCGCCGCAGCGACCTGCTGGTCGCGGGTGGAGCCGGTGTCGGGCTCGATCGCGGTGCGCGCGAACGGCCCCTGCAGCGTCACCTTCCCGGTTGGACCGGAAACTGGGGTTTCGTTGAAGCCGCCGTTGTCGTCCGCACAGCGAGCGCGGTCCGCCGACTCGACCGACGTGCGCGAGCTGCCGTTCGCCACGACCGGCTCGATCCTGTCGCGGCCCGGCGCGGCCACGTAGCCCGCCGATGCCCTGCAGGTCCAGCGCGCATCCTCGCTCGTCTGGGCCATCGCTGCAGAGGGTTGTGCCGCGCCGGCCGCGAGCGCCGCGACGGCGAACACAAGAGATCTCTGACATCCTGTCATGAGCACATCTCCTGGTTGTTTGGTGAGACTGGTGTCGCCGGTCGGTCGCCGGGTGAGGGTTGGACTCGGCAGTAGTTCCCGTTACCCGGCGTGGCGCGGGCTAAACGCGCAGGCCGCGGCGAGGGTACGGTGGGCACGCGGCCCCGGCCGCGCACACAGGGAGAGGAGAGTCGCATGGGTTTTCTGACGCCGGAGCCCCCGCCGGTGGACGTCGAGGAGTGGAAGAAGCAGCCGCACCTCGACCGGATCAAGCCGCTCGCCCAGGACTGGGCGGTCAACGGCTTCGGCACCCCCTCCGCGATCTACCTCCTGTACGTCGTCAAGCTCGTCGTCTTCTCGGCCGGCGGCTTCCTCCTGATCGCGGCGACCACCCCCGGGATCGGCGGGCTCACAGACCTCGGCGACTGGTGGACGGAGCCGATCGTCTTCCAGAAGGTCGTCGCCTGGCTCGTCCTGTGGGAGGTGATCGGCCTCGGCTGCGGATCGATGCCGCTCACCTTCCGCTTCGTCCCGCCGATCGGCGGGATCCTCTACTGGCTCCGGCGCGGGACCGTGCGGCTGCCGCCCTGGCCGCGCCACGTCCCGCTCATGGCCGGGTCCACGCGCACGCCGGTGGACGTGCTGCTCTACGCCGGCGTGCTCGCCGCGACCGCGTTCCTGCTCGTCTCCGACGGCGAGGCCGTCGCGGGCACCGCGGCCGGCCGCCTCGATCCCGTCGCGGTCGGCGCCCTGCTCGCCCTGCTCGCCCTGCTCGGCCTGCGCGACAAGGTCTCGTTCCTCGCGGCGCGTCCCGAGGTCTACGGGCCGATGCTCATCATCTTCCTGTTCCCGCTCGAGCACCTCTTCGTCGGCGCCCAGCTCGTGATGCTCTGCATCTGGCTCGGCGCCGCCTCGTCGAAGCTCAACCGCCACTTCCCCTTTGTGGTCTCGGTGATGATCAGCAACACGCCCTGGAACCGCTCACGCAAGGCCAAGGCGAGGCTCTACAAGAACCACCCAGAGGACCTGCGGCCGTCGCGCCACGCGGCGTTCGCGGCCCACATGGGCACCGCGATCGAGTTCACGCTGCCCATCACGCTGTTTTTGACGGACAAGGGCTTCCTCGGAACGGTCGCGCTCGTGGGGATGATCATCTTCCACGTCCACATCACCTCGACGTTCCCGCTCGCCGTGCCGCTCGAGTGGAACCTGTTCATGATCTTCGGGCTGCTGTTCCTGTTCGGCCACTACGGCGACGTCCCGCTCTCGACGCTCGACGACCCACTCCTGATCGCGCTGCTCGTCACGACGAGCGTCGCGATCCCGATCCTCGGCAACTTCCGGCCGGACAAGGTCTCGTTCCTGCCCGCCATGCGCTACTACGCCGGGAACTGGGCGACGAGCCAGTGGCTCTTCCGCAAGGACGCGAATGCCGAGGAGAAGCTCGACGCCTCGATAAAGAAGCCGGCGCGGATCGTGGTCGAGCAGCTCGCGGGGATCTACGACCGCGACACGGCCGAGGTGCTGCTCATGAAGGGGCTGGCGTTCCGCTCGATGCACTCGCACGGCCGGGCGCTCAACGGCCTCGTGAGGCGCGCCGTCGACGACCTCGAGGCCTACCATGTGCGCGAGGGCGAGCTGATCGCGGGCGTCGTGAACGGCTGGAACTTCGGCGACGGCCACCTCCACCACGAGCAGCTGCTCGCCGCGGTACAGGAGCGCTGCCGGTTCGAGCCGGGTGAGGTGCGCGTCGTGATGCTCGAATCGCAGCCCGCGCACATCCAGCGCCAGCACTACCGCATCCACGACGCGGCGACCGGCTTGATCGAGGAGGGCTGGGTGGAGGTGCGCGACATGGTCGAGCGCCTTCCCTGGCTCGACGAGGCCGGAGACTTCCCGGTACGGGTCACGCGGAGCCTGCGGCCCGGGGCCGGCGCCCCCGCGTGAGCCGGGCGGTCGTCGTCGGGTCCGGTCCGAACGGGCTGGCCTGCGCCGCGGCGCTCGCCCGCGAGGGGCTCGACGTGACCGTGCTCGAGGCCGAGGAAGAGATCGGCGGAGGCACGCGCACGAGCGAGCTCACCCTGCCGGGCGTCGTCCACGACCACTGCTCGGCCGTCCACCCGATGGCCGCGGGATCCCCCGCGCTGCTGGCGATGGGCCTCGAGCGGCACGGGCTCGAGTGGTGCCACCCCGAGGTCGATCTCGCCCACCCGCTCGACGACGGCAGCGCCGGCGTCCTGCTGCGCTCGCTCGAGGAGACCGTCAGGGGTCTCGGCGAGGGCGGGGCCTCGTGGCGCCGGGTCTTCGGGCCGACCGGGTCGGCATTCGAGGCGCTCCGCGACGACATCTTCCGCCCCGTCCTGCACATGCCGCGCCACCCGATCAGGCTTGCGCGCTTTGGGCTGCGCGCGGCCATGCCGGCCGCCCTGCTCGCGCGAGCCCTCCGGGGCGAGCGGGCGCGGGCGCTCTTCGGCGGCGTAGCCGCGCATGCGCTCAGCTCGCTGTCCGCGCCGATGAGCTCCTCGGTGGGAGCGGCCCTGATCTCCGCCTGCCACACCTACGGCTGGCCGGTCGCGCGCGGCGGGTCTCGCTCGATCACGGACGCGCTCGCGGCGGTCGTCGGCGAGCACGGCGGGCGGATCGAGACCGGGGTCCGGGTCCGCTCGCTGGCCGACGTCGGAGACGCGGACGTCGTGGCCTTCGACCTCGCCCCTGGGGCCGTCGCCGAGATCGCGGGCGGGCGGCTCCCCGCACGCGTGGCGCGCGCCTACCGCGGATACCGGCACGGCCCCGGGGCGTTCAAGGTCGACCTGGCGGTCGAGGGCGGCGTGCCCTGGACCAGCGATGCATGCCGGCGGGCCGGAACCGTCCACCTGGGCGGCGGCTTCGACGAGATAGCCCACGCCGAGCGGGAGATCAACCGCGGCCACATGCCCGAGCGCCCGTTCGTGCTCGTCTCCCAGCAGTATCTCGCCGACCCGAGCCGGTCGGCCGGCGACATCCACCCGGTCTGGGCCTACGCCCACGTGCCGAGCGGCTACACGGGCGACGCCACCGAGGCGCTGATCGCGCAGATCGAGCGCTTCGCGCCCGGGCTCCGCGAGCGGATCGCGGCTCGGCACGTCCGCACGACGGCCGAGTTGCCGGGCTACAACGCGAACTACGTGGGCGGTGACATCGCGACCGGGGCGAACACGCCGGTGCAGCTCCTCTTCCGGCCCCGCTTCGCGATCGACCCGTACGCCACGGGGATCCCCGGCGTCTACATCTGCTCGGCGGCGACGCCGCCGGGGGCGGGCGTCCACGGGATGAACGGCTGGAACGCGGCCCACTCGGCGCTCGCGCACCTCCGCGGGTGAACGGAGGGTCCAGGCAGCGCGGTCAGGGGAAGCCGCCGCGAGCCCGCGTCAGCGCACGGCCGCGAGCGTCATCTGCACCGAGCGGCGGGTGAGGTCCGCGTCGAGTCGCTCTCCGGTCACCAGCGCGCGGAAGTAGGCGGGCGCCACCAGCTGCTCGATGATCGCGTGGGGATCGATACCGGGCGAGAGATCGCCGCGCTCGATCGCGCGGGCGACCATCTCGCCGGCAGTTGCGTAACGTGCCTGCCAGAAGGCCCGCGGGGTGTCGCCCAGGTCGGTCTCCGCGTCGGCGCTCGAAGCGGACACGGCGTGGAAGAGCCGCAGCAGGAGCGGGACAGCCAGATGGTTTAGTCACAAACGCGATAGCTGTTGCGTTTCCGACGGGAGGAGCCCGGTGAAGGTCCACGCGATCCAGACCGGACAGGTGCAGATCAAGACACGCCACGTGCAGGCGCGCCGCGAGGCCCGGCCCGCGCGCGTGCTCGACATCCTGCGCGACAAGGAGTGGTCCCCGCGACTGCCGATCACCTGCTTCGCGATCGAGCACCCGGACGGCCCGATCGTGGTCGACACCGGTGAGAGCTCGCACGCAAACGACCCCGGCTACCAGCCGTGGTGGCACCCGTTCGTGCGCACCAGCGAGCGCCGCTGGGTTGAACCCCACGAGGAGGTCGGGCCGCAGCTACGCGCGCTCGGCATCGAGCCCGGCGAAGTCCGCTGCCTCGTCATGACCCACATGCACGGCGACCACGCCGGAGGCCTCTCCCACTTCGAGGGGACCGACATCGTGATGAGCGCCACCGAGGCCTCGATGGCGCTCTCCCGCACGGGCCCCCTCAACGGCTATCTGAACGGGCACTACCCGCGCTGGCTGGCGCCGCGGACGCTCGACTTCGACCGCGATCCCTGGGAGGGTTTCGAGGCGAGCGTCGCGCTCACCGGCGACGGAGCCATTCGGCTGGTCCCGACCCCCGGCCACACCATGGGGCACCTGTCCGTGGTCGTCGAGCAGCCCGACCACCTCGTCCTGATCACGGGCGACGCGACCTATTCCGAGCAGGCACTGCTCGACGGGGTGGTCGACGGCGTCGCGCAGGACGAGAAGGCGCACCGCCGCTCGACCGCGAAGCTGCGGGAGCTCTGCTCCCGGCACCGGGTCGTCGTCGCGCCGAGCCACGATCCCGAGTCGGCGAGACGACTCGCCGAGGCGTCCGTCACGACCTCCGCGGGCGGTGCCGAGTGAGCCGGATCCCCTACCCGGCGGACGAGGATCTCGACGACGACGCCCGCGAGCTTCTGGGCGCGCTGCCACCGCTCAACATCGTCCGGATGTTCGCCAACGCGCCGGCCGCGCTCCGGCCGCTCGTCGAGCTCGGCCAGGCGAACCTCCTGCACGCGGAGCTCGACGCGCGCCTGCGCCAGATCGCGATCCTCAGCGTGGCGCGCGACACGGGGTCGGAGTACGAGCGCGCCCAGCACGAGAACGTCAGCCGCGCGGTCGGCGTCGCCGACGAGGACATCGAGGCCGCCGTGAACGGAGACCTCGACGCGCTCGACCCCGACGCCCGTCTCGTGGCGCGGTTCGCGACGGCCGTCGCGCGCGACGTGGACGCGGGCGACGAGCTGACCGCCGCGGTCCTCGACCTGCTGGGACGCCGCCAGGCGACCGAGCTCGTCGTCTGCTGCGCCTACTACTCCGCCGTCGCGCGGATAATCGCCACCTGCGGCGTCGAGGTGGAGGAGACTCTGCCCACCGCCGGCATCGACGCGGACGACTGGGGCGCGCCTGCCGCGGCCCCGGCCACCGACACGAACCAGGAGAGCAAATGAGCGACGCAGAAACGAACGCCCGGCTGATCGAGCGCTTCTACCGCGCCTTCAACGAGGGCGACGGCGATGCCATGGCCGCCTGCTACGCGCCGGACGTCCAATTCTCGGACCCGGTCTTCCCCGACCTCAAGGGCAGCCGAGCGGGAGCGATGTGGAAGATGCTCACGGAACCCGAGGGCGACCTCCGGGTCGAGTTGCTGGAGCACGAGGCGGGCGCGGAGCGCGGGTCGGCCCACTGGCGCGCGCACTACACGTTCACCCAGACCGGCCGCCCTGTGGTGAACGACATCCAGGCGAGCTTCCGCTTCAAGGACGGGCTCATCGTCGAGCACCGCGACGACTTCAACTTCCACAAGTGGTCGCGCCAGGCCCTCGGGGCCCCAGGCCTGCTGCTCGGCTGGACGCCGATCGTGAAGGGCAAGGTCCGCAAGATGGCCGGCGGGCGGCTCGACGAGTACGTGGCGGCCTCGCAGGGCTGACGGCGCCCCCCCGCGACGACCGTGTCGCCTTCGCCCGCACGGCGGGCCCTGCTCACGGTCGGCATCGCCGAGGTCCTCGCGCTGGCGACGTGGTTCAGCGCAACCGCCGTCGTACCGTCGCTTCGGGAGGACTGGGGCCTCTCGACCGGCGGGGCCGCGTGGCTCGCGAGCGCCGTCCCCGCCGGGTTCGTCGCGGGCAGTCTGCTGAGCGCGACGCTCAACCTGGCCGACCGGGTCGAGCCTCGCCTACTGATCGCCGCCTCCGCTCTCGGCGCGGGGCTCACGAACCTCGCGATCCTGGTAGCCGGCGATCTTCTGCCTGCGCTGCCGCTCCGCTTCCTGACCGGCGCTTTCCTCGCAGGGGTGTACCCGCCCGGCATGAAGCTCGTCGCGACCCACTTCAAGCAGGGGCGCGGGCTGGCGATCGGAGTCGTGATCGGCGCGCTCACGCTCGGCTCGGCGTCGCCGCACCTGGTGCGGGGACTAGGCGACATCTCCTGGCAGGGAGCTGTATGCGGTCTGGGCGTGGCTCCCGGCGTTCGTCGCGGCCAGCACCGCGGCCGCCGGAGCGCCGGCGGAGCGCTTCACAGCGGGCGCGCTCGTATTCGGCGCGATCGGCCTCGCCGGCCTCGCGGGGGCGGTCGGCGGCGGGCGCCTCGCCGACCGCTACGGACGCACGGCGCTCACGAGCGGAGCGATGGTGCTGAGCGGTGCATGCGCGCTCCTCAGCATGGCGGCCTATGCGGCGCCGCTCGCGGTTCTCGTCGTGCTCCTCGCAGTCTGGGGCGCGGCCGTGATCGCCGACTCCGCCCAGTTCTCGACGGCCGTCACCGAGTTGGCCGAGCCGCGCTACGCCGGGTCCGTGCTCACGCTCCAGACCGCGCTCGGCTTCCTGCTGACGATCGCCAGCATCCGCCTCGTCCCCGCCGTCGCGGACGCGGTCGGCTGGCGCTACGCCCTCGCCCCGCTCGCCATCGGCCCCGCCCTCGGAACCGTCGCGATGCTCCGGCTGCGCAGCCTCCCCGAGGCGCGGCGGATGGCGGGCGGCGCGCGCTGAGCGCTCGCCGCCCCAGCCGCTATCGGCGCAACGAGATGATGAACACGCGCTCGCAGTTGCGCAGGCGGCGGCGCTCGTTGTAGTTGATCCGGACCGTGTCGAACCCGGGCCCGCAGTCGATCCTGGCCGGCGGCCCCGCGGTCGCGGCGTTGATCGAGTCGTTCCCGGACCCGCCTCGCACGCGGTCGCGGCCGTTGCCGGTGTTGATCTGGTCGGTCCCGGCGCCGCCGTCCATCCGGTCGTTCCCGGGCCCGCCGAAGATGCGGTCGTTGCCCTTCCCCCCGTTCAGGATGTCCGGGCCTGTACCGCCGTCGAGGCGGTCCTTCCCGGTGCCGCCTTCGAGCCGGTCGCGACGCTGGCCTCCGTTGAGGAGGTCGTTGCCCGAGTCGCCGAACAGGTAGTCGGTCCCGTTCGACCCGTCGAGCTTGTCACTCCCGCGCCCACCCTCGATGCAGTCGTTCCCGCGCCCGCCGGAGACCCGGTCGTTGCCCGCGAACACGAAGATGCGGTCGGAGCGGTTGCTGCCCGTGATGCGGTCGCCGCGATTCGAGCCGACGATCGCGATCTGGGTGCCGAACGCCCGTCCTGCGCGGCGGCATGGGCCCGCGCCGCGGACGTCGCCGAGGACCCGGACCGATCCGCCCGAGCCCTGGTCGCCGGGCGGGCCGAGCACGACGGTGACGATGCAGCGGTCACCGCTGGCGGGCGTCGCGCCCTCCGGGCAGTTCGGCCCGGGGACGACGGTGCGGATCACGCAGACCGGCGGATCGGCACTCAGGTCAAGCGTCGAGCCCGAGGGGCAGACGAACGGCGGCGGGTCGCAGACGTTCAGGTGCCGCGCGACCGACGCCTCGCCGACGACCGCACCGAACACCTCGGCTCCGCTCGAGTCCGTGATCGAGACCCTGATCGCCCGCTGGACGACCTCGGGGTCGCCGTTCGCGTTCGAGCGCTCGAAGCGCTCCTTGAAGATCACGCGGACGCGCCCGAAGAGCGGCGCGCCGTTGATGATCGTGCCGAGCTGCTCCGCGACGCCGTCGGCCACGACCGCCTGGCCGTTGATCGTCGCGCCGGTGACGGTCGCCTCCGTGTTGATCGCGGGACTGCGGTCCTGGCACTGGCCGGTGACCTTCGCCGTCGCGGCTGTGGCGGTGAGGCTGAAGCTCCCGTACCGGACGGCCACGTTCGCGAGCCCCGCCTCGGAGGAGACGGTCGTGATGTGGGTCTCGGCGAAATCCGGCGTGACCGCGGTCCGGGCGAACGCCCCGCTGCCGCGAGCCGAGCCCGGCGAGCCGCCGAAGGTGCCGCTCAGCCCGAGGTCTGCACCGGCCTGGTCGTCGTCACACGGCTGGCGAAGCGGATCGAGGGTCGACCCTTCAGGCCGGCCATCGGCCACGAGCGGCTCCAGCTTGGGGTTGCCGCCCGGCCCCTGGAGCGTCGCGGCGCTCGCCCTGCAGAGCCAGCGCGGGGTGTCGCGCCCCTGCGCGAACGCAGTCGCGGCCGGGAGGACGACGGCGCACAGCGCCGCGGCTACGCCCACCAAGATCGAAAAACGAAGACGTCCAGTCACGGTTGCCCCCTGCCCCTGCTTGTTTGACCCCGGACATCCGCGGGCAACCCCCGTGATACTCCGGGCGAGTCTGAGGTTCCCTCCAAGGAAGGTGCCAAAACCCACATGACACGTAAACGCCTCCTGTCAGCCCTCGCCATCCCGGTCGGCCTGGGCGCCCTCGCCGTCGCCCCCTCCGCGACCGGCATCAGCCAGACGGTCGGTATCTCCGGCTTCGCCTTCTCGCCGAACACGGTGTCCATCGAGGTCGGCGACGGCGTCACCTGGCGCTGGAACGGGCCCGACACGAACCACTCGGTCACGAGCGTGACGGGACCAGAGGGCTTCGACAGCGACCCCGGCGAGTCGGCCGGCCAGGTGAACCACGCGGTCGGCGAGAGCTTCACCCGCAGCTTCACCCGACCCGGGCGCTACGGCTACATCTGCAAGGTCCATCCGGACATGCAGGGGATCGTGGACGTGATCGATCCGAACGCCCCGCCCGCCGCGGAGGACGCCACCCGCCCGTCGATCTCGTCATTTGAGGCGAATCCGGCGCGCTTCTGCAAGCGTCATCGCCGCTGCAGCCGCCCGGGGACCCTGCTCAGCTTCCGACTCTCGGAGCGCGCCGACGTGAACATCCAGGCGATCGGGCGCTCGCGTGGCAAGCGCGTCGTCCGGACCTTCGAGCTCGGAGAGCGCCGCGCGGGCGTGAACCGCGTCCGCTTCCAGGGGACGCGCCTCCCGCTCGGGCTCTACCTGCTGAAGATGACCGCGACCGACGCGGCCGGGAACTCGTCGCGCATCGCCCGCAAGCGCGTGCGGATCATCCCGCCGCCGGCCGAGGCGCGCCGGCGGGCGAGCGTCGGCAGAAGTAGCTAGCGCTTGAGGTAGACGGTGGCGCGCCGGAGCCTGCTCGGCGTGCCGCTGCCGTCGAAGGCGATGCCGCGGAGCTGGAGCGGGAGGCTGCGGGCGCGGCGGTCTTCGCTGCGGGTCCGCTCGGCCGTCCGCACATAACGGTCGATGCGCTTGCGGTAGCGGCTGCTCAGCTTGAGGCGGTAATAGCCGCTGCGGGCGACGGCCGCGAAGCCGACCCGGACCGAGCGCCTGCCCGAGCCGAGGCGCGCGGCCTTGGCGACTCGCTTGCTCACGCGCAGCTCGATGATGATCCCGCATGCCCTGGTGCAGCGGTAGCTCGCGAGGACGCCCCGCCGGATGGCGCTGCGCCCGCGCTGCACTCGCCGCGCGCGGATCGTGAAGCCGAGCGGGCGCGAGGCCTGGGGCATCTGCGCGCCAGGGTCGTCGCCGCCGGAGCCGCCGTCCGAACCTGTCCCGCCCGGGAGGACGGTGCCGATGACCGTGCCGGTGCCGTCGAGCACGTTCCCGGTCGCCTCGTCCACGACGCCGATCACGTTCCCGACGCCGTCGACCACAGCGCCCGTGGTCGGGTCGACCGTTCCGATGACCGTCCCGGCGGCGTCAACCACGGTGGTGAGCGTCCCGCCCGGATCACCGGACGGGAGCGGGAGCCCCGGTAGGGAGATCTGGGCCACGGCGGAGGCCGGAACGGCCAGCACCGCGGTGAGGAGGGAGGCTGTGATGAGTGCGCGAGTCATCTGCCGCTGACGGTAGGACCCGGTTCCGGTTTCTGAACGTTTCTGGACGCATGTACGGGGTTCGGCCTCATCATTCGTCCTATCGGCTCGAACATGTGTCGAGCTTTAGCGCCGGCCGCTGAAGAACTCCCTGAGCAGCGCGGCGGACTCGGCGGCGAGCAGGCCCCCCGCGACCTCGGGCCTGTGGTTCAAGCGGGGCTCGCCCAGCACGTCGAGCACGCTGCCCGCCGCCCCCGCCTTCGGATCTGGCGCGCCGTAGACGACCCGCTCGACGCGCGCGTTGACGAGCGCCCCGGCGCACATCGGGCAGGGCTCGAGCGTGACGTACGCGCAGGCGCCCACCAGACGCCAGCCGCCGTATGCTCGCGCGGCCTCGGCGAGCGCGAGGATCTCGCAGTGGGCGGTCGGGTCGCCCCGTAACTCGCGCTCGTTCGGCGCGGCGCCGACCACCTCCCCGTCGCGCACGACCACGCACCCGACCGGGACGTCGTCGTGCTCGAGCGCGCGCTCGGCCTCGCGCAGCGCGAGCCGCATGAAGTACTCGTCGCGCGGAAAGAAGCGCTGCGTCATGCGCCGGCGACGAGTACTTCATGC
>Ga0247708_1000264_pt1 | contig 11762 bp, 11 predicted proteins | sample 42W_NmetaG_FD_189040 | JGI IMG/M metagenome (GOLD analysis project Ga0247708, IMG submission 189040) | Soil microbial communities from hillslope of Landscape Evolution Observatory, University of Arizona, Oracle, AZ, United States - 4-2-W_N | ecosystem: Engineered > Artificial ecosystem >...
CGCTGGCAGGGGGCTGCCGCCGCCGCAGCGGCAGCCCCCTGCCAGCGCCGGCAGCGGAGCGCCCCGGCGGGCGCCGCGGGCGTCTCGCACAGGTGCGGGCGGCGACGGTGACCGGGAAGCTGCTGGCCCCCGAGGAGTGGTCGGCCGACGCCGACGGCCTGCTCGTCCCGACCGTCCGGGCGAGGCGCACCCGCATCGTTCGCCGAGGGTCCGATCTCGTCTCCGCGGGTGACGTGGGCCCCCGTGGCTGATAGAAACCCTCGCGTGGCAGCCGCAGAGGTAGGACCGGGCACCCAGCTGGGTAAGTACCGTCTGACCGAGCCGATCGGGCAGGGCGGCATGGGCGTGGTCTGGAAGGGCGAGAACGTCGAGACCGGCGAGGTCGCCGCGGTGAAGCTTCTCGTCGGGGAGCTCGCCGAGGAGGACGGCTTCCGCGAGCGCTTCAAGCGCGAGTCGCAGTACGCGGGCTCGCTCGACCATCCGCACGTGATCCGCGTGTTCGAGGCGGGCGAGCAGGAGGGCGCGCTGTACATGGCGATGCAGTTCGTCGACGGCACCGACCTGAAGGCGCTGCTCGCCCAGCGCGGCAAGCTCGAAGCGGCCGAGGCCGCCCGCCTTCTGTCGGAGGTCGCAGAGGCGCTCGACGCCGCGCACGGCAAGGGCATCCTCCACCGCGACGTGAAGCCCGGCAACATCATGATCGAGAGCGCGACAAACCGCTGCTATCTCACCGACTTCGGCCTCAGCAAGAACCCCTCCGAGGATTCGTTCGCGCTCACGGCGGCGGGCTCGTTCGTCGGCACGATCGACTACACCGCGCCGGAGCAGATCCTCGCCAAGCCCTTCGATCACCGCGTCGACGTGTACTCCCTGGCATGCGTCCTCTACGAGGCGCTCTCCGGCGAGGTGCCCTACCCGAAGTCGCGCGAGGTGGAGGTGCTCTACGGGCACATCCAGGATCCGCCGCCGCGCCTGCGCGAGAAGCGCCCCGACGCTCCCGAGGCGCTCGAGGAGGTCATCGTCAAGGCGATGGCCAAGGACCCGGACGAGCGCTACCAGACCTGTGGCGACCTGATGCAGGCGGCCCGTCTCGCCTCGGGTGTCACCGAGGGGGAGGGCTTCACCGCCCCGGCGGCGGCCGGCGAGCTGGTGCTGCGCGTCGTGTCCGGCAAGGCGGCGGGCGATGAGCTGCATGTGGACGGCGAGCTCCTGATCGGACGCCACGCAGAGGTCGAGGCCGGCAAGCTGGGCAAGGACCCGGAGCTCTCCCGCCGCCACGCGATGCTCCGCCGCGAGGGGCCGGGCCTGGTCATCGAGGATCTCGGTTCGACGAACGGGACCTTCGTGAACGGCGCGCGGATCGGATCGGTCACGACGCTCCGCGGCGGCGACAGGATCGAGGTCGGCGACACCGTCATCGAGGTCGCCGTCGTCACCGGCGCGACGCCCGAGCCGGAGCAGCCCGCGGCGGCGCCGGGCGCGACCGTCTTCGCCCCGATCGTCCCCTCGTCCACGCCGCCGGCGGCGCCGGCCGCGGAGGCCGCCGCGCCGCTGCCGCCTGTCGCCGAGGAGGAGACCCCCGCGCCGCCGGAGGCGGGGCTTCCCGAGCCGCCCGGACCGGAGACCGAGGAGACGTCGGCCGCGAAGGCGCCCGGCGGCAAGGTCTCGCTGAGAGTCGAGATCGACCTCGAATCGGGCGAGCTGCGCGTGGGCGTCGAGGACGGGCCGGGGGTGCGCGTCTCGAAGGACGGGGACGGCGCCTGGAGGATCGAGCCGGAGGGCTGACCCCACCCGGGCTCCTAGATGCGCGCGGCGACCGCCCCGACGATCAGGTCCGCGATCGGCCCGAGCGGGATGCCGGCGACCGACCCGCCGCTGTCCACGACGCGCGCGCGACCGCCGTCGCTCTCGACGATCGCGTCGAGCGCCACGGGCACCGGCTCGTCGCCCAGCGGGATCGAGCCGCCCGCGAGCCCGCCCACCAGCCCGCCGAGTGCGCCCAGCCGGGAGCCGAGATGGCGGGCGAGGTCGCGCGGGGCGACGGCCGCGTCCACGCTCAGGCTGTAGTCGTCGTCGCCGGTGCGGTTGAGGCGCACCTCGCGCAGGTCGATCGGTCCCGCCACGGAGTCCTCGATCAGCACGTCGACCTCGCCGAACCCGTCGAGACGCTCGAGCGGGCGCTCGTTGCCGGTGGACTCCGTCTCGATCTCGCGGGCGCGTACGCGCAGGCGATCGCCGTCGCCGCCGAGCAGGAGGCGCACCGCGGGCCACGCGCTCACCGAGACCTCCGCGGTGCCGCCGCGCTCGGTCAGCCGCTCCTCCGCCGCGCTCGACGCGAGGCGCGGCAGCGCGACCTGGAGCGCGATCAGCACGAGGACGGCCGCGCTCGCGGCGACGGCGCCGATCCGGGCGTTGCGGCTCATGGCCGAAGGGTCGCATGCGCGCGCGGGCGGGCCTCCCTAGAGTCCGGCGCGTGGACCTCACGCCCGAGGAGATCCGGGTGCTCGGCTGCCTCGTCGAGAAGCACAGGACGACCCCCGACCAGTACCCGCTGTCGCTGAACGCGCTGCGCCTCGCCTGCAACCAGGCGACCAACCGCGATCCAGTGGTCGACTACGACGAGCAGACGGTCCGCGATGCCGCCCAGCGCCTCGGCCGCCACCGGCTCGCCCGCATGGCGAGCGGGGCCGGCAGCCGCGCCGTGAAGTACCGCCACCTCCTCGACGAGACGCTGCGGCTCCCGAGCGGCCAGCTGGCCGTCCTCACGGTCCTGATGCTCCGCGGCCCCCAGACCCCGGGCGAGCTCAAGGGCCGGACCGAGCGGATCCACCGCTTCGCGTCGCTCGCCGAGGTCGCGGAGGCGATCGACGGGCTGATGGGCCGCGGGCTCGCCGGGCGCCTCGAGCGGCGCCCGGGCCAGAAGGAGGAGCGCTACTCCCACCTGCTCGGCACGGGTGACGAGGCGGAGGCCACGCCCGGCCTCGCCCAGGCTCCGCCGGCGGGCGGATTGGCGGGCCGGGTCGATAGCCTCGAGGCCGAGGTCAGGGCGCTGCGGGAGCAGGTCGAGGAGCTGCGGCGCGCCTACAATCCGACCTCCACGGAGAGGTGGCCGAGTGGCTGAAGGCACTCGCCTGCTAAGCGAGTAAGGGGTTCACGCTCCTTCGCAGGTTCGAATCCCGCCCTCTCCGCTCCGCAGGCGAGCGTTCAGGCCCGCCGGCTCTCGCTTCGCCCCGGACTGACCATGAGCGAAATCGCGGCGGCGTCCTGGATTGGTGTCGCAGTACGACACCAAGGCAGGACAGCGGTCGAGGTACCGACCTTGACCAACCGTCCGCGTCCCTGACGGGCCGGGCGCGCCGGCGGCTACAGTGGCGCCGATGGGTGCCACGCCGCGGCTCCTCCTCGTGCCGTTCCTCACCGAGCTCGAATGGGCGATCAGGGCCGAGCTCGAGGAGTGGGCTGAGGTCGCCACTTTCGACATGCCGGGAGTCGGAGCCGAGCCGCCGGTCGAGCAGCTCACGCGCCGGGCGATCGTCGACCACGCGCTGGCGGAGGTCGACCGCCGTGGCTGGGACTCGTTCATCGTCGTCTGCGACGGGTCCGCCCTCCCGACCGCCGTCTACGTCGCGCACGCCCGGCGCGAGGCGGTCGAGGCCATGGCGATCGGCCACGCGCGGCTCGTGAACCGCTTGCACGGCGACCGCCCCACGCTGAACAACGAGGTCGCCGCAGCCTTCCGCCGGCTGGCCGATACGGACTACCCGCAGTTCGTCCGCCACGGGCTGACGCAGATGACGCAGGGGTCGTTCGGCGACGAGCTGGCGGAGCGCATGCTCGAGCGGATCCCGATAGAGGTGGGGCGGGACGGCTACCAGATGAACCTCTACGACGATGAGCCGTTCGGGCACCTGATCCGGGAGCTGGACGCGCCGCTCCTCTTTGCAAAGCACGAGCGGTGCCTCATCTCCACGGACGACGGCTTCGAGGACGCGCTCGCGGCCTTCCCCGAGGCGCGGTCGGTCATCGTGGAGCAGGCGCCGAGTGTGAGCCGCGACTTCGCCCGGGCGCTCCGCGAGTTCTGCGAGGAGGTCGCGGCGCTCCGCGCCGAGGCCGCGCCGCGCTGACGCCTCGGGGAACCGCTCAGCGGGCGGCCAGGGTGAAGCGCGTAGATGACGCCTCAGGGACGGGGACTCGCGCCCGGCCGAGCCGCCCGTAATGCGAATGGTTATCGCTTTCGCTACCCTCGCTTCGTGTTGCGAACGGTTATCAGCTTCGCGGGCTGCGCCCTGGCCCTTGCGGCCGCGGGCTGCGGGAGCGGCGGGTCCGACGCCTCGATAAGGCTCGCCGCCACAACCCCGCCCGCCGCCGATCTCGTGCGCGCCGTCGCCGGCGACCGCGCGGCGGTCACAGCGCTGCTCCCGCTGAACGCCGACCCGCACGACTACGAGCCGCGCCCGAGTGACGCGCGCGCCGTCGCGGAGGCGGACGCGATCTTCCGCTCGGGGGGCGACCTCGACGACTGGACCGGCGAGCTCGTGGAGGGCGCGGGCGCCGAGGCGCCGGTGCTTCACCTGATCGACGCCGTCGACACGATCGAGGCCGGAGGCGAGGCCGATCCCCACTGGTGGCACGACCCGCGAAACGCGGTCAAGGCGGTGGCGGCGATTCGCGACGAGCTCTCCGACATCGATCCCTCGGGCGACGCCGTCTACGAGCGGAACGCCGCCGCCTACTCGGCCCGCATCACGAAGCTCGACGAGCGCATCGCGGCGTGCATCAGGCGCATCCCGCGGGAGCGGCGGCGACTCGTCACGAGCCACGACGCCCTCGGCTACTTCGCCGAACGCTACGGGCTGGAGGTGGTCGGGTCCACCATTCCGGCGCTCACGACCCAGGCGCAGCCTTCGGCCGGCGAGACCGCCGAGCTCATCGACCTGATCCGCGAGCGGGACGTGCCGGCCGTGTTCCCCGAGGCCGGCGTCGGCACGAGGCTCGAGCGCGCGATCGCCCGCGAGACAGGCGCGAGGGTGGGGGACGAGCTCTACGCGGACACGCTCGGCCCCCAGGGTTCCCCCGGCGACACCTACCTCGGCGCGCTCGCCGCCAACGCCCGCCGCATCTCGGCGGGGCTCGGCGGCAGCCGGGCCGGCTGCGAGATCGAACCGTGAGCGGCCGGCGTCAGGCCTGCGCGCAGCGGGGGCAGCTCCCGCGGAGGACCACGTCGTGATCGCCCACGCGGTAGTCGAGCCGCTTCGAGAGCGAGGCGATCGCCTTCTCGAGCGCGGGGTCCTCGAACGGGGTCACGTCGCCGCAGCGGTCGCAGATGAGGTGGTGATGGTGGTGCTCGCCGCCCGGCAGCGCGGCCTCGTAGCGGGCCGATGTGCCGCCGCTGTCGAGTCGCTGGACGAGCCGCAGCCGCTCCAGCAGGTCGAGCGTGCGGTAGACCGTCGCGAGGCCGACCCGCTTGCCCTTGGCGCGCAGGTCGTCGGCGATCTCCTGGGCGGTGTGCACGCAGGACTGCGCCGCGATCTGCTCGAGCACCGCGGTGCGCGGCGCACTCGAGCGGTGCCCCGCGCCTCGCAGCTCGCTCTCCGCCCGCTCGATCCAGGCATCGGCGGCGGGAGCGGGGATGTGAGAGCGCGCGACCATCTGAAGGTACCGATAATGAGTCTCGGTTATCAGTCTAGCGCGAGCGGCGGTGGCTGAGCATGCCCGGGCCGTTCGAGTTCGAGTTCATGCAGCGCGCGCTGCTCGAGATCGTTCTGCTCGCGCCGCTGTCCGCCATACTCGGCACGCAGATCGCCCTTCGCCGCCTCGCCTTCTACACGCACGGCGTGGGCACGGCGACCTTCCCGGGCCTCGTCGTGGCGGGACCCCTCGGCATTCCCCCCGCCCTCGGCGCGCTGGCGGTCGCCGGGGCGTTCGCGGGCGGGCTCGGGCGCCTCGGGCGCGCGGCGCGGCTCGCCGGTGACAGCGCGACCGCGCTGCTGCTCGTGGCCGCACTCGCGATCGGGATCGTTCTCGCGAGCGACGTGTACGAGTCGGGCGCGGGGGTCGACCGGCTCCTCTTCGGCAGCCTGCTGGCCATCGGCACGCCCGAGTTGGCGTTCACCGGCGCCGCGCTCGTCGTCGGCCTCGGGGCGGCCGCGCTCTGGCGCCGCGCATGGATCGCCGGCGGCTTCGAGCCCGGCACCGCGCGCTCCCTCGGCATGCGGCAGCGGCCGGCCGACTGGGGCCTCCTCGCCGCGATCGCCGTGGCCGTCGTCGCGGCGCTCGACGCCGTCGGCGCCCTGCTCGTGGGCGCCATCCTGGTCGTGCCGGCGGTCACCGCGCGGATCGTGGCTCGCTCCGTGCGCCGGATGGAGGCTCTGACGGGCGTGCTCGCTCTCATCGAGGGGGTGGCCGCGCTATGGATCGCCTACGAGGTCGACGCGCCGCCCGGTGCGGTGATGGCCGTGCTCGGGGGCGCGGTGTTCTTCACGGCGGCGGTGGCCCGCCGGCTGGGGCTGGTGGGAGCGTGAACGCGGTGCTCGTCAGCGTGCGCGAGCTCGAGGCGGGCTATTCGCGCGACTCCGCCGCCATCCGCGGCGTGGCCTTCGAGGTCGCCGGAGGTGAGAGCGTGGCCGTCCTCGGCCCGAACGGCGGCGGCAAGACCACGCTGTTCCGGGCGCTGCTCGGGGAGGCGCCGCACCAGAGCGGCGAGGTGCGGGTGGAGGGCGGGATCGCCTACGTCCCCCAGACCGAGCGCTCCCGCCTCGACTTCCCGGTGAGCGCGCTCGACGTCGCGCTGATGGGGACCTACGCGAGCCTGCCCTGGCACCGGCGGATCGGGAAGGCCGAGCGCGACCGTGCCCGCGAGGCCCTGCGGCGGGTCGGCCTCTCCGCGGAGGAGGGGACGACGTTCGGCTCACTCTCGGGCGGCCAGCGGCAGCGGGTCCTGATCGCCCGCGCCCTCGCGCGCGACGCGCGCGTCGTGCTGCTGGACGAGCCGCTCAGCGGCGTCGATGCCGTGTCGGCCCGCCTCGTTGGGCAGGTGCTGGACGAGCTGCGCGCCGAGGGACGGGCGCTGCTCGTCTCGACCCACGACGTGGCGGAGGCCCGCGGCGCCGACAAGGTGCTCTGCATCCATCGTGACCAGATCGCGTTCGGGACCCCGGCCGAGGCGCTGACCGCCGGCGCGCTCGCGAAGACCTACGGCAGCGAGCTCGTCCTGCTGCCCGACGGGAGCGAGGCGATCGTGGTCCAGCACCACTCCCACGAATGATCGAGGCGCTCGCCGATCCCTTCTCGAACGGCCTCGGCCAGCGCGCCCTGGTGGAGGTGCTGGTGCTCGGCGCGGCCTGCGGGCCGCTCGGCGTCTGGCTTGTCCTCTACCGCCAGGCCTACGCGGCGGAGTCGATAGCGCACGGCGCCCTTCCGATGGTCGTCCTCGCCGCGCTCGCGGGCGTGCCGCTCGTCCTCGGCGCCGCAGCGGGCGCTCTCGTCGCGGTCACGGCCGTCTCGATCGCGGGGCGCGTGCGGGGCGTCGGGCGGGACGCCGCGGTCGCCGTGACCGTGACGATGCTCTTCGGCGCGGGCGCGCTGCTCGCGCTCGCTCCCGCGGCGCCGCCACGGCTGGAGGAGCTCCTGTTCGGCGACCCGCTCGGGGTCTCGACCGCCGAGGTGGCCGTGTCGGCGGCGATCGCGACCGCCGTCCTCGTCGGGCTGGCCCGCAACCATCGCCGCCTGGCGGTGGCGGCATTCGACCCGCTCTCGGCGCGCAGCCTGGGGGTCGATCCGCGGAGCGTCGAGCCGCTCCTGCTCGCTCTGCTCGCCCTCACCGTCCTGGTCGCGCTGCAGGCGCTCGGCAACCTGCTGGTCGTGGCCCTCCTCATCGCTCCCGGGGCGGCGGCTCTGCGCGTGACGGCGAGGCTCGAACCGGCGCTCGGGCTGGCGGCGGCGATCGGCGTGTCGTCGGGGGTCGGCGGGCTCTACCTGAGCCACTACCTCGAACTCGCCGCGGGCGCGGCCATCGCGCTGGTGGCGCGCGGATCTGTTCTGGCCGGCTCCGTGATCCGCGCGCGCATTCCCGCCGTAGCGTGAGTCGATGCTGTCCTTCGATCGCGCCGGATCCGGCGAGCCGCTCCTGCTGATACATCCGCTCGGCGGCGGTCGCTTCGTGTGGGACCCGGTGCTGCCGCTGCTCACGCCGACCCGCGACGTGATCGCGGTCGACCTGCCTGGCTTCGGCGCGAGCCCGCGGCTGCCCGCGATCGGCGATCACTCGGCGGCCGGCCTCGCCCGGGAGGTCGCCGGCCTCCTCGACGCGCTCGGCCTCGACGACGCCCACCTCGCGGGCAACTCGCTCGGCGGCTGGGTCGCCCTCGAGCTCGAGCGGATGGGCCGCGCGCGCAGCGTGACCGCGATCGCGCCCGCCGGCCTCTGGCCGAAGCCGCTCGGCTCGCGGCCCGGCCCGGACACGCGCGCGATCGGGTCGGCGCTTCGCCCGCTGCTCTCGCTGCTGATGCGAAGCCGCCGGGTTCGGCGCAGGATCCTCGCCGGCACGGTCGCGCACCCGGACCGCGTGCCGGTCGAGCACGCGCGCCGCCTGGTGACGAGCTATCTCGATGCGCCGGGCTTCGACGCCACGAACCGGGCGATGCGCTCGAACGTGTTCCGCCTCGAGCCCACGGCGACCCCGGTCACGTTCGCGTGGCCTGAGCACGACCGGCTCGTGAGCATCCCGCGGGGGCTGCCGCCGTTCGTTCGTGCCGTGGGCCTCGCCGGCTGCGGGCATGTGCCGATGTGGGACGACCCCGAGCAGGTCGCGGAGCTGCTGCTCGCGGGGAGCCGGGAGCCGACCGCGGCCTAGTAGGTGCCGCTAGGGCGCGCAGGCGTTCGACGAGGCGTCCTGGGTCTCCCAGCAGACCGAGGGGATCGACTTCCAGCCCGCCCAGAGCTGCGAGAGCTCGCGGCCACCGTAGTGGCCGTAGGGCTCGAGGCCCGGGTAGGTCCAGACGTGCAGCATCTCGGCGGTCCGCTCGCCGGTGCCGAGCGTCGTGAGCCGACCGGACATCCCGGCGTGGTAGTGCCACTCGGTCATGCAGCCGCCGAAACGCGGGCCGGGGGTGGCGATGTCCGGCATGATGTACATCCCGCCGATCGGCACCAGGCCGCGGTCGGTCATCGAGTAGAGGAACGACTCGATCTCCGGCGCGCGCAGGATCGTGCGGTTCTTCGTGCGGCTCAGGTTGACCATGTGCACGATCCGGTCGGTCGGGCCGACGGCGTAGGTGAAGCCCTCGGCGAGCGCCCGCCCCGGGTTGTTCTCGTACTTGCGCAGCTCGGCGGCCGTCTCGCGATACAGGCGGTCGGTCGCCTCGCGCTGCTCGGCCGTCGGCTCGCATGCGCCGTGCGAGCCGTGGTGGCCGTCGGCGGCCTCCCAGCTGCGCAGGATGACGGCCGACCCGATCGTCGGGCCGCCCGGCTCCCAGTAGATACCGGCCGGTCGCGGGGCCCCGGGGGCCGGGGCGGCGTGGCTTCCGTCGCCGTGCCCGGCCTCGCCCGTGGCATGGCCCTCGCCGCCCGCGTGATCGCCGCCGTCGGAGTGGCGCTCGCCGCCGCCATGGCCGTCGCGGCTCTCGTGCCGGCCACCGCCGTGCGATCTGCCGCGGTGGTCCGCCCTGCCGCCGCCGGTATGCGCCTGCCCGCCGCCGCTGTGCCCGGGGCCGCCCCTGGCGTGGACGGGGCCGGCGGCGTGTGCACCGCCGGCACCGTGCCCCACCGAGTGGGCGCCGGCGTGCGCTCGGCCGTCTCCGGCCATTCCGTGCGCGTGTGCCGCGCCCTCCCCGTGTCCGGTCCCTACGTGCCCGTTCGAGGCGCCGTGCCCGTGCGCGAGTCCTCCGTCTTGATGTCCTGAGTGCGGCCCGTGCGCGTGCGGCGTGGCCACCGCGGCGACCGTCAGCGCGACGGCTCCAGCAACGCCGAGCGCAGGTTGGGCGAGCGCCACCCTCCGGCCCGCCAGAAGCCCCCCGCCGAGCAGGAGGGTCGCCGCCGCGCCGATGGCCGCCACCTCCAGCGCCGTCGCCGTCATGTCCTTGAGCCCGCTCGCCTCGGCGACACCCGCGCCAGGCCCGAAGGGAAGGCCCACCGAGTGGGCGACGAACCACGTCGCGACGATCGAGACCTGGCCGGCGATGCCTGCCTTCAGCACGCGCGGCGAGGGCCTGCTCAGGAGCGCGACCGCCCAGAGCGCCTGGAAGGCCCCCGTCGCCAGGAAGCCCGCCCCGAAGAGGTCGCCGTGCTCGCCCGAGGTGGAGAAGTGGATCGCGGCCGCGCCCGCGGACGCCACCGCCGCCCCGGCGCGCAACGCCCACGTCGTCCCTACTCTCCCCCTGCTCACCACGCTCTCCTCGCCTGCGACCTTACCCTGGGTAAAGTATCAGCGTCGCAGCCGGTTTGCGACCCTGGGCGCGCCGGGCTACGGTGCCTGGTGTGGAGCGCTCCACGACGGCGGCCGCCGGGTGGTCGGATCTCGGCGAGGCTCGATGGGAGGCGGCCCGCGCCTCGTTCGAGGCGGCCGTCGCGGAGCGCGAGACCCCGGAGTCGCTCGAGGGCCTGAGCTGGGCCGCCTGGTGGCTGGACGACGCCGACGCCGTGTTCTCCGCGCGCGAGCGCGCCTACGCCCTCTATCGCGAGCGCGGTGACGCGGCCTCCGCCGCGCGGATGGCCACCTGGCTCGGCGCCGACCAGCTCGACTTCCGCGGCGCCGCGTCCGTCGCCCGCGGCTGGCTCGCCAGGGCGCGCCGGCTGCTCGAACCGCTGGAGCCCGGCCCCGAACACGGCTGGCTCGCGTTCCACGAAGGCTACGTCGCGGGTCTCGCAGGCGACGGGGAGACGTCCGCGGAGCGGGGCGAGGCGGCAGCCGAGGCCGGCCGCCGCCACGGCGTTCCCGACCTCGAGATGCTGGGTCTCGCGCTGCTGGGGGCGGCGCTCGTGGCGGACGCCGAGGTCGAGGAGGGGATGCGGCGCCTCGACGAGGCGACAGCGGTGGCCCTCCAGGGCGAGGCGGCGATACCGATCTCCGCGGCGTGGACGTGCTGCTTCCTCGTCAGCTCGTGCACGCGCGTGCTCGACTTCGAGCGGGCGGCGGAGTGGTGCGACCGGATCGCCGAGTTCGCCGAGCGCTACGGGAGCCGCTTCATGCTCGCCTTCTGCCGCTCCGAGTACGGGACCGTCGCGCTGTGGCGCGGCCGCTTCGCCGAGGCGGAGGCCCTGCTGGAGGCGGCCGCCGGCGACTACGCCCGCTCCCGCCCGGCAATGGCCAGCGCGCCGCTCGCCGCGCTCGCGGAGGTGCGCCGGCGTCAGGGGCGCCCGGCGGAGGCGAAGGCCCTCGCGGAGCGGGCGGGCGCGGCCGCCCTGCTCTGCCGTGCCTGGATGGCGCTCGACGAGGGCGACGCGGCGGGCGCGGCGGAGGCGGCCGAGCGGGTGCTGCGCGGCATCCCGGCGGACTCGGTCGTTGCTCGGGCGCCCGCGCTCGTAGTCGCCTGCCGCGCGCGGGCAGCGCTCGGCGACGGCGATGACGCAGCGCTCGCCGCGGCATCGCTCGCACGGGCGGCCACGCTCGCGGGGACCGACGCGATGACGGCGCTCGCGCTCTCCGCTGAGGCGGCGGTCGCCTCGTCGGAGGGGAGGCACGAGCAGGCGCGCGCTCTGTTCGAGGACGCCGCCGACCACTTCGAGGCGGCCGGCGCGGTCTACGACTCCGCGCGGGCGCCTCGAAG
>Ga0247708_1000265_pt1 | contig 11579 bp, 7 predicted proteins | sample 42W_NmetaG_FD_189040 | JGI IMG/M metagenome (GOLD analysis project Ga0247708, IMG submission 189040) | Soil microbial communities from hillslope of Landscape Evolution Observatory, University of Arizona, Oracle, AZ, United States - 4-2-W_N | ecosystem: Engineered > Artificial ecosystem > Mesocosm...
GATCGAACGCCTCGGTCATCGCAGGCAGGCTACCCGGATAGGGGCGAGCGTCGGCGGGTATGGGCCCGGCATGGACGAACAGCTGATCATCTACCTGCGGGACGTCCACTCGATCGAGAAGCAGGCGCTCGCGCAGCTCCGGCCCGCGCCCGCGATCGCGGGTGACGACGCGATCGCCGAGGCGCTTCGCGAGCACGAGGCGGAGACCGAGGAGCACGAGCGCCTGATCCGGGCGCGGCTGGAGGCGCACGGCGCCCGGCCGAGCATGCTGAAGGACGCCGCCGGCGTCGCGAGCGGCCCCGCCTTCGTCCTGTTCGCAAAGCTGCAGCCCGACACGCCCGGCAAGCTCGTCGCGCACGCGTTCTCGTACGAGCACATGGAGCTCGCCGCTCACGACATCCTCGCTCGCGTGGCCGACGCGGCAGGAGACCCGGAGACCGCCGACGTCGCGCGCCGGATCCGCGAGGAGGAGCGGGCGATGGCGGACCGCCTGGCGAGCCTCTTCGACACCGCCGTCGAGGCGTCGCTCGCCGAGAAGGGCGCCGATGACGCCGCCTCCGAGCTGCCCGGCTACCTGACCGACGCGCACGCCATCGAGAGCCAGTCGGTCGGCCTGCTCGAGAGGGCGCGCAAGACCGGGGGACTGCCGGCGCTGGAGGAGCTCTACCAGTCACACCTCGAGGAGAGCCGCGACCAGCAGCGCCTGATCGCCGAGCGCCTGGAGGCTTTGGGCGAGTCCCCGTCGCGCCTGAAGGACGCCGCCATGAAGCTCGGTTCGCTCAACTGGGCCGCCTTCTTCGCGGCGCAGCCCGACACGCCCGCGAAGCTCGCGGGCTTCGCCTACGCGTTCGAGCACCTGGAGATCGCCGGCTACGAGCTGCTCGCGCGGGTGGCGCGCCGGGCCTCGGACGAGGCGACCGTGTCGCTGTGCGAGCACGCGCTGGCGGAGGAGCGCGTGATGGCGTCGAGGCTGACGGGCCTGTTCGACGAGGCGACCGAGGCGTCGTTAGAGGAAGCGGGAGCGTCCAGATGAAAAAAGGTGCCAGGGACCGAATTTTCACCCGGACGCAACGACGGTCCCTGACACCTTTGTCGCGGCCAGGGCGGCGGCGCGCGAGCGGAAGCGCTCGACTGATTCGAGCTTGATGTCCTCGTAGCCGCGGATCATGTCCGGCAGGGCGGCGACCTCGAGCGCCGTCTCCGCCGGCAGCTCGGCGATCGCGTGCTCGACGAGGGCCCGGTACTCGCCCGGCAGGGCGCGCTCCACGCGCCGCACTTTGGGCAGGCCGAACGGGTCGAGCGGCGTGCCGCGCAGGCGCCTCATCGCGCGCAGCAGGCGGAAGAAGGGGAGGAACCAGCGCCCGAGCTTCAGCTTGCGCTTCATCCCGAGCGAGCGCAAGAGCGGCGGGTGCAGGTTGAACCAGACCTTCGCGCCCTCGCCGAACTCGGCCCCGATCCTGGCGCGCTCGACCGCGTCGAGGTGCAGGCGGGCGACCTCGTACTCGTCCTTGTAGGCCATCAGCTTGAAGAGGTTGAGGGCGACCTCGACGGCGAGACGCGCGCCCGCGCGCTCGCGCACGGACCGCACGTAGCCGGCGTATTCGGCCGCGTAGGCGAGGCCCTGGTAGGCCACCAGCTCGGGGACGCGGATCTCGAGCACCCGGCGGAGCTCGCCGTCGCCGGGCGCGGCCGCCGCCACGAGCTCGCGCTCGCGCTCGGAGAGCTCGGGCGCCTCGGGATCCGGTGCGCGCGTCGCGGCCTCGACCGCGTCCGGGTCGGCCACGCAGGCCCGGCCCCAGGCGAAGGCCGCCAGGCTCTTCTCGACGGCGGCGCCGTTGAGGCGGATCGCCTGCTCGATCGACGCCGCCGACAGCGGCAGCGCGCCGCGCTGGAAGGCGGCGCCAAGCGCGAGCAGGTTGGCCGGCATGTGGTCGCCGAACAGGCGCTCCGAGAGCGCCTGCGCGTCGAGGTGGAAGTTCAGCTCGCGGCGGGTCGCGGCGTCGATCCGGTCGAGCTGGGCCGATAGCTCCGGGAAGCGCTCGGACGTGTCGATGACCATCCGGCCGGTGGGCACCGCGCTCGTGGAGATGACCGCGATCGTGCGCTCGGGGTCCGCCACCGCGAGGTTCTTCTCCGTGCCGGCGCCCAGCAGGTCGAGGCCCAGGTAGAGGTCCGCGCCGCCCTTCGACGCGCGGCTCGCGCCGTCCACGCGGTGCTCGGAGATGCGCAGGTCGGAGGTGACGGGTCCGCCCTTCTGGGCGAGGCCGGTCTGGTCGAGCCCGGCGCAGTAGAGGCCGTCCATCAGCGCGGCCATGCCGAGGATCTGGGAGACGGTGACTACGCCGGTGCCGCCCACGCCCATCATGCGCAGCATGTAGTCGCTCGAGCCGACCACCCGCTCGGGGTCCGGCAGACGCGCGGGCGGGTCCGGCGCGACGTGCGCGGCCCGCTTGCCGGGGACGACGGTGAGGAACGACGGGCAGTCGCCCTCGATGCAGGTGTAGTCCTTGTTGCAGGAGGACTGGTGGATCTGGGTCTTGCGCCCGAACTCGGTCTCCACGGGCAGCACGCTCAGGCAGCTCGACTTGCGGCCGCAGTCGCCACAGCCCTCACACACGCGCTCGTTGATGTGAATCCGCTCCGGCGGGTCCTCGGTCTTGCCCCGCTTGCGCTTGCGGCGCTTCTCGGCCGCGCACTCCTGGTCGTGGATCAGCACCGTCACGCCCTGGGTGGCGGCGAGCTCGCGCTGAGCGTCCATCAGCTCGCTGCGGTCGCGCACCTCGGCGATGGGGGAGAGGCTGGCGCCGCGGTAGCGGCCGGGATCCTCGGTCGTGACGATGATCCGCTTGACGCCCTCGATCTCGAGCAGCCGCGTGAGCTCGGGCACCGGGATGGCGCCCTCGATGTCCTGGCCGCCGGTCATCGCGACGGCGGAGTTGTAGAAGAGCTTGTAGGTGATGTTCGCGCCGGCGGCGGCCGCGGCGCGGATGGCGAGCGAGCCGGAGTGGTGGAAGGTCCCGTCGCCGAGGTTCTGGACGAAGTGCTCGTCGTCGGTGAACGGCGCCATGCCGATCCACTGGGCGCCCTCGCCGCCCATCTGCGTCAGGCCCTGGATCTCGCCACGGCCCTCGCGGTTCAGCAGGATCATCGTGTGGCAGCCGATGCCTGCGCCCACGATCGTGCCATCGGGGGCGGGGGTCGAGCTGTTATGCGGGCAGCCCGAGCAGAAGAACGGCGTGCGCGCCGTGCCGCCGTCGGCCATCGGGAGGGACAGCGGGCCGCGGGCGCGGCCGTCGAGGCGGGCGATGCGCGCGTCGACCGAGTCGATCCGGACGCGGCGGCCCAGCCGCGCCGCCACGGCGCGGGCGACGGCATCGGCGTTCAGGTCGCCGTCCTGCGACAGCAGGACCTCGCCGCGCTCGTCGCGCTTGCCGACCACGCGCGGGGCGGATGCGGACCCGTAGAGGACCTCCTTGACCTGCGGCTCGACGAACGCCCGCTTTTCCTCGACCACGAGGATCTCCTCGAGGCCGGTGGCGAACTCCCGCACGACCTGCGGCTCGAGCGGCCAGATCATGCCGAGGCGAAGGATGCGCACGCCCGCGCGCTCGAGGTCCGACTCGGCCAGCCCGAGATCGGCCAGCGCCTGGCGGAGGTCGTGGTAGGGCTTGCCCGCCGCGACGATCCCGAGCCACGCGTCGCGAGCTCCCTCGATGCGATTGACACGGTTCTCCCGCGCGTAGGCGAGCACCTGCCCGGTGCGCTCGCCCAGCATGGTGTGCTCGAGATCGAGCGAGCGCGGCGCCAGCAGGTTCGCGTCCGGGACGTGCTCGTAGCCGCCGGGGAGCACCGGCACGACACGGTCGGGCGCGACCTCGGCGGTGCCGGTGCTGTCGGCCACGTCGGTGACGATCTTCATCGCGGTCCAGAGCCCGGATGCGCGCGAGCAGGCGAACGCGTGCAGCCCGAGGTCGAGGATGTCCTGCACGTCGCCGGGGAAGAAGATGGGGATGTGGAGGCTCTGGAGCAGGGCCTCGGAGGCGCTCGGCAGCGTCGAGGACTTGCAGCTCGGGTCGTCGCCGACCAGCGCCACGGCGCCGCCGGTGCGCGCGACGCCGGCGAGGTTCGCGTGGCGCAGGGCATCGGCCGCGCGGTCGAGGCCGGGGGCCTTGCCGTACCACATGCCGAGCACGCCGTCGTAGCGCGAGCCCGGCAGGGCGCCAGCCATCTGGCTGCCCCACGTGGAGGTCGCGCCCAGCTCCTCGTTGAGGCCCGGGACGTGGACGAGGTGGTGCTCGTGACAGATGCCGGCGTTTCGCTCGAGCTCCTTGTCGAGGCCGCCGAGCGGCGAGCCCTGGTAGCCCGAGATGAAGGTGCCGGTGCTGAGGCCCGAGCGCCGGTCGGCCCGGTGCTGGTCGAGTGGGACCCGCACCAGCGCCTGGATGCCGCTGAGGAAGATGCGCCCGCTGTCGAGCAGGTACTTGTCTTCGAGCCGCGCATCGCGGCGCACGGGCCCGAGCGACTCCACGCGCTCCTCCGGGCTGTACGGCGCGCCGCGCCTGCGGAGCGCGCTGGGGCTATGGCTCGTCACCGCCATTGGTCACGTCACATTACCATTGATCCCGGACGGCGTCCACGACCGACATCCGTCCAACGGTTTGATTCTGCCGGATCAAGGGAGTAAGGTCATAGAACATGACCATTCAAGGGACCTCCAGCGACATTTCCCTGGAGCCGGCGGGGCTCCTCGACATCGACCACGAGCGCCTCGTGATCCGGCACGACCCGGAATCGGGCATGCGCCTCGCCATCGCCGTGCACTCGACCGCCCTGGGGCCCGCGCTGGGCGGCCTGCGCCTGCGCGCCTATCCCGGCGGCATGCAGGACGCCGTGAGCGACGTCCTCGCCCTCGCGCGCACGATGACCCTCAAGGCATCCGCCGCCGGTCTCGACCTCGGCGGAGGCAAGGCCGTGATGGTCGACGACGGCGGCGCCGCGGACCCCGAGGTGCGACGCGCCCGGCTCGAGGCGGCCGCCGACGCCATCGACGAGCTCGCGGGCGCCTACATCACCGCCGAGGACATCGGCACCACCACCGATGACATCGACCTGATGGCCGGCCGCACCCGCTACGCCGTCGGGCGCTCGGTGGCGAGCGGCGGTGGGGGCGACCCCTCGCCCGTGACCGCGGAGACCGTCTTCCGCGCGATGCGCTGCGGTCTCGCGGCCGCCACCGGTTCGGACGACCTCGACGGGCGCACGGTCGGCGTGATCGGCCTCGGCAAGGTCGGCGGCAGGCTGGCCGAGATGGTCGCCCGCGCCGGCGCCCGCGTGATCGTCTGCGACCTCGACGCCGCCCGTGCCGAGCGGTTCCGCGACGAGCATGGTGGCGAGGTCGCCCCGTCCGCCGAGGCCGTGATCGCCACCGAGCTCGACGTTCTGGCGCCCTGCGCCGCCGGCGGGATGATCGACCAGGCCATCGCGGGCGGGCTCGCCGCGAGCGTGGTCTGCGGGGCGGCCAACAACCCGGTCGCGGACCGCGCAACCGCAAGGCGCCTCGCCGAGCGCGGGATTCTCTACGTTCCCGACTTCCTCGCGAACTGCGGCGGGCTCATCCATGTGGAGACGGAGTGGCGCCGGCTCGACGGCGGAGCCGATCTGCCGCGGGCCGCGCGCGTCGAGGAGGGCATCGGCCGCGCGATGGAGCGGCTCGAGGTCGCGCTGGTGGTGGCCGACCGCGACGGTGCGGTGCCGCTGGAGATCGCCGAGCGCCAGGCGCTCGAGCGCGTCCGCATGGCACGCGCCGAGGGCGTCCGCGCGGCGGCATGAGCCGCGACGGCGCGGGCTATGCTCGCGCCGTGGAGCGCGCGTTCGAGCCGGTCGCGACGCGGCGGACCTTCGAGGAGGCCGTCGAGCAGATCGCCGACAAGATCAAGGCCGGGGAGCTCCACACGGGCGATCGCCTGCCGCCCGAGCGCGAGCTCGCGGCGCAGATGCGGATCAGCCGCCCGACGCTGCGCGAGGCGGTGAAGCTGCTCGCGGAGGCCGGCGTGCTCGAGGTGAGGCGCGGGCAGCGCGGCGGGGTCTTCGTGCGCAGCGAGCTGATCCCGCGCGATCTGCTGCGCACGAGCTGGGAGATGCGGGTCTCGGAGGTCTCCGGCGTGCTCGAGGCCCGGCGCCTGCTGGAGCCGCGGGTCGCGCAGCTTGCCGCCGTTCACGCGGGCGAGGAGGACTTCGCCGCGATGCGCGCCACGATCGAGACCCAGCGCGAGCTGGCCGCCGCGTCGGACTTCCTGAAGAACGAGGATCTCTTCCTCCAGCTCGACCTGAAGTTCCACCTGATCATCGCCCGCGCCACCGGCAACTCGACGATCGTGTCGCTCATGCGGAGCCTGTTCCGGCGCCTCGAGATCGCGCGGGACATGGCCGTTCACGCGCCGACGGTGCCGGACTGGGTGATCGACATCCACGAGCGCACGCTCGAGGCCGTGCGAGCGGCCGACTTCGAGGCGATAGAGGCGACGATGGACGAGCACCTCGCCCAGCTCGAGCAGATCTGGGAGCGCGAGACCGGCCGCGGCCTGGTGCGCCCGCTACCCGACTTCCTGCAGCCGGTGGCGGAGCGCTCCCGCGCGCTCCGCGCGAAGCCCCGCTGACGAGGGCGCCGGCGTGCAACAAAGGTCCCTGGCACCTTTGTTGCGCTCGGCCGGCGCCACCGGTCCGTGCGGCGCTCGAGCAGGGCCGGCATGCGCTCCTCGCCTGTCGGCAGGAGCAGGGCGGTCGTCGTAGGTGTGACTAGGCTGGCCCGGATGCCCTCGCCGCTCTTGGTCGTCGACGCGCCGTCCGTCCTCTACCGCGCCTTCCACGCGCTCCCGTCGAAGATCACCGGGGCCGAGGGGCGCCCGGTCAACGCGCTCCTGGGCGGGGTGAACCTGGTGATGCGCGAGGTCGAGCGGCACGAGCCGCGAGCCGTGGTGATGTGCTTCGGGCCGGATGCCGCTACCTACCGGGTCGAGGCCTATCCGGCCTACCACGCCGCCCGGCCCGAGATGCCGGCCGACCTGCGCTGGCAGTGGGAGCGCTCGCCGCTCCTCTACGAGGCGCTCGGCTGGAGCGTCGAGCTGCACGACGAGCTGGAGGCGGACGACCTGCTCGGCTCGTTCGCGACGGTCGAGCTCGACGCGGGCGGGGAGGCGCTGCTGCTCACAGGCGACCGCGACCTCTGGCAGTGCGTGCGACCGGGCTGCCGCGTGCTCTACATGCGCACGGGCTCACGGGGGGCCGAGGTGATCGACGAGGCGGAGGTCGAGCGCCGCTACGGCGTCCCGCCCGGGCTCGTTCCGGACTTCATCGCGCTGCGCGGCGACCCGTCGGACGGGCTGCCCGGCGCGAAGGGGATCGGCGAGAAGACGGCGGCCGAGCTCCTCTCCCGTCACGGCTCGCTCGAGGCGCTCCTCCACCGCGGCGCCCCGGACGGGACCCCGCGCGTGCGCACCGCCCTTGAGAAGCAGGCGGAGGAGCTGCGCTCGTTCAGGGACATCGCGACCCTCCGCCATGTGCCACTGAAGCGCCCGCCGGACCGCGGGCTCGACCGAGAGCGGGGCGCCGAGGCGGCGCGCTCGCTAGGGATGGAGCGGCTCGCCGCCCGCCTCGAGGGAGACGGCTAGCGGAGCCGGACGCGGTAGCGCCGCAGCTCGACCTTGCGGTCGGAGCGGACGCGCACGTCGATCGTGTAGAGGCCGGGGCGGGCCCGGCGGAGCCTGCCGCGCGACTCGATCCGGCCGTCCCAGCGGATCGCCTTCGCGCGGCTGACGCACGACGAGCTGAGGGTGCGGACGAAGCGGCGCCCCTTGCGGACGCGGGCCACGACGCGGGCGGGCTGGTTGAGCCGCACGGCCGCCACGCGCTTCTGGCTGCCGCGCTCGAGCGTGCGCGCGCGGCGGCCGAAGCCCCGCACGATCGGCCCCGACGCGCTCAGCGAGGTGACGCGCTTGCGCTGCGCCTCGAAGCCCGACGCCAGCTCGACGTAGGTCGTGCCGGGGCAGATGGCGCGGAACACGCCGGAATCGGTCTGGGTGGCCGCGTCGCGGCGTGGGTCGTCGTCGTGGGATGCGACCGGGCGCAGGATGCTCGGATCGGCGCTCGTCCAGATCCGGGCCGGAGTCGGCAGGACATCCTTGGGAGTGGAGGTCGGCTCCTCCTGCTGGGCGACCGAGACCGCCGCGAACCCGCCGATCGCGAGCACCGTGACGAGCCCGCCCCGGGCGGCGAGGTTCGTGCGGGCGGCGAGGCCGAGCAAAAGCAGCAGGACGCCCGGCAGCAGGGCCCACTGGCCGATGCCGGACAGCGACGCGCCGGAGCGGGGCCGCGGGTCGGGATCGCGCAGCTCCAGCGCCTCGACCTTCGCCGGGTCGTTGAAGACGGGCTGGCGGCCGAACCCGAACAGGTGCACGTTCTCGCCGCGGGCCACGCGGTCGGGCCCCTCGATGCGGATCGAGTCCGGGACGAAGATCGGGACGGTGTCGGTCGTGATCGTCGCGCCGTCCACCCGGACGAGGCGGAAGCCGTGCCAGTAGCCGTGATCGGTCCCGACGGGGCCTTCGGTGTAGAGCTCGCCTCCTGCCCCGCCGTCGATGAAGTACGGGATGTCGCCCTGGCCTTTGTACTGGAACTGGCCCTTGATGTGGCCGAGGAACACGCCGTCCACGCCCGTCTCGCGCGCGACCTGCTCGAACTCCTGGTTGTCGTCGGTCGTGACGCCCTTGCCCATCACGTGGTTGAGGGCGGTGGTGTCGCGATAGGACTGGTCGGCCGGGTCCCGCGTGGGCATGTGCATCACGACGAAGACGACCTTGCCGGCGTCGCTCGCCTCCCTGGCGACGCGCCTCATGAAGGCGAACTGACCCTCACCCTCCATCGTCTGGGCGGACGGCTCCTGGAAGAGGTCGCACTCGTCGATCTGGAAGCACGAGTTGTCGATGAAGATCCAGCGGACGTTGCCGTAGTCGGCGAAGTAGTGGGACGCGGCTCCGTCCGGATCGCCGGCGGGGCGCTCGCGCGGAGAGTAGGCGCCGTCGGCCGGCGGGGGCCCGTCGCCCATCGGGTAGGGACGCTGGCGGAAGACGTCCTTGTAGATGTCGAGCGGGCCGGGTGGCGGCAGGCCGGGCGAGGCGGAGTCCCGGTCGTGATTGCCGACCGCCGCCAGATACGGAATGCCGGCCTGGTCGTACGGCGTCATGATCTCTCGCCAGCGCTCGAGCTGTTCGCGCGTGCCGTCGTTGGCCTTGTCGCCGGACATCGTGACGATCGCCGGGCGGTAGCGGGCCGCCTCCTCGACCACCTTCGGCAGGAGCGTCTCGCCGTCGTCGTCGTTCCAGTGCTCCTCGCCGTAGTGCACGAACAGGCTGCCCGGTCCCTGGGCGGGCGGCCAGGGCTTGGCCGGCACGTACGCGGCGGCGGAAGCGGGCAGGGCGAGCGCCGCGATCACTGCGGCGATCCGAAGGACGGAGGCAAGTCCCATCTACCCTGTTGATAGCAGCTGGCTTTCGCGGCGGCGCCGTTCGCGTGCGGGAGCGGACCGCTAGTGTCCGCGCCCGTGACCGAGGCAGCGGCCGGAACCGAGGTCTTCCGCACCCCCGACGAGCGCTTCGACTCGCTCCCGGGCTACGCCTTCGAGCCCCGCTACACCGAGATCGACGGCCTGCGCCTCCATCGGGTCGACGAGGGCGAGGGCGACCCCGTCGTCTGCTTCCACGGCGAGCCGACCTGGGCCTACCTGTACCGCAAGATGCTGCCGCCGCTCGTGGAGGGCGGCAACCGCGTCGTCTGCCCCGACTACGCGGGCTTCGGCCGCTCCGACAAGCCGACCGACCAGCGCTGGTACAGCTACGACCGCCACGTCGATCTCGTCAGCCGCCACCTCGACACGCTCGACCTGCGCGAGGCGACGGTGGTCGTGCAGGACTGGGGCGGGCCGATCGGCCTGCGCTGGGCGGTGGAGAACGCAGACCGGGTGGCGCGCCTCGTGATCCTGAACACGGGCCTCTTCACCGGACGGGTCTCGAAGGGGTTCATGGCGTGGCGCGACTTCGCGGAGAAGAACCCCGACCTGCCCGTCGGGATGATCTTGGGCGGCGCGACCTTCACGGACCTGCCGGAGGACGTCGTCGCCGCCTACGAGGCGCCGTTCCCGAACGCCGAGTCGAAGGCGGGGGCGGCGCGCTTCCCCCTGATCGTCCCGATCGACGAGGACGACGAGGGCGCGGCTGAGATGGCCGCGGTCCGCGACGCGCTCTCGCGCTGGGAGAAGCCGTGCCTGGTCGCCTTCTCCGACAAAGACCCGGTCTTCCCCTACCCGCAGGCGGGCGAGGCGTTCACGAGCCTCATCCCGAGCGCGTCGGAGCAGGTGCGCATCGAGGACGCCGCGCACTTCCTCCAGGAGGACCGCGGCGAGCAGATCGCCGCGGAGATGCTCCGCTTCATGCGGTCCTGAAGTCCCACGCGCGGCTGCGCGCGCTGGAGCCGCGTCCGCTCAGCCGGCGGTGCGAAGCCGCTGCGATGCGGCCTCGATCACGAGCTTGCGCCCCTTGTGCGCGCGCTCGTACAGCTCGACCGCGGCCGCGGTGGACACGTCGGCGGTGACGAGGCGGTCGGTGATGTCGCGGGCGCGGAGCTTCTCGTAGCCGTCCCACGGCGCGGCGATCTCGATGTTCGGGCCCGCCCCGCCCTCGGCGCCAGGGTCTGCGAACTCGGCGACGAGCGTGGCCTCCTCGCTGACGTGCTCCTCGGCCGGTGGCGGCTCGGGAATCTCCGGCCCGCCCGCGACGCTGACGCCGGCCGCAGTGGCCTCAGGCGAGCGCTTCGCGCCGCTCCGGGTTCGGCGAGCGCGCTTTCGCGCGGGGTCGCCGGTGGGCGGCGTGTGACTGCGGTCGTCCGGCTTGGCGACGGGACCGCTGGGGCGCCGGGGCTCGGGGCCGCCGCCTCCGAAGGGGAGCGGGAGGGAGCCGGCGAGACGCTGGGCGGCGCGCGCGGCGAAGGAGATGGCGCCGCCCGCCGTGGCAGCGGCGTGGCCCGCGAGCAGATCGATCGGCTTGGTGAGCCTCATGCAGGACCCCTACCCCGGTGGTGCGGAGGCCATGCGTGAGGTGCCTGATGAATTGAATGAATGGGCCAACCCAGAAATTCTCTCCATCCAGCCGTGGACTGGCATACCCGCTGGGGGTAGCGATTCTAGGGCGACGATTTCTCCGGAGTTGCATGCTGTTTCTCCAGTTCGTGTGCATCCGCTGAGAAAACCCGCCCATTTGCAGGTAGTTTCGCGCCGCGTTTTCTCCAACTACAGGATCGGCCCTGACGGGCGGATTTCTCCAGGTCGGGACTGGTCGCCCAGCTTCGGAGTTTGGATTGGCGCGTAGGTTGAGGGCATGTCTTCTCATCAGCGCCGCCTCGAACGCCGGGTCAGAGAGCTGGAAGCGCAGCTTGCCGAGCGCCCGCTGCCGCCGAAGGGGGTGGGGATCGGCCCGGCTTCTCCATCTGCGGAGCGAGCGGATCTCTCCAACGCTCGTCGGGCTACTCGTCGG
>Ga0247708_1000267_pt1 | contig 11568 bp, 13 predicted proteins | sample 42W_NmetaG_FD_189040 | JGI IMG/M metagenome (GOLD analysis project Ga0247708, IMG submission 189040) | Soil microbial communities from hillslope of Landscape Evolution Observatory, University of Arizona, Oracle, AZ, United States - 4-2-W_N | ecosystem: Engineered > Artificial ecosystem >...
CGCCAGCACGGTCGCCGTCGCAAGCCCGGCGTACGATCGGGCGCGATGCCCGGCGAGATCCTGCACGGCGACAACCTCGACCTGCTGCCGCGCTTCGAGGACGGGAGCTTCCAGCTCGTCTACATCGATCCGCCCTTCAACACCGGCGCCCCGCGCACGCGGCAGACGCTCACCACCCGAGCCGACGCGAACGGCGACCGCACCGGCTTCGGCGGGCGCCGCTATCGCACCGAGCGCGCCACCGGCCCCTCCTACGAGGACTCGTTCGACGACTACTCGGCGTTCCTCGAGCCGCGCCTGCGCGAGGCGCACCGCCTCCTCGCGGAGACCGGCACGCTCTACCTCCACCTCGACTACCGCGAGGCCCACTACGTCAAGGTCGCCCTCGACTCGATCTTCGGCCGCGACTGCTTCCTGAACGAGATCATCTGGGCCTACGACTACGGCGCCAAGCCGCGGCGGCGCTGGCCCGCGAAGCACGACACGATCCTCGTGTACGTCCGCAACCCCGAGCGCTACCTCTTCGACGCAGAGGCGGTGGACCGCGAGCCCTATATGGCCCCGGGGCTGGTCACCCCGGAGAAGGCGGCTCGCGGGAAGCGGCCCACCGACACCTGGTGGCACACGATCGTCCCCACCAACGGCGCGGAGAAGACCGGCTATCCGACGCAGAAGCCAGAGGGCATCGTGCGCCGCATGGTCCAGGCCTCCACCCGTCCCGGCGACCGCTGTCTCGACTTCTTCGCCGGCAGCGGCACCCTGGGCGCCGTCTGCGAGGCGCTCGGGCGCGACTGGGTCCTGATCGACTCGAGTCCGGATGCCGTGGCGGTCATGCGCGCCCGGCTCGCGTCCGTGTAGGGTCGGCGCTCATGGCGCTCCCGCCCCTGCTCGACACGCGCAGCCCCGGCCAGCAGGTCCTGCTCGCCAACGTCGTGCCGGCCGTGTTCGGCGCCGTAGCCGGCGTCATGGCGGGCGTGTCCGAGCCGGCTTACCTGGTGCTGGCGATCCTCGGCATCGCCGGCGGGTACTTCGCCGGCCTCGAGCACCGCAACGGCGGCGAGGGTGCCGTCCGCGGGATCGTCGGCGGCTTCCTCTTCGGGCTCTTCATCATCGCCGCGCACGAGATCAGCGGGCAGGAGGAGAAGGCGGAGCTTCCGCCCGCTCTGCTTCTCGTCCTGCTCACGACGTCGATCGGCGCCGGGCTCGGCGCGCTGGGCGGGCGCTCGCGCGCCCGCCGCATGCGCAACGCCGCCTGACCCCGGTTACCGGCAGACTCCCCTCGCGTGCCCCTCCCGTTCGCGGCCGCCACGGAGACCGCCGACGCGCTCGTCGCGCTGTTCGTCGTCCTGCTCGCCGCGAAGCTCGGCGACGAGCTGTTCAAGCGCATCCACCAGCCGGCGATCGTGGGCGAGATCCTGGCCGGCGTTCTCGTCGGCCCGTCGCTGCTCGGCTTCGTGGAGCCCGACGAGGCCCTCGAGCTGTTCGCCGAGCTGGGCGTCGTCTTCCTGCTGTTCTGGGTGGGCCTCGAGACGAAGGTCTCGGATCTCCGCGAGGTCGGCGGAACCGCCATCCGGGTCGGGGTGATGGGAGTGATCGTCCCGTTCGCAGCCGGGTTCGGCCTCGGCATCGCGATCGGCGAGGACGCCCAGACCTCCACCTTCATCGGGGCGGCGCTCGTCGCCACGAGCGTCGGGATCACCTCGGCCGTGCTCATCGAGCTCGGCGTGCTCGACTCGCGGGCGGCCCGCACGATCCTCGGCGCCGCGATCGTCGACGACATCCTTGCCCTCGTCCTGCTGGCCGTGGCCGTCGGGGTGGCGGAGGGCGACGTCGACGTGGCCTCGATCGGCGTCGTGATCGGCCTGGCCGCCGGATTCGTGGCCTTCGTCGGGCTCGGGGGCACCGCGATCATGCGACGCCGCCCCGGGCTCCTGCACACGCCGCGCTTCTCGGAGTCGCCGCTGCTGCCCGCCGTGCTCCTCTGCCTCGGCCTCGCGGCCTTCGCCGCGCAGATCGGGCTCGCCGCCATCATCGGCGCGTTCTTCGCGGGGATGATCGTCGCCGAGACGCGCGACCAGCACCCGATCGAGGAGGAGATCGCGCCGCTCTACGCGTTCTTCCCGCCGTTCTTCTTCGCCTTCATCGGGACGCAGGTCGACCTCGACGCGCTGCTCGACCTGGAGACGCTCGCGCTGCTCGCCGGCGTGACGATCGTCGCGATCGCGACGAAGCTCGCCGGTGGCGTGATCGGCGCCCGCTCGATGGGCCGGCGGGACGCCCTGCTCGTCGGCACGGGCATGGTCCCGCGCGGCGAGGTCGGGATCATCGTCGCGGGCATCGGCGTCACGGCGGGCGTGATCGACGAGCAGCTCTTCGCGGTGATCGTGGGGATGTCGATCCTCACGACGCTCCTGGTCCCGCCGTTCCTGCGGCGGATGACGGCGAACCCCTCCGGCTAGGGCAGCGCGGCCTCGCGGCGAAGCTTGGCGATGATCGAGCGGGTGCGGTCGACGATCTCGCTCTCGTCCACGCCCAGCACCTGCGCGACCTCGGCCGGAGCCGTTCGCTCGACGAGCATGCCGAAGACGGGCAGCTCGCGTTCCTCGTCGAGCTTCTCGCCGGCCTCGCGCATCAGCTCCGCGCCTACCGGGGGCAGCACCGGCCGGCCCGACGCGACGAGCCTGATCGCCTCGAACAGCTCGTTGGCGGGCGCGGACTTGCTCGCGATGCCGTCGGCGCCCGCGACGATCGCCGGCAGGGCGAGCGGGGCCTCGGCATATGCGGAGAAGATGAGCACCGCGGGCGGGCTCTCGCGAGCCTTGAGGCGCCTGCACAGGAGCAGGCCGTCGTCGTCGGGCAGGTGGTAGTCGAGGACCACGACATCGGGCTTGAAGCTGTCGACCGCCGCCTCGGCCTCGGCCGCGTTCGCGGCCTGGCCGACGGGGATCAGCCCCGGCTCGGCCCGCAGCACAGTATGCAGCCCGGCCCGCAGCGCGGGATGGTCGTCCACGAGCACGATCCGGATCATGTGACGTTCCCGTCCAGCGGGACCTCGAGACGCACGGACGTCCCGCGCCCGGTTGGGCCGGGCCCGATCTCGAGCCTGCCCCCGAGGGTCTCGGCGCGCGCGGCCATGGCCGGGAGCCCGTGGGAGCCGGGCCGCGCCTCCTCGGGCATGCCGCGCCCGTCGTCGGTGACGGCCACGGTCAGCGAGCCGTTGCGCGCCGCGAGTGAGACCCGGACACGACTGGCGTCCGAGTGGCGGGCCGCGTTCGTCATCGCCTCCGAGGCTACGCGGAACGCGTGCGCCGCGACGAACGTGGGCACCTCCGGGGTCCGTCCGGTGACCTCGATCGGGATGCGGCCGGCGCTCTGGAGCTCCTTGGCCCGCACGCGGATCGCCTCGTCGAGGCGGCGTCCCTGGAGGGGCGTGCGCAGGTCGGAGAGGCTCGTCTCCATGTCGGCCGCGGCCGCGCGCAGCTCGGCGAGCGCTTGCTCCAGCGACTCGCGCTCCGGGCCGTCGGCCCGGTCGGCAATCGGCCCCAGGACGAGGTGCGCCGCGTGGACCCGCTGCTTGGCCGAGTCGTGCAGCTCCCACGCGATCCGGCGGCGCTCGGCCTCGACCGCGAGCCGCTCCGCGCGCTCGCGCTCTGCGAGCAGCTCAGTCGCGTAGGCGAGGGCCGAGGCCGCCAGGCCTGGCATGATCAGGTGGGTCGCGAAGCTCTCGAGCCTCGGCGTGCTCTGAAGTTCGGTGAGGTCCACCCCGACCGCGATGGCGACCCCGAGATAGGCGAGCGTGAATCCCGCCGTCGCCACGATCGCGCGGCGGAAGGGCAGCCCGGTGGCGGGGAAGATCAGGGCGGTCAGCGCCATCACGTAGAAGGGGCTCTGCCACTGCTGGGAAGCGCCGATCAGCGTGAGGACCGCCACCGCGTCGATCAGCCAGGCGGCCGGGCTCGTCCTCACCTCGGGCCGGAGCGCCGCGAGCAGCGTGCTGCCGCCTCCGTAGGCCACGCCGATCGCCGCGAGCGCCATGTCGTTGCCGGTCACCGTGTGGACGAAGAGCAGGCCCACGGCGAGCACGGTCGCGCCGAGCCGCGCCACGGCGAACAGCCCGATCCAGCGCAAGGCCTTTCAGCTCCCGACCCGGGCGGCGAGCGCCCGGAAGAAGTCCGATCGCGTGACGATCCCGGTCACGCGGTCTCCGTCCACGACCGGGACGATCAGCACCCGGTGGTGCAGGAAGATCTCGGCGATCTGGGCATCCGAGTAGTCCGGCCCGACGTCGATGTGGTCGGTGTTCATGTGCTGGGAGACCGGTTCGGAGCCGCACTCGCGGAGCTCGAGGTGTGCCTGAGCGACGCCGGTCACGAAGGCGGCGTAGTGGAGCTCGCCCAGGTAGCCGGGGAAGATCGCCGTGATGAGCTCGCGCTCGCCGAAGATGCCGGCGAGCCTGCCGTTCGCCCCCGTCACGGGCAGGGCGGGCACGTTCGCCTCGACGACCTTCGGCACCGCGCCGGCCAGCGTTTCGTCGGCGCTGAGGACGGGCACCTCGAACAGCAGGCCTCCGCTGATCGTCTTCGGGCTCATCTACCCCTCAGAGATACCGCAACCAGAGGTAGACCGTCGCAAGGACCATCGATACGAGCATCGCGGGGAGGCCGATCTTGAGGAAGGTGATGAAGTGGATCGGCCTGCCGGCGCGCGACGCCATGCCGGCGGCGGCGACGTTGGCGGCGGCGGCGATCAGCGTCGCGTTGCCGCCGAAGCACGCGCCGAGGGCCAGCGCCCACCAGTAGGCGTCGTCGGCGCCGTCGGTCTGGAGCTCGGCGACGACCGGGATCATCGCCGCCGTGAAGGGGATGTTGTCGACCAGTCCCGACGCGATCGCCGACACCCACGCGATCCCGAGGATCTCGGCGCTGCGGTCGCCGTCGGTGACGTTGGCGATCCCGTGCGCCACCTCCTCGATCGCGCCGGTCTCCTCGAGCGAGCCGACGAGCACGAACAGCCCGAGGAAGAAGAACAGCGTCGTCCACTCGATGCCCTCGAGCGCCTTCTCGACCGGCTGGGTCGTGACGAGCAGCATCACCGAGGCGCCGGTGAGAGCGACGGTGGCCGGCTCGAGCCCGACCGCCTTGTGGACGAAGAACGCGAGGATCGTGGCCGCGAGGACTGGCATCGTCCGCCGGAGCTCCGCGGCGTCCTCGATCGACCTGCCCGCGTCGAGCTCCATCACGCGGCGCCTGGCCTCAGGTTCGATCTGGAGCTTCGATCTGAAGATCGCATAGAACGCCCCGACGACCACCACGAACGCGATCGCGGCGATCGGCGCGAGGTTCACGATGAACTCGATGAACGACAGATCGGTGGCGCCCGCGATCAGGATGTTCGGGGGGTCGCCGATCAACGTCGCCGTCCCGCCGATGTTCGAGGCGATGATCTCGAGGATGACGAGCGGGATCGGGTCGATGTCGAGCGTGTCCGCGAGCAGGAACGTGATCGGCACGATCAGCAGGACCGTGGTGAGGTTGTCGAGGAAGGCCGACAGCACCGCCGTCGTGCCGGCGAGAGCCATGACCACGGCGAAAGGCCTGCCCTTGGCGAGCTGGCCGGCCTTGATCGCCATGAAGTTGTAGACGCCGGTCGGCTCGGTCAGCTTGACCATCAGCATCATCCCGGCGAGCAGGCCGATCGTGTTGAAGTCGATCGACTCGATCGCCTGCTCCTGGTCGATCGTCTGGGTGACGACGACGAGCGAGGCGCCGATCAGGGCGATCTTGGTGCGGTGGACCCACTCGGTCGCGATCAGCGCGAGTGCGATCAGGAAGATGCCGATGGCGAGTGCCACGAGGGCCTGACTCTAGGGACGACGCCGCGACGAGGCCTAGGCGGGTGTCCGGAAGAAGAGGGCGGCGAGGGCGCACCCGGCGCCGAGGGGCGCCTCGACAGCCGGGTGCTCGGGCAGGGGGGTGCCCTCGCCTATGCAGAGGGTCCCCCGCATCGGGGCGGGCTAACCATCGGTCGCCGGAGACGTCCGAAGGCGGACGGCGCCGCAGGGCCCGAGCGGGAAAACCGTCCCTGGCACCTTTTTCCCATCCCGGCCGGGAGCGCGAGGGCCCCTGACATAATCCCCGGGAGATGGACCCTCGCCGCAAGCGGAAGCTCCGACTCGCCGTGCTGCTCTCGGTCGCCCTGATGCTGGCGGCCGCGCTCGTGTACACGAGCTTCAGCGCGGCTACGGAGACGCGCCAGCCCTCCGAGGTGCTGGCGTCCGCCGAGAAGGGCCGCTCGTACGAGCTGACCGGCAAGGTCGTCGACGGCTCCGTCGACCGCGGCGACGACATGCTCCGCTTCCGCATCCGCGATCGCGCCGGGACCGAGTCCGTTCCGGTCGAGTACACGGGCGCCGTGCCGGACCCGTTCCGCGAGGGGCGCGAGGTGATCGTCACCGGCGAGCTCCGCGACGGGGTGTTCGTGGCGGAGCGGGACTCGCTCGTCACGAAGTGCCCGTCGAAGTTCACAAACGCCGACGACTCCTAGCCGCACCGTGGCCTGGCTCGGGTCCGCCAGCCTCGTCGCGGCGCTGCTGACGGCCCTGTACGCAGCGGGCGCGTCCCTCTACGGCGGCATCGCGGGCGAGCGCCGCTGGGTGCTCTCGGGCCGGCGCGCGGTCTACTGCATGGCCGCCCTGCTGGCGCTCGCGATGGCTGTGCTCGAGGCGGCGTTCATCCGCTCGGACTTCTCCTTCGAGCTCGTGGCGCGCAACTCGTCGGAGGCGACGCCCGCCTTCTACAAGGTCACGGCGATGTGGTCCAGCCAGGAGGGCTCGCTGCTCCTCTGGGTCTTCCTGCTGTCGGTGTATTCCACAGTCGTCCTGGCGCTGCTCCGCAACCGGCTGCGCGAGATCGCCCCGTACGCGACCGCTGTGCTCTCGGCCATCGCCGTCTTCTTCCTCGCGCTCGTCGTCTTCGCGGAGAGCCCCTTCACCACGCTCGCCGCCGTGCCGGCGGACGGCCAGGGCCTGAACCCGCTGCTGCGCCACCCGGCGATGATGATCCACCCGCCGCTCGTCTACTCCGGCTACGTCGGCTTCTCGATCCCGTTCGCGTTCGCCATCGGCGCCCTCATCACGCGCCGCACCGGCGCGGAGTGGATCCAGGCGACGCGGCGCTACGCGCTGATCGCGTGGACGTTCCTGGGGTTCGGGATCATGCTCGGCGCGCTCTGGTCGTACACCGAGCTCGGCTGGGGCGGCTACTGGGCGTGGGACCCGGTGGAGAACGCGTCGCTCATGCCGTGGCTGACCGGCACGGCGTTCATCCACTCGGTGATGATCCAGGAGAAGCGCGGGATGCTCCGCCGCTGGAACGCCTCTCTGATCGCCGCCACCTTCGTGCTCGCGCTGCTCGGGACCTTCCTGGTGCGGTCCGGCATTCTCGACTCGATCCACGCCTTCGGGGCCTCCACGCTCGGAAAGCCGTTCCTCGGCTTCATCGCGGTGGTCCTCGTCGGCTCGGTCGCCCTGATAGCGAGCCGCTGGGAGTCGCTGCGCTCGGAGGGGAGGATCGACTCGCTGATGTCTCGCGAGGCCGTGTTCGCGGGCAACAACCTGGTGCTTGTCGGCATCTGCTTCGTCGTCTTCTGGGGGACGTTCTTCCCGCTGATCTCGGAGGCCGTCACCGGCACCGAGTCCACGGTCGGCCCGCCCTGGTTCAACCGCTACGTGACGCCGCTGGCGCTCGTTCTCGTCCTGCTGGCCGCGATCGGCCCGCTGTTCGCCTGGCGGCGGATGACGGCGCGAGCTCTGCGCCGCGCGTTCCTCGCGCCGGGCGCCCTCACGCTCGCGGCGCTCGTGGCGATGCTCGCGCTCACGCCGGCGGCGGAGAGCCCGACGTCGCTTCTGATGTTCTCGTTCGTGGCCTTCCTCCTGGGCGTGGTGGTCCAGGAGTTCTCCCGGGGGGTGTCGGCGCGGCGCACGATGACCGGTCAGGGCCGGCTGGCCGCGCTCGGCGGCCTCGTCTCGAGGAACCGGCGTCGCTACGGCGGCTACATCGTCCACTCGGGGATAGCGCTTCTGTTCCTCGGCGTCGCCGCGTCGTCGGCGTTCGTCGAGCAGCGCGACGCGCGGCTCGCCCCCGGGGAGTCGATCCGTGTCGGCGACTACACGCTCACCTACCGGGAGCCGACCGCGCGCATCCTCGACGACCGCTCGGGCACCGGCGCGCCGGTCACGCTCGGCGCCGCGATCGAGGCGGAGAAGGACGGGAAGCGCTTCAAGCTCCTACCGTCGCGCAACTACTACGGCGCCCCGGAGCCGGAGGAGGACGCGCCGTTCCGCGGCTTCTTCGAGGGCGAGGCGACGAGCGAGGTCGACGTCCGCTGGGGCCTCGTCCGCGACCTGTGGGTGGCGGTCCAGCCCGATCTCGGCGCGCTGGAGGCGCCGATCGCCGAGGCCGACAGGGAGTTCCGCGATCTTCCCGCCGACGCCCAGGGGCTGCTCGTCGCCGCCATCGCGGAGCGCTTCCGCAGGGCGCCGTCCGAGGTGAACGTGCGCGTGCTCGTGTCGCCGCTGATCGCCTGGATCTGGATCGGCAGCGGCATCGCCGTGCTCGGGGCGCTCGTCGCGCTGTGGCCGGAGGGGAGGCGGCCCCTGGCCGGCCTCTACGCCGCGCGGGTGGGGCGCGAGGCGCGCGAGCCGGCGCCTGCCTGAGCGTGGAGTACGCGCTCGCCCTCGTGCTGCTCGTCGCCGCGGTCGCGCTCGTGGTGAGCCGGCCCCTGCGTACGGCCGAGGCCGAGGAGCGGGAGCACGCGGGCCTGCGCCGCGAGCTCGAGGCCGCCAAGGAGGCGAAGTACCGGGAGATCCGCGACGCCGAGCTCGACCGCCGCACCGGCAAGCTGGCCGAGGCCGACTGGCGGCGGATCGACCGCGAGCTGCGGGCCGAGGCGGTCGAGATTCTCCGCCGCATCGACGAGCTGGACTGAGCGGCTAACCTTCCGCCGCGATGCTCGAGGCCGTACTCAGCGGGTTCCAGGTCTTCCTGTCGGTCACCCTGATCGTCCTCATCCTGCTGCACTCGGGCAAGGACGCCGGCCTGTCCGGCGCCTTCGGCGTCGGCACGAGCGCCAGCCGCATCGGCGGCGGCTCGACCGTCGAGAAGAACCTGAACCGCTGGACCGTCTTCTTCGCGCTCGTGTTCGTCGTGAACATCATCGTGCTGCTGAAGATCTAGGCGCGGCCCCGGAATGCAGAAGGCCCCCGCAGGTGCGGGGGCCTCCGTCATGCGCCCGAGAGGATTCGAACCTCCACGGGCCATTCAGCCCACAAGGCCCTCAACCTTGCGCGTCTACCAGTTCCGCCACAGGCGCAAGCTGCGGCGCGGATTATAGGCGCGCGCCGCCCGGCGGCGTCCGGGCGCGGATGAGGGTGCTTGAGTTCGTCCGGAGGCCCCGCTAGCCTGCGAACACATGTTCGTTATGGACACGCACCGCCAGCCACCGAGGAGGGCACCCGGATGGTCGAGCTGAACCTCACGAAGCGCCAGCAGGAGATCTTCGACTTCGTACGCCGCTACGGGGAGGAGCACGGCTACCCGCCCACGGTCCGCGACATCGGCAGGGCGATCGGCCTCACGTCGTCGTCCACCGTCCACGCGCACCTGGCGAACCTCGAGAAGCTGGGGCTGCTCCGGCGCGACCCCACGAAGCCTCGCGCCATCGAGATCCTGATCGACAAGGCGAAGAAGGCCGTGGCGCCGTCCGGCCTTCCCGTCGTCGGCCAGGTGGCGGCAGGCCAGCCGATCCTCGCGGAGGAGAACGTGGAGGACTACGTCGAGGTCCCGCCGATCGCGGGCGGTGACGAGGGCGAGTACGTCCTGCGGGTGCGGGGCGACTCGATGGTCGACGCCGGCATCTTCGAGGGCGACCATGTGATCGTCCGGCGCCAGGACACGGCGGGCGACGGCGACATCGTCGTGGCGCTCGTCGGCGAGGAGGCAACGGTCAAGCGCTTCTTCCGCGAGTCCGACCATGTGCGCCTCCAGCCGGAGAACAGCACGATGGAGCCGATCCGCGTTCGCGAGGTCACGATCATGGGGCGCGTGGTCGGCGTCTGCCGGAGGGTCTCATGAGCGCCCTCGCCCGCCCGGCGTGCGAGGGCACCACGGGGCGCACCTCCCGCTCGAGGCGCGCGGCGCGCGCATGCGGGGGCTCCGCGCAGGCCGGCTCCGCGGCAACGCTCGGCTCGATGCTCGAGCGCGCGGTGCGGGACCTGCGCGCGCGCGGGATCGCGCGTTGTCCCGTCTGCGCCGGCGAGATGACGGCCGCCACCGACGCCGAGGGCCGCTGTCGCGGCTGCGGCTCGGCGCTGGCCTGAGCCGCGTCCTGTCAGACCTCGGCGACCGAGATCGCGAACGACGCCTCGAACCCGCCACCGGGCTCCACGTGCCTGAGGCCATCGCCGGTCACGAGCGCGTTCGTCGGCGCCGTCATGGGCTCGAAGCAGATGAACTCGTCCGCAGGCCCGCCGTACACCTGGGCGACTGGGTAGCCCTCCTCGAACGCCACCTCGATCCGTCTGCCGCCGCCCTCCAGGCCGAAGCGCGGATGCTCGTCGAGCGCCGGATAGAGATCGTCGAGATCCACCTCCCCGAGCTCACCGCCCGTGAAGGCGGGCGCCTCGGTACGGCCCGTGGGTATCCCGCGCTCGTCGAGGAGCGCCCGCTCCCGGACCGGCAGCGCGACCTGCCAGCGCGCGCGCTCGAGGCCCGGCAGGCGGAGGTAGGGGTGATACCCGAACGCCACCGGGAGCGGCATGACTCCCGTCGCCCGCAGGGCGGTCCTGATCGTGAGCCGGGTGTTCTCCAGCGTCACGGTGACCGTGACGACGTGCGGGAAGGGGAACGCCTCGAGCAGCTCGGGCCGCGCGCCGAAGTCGAGCAGCGCCACGAGGACCGCGGCCTCGCCGGTGGCCGCGCGCTCCACGACCGTCCAGTGGGGCGAGGCCGCCAGCACGCCGTGGATCGGCAGCCCGTTCGCATCGAGGCGGAGCGGCGAGCGCTCCGGATCGAGGCGGACCGTGTCGCCGCCGCGCGCCGGATAGCGGAGGCCGTCGAGGCGGTTCGCCCAGGGATGGAGCAGCGGGATGCCCATGCTCGATCCCGTGTCGGCGTACGCGCGGAGGCCGTTGCGCTGCCCGAGCAGCTCCTCGCCGCCGTGGCGGAGCGAGCAGCCGATCATCCCGACGCCGGGCGCGAACGCCGCGTCGAGCGAGCCCGACGACAGAACCACGGCCGGGAAGCCGTCGATCGTCGTGTCGGAGATCGTGTGCGCCACCCGTGAGAGGGGCCGTTCGAATGATTCGCGAAGCCCCCGCCGAAGCTACCATCGGAGTTGCCGGTCAGGCAGCCGCGGGCGCCGGGGAGAAATCCGGCGTTCGAGGAAAGTCCGGACACCGCAGGGCAGGGTGGTCGGGATACCGACCCGGGGAAACCCGCGGGAAAGTGCCACAGAAAAGGACCGCCTAAGCGGCGGGGCTCACGTGACCCCGCCGCTTAGGCGGTCCTTTTC
>Ga0247708_1000268_pt1 | contig 11507 bp, 14 predicted proteins | sample 42W_NmetaG_FD_189040 | JGI IMG/M metagenome (GOLD analysis project Ga0247708, IMG submission 189040) | Soil microbial communities from hillslope of Landscape Evolution Observatory, University of Arizona, Oracle, AZ, United States - 4-2-W_N | ecosystem: Engineered > Artificial ecosystem >...
GACGGTCTCGCGCCAGCGCTCGGGCACAGCCGGGCGCCAGGCGGCGAGGAAGCCGTCGATGCCGTCGCGCTCGAGGCCGGCGGCCAGCGCGTCCCACGCATCGAGGTCGGCCGCGTCGTGGCGCGGGCCGTCGAACGCCGGGCCCACCGCGACGAGGGCCGCGACCCGCTCCGGGCGGCGGAGCGCATACGCCGCGGCCGTGTGGGCGCCCATCGAGTTGCCGACGAGGGCCGCCGGGCCGCCGCCCGCGGCGTCGAGCACCGCGTCGAGGTCGTCGCAGAGCGCGTCATATCCGTATGCGCCCGGGTCCGCCGGAGCCGACGTCTCGCCGTGCCCGCGCGCGTCGTACGCGACCACCCGGTGGCCGCTCCGCTCGAGGAGACGCGACCCCATCACGACGTAGCGGCGGGTCGCCGTGAGGCCGTGGAGCAGCACCACGAGGGGCCCGTCACCGGCCGCCTCTCCGGCAAGCGTGACGTCACCTGAGCGGGCTGTTATCGACTCGGTCTGGGTCATGCCGCATAATTCCCGTGAACGCAAGGGTTTCAGCCCTTGTGGGCGAACAACCACCGCAGCATGGCGCTTCGTGACACATGGCACCGCGCGCTCGTGTACTTCGGGCTCGCCGAGGAGGAGTACCGGGAAGAGCCCCGGTACCAGGAAGCCGAGCCCGAGGCCGAGATCGAGGACCGCTACCGCGAGCGCCCGAACGTCCGGCGCCTGTCGACCCGCCGGCGCCGCGACGACATCGACGACATCTTCTCCGACGACCCGGGCCCGGCCCGCTCGGCCACCCGCGTCACGAGCGTCCTGCGGCCGGCCGAGGCCAAGAACGGCCGCGGCGGCGCCCAGGTCCACCTCGTCATCCCGAAGAGCTTCAACGACGCCCAGCAGATCGCGGACCAGTTCAAGGACTCGATCCCCGTGATCCTCAACCTCCAGACGACCGAGAACGACCTCTCGAAGCGCCTGATCGACTTCGCCTCCGGCCTGACGTACGCACTCGACGGCGGAATGCAGAGGATCGCGGACAAGGTCTTCCTGCTCACGCCCCGCAACGTCGAGGTGTCGGCCGAAGAGCGCGCGCGCCTCATCGAGAAGGGCTTCTTCAACCAGTCCTGATCGGCCGGGGCCGTATCCTCTCGCGCCCCATGGTCATTGGATTCATCGGAGCAGGCAACATGGCGTCGGCCCTCGCGAGGGGCATCGGCGAGCCCGCGCTCGTCTGTGACGCGGTCCCGGCGAAGGCCGAGGCGCTGGCCTCGGCCATCGGGGGCGAGCCGCTCGCCTCGAACGCGGAGGTGGCGGAGCGTGCGGACGTGGTGGTGCTCGCGCACAAGCCGGGCCAGCTGGGTCAGGTGGCGGCGGAGATCGACCCGAAGGCGGTCGTATCGATCCTCGGCGGCACGCGCGTCAGCCAGGTCGAGGAGGCATACCCGGCTCGCCCCGTCTACCGGCTTCTTCCCAACGTGGCGGCCGAGGTCCGCCGCGGCGTGAGCTGCTACGTGCCGGGCTCGCTCGCCTCGGATGGGCCGGAACAGGAGATCCTCGAGCTCTTCGGCCGCGTGGGGCCCGTCGTGCGGCTCGACGAGCCGCTCGTCGAGCCTGCCATGGCGATCATGAGCTGCGGGCCCGCGTTCTTCGCCCTCGTGGTCGAGGCGCTCGCGGATGCGGGGGTCAGGCACGGGCTCCAGGCGCCCGAGGCGCTCGCGCTCGCACTCGGGACCATGGCCGGCACGGCCGAGCTGATGCAGGAGCGCGAACTCACGCCGGCGGAGGTCAGACGCCGGGTCACCTCTCCCGGCGGGTCCACCGCCCGCGGGCTCGCCGCACTCGAGCGCGGAGGGCTGCGCGCGACGTTCCTCGACGCCGTGGAGGCCGTGGTGGAGGGCACGCGATGATCCCCGCTCCGTTCGCGATCACGCGCTTCGACGTGGCCCAGTACGTCGACACGCTGATCCTCATCTACATCATCCTGATCTTCATCCGGATCCTCATGAGCTGGGTCCAGCGCATCCCCTACAACCGCTGGCTCGACATGGTCCTGACGTTCGTGCGGGACGTCACCGATCCCTATCTCAACCTCTTCCGCAAGGTGATCCCGCCGGTGCGGCTGGGGCCCGGAGCGCTCGATCTCAGCCCGATCGTGGCCACGTTCGTGCTGATCCTCGTGGGCCAGGGCATCCTGGTCCCGCTGATCCGGGGCTAGGGGGCCCGCATGGGCGCGGCTGCCGCCTGGGGGCGCCTCGGCGTCGCGCTGGCGGCGGTGGTCGCACTCGACCAGGCCACGAAGGCCCTCGCGGTGTCCGCCGTGGACCGCGGGGACAGCGTCAACGTCTTCCTTGGCGTCGACATCACGAACGTGCGGAACACGGGCGTCGCCTTCGGTGCGTTCTCGGGCGCGGGGACCGCGATCGCCGTCGTGAGCGCGGTCGCCCTGGCGGGCCTGCTCGTCTATTTCGCGCTCAACGCGGGGCGCCGCATGCTCTGGCTGCCCGCCGGGGCCATCCTCGGCGGGGCCATCGGCAACCTGATCGACCGCGTCCGGGTCGGGGCGGTGATCGACTTCATCGACCCGATCGCCTGGCCGGCGTTCAACCTGGCGGACGTGGCGATCGTGACGGGCGTGCTCGGCCTGCTCTACGTCGCGGAGACGGCACGTTGAGCGAGATCCGCGTGGGCGTGGGGGAGGCGGGGCTCCGCCTCGACGTCTTCCTCGGTGGGCGCCCGGAGGTCGGAACCCGCGCCGCCGCGCAGCGCCTGATCGACGCCGGCGCCGTGACGGTCGACGGCGTCGCGCGACCGAAGCGGCACAGGGTGGCGGCCGGCGATCTGATCACGATCGCCCTGGACCCGGGCGCGGCGCAGGCCGTCGACGCGGGACCCGTCCCGTTCTCCCTGGCCTACGAGGACGAGCACGTGCTCGTGGTGGACAAGCCGGCGGGAGTGGTCGTCCATCCGGGCGCCGGGACGAAGGGGCCCACGCTCGTCGATGCGCTGGCGGGGCTTGCGGCCGGCGGCGACCCCGAGCGGCCGGGCATCGTGCACCGCCTGGACCGCGACACCTCCGGCCTGATGCTCGTGGCTCGCTCGCAGGCCTCATACGAGTCCCTTCGCGACCAGATCGCCGGCCGGCAGGTGGTGCGGGAGTACCTCGCGCTCGTCGAGGGCAGGCCCGATGCCGACAGCGGCACGATCGACGCCCCGCTGGGCCGGGACCGCGCGCGGCGGACCAGGATGTCGACCGCCACCGACCGGCCACGCGATGCCCGGACCCACTTCGAGGTCGCCGAGGAGCTCCCGGGGACCACGCTCCTGCGCGTGCGGCTAGAAACCGGGAGGACACACCAGATCCGCGCGCACCTCGAGGCGATCGGCTTCCCGGTCTGCGGCGACCCCGTGTACGGGGGCCGCGCATCGGGCCGCAGGCTTGGGTTAGCGCGCCAGTTCCTGCACAGTTCGCTGGTGAGGTTTGAACATCCGGGCACGGGGGAAGAAACCGCCTGCGAGTCCAAACTACCCGCGGATCTGCGCCGTGCATACGACGCAGCGAAGCGGGAGCCAGTCTCCGGAGGGCCAGACGGAGGCTGACAGCAGTTCAGAACGGGGCGGCTTTCGGGCCGCCCCGTTTTCTGCTTCAAACGGCCATAAGAAAGGGGCGAGGCGGCGTCGTTGCCACCCCGCCCCTCTTGAAGCACGGACCGGACCACCGGAGGTAGGGGAAGGGAGGGCCGGTCCGCACTGGCTCCAACGGTGCCCCATCACAAAACTTGCGCGGGCGGACTCGCCTATCCTCCGCAGTTGCCAAGGACCACCCACTACCCCGCCAGGCTGAGCCATCGCGGCCCTGCCCGGGCAATAGGCCCGGGTCCGCGAGATGCCCCTGGCGGCGACCAAGCAACACAGCAAGGGAGCATGTCGTGTCACAGGTAGGAATCAGAGAGCTGCTCGAAGCGGGCGTGCACTTCGGGCACCAGACCCGCCGCTGGAATCCCAAGATGCGCCGTTTCATCCACGGCGAGCGCGGCGGGATTCACATCATCGACCTGCAGCAGACCGAGCGCCTCGTCGTGAAGGCGCAGGAGTTCGCGGCCGACATATCGAGCCGAGGCGGCTCGATCCTCTTCGTCGGGACCAAGAAGCAGGCCCGCGACGCCGTCAAGGAAGCGGCCGAGAAGGCAGGGATGCCCTACGTCAACCAGCGCTGGCTGGGCGGGCTGCTGACCAACTTCCAGACGATCTCGAAGCGCATCAAGCGCCTGCACGAGCTCGTCGAGTGGACCGAGAGCGGGACGATGGAGCTGCTCCCGACCCGCGAGCGCATCGCCGCGATCAAGGAGCGCGAGAAGCTGGAGATCAACCTCGGCGGCGTGCGCAACATGGAGCGCGTGCCCGCGGCCGTGTTCGTGGTCGACCTCAAGACCGAGGCGATCGCGGTGCGCGAGGCCCAGCGGCTCAAGATCCCGATCATCGCTCTGGTCGACACCAACTGCGACCCGGACCCCGTCAAGTACGTGATCCCGGGCAACGACGACGCGATCCGATCCTGCAAGGTGGTCGTGGACGCGATCGGCGATGTCGCGGCCGAGCGCGCGTCCGCCTGGCGCAAGCAGGAGGAGGAGCGGCGCCAGCGTGAGGAGGAGGAGCGGCGCAAGCGCGAGGAGGAGGAGCGCCAGCGTCGCGACGAGGAGCGCGCGCGTCTGGAGGCCGAGGAGGCCGCCAAGAAGGAGGCCGAGGCCGCCCGCCGCGAGGCGGCGGCTGCCGCCGCCCAGCAGGCCGCGGTGAGCGGAACCCCGTCTCAGCCGCAGGCGGAGGCAGGCCAGGCGGCCGCGGGCGACAAGCCCGAGGCCGACGCGAAGCCCGCGCCGAAGCCTAAGGCGAAGCCCAAGGCGGCGCCCGCGAAGAAGGCGCCCGCCGCGAAGACGGACGAGGCGGAGCCCGCCGCCGAGGCGAAGGCCGCCGACGAGAAGCCCGCCGAGCCCGCCGCCGAGGCGAAGGCCGACGACGAGAAGCCGGCGGAGCCCGCCGCGGAGGCGAAGGCCGCCGACGAGAAGCCCGCGGCGCCCGCCGCCGAGGCGAAGGCGACCGAGGAGGACAAGACCGAGGCGGACGCCCCCGCCCCGACGAAGGACGACACGGAGGTGACCTCGTAGTGGCCGAGATCTCGGCGAAGAACGTAAAGGCGCTCCGCGACCGCACCGGTGCGGGCATGATGGACTGCAAGCGCGCCCTCGAGGAGGCTGGCGGCGACATCGAGAAGGCGGTCGAGATCCTGCGCGTGAAGGGGCAGGCGCAGGCCGCCAAGCGCGGCGAGCGCGCCGCCGGCGAGGGCGTGGTCCAGAGCTACATCCACGCGACCGGCAAGGTGGGCGTGCTGCTCGAGGTCAACTGCGAGACCGACTTCGTAGCGCGCAATCCCGAGTTCCAGTCCTTCGCGAAGGACGTCGCCCTGCACGTGGCAGCCGCGGCCCCGCAGTACGTGGCCGAGACCGACGTGCCCGAGGAGGCACGCGAGGCCGAGCTGCACGTGCTGATGGAGCAGGCGGCCGAGAGCGGCAAGCCCGAGGAGATCCGGCGCAAGATGGCTGAGGGTCGCCTCAAGAAGTGGCTCGAGGAGGTCGTCCTCCTCAACCAGCCGCACGTGAACGCGGAGAAGCACGACGGCAAGACGATCGAGGAGCTGCGCGCGGAGACCTCCGCGAAGACCGGGGAGAACGTCGTCATCCGCCGCTTCCAGCGCTTCGCGATCGGGGAGGACTGACCGGCAGGTGGCTGCCGAGCCGCGCTTCCGGCGCGTCCTCCTCAAGCTGTCCGGCGAGGCGCTGATGGGCGACCTCGAATACGGGGCCGATCGCGACCGGATCGCCGCGATCGCGGCGCAGGTGAAGCACGTCTCCGATCGCGGTGTGGAGGTGGCGATCGTCGTCGGCGGCGGCAACATCTACCGCGGCCTGAAGGGCGCGGCCGACGGGATGGACAGGGCGACGGGCGACTACATGGGGATGCTCGCGACCGTCCTGAACGCACTCGCGCTGCAGGACGCCCTGGAGAAGCTCGGCGCCCACACGCGCGTGCAGTCGGCGATAACGATCTCCGAGGTCGCCGAGCCCTACATCCGTCGGCGGGCCGTCAGGCACCTCGAGAAGGGGCGCATCGTGATCTTCGCGGCCGGCACCGGCAACCCGTTCTTCACGACCGACACGGCCGCCGCGCTGCGGGCCCTCGAGATCCACGCCGAGGCGATCCTGATGGCCAAGAACGGCGTCGAGGGCGTCTACACGGCCGACCCGCGCACCGACCCGGACGCGGAGTTCCTGGCCGAGATCACCCACCGGGAGGCGATCGAGCGCCGGCTCGCGGTGATGGACTCCACGGCGCTCTCACTCTGCATGGACAACGACCTCCCCATCCACGTCTTCAACATGGACGACGAGCTGAACATCGACCGGTTAGTGTGCGGCGAGAGGGTGGGAACGGTGGTGAGCACTTGATCGACGAACTACTCGAGGACGCGGCGGAGCGGATGCAGAAGTCCGTCGAGTCCACCCGTGGCGAGTTCACGACGGTCCGCACGGGGCGCGCCTCTCCCCACCTCCTCGACCGCATCATGGTCGACTACTACGGCACGCAGACGCCGCTCCGCCAGCTCGCGAATATGTCCGCCGCCGAGGCGCGGCTGCTCACGATCACCCCTTACGACAAGACCTCGATCAAGTCGATCGAGAAGTCGATCATGGAGTCCGACATCGGGCTGACTCCGTCCAACGACGGCAACGTGATCCGGCTCCAGATCCCGGAGCTCACCGAGGAGCGCCGCCGCGATCTCGTCAAGGTGGTCCACGGCATCGCCGAGGAGGGCCGCATCGCGATCCGCAACATCCGCCGCGACGTGATGCACGACCTCCGTGAGCTCAAGCAGGAGGGCGAGGTCGGGGCGGACGACGAGCACCGAGCCGAGACCCAGCTCCAGAAGCTCACCGACGAGCGCATCGGCGACATCGACAAGGCGCTCGCCGGCAAGGAAGAAGAGATCCTCGAGGTGTGACGGGGCCGTCGGAGGCGACGCCCGCCTACGTCGCGATCATCACCGACGGCAACGGCCGCTGGGCGGAGGCCCGCGGCCTGCCCGTTATCGAGGGGCACCGCGCCGGGGCCGATGTGGTCAAGGCCCGGCTGCGGGACGCCGCTGAGCTCGGGATCCGCGAGCTGACGGTGTTCTCGTTCTCGACGGAGAACTGGACCCGGCCCGAGGACGAGGTGAGCGGGCTGATGGCGATGTTCGCCGAGCGGATCGACCGCGAGACGCCGGAGCTGCACGAGGAGGGCGTCCGGATGCGCTTCGTCGGGCGGCGGGAGGGCCTCGACGCGGGCCTCGTCGAGCGGATGGACTGGGCGGAGGCGCTCACCGCGGAGAACACGACGATCACCCTGTTCGTGGCGTTCAACTACGGCGGCAGGGCGGAGATCGTCGACGCGGCGCGAACCTTCCAGGGGACGACGGAGGAAGAGTTCCGCCGCCACCTCTACGCACCCGAGATGCACGACCCAGACCTGCTCATCCGGACAAGCGGCGAGATCCGGATCTCGAACTACCTGCTCTGGCAGCTCGCCTACTCCGAGCTGGTGTTCCGCGACGAGCTGTGGCCCGACTTCTCCAGGGAGGCATTCGAGGCCTCGCTGGCCGAGTACGAGCGGCGGAACCGCCGCTTCGGGGCCCGCTGAGGCCGATGGCGGCGCGGCGGGGAGCGGCGTCCGGCAGGCGCGCGGAGCGGGCGGGCCGGCGCAACCGGCGCTCGGACACGGCCGCGCCGCCATCGGCTACGCCGTCGTGATCGTCTCGCAGGGCGGCCTCGTGTTCGCGCTGGGCGTGCTCGCGCTGGGCGTGCTCGCCATGCACGAGCTGTACACGATGACCGAGCGGGTGCGCCCGGCGAAGCTCGCCGGCTTCCTCGCGCTGGCGGGGCTGCTGCTGGCGGCGCTCTACGGCGACCAGTACCAGGTGCTGCTCGTCCTCTCGGCGTCCGTGCCGGTGGTGTTCGTGCTCACCATGATGCGCCCGCAACGCGAGCACGCCTCCTGGGCGATGGCGGCGACCATGCTCGGAATCGTCTGGATCGGCGTGGCGCTCGCCCACGCGGTGCTGCTGCGCGAGCTGCCGCACGGCGGCGGGCTCGTCCTGGACGTGCTGATCGGGACCTTCATCGGCGACACCGCCGCCTACTTCGGGGGCCGGACCTACGGGCGCACGCCGCTGGCGCCGCGGATCTCGCCGAACAAGACGCTCGAGGGCCTGGTCGCGGGCGTGATCGGCGGGACCTTCGCGTTCTGGCTGTTCGCGGTCTCCTACCAGGACTGGTTCTCCGGCACGGACGCCCTGATCGTCGGCATCTGCGTCGCCGTCGCCGCGCCCATCGGCGACCTCTTCGAGTCGGCGATCAAGCGCGACCTCGGGGTGAAGGACACCGGCGGGTTCTTCGGGGCGCACGGCGGCGTCCTGGACCGCCTGGACGCGGTGCTGTTCACCGCGGTGACGGCCTACTACGTGAGCGTGGCGGTGCTGTGAGCGAGCGCTGGTTCGAGCCGGAGCGGCTGGCCGAGATGTCCCGGCCGACCATGGACCGCGCGATCGAGGCGATCGACCGCGGCGACACGGACGCCGCCCGCCGGCTCTGCGAGGAGATGAAGCACGAGTGGCGCTTCATGCACGACCTGCTCGTGGACTCCGTCGCCGCGCTCTACACCTACATCCGCGAGCGCCTGGGCGAGGACTCCCTCGAGGACATGCACCGCTTCACGATGGAGCGCGGCTGGCGCCGCAACGTCGAGGCGATCGGCGACGCCGACCGCCGCTTCATCGTCGAGGCGCTCGCGGCAACCTGGCGGGCGCACTCCGCGAGCGGCACGGGGCCGGCGCCCGGCGCGTTCACGATCGAGGAGGACGACGAGAAGTTCACCTTCCGCATGAACCCGTGCGGGTCCGGCCAGCGGCTGTGGCGGATGGGTCGCTACGAGGGGCCCGACGGGCATGCCCTCGTCGAGGGCGCCTACCCCTGGACGTACGGGCGCAGGAACTTCCCCATCTACTGCACGCACTGCGCCTTCATGAACGAGATCCTCTCGATCGAGTGGCTCGGATGGCCCGTCTATCCGAGCGACGCGCCCGAGAACTTCGACCACGATCCGTGCACCTGGTACTGGTACAAGGACCCCGCCGACATCCCCGAGCGCTTCTGGTCGCGCTACGGCAAGGAGAAGGGCGACGGCCCCGCTCGCGACTGAGCCGGCACCGGGGACGCGGGTGCTCGTCACCGGCGCCGCCGGCGGCATCGGGCAGGCGCTGCTCGAGGCGCTCGGCGCGAGCGGATGCGCGCTGGCGGGGCGCGACGTCGGCGACTTCGACGTGCGCGACCGCGCGGCCGTGCGCCGCGGCGTCGAGGCGGCCGTCCGGGACCTGGGCGGCCTCGACGCGGTGGTCGCGAACGCGGGCGTGGTCGACACGATCCACCGCTCGGAGCGCTTCTCCGAGGAGGACTGGCGGGGGGACATCGAGACGAACCTCTCCGGCGCCTTCAACGTGGTCCAGGCGGCCCATCCGGCGCTCGCCGAGTCCGGGGACGGCCGGGTCGTCGTGATCTCCTCGGTCGCCGCCGAGAGCGGCCTGCCGGGTCAGGTGGCCTACGCGGCCGCGAAGGCGGGGCTCGTCGGAATGGCGCGCACGCTCGCGGGTGAATGGGGCGGGCGCGGGATCCGCTGCAACGTCGTCATGCCGGGGATGATCGCGACGCCGAAGGTGAGTGCCCTCCCGAAGCCGATGCTGGACTCGCTCGCGGCGCAGACCGCGCTCGGGCGTGTGGGCGAGCCGGCGGAGGTCGCTGGCACGGTGCGCTTCCTCCTCTCACCCGCCGCCGCCTACATCACGGGCGCCGTCCTGCGGGTGGACGGCGGGGCGGGCGTGGCCACCGGCGGCCTCGCGACCGGCCGCTGACCCACCCCGAGCGACCTGCGGAGCCTTTTACCGGCTATGGCCGGTAAAACCCTCCGCAACCGGGTCAGGGGACGCTGAGGTCGCGGGCGGCGCTTCGGCCCGCGGCGTGGCGGGAGTCGCCGAAGGTGAGCGCCCGGACGCGGTAGCGGCCGCGGGGCACGCGGACGACGGTCCGGGCGCGACCCCGCTCGGCGCGGAGCACCAGACGCCTGAAGGTGCGGGAGCGCGCGCCCGAGAGGCGCTCGATCCGGACCACGATCAGCCGCTTCATCGGCCGGGACCGAGCGCTCAGCGATATCGCTCCCCGCCGGGGGCGCGCGGCCAGCGCCATCCGCGGCCGCACGGTGATGCGGAGCGGCGGGGTGGGGCGGCCCTCGGGGCCGACCGCTCGGTAGCGGCCGCTTGCCCGTCCCGGGAACGAGAAGCTGAAACGCCCACCGGCGACCGTGAGCACCTCGGCGACGGCCGACCATGCGCCCCTGCGCTCCGCCTCGATCCGCACCGGCGCGCCCGCTCGGCTTCCCGCCCTCCCGTGGATCAGCACGGTCGCTCCGTGGACGACCGCCGGCGCGCCCGTCTCGAGCGGCGCGAGCGGGGACGGCCCGGACGCCCCGGCGGCGCAGTCGGCGGTGCCCCCACGGCGGCCATGGATGCACAGGGAGACGAGGCGCTCCAGCTCCGCCTGGTCCCAGGCGTTGAAGAAGTCCGCGTGCGCGGTGTAGGCGGGGCCGGACGCGAGCATGATCCCGTCGCCGCGGTTCAGGGGGTAGATCACGTTCAGCGTGATCCTGGGGACGGCCACCGGGTGCGACGCGGGGCACGCGCCACGGCTCGCGTAGGCGGTGTGGGAGAAGTGGTCGGGGCTGTCGGTGCGCTGCCCGTCCCAGCACTGGGGGAAACGGATCTGGAGCCGCAGGCGCGAGTCCCCGGGACACGAGGGAGGCGGCGCCGCCTGCGGGGCCACCGCGTCGCCCTCGCAGCGCCAGTTGACGACCGACAGAGGCTGCGCGCCCTGCGAGGCGGCGTTGCCCGCGATCACCTTGAAGCCGGGCGGGAAGGGGCGGATCGAGGCGACGTCGCGGATCCCGCTCGCCTGGTAGTAGATCTGGCTCCTCACGGGCGCGATGGCGTAGCCGTGGGAGTAAAGCGTCGGCATCCAGTAGGCGGCACGGTCCTGTGGGCGGCGGCACGCCGTGCCCGCGGCCCCAAGGCTTGCCTCGGTGGAGAAGGCGTCCGTCGAGTGGTTCCCGAGGAAGTCGTGGGAGTGCGACGCCCCCGGCCGTCCCGGGGCGACGATCGGATCGTCGGGGGCCCGGTGGCTGAAGCCACACGGGGTGGGGAAGAAGGGCGTGCCTGCCGCGGCGCCGGCCGAGGCGGGAGCGACCGCCGCGACGGCCAGGAGCACGACGACGATTCGCGTGGCCACGCCGATAGAACGCCCGAAGGCCGCCGGAGTTGCTGGCGAGGCGATCCGCGCCCGCCGCATGGCTACGCTCTCTCCCGAATGCGCCGCATCGTGATC
>Ga0247708_1000270_pt1 | contig 11424 bp, 13 predicted proteins | sample 42W_NmetaG_FD_189040 | JGI IMG/M metagenome (GOLD analysis project Ga0247708, IMG submission 189040) | Soil microbial communities from hillslope of Landscape Evolution Observatory, University of Arizona, Oracle, AZ, United States - 4-2-W_N | ecosystem: Engineered > Artificial ecosystem >...
GAATCTCCCAGTCGGGCGAGACGGCCGACACGCTCGCGGCGATGCGCCTCGCCCGCGAGCGGGGAGCCCACGTCCTGTCGGTCACGAACGTCATGGGCAGCCAGGCCACCCGCGACGCCGACGGCGTCATCTTCACCCGCGCGGGCCTCGAGATCGGGGTCGCCGCGACGAAGACGTTCGTGTCGCAGGTCGCGGTGATGTACCTGCTCGGGGTCCATCTCGCGCGAGTGCGCGGGACGCTTCCGCAGGAGCGGATCACGGCGCTGATCGCCGAGCTGAAGCGGCTGCCCCACTGGATCGAGGAGACGATCGAGCGGGTGGACGGGCCCGTGCAGGAGATCGCCGACCGCTGGAGCGACGCCGGCTTCTTCCTGTACCTCGGACGCAACATCGGCCTGCCCATCGCGCTCGAGGGCGCGCTGAAGCTGAAGGAGATCTCCTACATCCCGACCGACGCGTACGCGGCCGGCGAGATGAAGCACGGGCCGATCGCGCTGCTCGACGAGCGCACCCCCGTCGTCTGCGTCGCCACCGAGTCGCCGGTGCTGGAGAAGATCCTCTCCAACGCGTCCGAGGCGGCCGCCCGCGGGGCGAACCTGATCGCGATCACGACCGAGGGCGTCACCGAGGCGGACGGGCTCACGGCCGACATCGTGCGCATCCCGCGCACGGACTGGCTGCTCCAGCCGATCCTGGCGATCATCCCGCTCCAGCTCCTCGCCTACCGGATCGCCATCGCCCGCGGCCTCAACGTGGACCAGCCCCGGAACCTGGCGAAGACGGTCACCGTCGAGTAGTGGTCGGGCTCGACCTCCTCGAGATCGAGCGGATGGAGCGGGCGCTCCTCCGGCCCGGGCTCGCGGAGCGGCTGTTCACCCCGGGCGAGCTCGCCTACGCGCGCGCCAGGGCACGTCCCGCGAGCCATCTCGCGGCGCGCTTCTGCGCCAAGGAGGCGGTGGCGAAGGCGCTCGGCCTCGAGGCATGGGCGTTCCGCGACGTCGAGGTGGTCGCGACCTCCGGCGCTCCCGCACTGCGCCTGTCCGGCGCGGCGGCGGCCCGCGCGCGCGAGCTGGGCGCGGAGCCGCGGATCTCGCTGACGCACACGCGCGACATGGCCGGCGCCGCCGCGGTCCTCGCGTGAGCCTTCCGGACTGGGCGGACCCGCTCTTCGACGCCGACGAGATGCGGGCCGCCGACGCCTGGGCCATCGAGCAGCGCGGCGTGCCCTCCCTGGACCTGATGGAGCGCGCGGGTCTGGGCCTCGCCCGGATCGCGGCCGAGGCCGCGCGCCCGGGGCCCGTGCGGATCGTGTGCGGCAAGGGAAACAACGGCGGCGACGGCCTCGTCGCCGCGCGCCTCCTGCGCGAGGACGGGCACGAGGTGGACGTCCTCTCCGTCGCCCCGCTCGAGGACTTCCAGGGCGACGCCCTGGTCAATCTCCAGCGCCTGCCCGGCGAGGCGCCGGCGGCGTGGACGCCCCATGCCCTCGACGGCTCGGGGGTCGTGATCGACGCCCTCCTCGGGACGGGCTTCGCCGGGGTGCCCCGCGAGCCGGTCGCTTCGGCGATCGCCGCGATCAACGCCTGCGACGCGCGGGTGGTCGCCTGCGACATCCCCTCCGGCGTCGACGCCGCCACGGGCGAGGTGGCGGGCGAAGCCGTCCGCGCCGCGGTCACCGCGACCTTTCACGGGCCGAAGCTGGGCCTGCACGTGATGCCCGGCGCCGCCCATGCCGGCGAGGTCCGCGTGGTCGAGATCGGCATCCCGCGCGGCGGGCCGGGCGCCGAGGGAGCCGGGCTCATCACCGAGCGCGCGCTCGCCCTGGTTCCGCCGCGGCGCCGTCACGGCACGAAGTTCGACTCCGGGGCGGTCGTCGTGGCGGGCGGGTCGGCCGGCCTGACGGGCGCTCCGACCCTCGCGGCGCTCGGGGCAATGCGAGCGGGGGCGGGCTACGTGCAGGTGGCCGTTCCGGCGCCGGCGGAGGCGGTGCTCGAGGTGAAGCTCACCGAGGCGATGACGCGCGCGCTCCCGCACGAGGACGGCGCGCACTGCCCGGCCGGGGCGGCGGAGGTGGCGGCCTTCGCCGAGCGGGCGGGGTCCGTGGTCCTTGGCCCGGGCCTCGGCCGTTCCGACGCCGCGGCCGGGTTCGCCCGCGAGGTGGCGAGGACCGTCGCCGTCCCGCTGCTGATCGACGCCGACGGGCTGAACGCGCACGCGGGGGCGCTGGACGCGCTGCGCGAGCGTCCCGGGCCGACGGTGCTGACGCCGCACGCCGGCGAGCTGGGACGCCTGCTCGGCGCGACCTCGGCGGAGGTGGGCGCCCAGCGCCTCGCCTGCGCCCGCGCCGCGGCGGAGGCGAGCGGGTGCATCGTCGTCCTGAAGGGGGACGACACGATCGTCGCGAGTCCCGCGGGACCCGCGTTCGTGAGCCCGGGGGCCAGCCCGGCGCTCGCAACGGCCGGGACGGGCGACGTGCTCTCCGGTGTGATCGCCGCCTACCTCGCGAAGGGCCTCGGGGCGGTCGAGGCGGCGGCGGCCGGAGTGCTCGCCCATGCGCTCGCGGGGCGGGAGGCGGCGGCCCGGATCGGGGCCGACCACGTGATCGCGGGCGACGTGGCCGACTGCCTGTCGGCGGCGCTCTCCCGGCTCAGGCGTTAGGGTCGCGCTCGATGGCCACGGTGCGCGACGTCATGGATCCGGAGCCCGCGACCGTTCGCGAGGAGACGCCCATCGAGGACGTGGTCAGGCTGCTCGGCGTCCAGAACACGCCCGGCCTTCCGGTGGTCAACGAGGGCGGGCGCTGCGTCGGGATCATCACCGAGGCGGATCTCGTGCTCACCGACGAGGAGGGCGATCTCCACCTGCCGCACTACCTCCAGGTCTTCGGGGGACTGGTCTTCCTCGAGCCGCTGCGGCGCTTCGAGGACCGGCTCCGCAAGGTCTTCGCGGCCACGGCCAAGGACCTCATGACCTCCGACCCGGACATCGTGTCGCCGGACGCCGACGTCCACGAGGCGGCGCGGGTCATCGCCGACTCGGGGCACAACCGGCTGCCGGTCGTCGAGCACGGCCGGCTCGTGGGCGTGGTCACGCGCGCCGACGTGCTCGGCGCGCTCGTCGCCGAACGAGGGTGACCGGAGGCGCTGAGCGGGCCGTCGCCCGGGTGGACCTCGGCGCGATCCGGCGGAACTGCGCCTCGCTGGCGAAGCGCCTCACGGGGGGCGCGGAGCTGTGCGCGGTCGTGAAGGCCGACGGCTACGGCCACGGAGCCGTGCCGGTGGCCGAGGCGGCGCTCGCCGGGGGCGCCACCCGCCTCGCGGTCGCGACCGCCGCCGAGGCCGCGGAGCTGCGCCTCGGCGGGATCGAGCGTCCGGTGCTGGTCATGGGCGCGCTCACCCATGAGGACGCGCGGACGGCGGGGAGCGCCGGGGCCGAGGCGGTGGCCTGGACCCCCGAGTTCGTCCCCGCGCTCGCCGCGGCCGGGGTCAGGCGGGTGCACGTGAAGCTGGACACCGGGATGGGCCGCCTCGGGACCGCGGATCCAGGGCGGGCGATCGCGACGGTCGAGCGCGTGGAGGCCGACGCGGAGCTCGAGCTCGCGGGGCTGATGACGCATTTCGCCACTGCGGACGAGGAGGGCGACGAGCACTTCCCGCTCCAGCTCCGGCGCTTCACCGACTTCGTCGCCCATGCCGCGCGCCCGGGCGTGCCCGCGCACGCCGCGAACAGCGCGGCGACCATCCGCGAGCCGGCATCGCACTTCGGCATGGTGCGCTGCGGCGTCGCGATCTACGGCCTCGACCCCTTCCAGCGCGACCCGGCGGCGCACGGCCTGGACCCCGCGCTCGAGCTCCGCTCGTACGTGGCCGCCGTTAAGCGGCTCGCTCCCGGCGACAGCGCCGGCTACGGGCGCCGCTTCGTGGCCGGGCGGGAGACCTGGATCGGGATCCTGCCCATCGGCTACGGCGACGGCTGGCGGCGAGCGCTCACGAACAACGCCGACGTGATCGTGGCCGGCCGGCGACGCGGGCTCGTGGGCACCGTGAGCATGGACAACATCGCGGTCGACCTCGGGCCCGACACCGAGGTCCGACCCTACGAGCCCGCCGTTCTCATCGGCAGGCAGGGTGGCGAGCGGATCCTCTGCGAAGAGGTGGCCGAGCGGCTCGGGACGATCAACTACGAGGTGACCTGCGGCCTGACCCAGCGGGTCCGCCGCGTGCACGATTGACCGCGCTCGACGACAGCCCGGCGGTGCAGGCGGTCCGGGCGGCGCTCGCCGGCGAGCGGGCGTGGATCGTCGGCGGCACGGTGCGCGACGCGCGGCTGGGGCGCCCGCTGCGGGACGTCGACCTCGCGACGACCTCCGATCCGCGCTCGCTGGCGCACGCCGTCGCCCGGGCCGCCGGCGGCGCGGCGTTCTCCCTGTCGGACGAGTTCGGCGCCTGGCGCGCCGTCAACCGCGACGAGGGCTGGGTCTGCGACGTCTCGCCCCTCCAGGGCGCGACGATCGAGGAGGACCTCGCCGCCCGCGACTTCACGGTCAACGCGATGGCCGTGCCCCTGGCGGGAGGGGAGGCGCTCGACCCGCTCGGCGGCGCCGCGGACCTCGAGGCGGGCAGGCTGCGCGTGGTCGCCGCCGGGGTGTACGAGGCCGACCCGCTGCGGGTGCTGCGGCTCGCGCGGTTCGCGGCGGAGCTCGGGTTCCGCCCCGACGAGGAGACCGAGCGCCTCACGGCCGAGGCCGCGCCGCTGCTCGACCGGCCGGCGGGCGAGCGCGTGTTCGCGGAGCTGCGCCGCCTCGTCACGGCGCCGGGCGTGCTGGACGGCCTGCGGCTCGCCGACCGCCTGGGAATCCTGCGGGCGGTCCTGCCGGAGCTGTCGGCGATGCACGATGTCGAGCAGAGCCCGTACCACCACCGCGACGCGTACGGGCACACGATCGAGGTGCTCGAGCGCCTGCTCGAGCTCGAACGGGAGCTCGAGGAGGCCTTCGGCGACGCAGCTCCCGCGCTGCAGGGGCTGCTGGCGGAGCCGCTCGCGGACGAGCTCACCCGGGGCGGCGCGCTCCGCTTCGGCGCGCTCTTCCACGACGTCGGAAAGCCGGACACCAGGAGGGTCCAGGACGACGGGCGGATCACGTTCATGGGCCACGACAAGCTCGGCGGCGAGATGGTCACCGGGATCTGCGCCCGCCTGCGCACGAGCACGCGGCTGCGCGACCACCTGGTCGCCCTGACCCGCCATCACCTGAGGCTCGGGTTCCTCGTCCACCGGCGGCCGCTCGGGCGCCGCGAGGTCTACTCCTACCTGCGGGCGTGCGAGCCGGTGGAGGTCGACGTGAGCCTCCTGAGCTGCGCGGACCGCCTCGCGACCCGGGGCAAGAACCACGAGCAGGCGATCGAGCGCCACTTCGACCTCGCTCGCGAGCTGATCGGCGAGGCGCTCGCGTGGCGGGGGCGAGCGCCGGAGGAGCCGCTCGTGCGGGGCGCCGATCTCGCGCACGAGCTGGGGCTCGAGCCGGGCCCGGAGATCGGCAGGCTGCTCGCGCTCGTCGAGGAGGCGCGCTTCGCGGGGGAGGTCGCGACGCGCGAGGAGGCGCTGGAGGTCGCCCGCAGGAACCGGTTGTAGGGTTTGCGCCCATGCCCGACGACTGCATCTTCTGCCGGATCGTGGCGGGTGAGCTGCCCTCTGCGAAGCTCGCCGAGGACGAGCGCACCTACTCGTTCCTGGACATCAACCCCTGGACCCGGGGCCACGCGCTCGTGATTCCGAAGGCGCACTCGAAGAACCTCTACGAGATCTCGGACGAAGATCTCGCAGCCACCGTGACGGCGGCGGCCCGCCTGGCGCGGGATATGCGCGCCAAGCTCGCCTGCGACGGCGTCAACCTGCTGAACTCGTGCGAGCCGGCCGCCTGGCAGACGGTCTTTCACTTCCACATGCATGTCATCCCGCGCTACGACGACGACCCCCTGCGCCTCCCCGGCGCGCCCAGCCAGGCCGAGCCCGCGGAGCTCGCCGCGATAGCCGAGGAGCTGACACATGCCTAGGGTTCGCTACGACTGCGAGGGCGGTCTGGGGGTCATCACCCTGGACGACCCGCCGCTCAACCTGTTCGGCGTCGAGATGGTGAACGACCTCATCGCGGCGCTGGAGGAGGCCGAGGGCGACATGGCGAGGGCGCTCCTGATCCGCGCCGAGGGCGACGTGTTCACCGGCGGCGCCGACGTGAACGTCTTCCAGGGCCGCACGCCCGAGCAGGCGGCGGCGTTCTTCTCGGACCTCATCCGCATCGTCCACAAGGTCGAGTCGATGCGCTGCCCGACGCTCGCGTGCGTGCACTCGCTCTGCCTCACCGCGGGCTTCGAGCTGTCGCTCGCCTGCGACATGATCTGGGCCGCCGAGGAGGCCCAGTTCGGCCTCGTCGAGGCCGTGGTCGGCCTCACGCCCGCGATGGGCGGCACCCAGCGGCTCGTCGAGCGCGCCGGGCCCGCCCGAGCGCGCGAGCTCGTGATGAGCGCCGGGCTCTACCCCGCCGCGACGCTCGAGCGCTGGAACGTGGTCAACCGCGTCCTGCCCGCCGCCGAGCTGGACGCAAAGGCCCGCAAGTTCGCCGAGCGCCTCGCGGAGGGCCCCACCAGGGCCCACACCGCGACGAAGCTCATGGTCCGCGCCGCCCTCGACGAGGGCGTGCGCGGCGCCGACTCCAAGGTCGGGGAGATCGTCGCGCCGCTGTTCGCCACCGACGATCTCCAGAAGGCGGTGGACACCTTCCTCGAGAAGGGCGGCCCCGGCCACGCGACCTTCGAGGGGCGCTAGGCGGATGAGGGCGAAAGCGCTCGGCGCCGTGCTGCTGCTCGCCGTTCCCGCGGTGGCCCTCGCGGCGACCCGCCTCGACGACCGCGACGACTCCGCGGGCGCGGTCGATCTCTCGTCGGTGCAGGCTTCCCACAACCGGGTGAGCGACGAGCTGGTGTACGCGATCGACCTGCACGAGGAGATCACGCCCCGGACGCTGCTCCGCCGTGACGGCCCGCCCGGCAGCATCTGCGTGAACCTCTGGACCACGCGCCGGCCGGGCGAGGCCGCGCCGAACTACGACGCCTGCATCACCTCCGAGCCGCGCGGCCGCCGGTTCCGCGCGAGCGTGGCGAGCCACGGCGCCACGGGCGGCGTGCGCCGGGTCGGGCGCGCGAAGGTGGAGCAGCCTGCTCCGACGCGACTCGTGCTGCGGATCGACCCGGACCGGATCAAGCGCCCGAAGGCGGTCCGCTGGACCGTCCAGGCCGTCGCCTTCTCGAGCGGCTGCCCGTCGGTCACCGGCTGTGAGGACTACGTCCCGGACCGCCCGAAGTCGGCGCAGACCGAGCTCCGGGCCCCGCGCGGCTAGCGCCGCCGCCCCCGCCGGATCCCGCTCGGCTGCTAGCTTGTTCCGGCCGTGTCCAAGGAAGAGAAGATCGAGATGGAGGGCGAGATCACCGAAGCCCTCCCCAACACGATGTTCCGCGTGAAGCTCGACAACGACCACGAGGTCCTCGGGCACATCTCGGGAAAGATGCGCCGCCACTACATCCGCATCCTCCCGGGCGACCGGGTCAAGATCGAGCTGTCGCCCTACGACCTCGATCGCGGGCGCATCACCTACCGCTACAAGTAGCGCTCAGGCGGCGGCCAGCGTCGCCGCGCGGTCCACGAACTCGCGTCCGGTGGCGTCCTCCAGGTGCTCGGCCGCGTCGAGCACCCGCGCATCCGCGCCCCAGGGCGCCTGGATCATCAGCCCGATCGGCAGGCCGCCGGAGTGCAGGCCCACCGGGACCGAGACGCCCGGTATGCCGGTGAGGTTGCCGAAGCCGGCCTGGCGGACGTTCGCGCTGTCGGCCGGGACGATGCCCGACGGCAGCTCCACGGTCGGGTTGTCGAGCCGCGGCGCGGGCGCCGGGACGGTGGGCCAGACGAGCACGTCGACCCGGCCGAACGCCTCCGCGACGGAGCGCCGCAGCGCGCTGCGGACCCTGTCGGCACGAACGAGCAGGTGGGCCGGCAGCAGCAACTCGAACTTCACGAGCGCCCGCATCACCGGGTCCGCGTCGGCGATGTCCTCGGGCTCGAGCGAGGGCATGCCCTCGAGCGTGAGGCGCAGCACCGTGGCCGCCTGGGCGTGGGCGGCGTGGTCGATCTCGATCTCCGTGGTCTCCCAGCCCGCGGCGGCGATCGCGTCGCGGCAGGCGGCCTCGACCTCGGGATCGAGGTCCTCCCAGAACGGGCTGCGCACGAGGCCCGCGCGCAGGCCCGCGCCGTCGCCCGCCGGGAGGGGCATCCCCGTGAGGACCTCGCCGAGCAGGCGCGTGTCGGCGGCGTCGCGGCACATGGGGCCGGCGCAGTCCATCGAGAGGTAGCCGTGCACGTTGCCGTCGGTCGGGACGCTCCCGAAGGTGGGCTTGATGCCGGTGATGCCGCAGTAGGCGGCGGGGAGGCGGATGGAGCCGCCGCCGTCGGCGCCCGCCGCCCCGGCGACGAGGCGCGCGCCGACGGCCGCGGCCGAGCCGCCGGACGAGCCGCCGCCGCAGTGCTCCGGGTTCCAGGGATTGCCGCACGGCCCGTGGGCGGAGAGGTGGCCGGTCGAGCCGCCGCCCCAGAAGTGCATGTTCGTGACGCAGGCGATGACCGCCCCGGCTTCACGCAGGCGGCGGTGGACGCCGGAGTCGCCGGCGGGGAGCGCTTCGCGCGCGGTGCCGTCCATCGGCGCCCGCCAGGGGAGAGCGAACTGGTCCTTGACTCCGACCGGGACGCCGTGGAGGGGCCCCCGGGGCGCCTCGGCCAGCATCCGCTCGGACTCGTCGGGGAAGGTGTCGACCACGGAGTTGATCGGGCCGTCCCGCTCGGCGATCCGCTCGAGCGTCGCGGCGAGCAGCTCGGCCGGGTCCAGGTCGCCGGAGGCGACGAGCGCGGCCTGCTCGCGCAGGCCGAGGTCCTGGGGGTGCGCGTCCGCGCCGCCCTGGAGCGGGGCGCGCTCCTGCGAGGGCCGGGCGAGCGGCTCGGGGAGCGTCGATCCCTCGGGCGGGCGCGAGGGGTCGAGCGCCGTCTCCTCCCACACGTGGACCAGGTCGGCATCCCCCAGCGCGCGCAGGGCGGGGCCGTAGATCGCGTCCGCCGCGCGCATCACGGCGAGGTCGATCTCGTCGACCTCGACGCCTGCGAGCTCGAGGCCGGAGCGGACGTGACGCTCGAATGCGTCCATGCGGCCCCGTACCCTATCCGCATCAACCACGCCGGACCCGTGTTCCAGATTCGATTCCCGCACACGACGTGCGCGGGGTCGCGTATCCCCGTGAAGCCCGTCCTGCTGACACTCATGCTGCTGGCGCTCGCCGCCGTCGCCCCCGCCGCCGAGGCGCGGGTGATCGAGCTCGGCGCCACCGCGAGCCCGCCCCCCGCGAGCTGCCCCGACGACTGCCAGGCCGTGGGCCGCGTCACCGGCTACCAGCTGCGCGCCGAGAACGAGCGCAACCCGTTCCAGGTCACGCGCCGCGGCAAGATCGTCGCCTTCAGCATCACGCTCGGAGAGCCGCGGCGTGACCAGATCGAGTTCTTCGACGACCTGTTCGGTGGGACCGCGAAGGTGCGCCTGTCGATTCTCCGGCCCGGCACGAAGAAGCGGCATCGCCTCACCGGCCAGAGCGAGATCTTCGAGGTGAAGGACTACTTCGGCTCGACGCCCACGTTCGCTCTCTCGCGGCCACTCACCGTCCGTAAGGGCTACATCGTGGCGATCACCGCCGTGACCTGGGTCCCGACCTTCGCCGTGAGCCTGGCCGAGAACCAGGTGTGGCGCTCGTCACGGGACGCGGACAAGTGCGACGACGTCCGCCAGAACGCCGCGCAGCAGACGCGCGGGAGCCTCCGCACCTACGGCTGCATCTATCGCACCGCGCGGCTCATGTATACGGCCACGTTCGTCCCGGATCCCCGCCGCACCACGCCAGCGCCTGAGCGCTCCTCGCGCGCCGAGCGTCGCCGCTGAGCGTCAGGTCGCCGGCGGCTCGCTTGAGCCGATTGGCACGAGTCCCTGCCACGGCGGTACGATGCCCCCGTGTCCACCGAGGGATGGGTGTTCATGGTCGGCTTCCGGATCTTCGACGTCGGCCTGCTCGTGTTGTGGCTGGTCTGGTTCTTCCGCCTCCGCGACGACGGTGACGACCGGCCTGACGACGGCGGGCCCGGCGGTGGAGGCCCGGGCAAGGATCCTGGTGGGGACAGCGGCGGAGGCGGTGGCCTGGGGCTGCCGCTCGGGCGCTTCGGCCCCGGCGCGCGGCACCGTGACGGCCACGGGCCGCATCCGTTCCGGCCGGCACCGCGCCGAGGGGGCTCTCCTCCGATCAGGCGCCCGCTGCCCGCTCGGGTGAGGCGCCCGTCGGGCCCCGTGCCCGTGCGGCGCGCCTGATCCTCAGCAGGTACCGGGGTTCTCGGAGCAGAACTCCTCGAACCGCTCGGCGGGGCTTCCCGCCGGAGGGGGCGTGTCGTTGTCGGGCGTGTCCTGCGGGGCCGCCTGGCCGCCGGACGGCGCGCCTCCGCCGCCGGACGGGGCCTCGGCGCCGCCGTCGGCGGGCGGGGTGACCGTCCCGCCCGCGCCGCCGTCGGTGGAGGTGCCGGTCTCGGTGGTGTCCGTGCTCGGTAGGTCGTCGAGCGTGGGGGTGTTCTCGCCGGGGACCGTCAGCTCGGGCAGCGGCGGAACCGTCTGCGAGGCCTCCTCGTCGTCGCCCCCGCAGCCGGTCGCGACCAGGGCGAACAGGGAGAGGACGAGTGCGACGCGCTCCCGCATCGTGTCTACTCCTCGATCGCGGGAAGACGGCGGCCGCAGTGCAGACAGTCGTTCACGTCCTTGGGAACGAGCTGCTCGAGCGAGCAGCCGCAGAGGCGCAGGTTCTCGACGGCCCAGGGAAGCTCGCTGGGGGTCGGGGCCAGCGGCAGGATCTTCCCGACGACCTCGAACTCCTCGCCGGTCTCCTTGTCCACGTAGACCTTGCCCGGCTCGGCCTCGCGGATGACCTCGCGATCGGACCGGGCACGCAGGCGATATTTCTGGCGCTCTGCCACGAGCGCGGAAGAATAACGGGGCCCGCCGCCATACTCCCCCGCCGTGCGCGTCCTCATCTTCCACGGCTACCTCCTGCGGGGCACCGGGAGCAACATCTACACGGCGAGCCTGGCGCGGACGCTCGTGGCGATGGGGCACGAGGTGCACCTGCTCTGCCAGGACCGCGCGGCGGCGGACGTGCCGTTCGTGGACGCGCTGGGGGAGTGGGTGGACGGCGGGCTGTCGGTGCGGGTCCTGCGGGAGCCGGTGCGCTGCACGGCCTACCTGCCCGACATCGGGCGCCTGCTCCCCGTGTACGTCGCAGACGACTACGAGGGCTTCGACGT
>Ga0247708_1000272_pt1 | contig 11368 bp, 9 predicted proteins | sample 42W_NmetaG_FD_189040 | JGI IMG/M metagenome (GOLD analysis project Ga0247708, IMG submission 189040) | Soil microbial communities from hillslope of Landscape Evolution Observatory, University of Arizona, Oracle, AZ, United States - 4-2-W_N | ecosystem: Engineered > Artificial ecosystem > Mesocosm...
ATGCCGAGCAGCTTGCGTCCGCGCCGCGGCAGACCTCACCTCCGCCGTCGCCGCCGCGGCGCGGACGCAAGCTGCTCGGCATCCTCATCGGGCTCCTCGTCGTGGCCGCGATCGTTGTGGGCATCTACGTCGGTACGCGCCAGTTCTGGTTCGTCGGCACCAACGACACTGGGCTCCTGACCCTCTACCGCGGCGTTCCCTACGAGCTGCCGCTCGGGCTCGTCCTCTACTCGGAGGAGTACGTATCGAGCGTCCCCGCCCGGGCGATCCGTTCGCGCCGGCGCCGCGACCGGGTGCTCGACCACCAGCTCCGGTCCCGCGGCGACGCGGTCGACCTGATCCGCCAGTACGAGCGCGCGCGCGTCGCCTCCTAGCGTGTCGCCGAGAGCCCGCGAGCTTTTCGGGCTGATTCCGGTCTCGCTCCTCGTCACGGGGGGCTTCACCGCGGTCCTGATCACGCGGACCGAGGACGTCAACAACGTCACGATCACCTACGGCGCGATCTTCCTAGGCTGCTGTCTCGCCGCCCATCTGTTCATCCGCGCCCGGCTGCCCGACGCCGATCCCTACCTGTTCCCGCTGGCCGCTCTGCTGGCGGCGTTCGGCCTAGTGATGATCTACCGGATCGACGAGGCCAAGGCGGGCGAGCAGGCGGTCGTCTTCGGCCTGGGCCTCGGGCTGCTGGTCGCGACCGTCCTGTTCCTGCGCGACCATCGCCCGCTCGAGCGCTACCGCTACACGATCGCCCTGGCGGGCATCGCGCTGCTGCTCTCCCCGCGCCTGCCGGGCCTCGGGGAGCAGGTGAACGGCGCCTACCTGGGAGTCAGCCTCGGGCCGATCAGCTTCCAGCCCGCCGAGTTCGGCAAGCTGGCGATCGTCATCTTCCTCGCGAGCTACCTCGAGGAGACGCGCGAGGTGCTCGTCCGCGGCCGGCTGCCGCGGGTCAGCCTCAAGCACCTGGGGCCCCTGCTCGTCGTGTGGGGGGCGGCGATGTTCATGCTCGTCTTCATACGCGACCTCGGCTCGTCGCTGATGTTCTTCGGCGCGTTCCTCGCGCTCCTCTACGTCGCGACGGCCAGGGTCTCGCTCACGGTCGCCGGCTTCGGGATGTTCGCCGCCGGCGCCTGGTTCTTCGCGCGCACGGTCGGTCACGTGCAGGACCGGGTCGACGTCTGGCTCGATCCGTTCGACCCCGCCCGCGTCGATGCCGAGGGCTACCAGATCGCCCAGTCCCTCTTCGCGCAGGCCGACGGAGGGCTGTTCGGCCAGGGCTTCGGCCAGGCTCTGCTCGAGCTTCCGAGCGGCGCCTCGATCCTGCCGGCGGCGGAGACCGACCTGATCTACGCCATCGTCGTGAACGAGCTCGGCCTGTTCGGCGCGTGCGCGCTGATCCTGACCTACCTCCTGTTCGCCGCGCGGGGGTTCAGGACGGCGACGCTGTCGAGCGACGGCTTCTCCAAGCTGCTCGCGACGGGCCTCACCGCGGTGTTCGCGCTCCAGGTGTTCGTGATCGTCGGCGGCGTCACGCGGGTGATCCCGCTCACCGGAGTCACGCTGCCGTTCATCTCGTTCGGCGGCAGCTCGCTGATCGCGAACTTCGTGCTGCTGGCGCTGCTTCTGATCCTCTCGGACCGTGCGCGCCGCGACCGCGGCCTGCTGAAGGGGGGAGTGGTCTGAACCGCCAGATCGGCCACCTGATGATGCTCGTCGTCGTGCTGTTCGGGCTGCTGGTCGCCTTCACGTCGCGCTGGACGGTGTTCGAGGCCGACAGCCTCCGCGACAACAGCGCCAACCGCCGCCCGCTCCTCGAGGAGCAGCGGATCCCGCGCGGCCGCATCCTCGCCTCCGACGGCCGCACCGTCCTGGCCGAGAGCTTCGCGACCGGAAGCGGCTCACGCCGGGTCTTCACCCGCCGCTATCCGGAGGGGACGGTGTTCTCCCACCCGATCGGCTATTCGTTCATCGATCGCGGCCGGGCGGGCCTGGAGCGCTCCCGCAACGACGCGCTCACCGGCGAGTCGAGCGAGTTCGCCACGATCCTCGACGAGATCACGAGCGCCGGCCGCGAGGGGGACGAAGTGCGCACGACGCTCGACCCCGGCGGCACGCGGGCGGCGATCCAGGCCCTCGGCGGCCGCAAGGGCGCGGTCGTCGCGCTCGAGCCCGACACGGGTCGCGTGCGGGTGATGGTGAGCCTGCCGCAGTTCGACCCGAACCAGGTTCCCGAGGGTTTCGCGCGGCTCGTCCGCGACAGCGACGCCCCGCTGCTCAACCGGGCCACGCAGTCCACCTATCCCCCCGGCTCGACCATGAAGGTCGTGACCGCCGTCGCGGCGATCGACAGCGGCCGCTACACCCCGGACTCGGTCGTGAGCGGCAAGTCGCCGAAGGACATCAGCGGGGTGCCGCTGTCCAACTGCTGCGGAGAGGGCACCGGGAACTTCGGCCCGCTGACGCTCACCCAGGCGCTCACGAACTCGGTCAACACGGTGTGGGCCGAGGTGGCTGAGAAACTCGGGCGCGACACGATGGTCCGCTACATGAAGCGCTTCGGCTTCTACGAGGATCCGCCGCTCGACTACCCCGATGCCCAACTCGCGCCGAGCGGCGTGTTCAACCGGGAGGGCGACCTGGTGGACGACGGCTTCGACGTCGGCCGCGTGGCGATCGGCCAGGGCGGCGCCGAGGGGCAGATGCGCGCGACCCCGCTGCAGATGGCCATGGTGGCGGGCGCGGTGGCCAACCGCGGCAAGCTGATGAAGCCGCGCCTCACCGAGCGGATCGTGCGCCAGGACGGCCGGATCCGCGAGCGCGTGGAGCCCGAGGAGGCGTCCGAGGTCATGAAGGCCGAGACCGCCGACCGGATCAAGGCGATGATGGCCGGCGTGGTCTCGCAGGGGACCGCGACCGCGGCCCAGCTTCCGGGCGGCGTGGCCGGGAAGACGGGAACGGCAGAGGTCGAGGCCGGCGAGAACAACCAGGTCTGGTTCATAGCCTTGGCGCCGCTCGAGCGGCCGCGCTACGCGATCGCCGTCACGGTGGAGCGGTCGCAGGGCCAGGGCGGTAGCGTGGCTGCCCCGATCGCCAAGCAGGTGCTCCAGTCGCTTTTGAGGGGATAGGGGGCATGGCAGAGGTCGCTGAGAACACCGTCGTCGATGGGCGCTACCGGATCCTCAACAGGATCGGGTCCGGTGGCATGGCCGACGTCTACTGCGCCGAGGACACCCATCTCGGCCGCCAGGTGGCGCTGAAGGTGCTCTACCAGCGCTTCGCCCAGGACCAGGAGTTCGTCGAGCGCTTCCGGCGCGAGGCCTCCTCGGCCGCGGGGCTGCAGCACCCGAACGTGGTCAACGTCTTCGACCGCGGCGAGCACGACGGCACGTATTACATCGCCATGGAGCACCTGCGCGGCCCGACTCTGAAGCAGGTGATCATCCGCGAGGGGCCGCTCGACGAGCTGCGCGCGATCGACATCACGGTGCAGATCCTGCGGGCCGCCGGCTTCGCCCACCGGCGGGGGGTCATCCACCGCGACTTCAAGCCTCACAACGTCATCGTCTCGGAGGAGGGCGAGGCGAAGGTGACCGATTTCGGGATCGCGCGGGCCGGGGCGTCGGAGATCACGGAGACCGGCTCGATCATGGGCACCGCCCAGTACCTCTCGCCCGAGCAGGCCCAGGGGCAGGGCGTCACTGCGCAGTCGGACCTCTACTCGATCGCGGTGATCCTCTACGAGATGCTCGCGGGGACCGTTCCGTTCGAGGGCGACAGCGCGGTCGCCGTGGCGCTTCGCCACCTGAACGACCCGCCGCCCCACATCTCCGCGGGCCGGCCCGGGATCCACCCGTCGCTCGAGGCGGTCGTGATGCGCGCGCTCGCCAAGGACCCGGTGCACCGCTTCGCCGACGCGGACGAGTTCATCGAGGCGCTCGCGGACGTGCGCGCCCGCGTCGCCGAGGGGAACCGGGACGCCACGCCCGAGGACACGATGGTCTACCCGCCGCTGCCCTACGCCGAGGAGACCCGCGTCTCCGCTCCCGTGCCCGTCGAGCCCGGCAGGCGCTGGCCGGCGGCGTCGATGGTGCTCCTGACACTGCTGGCTCTCGTCGCGCTCGCCGTGTTCGCGGTGACGCGCCCCGAAGAGATCGCCGTCCCCGACGTCGTGGGCGAGCCGCTGCTCCAGGCCACGGCCACGCTCGAGCAGGCTGGCTTCGAGGTGGAGGAGCGCCGCGTGCGCGACGTCGCCCCCGAGGACGAGGTGATCCGCCAGGATCCGACGGGCGCAGACAAGGCCGACGAGGGTTCCACGGTGACGCTGTTCGTGTCCGCCGGGCCCGGCCAGGTGAGGATTCCGTCGATCGAGGGCCTGCCGGAGCGCCGCGCCGTCCGCGAGTTGAACACCGCAGGCTTCAAGGTGACCGTCGACGAGGAGGCGAGCGACCGCTTCGACGAGGACGTCGCGATCCGGACGGTCCCGCGGGAGGGCGAGCTCGCCGAGCGCGGGTCGCGCATCCGCCTGTTCGTCTCGTCGGGTCCCGAGCGGGTCGAGGTCCCCGACGTGCGCGGGCTCTCCCGCCAGTCGGCCGAATCGCGGATCGAGGCGACGGGCCTCCTGGCGGTGATCGACGAGCGCGATTCTGACGCCGAGGAGGACACGGTCATCGAGCAGAGTCCGGCGCCGGCCACGGAGGTCGACGAGGGCTCGCGCGTGACGATCACGATCTCGACCGGGCCCGAGCAGGTGGAGGTCCCGAGCGTGGTCGGCCAGACCGCCGGGGACGCCCGTGCCGCGCTGCGGCGCGCGGGCTTCAGGGTCGAGACGCGCGAGCGGACCGTCGAGTCGAGCGCCGACGACGGGATCGTCGTGGACCAGCGCCCGTCGAGCGGCTCGACCCTCACGAAGGGACGCACGGTCGTCGTGATCGTCGGCCGCTTCGAGGAGCCGCCCGAGCCGGAGCCGGAGCCGCCGGCGACACCGGACGCCGGGACCGGCTGATGCGGGTAGCGGTCCTCGCCGGCGGCCGGTCGAGCGAGCACGAGGTGTCGATCGCGTCGGGCGAGGCCATCTGCGAGGGCCTCCGCGCCGCGGGTCACGAGCCGCTGCTCGTCCTCGTCGGGCGCGACGGGCGCTGGAGCGCCGCCGGCGAGCCCGTCGCCGTCGAGCCCTCGGGCGGCCTGCTCGGCGCCGACGCCGTGTTTCCCGCGTTGCACGGGCCCTTCGGCGAGGACGGCACCGTGCAGGGGCTTCTGGAGGTGGCGGACGTCCCCTATGTCGGAGCGGGCGTGCTGGCGTCGGCGGTGTGCATGGACAAGGTGCTCTTCAAGGACCTCATGGCCGCAGCCGGCGTCCCGCAGGTCGCCTACGCCGCGCTGCGCACGGACGCCGAACCCGCGGGCCTCGGCGAGCTCGAACTGCCTGTGTTCGTGAAGCCGGCCAGGCTCGGATCGTCCGTCGGGATCTCCAAGGTCGAGGACGCATCCGGCCTGCCGGCGGCATTGGAGGCCGCGTTCGCGCACGACGACCTCGTCATCGTCGAGGCGATGTCCCGAGGCATCGAGGTCGAGTGCTCCGTGCTCGGGAACGGCGATCCCGTCGCATCGGAGCCGGGCGAGATCGCGATCGAGGCGGATTGGTACGACTACGAGGCGAAGTACACCCCGGGCGGAATGGAGCTCGTGATCCCGGCGCGCATCCCCGCCGAGGCTCGCGTTCGCGTTCAAGAGCTGGCCGTGGAGGTCTTCGAGCTCGTGGGTTGCTCGGGGCTCGCACGGGTCGACTTCTTCGTGGAGGTGGGCGGGGAGGTGCTCGTGAACGAGCTGAACACGATGCCGGGCTTCACCGCCACGAGCGTCTACGCGAAGCTCTTCGAGGCGTCCGGAACGCCCTATGCCGAGCTCGTGGACCGGCTCGTGGACCTCGCGATCGAGCGGCACGCGAGCGAGCGGCGTCAGCGCCACTGACCTTCGCGCGTTCTGTTCCCGATGGGACGACGGATCGCTCTCGTGATGCTCCTCGCGCTCGCGCTCGCTGCGCCCGCGGAGGCGCGCTCCTGCCGGAGCGTCTCCGGGTACACGGTGACCGCCACCGGAGTGTCGTGCAAGTACGCGCGCTCGGCGACGCGCGACTGGATCAGGACGGGGCGCTCACCACGCGGCTGGCGCTGCGTGCGCAGGCGCGGCCAGTCGCTCTCCTGCGCCCGCGGGACGAGCCGCGCGTTCGGCGCGTACCGGCGCCGCTGATCAGCGCAACAGGCTCAGCTCGGAGATCCCCGCCTGTCCCTCACCCGGGAGCTGCGTGATCCAGATCAGGTAGTGCGTGTAGCTCTCGCCGGCGGTGTCGAGCGGGATCTGGTCGGTCTCGCCGACAGGCGCGGGACCTCCGACCTTCGTCCAGCCCTCGAGCGCCTCGGGCACGCCGTTCGCCGCGTAGACCTCGCCGGTCCACCCCGGAATCGAGTTCACGAGGTCGAGCCGCCGCGCCGCCACGGCGGCGCGAGCGCGCACGTAGATGCCGACGCCCTTCTTGTCCGGCGGGAACCCGCCGCCGCGGCTGTAGTCCTCGGTGTCCCAGACCGTGCCGCGGTTCCCGTCGATCACGCTCGCCACCGAGCGGCCGTGTTCCTCGCCGTCGCCGCCGCTCGACGGCGGGTCGTAGTCGCCGGCTCCGCGGGAGTCGAGCGGCACGGCCACGAACCCGGCGCTCTTGCGGGGGGTGGCGCCGCCCGTGGTCCCCTGCTCGGTGCGGTTCACGAGCGCCACGCCGGTGCCGATCGCCGCCGCGAGGGCGAGCAGCGAGATCACGAGCACCCGCCGCGGGCGCCGCAGCCGCAGGGGCACGAAGTCGGCCGTGTCGCCCTTCAGCGCGCGGAGGACGGTGGTGGCCTCGCCGGTCGAGTGGCCGCTGCGGGCCGCCTCGATCGCGAGCGCCTGCTCGAGGTCGTGGACCAGTTCGTGCATGGAGGCGTGCCGGTTGGCGGTCTCCTTCGCCGTGGACTGCTCCACGACCGACGCGAGCGCGGCCGAGATGTCGGGGCGGCGTTCCTGGACGTCGGGCAGGGGCTCCTTCACGTGCTTCATGGCGACGGCCACCTGGGTCTCGGCCTTGAAGGGCACTTCGCCCACGAGCATCTCGTACAGGCAGATGCCCAGCGAGTAGACATCGGACTGCTCGGTGACGGCCTCGCCGAGTGCCTGCTCGGGCGAGACGTAGTCGGTCGTTCCGAGCACCCGCCCCGCCGCCGTGAGCCCCTCGCCGTCGAGGTTCCGCGCGATCCCGAAGTCGGTCACCTTCGCGCGTCCCTCGCCGTCGATCAGCACGTTCTGCGGCTTCACGTCGCGATGGACGATCCGCTCGTCGTGGGCGGCCTGTAGCGCGCGACCGATCTCGATCGCGTACGCGACGGCGTCCTGGACCGGCAGCGGCCCCTCGCGGCGGATCCGCTCCTTCAGGGTCTCCCCGTCGACGTGCTCGAACACGATGTAGGGATGGCCGTCGTCCTCGCCCGCGTCGATCACCGTCACGACGTGCGGGTGGGCGAGCCGCGCGGCCGCGCGGGCCTCCCTGCGGAAGCGCTCGAGCTGGTCGGCGTCCTCCGAGATATCGGCGTGGAGGATCTTGATCGCCACTGAGCGCTCCAGCGTCTCGTCGAAGGCGCGATAAACCGTCGACATGCCGCCGGTGCCGATGCGCTCCTCGAGCCTGAAGCGGCCGCTGATGAGGGTCCCGATCACCGTGGGCCTATTTTGATCGAGATGGTGGCCGTCAGCGCGTGGGCGGCCGCGGCCGCCACGGTCAGGCGGGGATGAACCCGCCGTCCTCGCGTCCCGCGAGCGCGAGGGCGGGCAGTTCCACGACGCCCGCGTCCGGCGTCGTCCGGCCGATCACCTGGGCGCCCGGGTGCCGGGCGCCCAGGAGCGCGACCGCCTCGGCGGCCTGCACCTCGGGAACCACGCAGCAGAACCCGCAGCCCATGTTGAAGACCTGCTGCATCTCGGCCTCGCCCGCGCCCGTGCGCTCGGCGATCAGGTCGAAGACCGGCGGCCGCGAGAGCGGCGAGTCGATGCGGTAGCCCACGTCGGCGTGCAGGCGCAGGAGGTTCAGCATCCCGCCGCTCGTGATGTGCGCGAGGCCGCGGGTGTCGAGGCCGCTCGCGAGCAGCTCGCGCACCGCCTTCACGTAGATGATCGTCGGGTCGAGCAGAACCTCGCCGGCGGAGCGGCCGCCGAGCTCCGAGGGGCGCTCCTGGAGGTCAGGGAACGCGCTTCGCGCGAGCGTCAGGCCGTTCGAGTGCACGCCGCTGGAGGGAAGCCCGATCACGGCGTCGCCGGGCTCGATCCGGTCCCCGAGCACGAGCGCGTCGAGGGCGACGATCCCGAACGACGCCCCGACCAGGTCGAAACCGGTGGGGGACGGATGGCCCCGGATCAGCTCCGGCAGCTGGGCGAGCTCCCCGCCGGGGATCTCCACTCCGGCGTCCTCGGCGCCGGCCCGGAGGCCGGTGGCGATCTGGCGGAGGCGCTCCTCGTCCGCTTCCTCGACCGCGATGTAGTCGAGTACCGCGATCGGATCGGCTCCCACGCAGATGACGTCGTTCACGTTCATCGCGATGCAGTCGATCCCCACCGTGTCGAAGCGGCCGAGCTGCTCGGCCACGACGATCTTAGATCCGACCCCGTCGGTGGACAGGGCGATCCCGGTACGGTCGTCGATCCGCATGACCGCCGCGTAGTGGCCGCTGGGGACGACCGAGAACGACGGCCGCCCCGGGTCGATCCCGCGCAGCACCGAGACGAGCCCGGCGACCGCGCGCCCCGCCTGCGAGGTGTCGACGCCGGCGCGCGCGTACGCGCTGCCGCCGCTCACCACATCCACAGGTACGCGCTCTCGACCGTGACGCCGATCACCACCTTGGCCGGCCTCCCGCGGAGCGGCACGCGCTCGCGCAGGTCGTCGTCGCGGCCGAGGATGGCGGTGCCCATGACGCGCAGCGTCTCCGCCACCCCGGGCACCGTGAACAGCAGCGCGACACGTGGGTTCTCGAACAGGTCGCGGAAGGGGCGGGGCCGCCCTTCGGCGAGATGTCGCAATGGCCCCTCGCGTCCGAGGTCGCCAGCATCAGCAGGGGAGAATGCTCGATGAACGCGCGGCAATGCCCGTCCAGCGCCGCGATCTCCTTCATGCGCGCCCGCGGCAGCGGCTCGCCGTAGAGCGCCTGGATCTCGTCAGGCGACTCGACCGGCTTCCCGAACGGGGTCATGGGCCGAGGCTACCGCGCCGCGATGAGGGACACGGCGCCAAGCGCCACGCGGTAGGCGGCGAACGGCGCGTACGACGGCGCCCGGTCGGCGCGGGCGACGAGCGGCGCCGCGAGCAGCGTGGACGCGAACGACGCGGCGGCGCCCGCCGCGAACGCGGCGGCGACGGGCGCGGGCAGCCCGCGGCGCGACAGGCGGGCACCCTTCAGCGCGGTCGCGCCGACGATCACCGGCAGCGCCGCCCGGCGCGACAGGCGGCTGGCGTCCGGGCGCCTGAAGCCGCGCAGCCTGGCGACCGTGAGCGTCGCGCCGTTGCGCGAGACCCCCGGCGCGAGCGCGGCCGCCTGGCCGATGCCGATCAAGAGGTGGTCGAGCGCTCGCGCGGTCGAGGCATCGCGGCGCGTCGGGACGCGGTCGGCGAGCATGAGGGCCGTCCCCGCGACGATCTGGGCCCGGGCGATCGACCGGCGCCCGCCGAGACGCTGCTCGATCGGCCGCTCGAGTGTCAAGCCGATCAGCGCGGCCGGCGCGAACGACGCCGCGATGTGGGCCACGCGCCGGAGCGTGAGGGTCCGGGCGACGTCGGCCACCTCCCCGCGCAGAACGATCAGCAGGGCGGCCGCGGTGCCGGCGTGGAGCGCGACCTCGAACGACTTGCGCAGCTCGGCGTCGAGGCCGTGATACGGCCAGCCGAGCAGCGAGGGGACGAGCGCGACGTGCCCGGAGCTCGAGACGGGGAGAAGCTCCGTGGGGCCCTGGAGCAGCCCGAGGGCGACTGCGTGCCGGAGCGGCAGCGCGCTCAGGCCGTCTCGCCCGCGGGCTCGCCCGCCGCCTCGCCGCCCCCGCCGCGCCTGCGGCGTATGAGCAGCCAGACTACGAAGGCGACGATCGTCGCGGCGACCGCGTAGTCGAAGTAGTGGAGCGAGTCCTTCCAGTCCTCCCAGCGGTTCCCGGCCTGCTGACCGATGAAGGTGAGCAGCAGTACCCATGGGATGCAGCCCGCGAGCGTGAGGACGCTGAAGCGCCAGAACGGCATCTTCGCGACGCCCGCCGGCAGCGAGATGAAGGTCCGGATGATCGGCAGCATGCGGCTGAAGAAGACGGTGGCGTCGCCATGGCGCTCGAACCAGCGGTCCGCCCAGTCGAGATGGCTCTTCTTGATGTGCAGCTTCCTGCCGTGCTTCTCGAGGACGTCCACGCGCCCGTACCAGCCCACGGCGTATGCGATCCAGGAGCCGACGAGGTTGGCGACGGAGCCGACGGCGGTCGCCATGAACAGCGAGTACTCGCCCTCCGACACGTTGAACCCGGCGAACAGCATCGTCGCCTCGCTCGGCACCGGGACGCACGCGCTCTCCAGCAGCATGAGCACGAAGACCCCGGTGAGGCCGAGCTCCCGGACCACGTCCACAGCCACCTCGACTATCGGGTCTGTGAGCGAGGCGATGAGGAGCATTTCGAGCGCATTAGGGTAACGGCCCGTGCCCGTGCCCCTGTCGCCACCTCGCTCGACGCGTACCGGATCGCCGGCGGGCTGACGGAGGTCGCGGAGGTGCTCGCCGCGTGCGCGTCTGGATAGATCTCACCAACAGCCCGCACGTGCTCGTGCTGGCGCCGCTGATCGAGTGCATGCGCGAGGACGGGCACGAGGTCTCGGTGACCGCGCGCGACTTCGCCCAGACGCTCGAGCTCTGCGAGCGCCACGGGATCGAGCACACCGCGATCGGCCGTCACCGCGGTGGCCGCCTGCGGGACAAGGCGGCCGGCCTGGCCGGCCGCTCGCTCGAGTTGTGGCAGTGGGCGCGCGGCCGCCGGTTCGACCTCGCGGCGGGCCACGGCTCGAACGACGTGTCGGTCGCGGCGCGCGTCCTCCGGATCCCGAGCGCGACCGCCTTCGACTACGAGTGGGCCACCGTCCAGCACAACGTCAACTGCCGGCTCGCCCGCGCAGTCGTGGTGCCGGACGCGATCCCGCCCGAGCGCCTCCACCGCTACGGTGCCCGCGGGAAGCTTCGTCGCTACGAGGGCCTCAAGGAGGAGTACTACCTCGCGGGCTTCGAGCCCGACGGCGCCGTCCTCGCCGAACTGGGGCTCGACCCGGCGGAACCGATCG
>Ga0247708_1000274_pt1 | contig 11267 bp, 9 predicted proteins | sample 42W_NmetaG_FD_189040 | JGI IMG/M metagenome (GOLD analysis project Ga0247708, IMG submission 189040) | Soil microbial communities from hillslope of Landscape Evolution Observatory, University of Arizona, Oracle, AZ, United States - 4-2-W_N | ecosystem: Engineered > Artificial ecosystem > Mesocosm...
CCCTCCGGCCGTCCTCGGCGAGGAGTTGACGGTCAGCCACAGCGGCAAGGCGCTCGACGTGGCCTTCGTCTCCATGGCCGACGGTGCCGGCGTGATCGTCTGGCCGCCCAACGGACAGAGCAACCAGCGGTGGTCGATCGAGCCCCTGGGCGACGGCAGCCACCGCATCGTGGCCGGCCACAGCGGCAAGGTCCTCGACGTGAACGGCGTGTCCATGGCCGACGGGGCCCGGGTCATCCAGTGGCCCTGGAACGGTGGGTCCAACCAGCGCTGGCGCATGGAGGACCTGGGCGACGGCACCTTCCGGTTCACCGCCGGCCACAGCGGCAAGGTCCTCGACGTGGCCGGCCTGTCGGCCGCCGACGGGGCCGAGGTCATCCAGTGGCCCTGGAACGGCGGGCCCAACCAGCGCTGGCGGCGCCGCCTCTGATGGCCCGGGTGCCCTGATGGCCCAGGTACTCGCCATCCAAGCGGTGGCCATCGTGCTGCTCGGCCTCCTCGTGGTCGGCCTGTTGCGCAGCCACGCCGAGATCCTGCGCAAGCTCCACGAGCTGGGCGCCGGCCTCGATCCCGACGCCCCGGCGTCCGGTGTCACCAACCCCGTCCCCGCCCCCGTCCGGCGCACGGCCGCCACCGGCTTCGACCTGGCCGGCACCACCCCGGCCGACGAGGCGGTGCGCATCGGCGTGGTCGGCGCCCGCCAGAGCACCCTCCTGGCCTTCCTCTCCAGCGGCTGCCTCACCTGCGGCGGCTTCTGGGAGGCCTTCGCCGGCACCGACCGGCTGGCCGTGCCCGGCGGCGCCCGGCTGGTCATCGTCACCAAGGGCCCGGAGGCCGAGAGCGGGTCCCGCATCCGGGAGCTGGCGCCGGCCGCCGTCCAGGTGGTCATGTCGACCGCGGCGTGGGAGCAGTACCAGGTGCCGCACACGCCCTACTTCGTCTACGTCGACGGTCCCAGCGGGCGCATCCTCGGCGAGGGCTCGGCCCAGACCTGGGATCAGGTGCGCACCCTGTGGTCCCAAGCCCTGGCCGACGAGCGGGGCGGCGAGGCCCGGGCCGACCGCGAGCTGCTCCAGGCCGGCATCCACCCGGGCCACGAGAGCCTGTACCCCACGCCCCGGCGGGAGGGCTGACGCTGTGCCGGCCTGGCTCGTCCTCGTCACCGGCATGTCCGTGGCCACGGTGGCCGCCATCCGCTCCACCTGGTCGCCCTGAGGGGAGTCGATGCTGGCCAGCATCCACCCGCTCGGGGAGCGGGCCCGTGACCGTCGTTGGAGCGTGACCGTGTCGGCCTACCTGGTGGGGTCGACCCTGGCCGGCGCCCTCCTGGGCGCCGTGCTGGGCGGCGCCGGGAGCCTCCTGGCCCTCGGCCCCGGCCCGACCGCGGCCATGGTGCTCGTCCTGGGCGCGGCTGCGCTGGCCTTCGACCTCCGCCTGGGTGGGCTGCGCCTGCCCTCCGTCCACCGCCAGGTCGACAAGGACTGGCTCGACCGCTACCGGGGCTGGGTGGTGGGGGTGGGCTTCGGCTTCCAGCTCGGGCTGGGCGTGGTGACGATCGTGACGACGGCCGCGGTCTACCTCACCCTGGCCCTGGCCGCCCTCACCGGCTCGCCCGCGGCCGGCGCCGCCGTGGGCGCCACCTTCGGCCTGGTCCGGGCGGTGGTCATCCTGGCCGTGGCCCCCGTCCGCCGGCCCGACCAGCTGCGGGCCGCCCTCCGCCGCATGCAGCTGTGGCAGCCCCTGTCCGAACGGATCGGCATCGCCGTCCAGGCCCTGGCCCTGGTGGCCGCGGGCGCCGTCGCACTCGCCTCCTGAGGAGCTCGCCGTGGAGAAGCTGACCCGCCAGGGACTGGAGATCGAGCTGCCCGACGGCTGGGACGGCCGCATCTACCGCCGCCAGGCCGACGCCGGCGACGTTGCCCGCCGGGCCCTGCACGCGGCCAACTTCGCCCTGCCCCCCAACCTGGGCGACTACGCGGTCGGCGCCATCGAGCGCATGCAGACCGGCGACGTGCTGGTCGTGCTCCTCGAGTTCGACCCCGAGAGCGCCGACCAGGGCCTGTTCCGCAGCCAGGGCCTCCCCGAGGGCCTCACCGCCGGCGACTTCAGCCCCACGGCCATGCCCCGGGCCGTGCCGGGGCGCACCGCGGCGCAGTGGTTCTTCTCCTCGGGCGGGCGGGCGTTCTGCCTCTACGTGGTGCTGGGGAGCCACCGGGAGCGGGCCGACGTCGTCCCCCTGGCCGACGCCGTCGTCCGCACCCTCAAGATCGACGGCTAGGACGCCCGCAGGGAGGCGGCCTTGTTCGGCGCCGGGGTGCCGGGCGTGTGCAGGAAGCTCTGGACCTCCACCACGCCCGGCGTCTGGCTGACCGCCTTCTCGATCGTCTCCCGGGCCTCGCGGCTCGCCACCTGGCCCCGGAGAGTGACGATCCGGTCGACCGACTCCACGGTGACGTCGGTGGTCTCGGCGTCCACCGACGCCAGCGTCTGCTTCACGACCTGGACCACGTCCACGTCGTCGGTGGGGCGGGGCACGCCGGCGCCCTGGGCCCGGGCCGCCTCGCCGGCGGCCACGTTGGCCTCGTGGCGGGCCAGGCGCTCGGCGTCGGCCTCCCGGCGGCGGAGCTTGGCCTGGGCCTGGTCGCGGGCCTGCGCCCGGCGGGCCCGGCCGTTCTCCGGGTCGAAGAAGTAGGCGGCCGCCGCCCCCGCGCCCGATACGACGGCGACGCGGAACACCTTCCGTCGGAGCTTTCGGAACATCGTTTCCTCCTCGTGTGGTGTGCGTCGGGGTTCCTACCCAGAAGGGCGACCGGCAACTGGTGCCACGTGGTGCCATATGCGACACCACGTGTCACCAGTTCGGGCCGTGACCTACCCGGGGGGTCCCGGCCGGAACCACTCAGAGCGACGGCAGCCGCTGGTGGCGGCCGATCAGGGGGCGCAGCGGGTCGCCCGCCTCGGCCAGCCGGTCGAGGACGGTGGCCATCGTCCACCGGTCGGGGCGCAGCTCGGCGTCGAGCTCGTCCCAGCGGATCGGTACCGACACCGGGCCCCCGGGCGACGGCCGGGGGCTGAACGGGGCGACCAGCGTCTTGTTGATGGCGTTCTGGGTGTAGTCGAGCCGGGCCAGCCCCTCCCGGCGGTCCTTCTGCCACTGCCAGCTCACCAGCTCGGGCACGATCTGGCCCACCGCCTTGGACACCTTCTCCACCCACGCCCGGGTCTCGCCGAAGGAGTAGCCGGGCTGGACCGGCACCCAGATCTGGATGCCCCGTTTCCCGGTGACCTTGGGCATCCCCACCACCGAGAGGTGCTCCAGGGCGGTCCGGTACAGCCGGGCCAGGAGGACGACGTCGTCGAAGCTGTTCGTCATGCCCGGGTCGATGTCGATCAGGGCCCAGGTCGGCTGGTGGACCTCGGGCAGGCGCGACGTCCAGGCGTGCAGCTCGAGGGCGCCGTAGTTGGCCATCCAGGCCAGGGCGGGGACGCTGTCGACCACCGCGTAGCACCGGGTCTCGCCCGGGTCGGCCTCGGTGTTGTGCCACTGCTGCAGCCACTCGGGGGCGTGGCTGGGCACCTCCTTGTGCCAGAAGCCCGGCTTGTCCACCCCGTTCGGGAACCGGTTGAGGTTGATCGGCCGGTCGTAGAGGTACGGGAGCATGAACGGGGCGACGCAGGCGTAATACCGGATCACCTCCCGCTTGGTGATCGCCGGCGGGAACAGGACCTTGTCCAGGTTGGTGACCTTCAGCTCCCGGCCCTGCAGCCCCCAGGTGCCGCCCTTGGCCGGGAGGGCATCGAGGGCGGCCAGCTCGTCGCCGGTCGGCGGCTCCCAGGCCGGGGGCGGCGCCGTGCCCAGGGCGACCGACGCCTCGGCCGCCGGCAGGTCGCTGCGCCACAGGGCCTCGGGGGCGGCGGCCACCTCGTCGTTGGTGAGGCCGGTCTTGACCGAGCGCGGGTGGTCCTCGGGGTCCCAGCCGGGCACGGCAGCCTCGTCCTGCTTGTGGAGCAGCAGCCACTGCTCCTTGCCCGAGCCGTCCGTGTCGCGACGCACGAGCACGAAGCGCCCGGCCAGCTTCTGGCCGGACAGGTCGAAGTGCAGGTCGCCCTTCGCGATGGCCTCGAGCGGGTCGCCGGGCTTGGCGTGCGACCACGTCCCCCAGTCCCACACGATCACGTCGCCCCCGCCGTACTCGCCCTTGGGGATCACCCCCTCGAAGTCGAAGTACTCGAGCGGGTGGTCCTCCACGTGGACGGCCAGCTGGCGGGCCTTGGGGTCGAGCGTCGGCCCCCGGGGGACGGCCCAGCTCACCAGCACCCCCGCCATCTCCAGGCGCAGGTCGTAGTGCAGCCGCCGGGCCCGGTGGCGCTGGACGACGAACCGGTTGGACCCCGCGGGCACCGTGCCCGTCGTGCCGGACGGCTCGGCGGTCAGGGAGAAGTCCCGCTTGGCCCGGTAGGTGGCCAGGCGTTCCTGCGGGGTGCTCACATGCGCCATTTCAGTCCACCCGCAGCTACCCAGGGCCCGCGGCCGGCATGCGTCAGGTGACGACGACGCCGGTGAGGTCCTCGCCCCGGGGGTACTGCGGGTCCATGTCCTGCAGCGTCTCGATCAGGATGCGGCTGACCGCCCAGTTCCTGAACCACTTTCGGTCGGCCGGCACGACGTACCAGGGCGCGTCGGAGGTCGAGGTACGGGAGAGCGCCTCCTCGAAGGCGGCGATGTAGTCGCCCCAGCGCTCGCGCTCCTTCAGGTCGCCCTTGCGGAACTTCCACCGCTTGGTCGGGTCGTCGAGCCGGTCCTGGAACCGCTCGGCCTGCTCCTCCTTGGAGATGTGGAGGAAGAGCTTCACGATGCGCGTGCCGGCGGCGGCCAGGTTGCGCTCGAAGTCGTTGATCAGCTCGTACCGGGGCCGCCACACGTCCTCGGGGACAAGGTTGTGGACCCGGACGACTAGCACGTCCTCGTAGTGCGACCGGTTGAAGACGGCGACCTCGCCTTTGCCGGGCGTCCGGGCGTGGACCCGCCACAGGAAGTCGTGGGCCAGCTCCTCCTCGGAGGGGACCTTGAACGACGCCACGCTCGACCCCGCCGGGTTGAAGCCCCGGAAGATGTGCTTGATCGTGCCGTCCTTGCCGCCCGCGTCGAGGGCCTGGAGGACAATCAACAGCGACTGCTCGCCCTCGGCGTACAGGCGCTCCTGCAGCACGTCCATGTCGGCGTAGAGCTCGGCGGTGGCCGCCTCGGTGGCCGCCCGGTCGCCCGGCCCGCCCTCGGTGCTGCGGGGGTCCCACGCGTCGAGGCGCACCGTCGAGCCCGGCTTCACCCGCCACCTTCCGGCGTCTCCCTTGGGCACGGGCGGAGGCTACCCGCCCCGGGTCAGCGGACGACGGTGAAGACGCCGGGGGCGGTGGCGCTCAGGCCGCCGGTCACGTAGAGCCAGAACGTCCCGGTGGCGTTCCAGGTGTTCAGCCGGACGGTCAGGCTGGTGTCCGACTTCGACAGGATCTGCACCGGCGAACCGCCGAGGGTGACCATGGCCGTGTTGGCCAGGCCCCGCCCGCTCAGCACCACGGTGCTCCCCGGGGGGCCGCTGGTCGGCGAGAAGGAGGTGATGGCCGGCGCCGGGTACGCCGCCGGAGGCAGGGTGGTGGTCGTCGAGGGCGCAGGGGCGACCGTGGTGGTGGTGACCGGAGCGACCGTGCTGGTTGTGGTCGGAGCGACCGTGCTGGTCGTGGTCGGGGCGACCGTGCTGGTCGTGGTCGGGGCGACCGTGCTGGTCGTGGTCGGAGCGACCGTGGTCGGCGTGGTCAGTGCCGCCGACACCGCGGCCAGCTCGGCGGCCCAGTAGTCGGCGCTGGGGAGCGACCCGTAGGGCCCGGCCGGCGACGCCATGCCCGCCGACGTCACGAAGATGCGCCCGGCGTTGCGGCTGCGGCTGAGGGTGACGATCTCCTTCATCTCGGCGATCGTCGGCGTGCTGTGGACCAGGTGCCAGAACTTCGACGGGGGGTAGTTCTGCTCCCAGCCCCACGGCCTCCAGCCCGACTTGTAGTTGGCCGCGCTCATCTCGGCGGTCATCAGCACGTCGGCCACCTCCGCGTAGCACTCCGGCAGGATCTGGCCGTGGTTGAGGACGGTCATGGCGCCGCGCTTCATGTACTTGGCGTGCTGGTGGAGCGACCGGTAGTAGTCCACCTGGCCACAGGTCACCGGGTAGCGCACCGACTCGTCGAAGAAGATGCCGTCGGCGTTGTACCAGGCGAAGGCCCGGTCCATCTCCTGCTTGGCCGTGGCCGCCGGCTTGTCGCCGCCGGTGGTAGTCACGTAGGCCAGCACCTTGATCCCGGCGGCCCGGGTCTTGGCGATCTGGGCCTGGTAGTTGGTGTCGGGCGTGGTCGTCTCCAGGCGCAGGCCGGTGGCGATCACCACGTTGAGCGTCGGCGCGCCGGTGCGCAGCTGGTCCCAGGAGGCCACGCCGGCGCCGGCCGGGTAGAAGTAAGCGGGGATGCCCATGGCCTGGCCGGAGGTCGCGGCGGCGGCGACGCCTCCCTTGGTGGGCAAGGTCACGGCGAACACTACGGCGGCGGCGGCCAGCCCCGCCCAGAGCCGGGGCCAGCGGGATCGGCGACGGGTACCCCGCTCCGGCGGCGTCGACCGCGACTGCGGCCGGTGGAGTGAGCGGGGCATACCAACCTCTCGGTTGGCCATGTCGACCGACTCAATAGGTCATATGCCACGTTCTGTGGTGGTGCAGACGCGCGCCGCGCCGGTCACTCACGACCGGGGGGAGGACGCGAAAGGGAGCCGCCCTGGCGACGCGTGTTAGCTGGCCCAGCCGTCGGGCGCCGGCGCGCCCTTCGACGCCCAGTACTCGTTCAGCGCCTTCTGGCACTTGTAGTACCAGGGGAGCCCGAAGGCCAGGATCCAGAAGGCGGTGGCGGGCCCGACCGGGCTGGTCTTGCCGTCGCGCTCGTACATCTTCTTGATCTCGATCGGCAGCAGGAACAGGGTCACGATGCCGGCGACGGCGTAGATCACGGCGCCGAACGCCCCGCCGATGCCTTCGCCGGTGTGCTGCTTGATCTCCTCGTGGTTGACGTAGGCCCAGTACACGCCGTAGAGGCCGAAGGTCACGACGGCCAGGACCGTCTGCTTCCCGAAGGGTCGTTGCTCGCCGATGGCCCCGTACGCCGATGCCCGCGCGTCCGCTTGGAACCCGCCGGGCTGGGGCGGGGTGTACCCAGGCTGGGGTGGGGACGGAATGGTTGTCATGCACGGAGACTGACGGTCCCCGGGCCGCGCGACCAGGGCCGAAGGTCCCGAACGTCGGGGTCGACAATTTCTTCGCCGGGTTCGTCGTCGCCACGCTGGCCGGGATGCCGGCCGGCAGCCACGTCCGGGCCATCGCCCTGAACATCGGCGACACGTCGGCCAGCGACACCGGCCTGGCCGGCTACCTCGACAACGTGCAGATCGCCACCGGCTCGGGGACCACGACGTACGACTTCGACGTCAACCCCGGGACGAAGGACGACTGCAGGCGCGGCGGGTGGGCGCAGTACGGGTTCGCCAACCAGGGCGAGTGCGCGCCCGGGTGGGGCCGAGCGCCTCAGGCGCGGGTGGGGCCGAGCGGCCATGGCGTCTGCCCTCCCACCGCGGCCCGAAGTCGAACCGCCACCTCCTCCGGGGCGGTGTCGTTGATGAAGGCGCCGGCCCCGAGCTCGGACCCGGCGAGGTACTTCAGCTTGTCCGCCGTGCGGTGCAGCGGCGTGAACTCGATGTGGAAGTGGCTGATGTGCTGGTGCTCGCCGTCGTCGGTGGGGGCCTGGTGCATCGACATCACGTACGGCAGCGGGAAGCCGAAGAGCCGGTCGTAGCCGCCGAGCACCTGCTTGAGCACGTCGGCCAGCGCCAGCCGCTCGGGGCCGGTGAGATCGAGCAGGCTGGCCGCGTGGCGGAGCGACACCACCTGGATCTCGTAGGGGAAGCGGGCGGCGAAGGGCACGAAGGCCAGGAAGCTCTGGTTGTGGGCCACCACCCGTACCCCGTCGGCCCGCTCCCGGGCGACGACGTCGCAGTAGACGCAGGTGCCGTAGTCCTCGATGTGGGACGTCGCCACCTCCAGCTTGCGCCGGACGCGGGGCGGGATCTCGGGGTAGGCGTAGATCTGGCCGTGGGGATGGTGGAGGGTCACGCCCACGGCCACGCCCCGGTTCTCGAAGACGAACACGTAGGCCACGTCGTCGCGGTGGCCGAGCTCGCCGTAGCGGTCGGCCCACACGTCGACGACCTTGGCGATGCGGTCGACGCCCATCTCGGCCAGTCCCAGGTGGTGGTCGTCGGAGTAGACCACCACCTCGTTGGCCCCCGCCGAGGGGGCCACCGGGTAGAGCACCGATCCGGCGACCGCCGGCTCGGGGGGTTGGCGGACCAGCGACGGGAAGCGGTTCTCGAAGACCACCACGTCGAACGCCGGGAACGGGATCTCCGTCGGCGGGTGGCCGTCGCGGGTCGGGCACAGCGGGCAGAACTCGTCGGGCGGCAGGAACGTGCGGTCCTGGCGGTGGGTGGCGAACATCCGCCACTCGCCGCTGATCGGGTCGTACCGGCGCTCCGTCATTCGGCGACCGCCTCGGTCCAGGAGTAGGCGATGAGCGCCCGCCCGTCGTCCTTGACCGTGGGCGTCTTCTGCATGACCGGCCGGGGCTCGGCGGCCCAGTGCAGCACGTCGTCCAGGAGGGCGCAGGCGCAGGCGTCGCCGGCGGCCGCCCGCTCGGTCAGCCGGTACTGGCAGACGACCAGCCGCCCCGGCCCGACCTGGTGGGCGCCGAGGACGGTGCCGGTGAGCGCCCCCGGGACCGGCTTGTAGGCGATGACCACCGGCGTGTCCGGGAAGGGCTGGCCGGCGATGCGCGCCACCACGCTGGCCGACTGCACGGTGGAGTCCTCGGCCACCAGCACCGCCCGCCGGGGCAGGGTCGGGGCCGCGCCGTGATCGGTGGTGAAGCGGAACACCGTGGATCCCCAGACGGTGGTCAGGGCCTCCAGCTCGACGGGGACGGGGTAGTGCGGCGCGGCCTCGGCCGGCTGGGCCAGGACGACAACCACCTCGCCGGCGGCCAGCCGGCCCCGCACCTCGACGCCGATGGCGTCGTCGAGCGCGTCCTCGGCCACGACCGTGGGCCCGGTGTCGCCGGCCTGGGCGCCCGAGGCGGCCAGCGCCGCCGCGCTGCGGCCGGCGCCGAGGACGCGGACGGGCACCGGGCCGCGGGGCGGGGCGACCACGTGGATCGGGTAGCGGTTCTCGGCCACCTGGCGCCCCTCGGACAGCAGCCGCAGCACGAGGTCGTGGGAGCCGGGCACGTCGGGCGCGGTCACGTCGACCTCCCCGCAGGGCAGCGAGGTCCACCCGGGCACCTCGCCCAGGTCGACCGTCGCACACGCCGCCGCCGCCGCCCCGAAGCGGGCCTCCACCCGCACGCCGGCCAGCGCCGGCCCGTCGTTGGCCACGGAGAGCGGCGCCCGGACCGTGCCGGCGGCCGTCACGACCAGGCTGTCGAGGGCCAGCATGGGCAGGACGACCTGGTTGGCCCTGGTGACCTCGGCCACGGCGAGGCCCTTGGGCCGGCGGAACAGGTCCAGCAGCCCGTTCAGCTCCTGGGGCACGTCGGTCAGCTCGGTCAGGCAGTAGCCGCCGATGTGGTCGTGGCGGCGGAACACCTCGGCCTGCAGCCGGTCGGCGATGCCCTGGTAGCGCTGGGTCTCGGTGACGAAGCGGGCGATGCTGCCCGGCCACAGGGCGCCGGCCAACCCGGCGGCGTACACCTCGTGGGGGTCCCAGAACGGGGGGTCGGCGACCAGCGGCATCTGCGGGAGGCCCCAGTCGCCGAACTCGGTGACGAACAGAGGCCGGTCCTGGGCGGCCCACCGCTTCGAGGCGGCGTCGATCTTGTCCAGGTAGCTGCGGTGGAGCCGGCCGTACCAGTGGGCGGTGAGGATCGGCGACACGAAGACGTAGGCCGGGTCGGGCTCGATCCAGTCGTTCTCGATGACCGGCCGGGTCGGGTCCTCGGCCGCCACCGCCCCGGCCACGGCCCGCACGAACTGCTCGTACCCGGGCCAGCGGCGGGCCTCCCAGCGCCCTTCGCCGATCTCGTTCATGGCCGACCACAGCACGATGCTCGGGTGGTTCCGGTCGCGGCGCACCTGCTCCCGGGCCGCGGCCACGCACCGGCGGGTCAGGGCGGTGTCGCCGCCCATCTCCTCGTGGACGATCGGCTCGGCCACCGGGATGTCGCAGTGGAGGAGCATGCCCAGCTCGTCGCAGACGTCGAGGTAGGTGGGGTCGAAGGCCTTGATGTGCAGCCGGAGCGTGTTGAACCCCATGGCCTTGGCCGCCGCCACCTCGTCGACGATCTGCTCGCGGCTGCCCTCGGCGTACAGCCCGTCGGCCCGAAAGCCCTGCACCAGGGCGCTCTTCATGCGGTAGGGGCGGCCGTTGACCAGCAGCCGGCTTCCCTCGACGCGCACCGTGCGCAGTCCGTAGCGGACGACCCGGGAGTCGCTCAGCCGGCCGTCGACACCGACGTCGACGGTGGCCTCGTGCAGCACCGGGCCATCGGGCGACCACTGGGGCGCCGTCGTGCGGCCCAGCCGGACCTCCAGGGAGGCGGTGCGGCCGGCGGCGACGTGGCCTTCCAGCTCGGCGACGAGGCCCAGCGTGCGTACCCCGAGGCGGACGTCGGTGTCGGCGGTGCCCCGGTTCTCGACGTCGGCCCGCACGACCAGGTCGTCGCCGTCGCCGTTGACGAAGACGTCGCCCAGGGCGAGGGGGCCGTGCCGGCGGAGGGTCACCCCCTGCCAGATGCCGCCGTAGGTCATGTACAGGCTGGGCCGGCTGGGGAAGACCTGGTTGGCCCAGCCCTGCTTGCCGTGGGCCATGCGGGGATGCTCGGGGTCGCCCAGCGGGGGGTCGGCGACCCGCACGTCCAGCAGGTTGCCGTCCGGGCGCAGGGCGGCGGTGGGGTCGACCTCGAAGGGGGTGAAGGGCTGCTCGTGGCCGCCGAGGCGGGTGCCGTTCAGGAACACCTCGGCCAGGTCCATGACCGCCCCGAAGCGCAGGGTCCAGTGGCCGGACGTGTCGGCGAGGTCGAAGCGGCGCCGGTACCAGGCCACCCCGTCGAGGTCGAGCCAGCCCTGGGCCTCCCACAGCCCCGGCACCCGGATGTAGTCGGGCACCAGGTCGTCGAGGTCCTCCTGGGCA
>Ga0247708_1000278_pt1 | contig 11206 bp, 8 predicted proteins | sample 42W_NmetaG_FD_189040 | JGI IMG/M metagenome (GOLD analysis project Ga0247708, IMG submission 189040) | Soil microbial communities from hillslope of Landscape Evolution Observatory, University of Arizona, Oracle, AZ, United States - 4-2-W_N | ecosystem: Engineered > Artificial ecosystem > Mesocosm...
CCTCCTTGACAGAAGTTGACACGGGCGTCATTTTTTCTCGCATGGAGCCCACGGACCGAGACTCCGCCCGCGACTACGACTGGCTCGTCGTCGGCTCCGGCTTCGGCGGCAGCGTCTCGGCGCTGCGGCTGTCCGAGAAGGGCCATCGCGTGGGCGTCCTCGAGTCGGGGCGCCGCTACACCGACGAGGACTTCCCGAGCTCCACCTGGGACCTGCGGCGCTACTACTGGGCGCCCCGCGCGGGCCTCCGCGGCATCTTCAGGCTGTCGCTTTTCCGCGACGTGTCGGTCGTGAGCGGCTGCGGCGTCGGCGGCGGCAGCCTCGGCTTCGCGAACACGCTCTACCGGGCACCGCTCCGCTTCTACGAGGACCCCCAGTGGGCGGGCCTCGAGGACTGGCAGGCCGCGCTCGCCCCCCACTACGACGAGGCGGAGCGGATGCTCGGCGTCTCGGACGTCACGGCCGACGACCCGGCCGACCGGCTCCTGCGCGAGTTCGGCGACACCCTCGGCGTCGGCCACACCTACTCGAAGGCCCGCGTCGGCGTGTACTTCGGAGAGCCCGGGAAGACGGTCCCCGACCCATACTTCGGCGGCGACGGGCCGGCCCGCACGGGCTGCACGACCTGCGGGCGCTGCATGGTCGGCTGCCCGGTGGGAGCGAAGAACACGCTGGTCAAGAACTACCTCTGGTTCGCCGAGCGCAACGGCGCGGATGTCCTCCCCGAGCGCACGGTCACAAGCATCCGGCCGCTCGGCGCGGGCGACGGGAGCGAGGGCTACGAGCTCACGAGCGAGCGCTCGGGCGCGTGGCTCCGCAAGGACCGCCGCACCCACACCGCCCGCGGCGTCGTCCTCGCGGCCGGCGCCCTCGGCACGAACCTGCTGCTTCAGCGCTGCCGCGAGTCCGGGACGCTCCGGATCTCCGATCGTCTCGGCGAGCTGGTCCGCACGAACAGCGAGGCGATCCTCGCGGTCACCGTGCCCGACGACTACCCGGAGGACCTGACGGGGCGGGTCGCGATCACCTCGAGCATCTACCCGGACCCCGACACGCACATCGAGACGGTCGTCTACGGCAGCGCGGGCGACTCCATGAGCACGCTCTACACCTTCCTCGTGGGTGACGGGACGCGGCTGACGCGGCCGCTGAAGCTTCTCGCGAAGGTGCTCCGCCACCCGGGCCGCTTCGCGCGGATGCTCGATCCGCGGGGCTGGTCGCGCCGCACGATCATCCTGCTCGTGATGCAGACGCTCGACAACGCGATCGCGCTGCGGCCCAAGCGCACGCGCCTCGGCGGGATGCGCCTCGAGACCGAGCAGGACCCGCTCCGCCCCAACCCGACCTTCATCCCGGTGGCGAACCAGGCGGCTGAGTGGATCGCCGAGCGGACCGGCGGCGTCGCGCAGAGCTCGGTGATGGAGGCGCTCCTCAACGTTCCGACGACCGCGCACATCCTGGGTGGCGCCGTGATCGCCGCGTCGCCCGAGAAGGGCGTCGTGGACTCGCGGCTGCGGGTGTTCGGCTACGACAACCTGATGGTCTGCGACGGCGCGGCGATCCCGGCGAACGTCGGGGTGAACCCGAGCCTCACGATCGCCGCGCTCGCCGAGCACGCGATGAGCCACGTCCCGGCCGCTGGCGGGGAGCCGGCTGCCGAGACCGTGGGCGCCCCAGCCCCTTAACGGGAAACGGGGCGACGCGGGGGTCGCCCCGTTCCCTATCTCGAGCCTCCGTCTGGCCCTTCGGAGACTCTGTTCCGCCGGACCGCGTCGGACGCTCATACATGACGCGATGCGGCGGTGGGTTCGGACTCGCAGAATGCGTGATCCCCGCGACCGCGGGGGCCGAAACCGTCCCTCGACCTTTTGGCGCGTTTGCACAAGTGTCTGCCTGGGCCGGGAGCCGGGTACGCTGCCGTCGATGCAGGCCGTCGCGGACCTCGAGCTGCCCGCTCTCGACTACATGGACCCCGACCTCACGGGTCCGCGCTTCCACCAGGTGCTCCGAGATCTGCGCGAGGAGAGCTGGGTGGCTCGCGCCGAGCCCGCCGGCTATGCCGTGCTCGACCGCGAGGCGGTGACCTTCTTCCTGCGGACCCAGAGCGCGACGTTCCCCGGCGAGCGGGTGCACGAGGCGCTCGGCGTGACCGACGGGCCGCTCCACGAGCGCATCCAGAAGAACCTGCTGGGCCTCAACGGCGAGGACCACCGGCGGCAGCGCAAGCTCGTCCAGCCCGCCTTCACGCCGCCGGCGGCGGACCGCCACCGGCCGGCGATGCGCGAGTTCCTGGAGCAGCTCTGGGAGCCGGTGGCCGGGGCGGGCCGCTGCGACTTCGCGGAGGTCTTCGCCGCGCAGCTACCTTCGCTTGTGATCGCGCGGCTCATGGGCGCGCCGCTCGAGGACGCCCCGCGGATGGCCGTGTGGGCGAACCTGATCCAGAGCCAGTTCGACCCGGTGAAGATCATGAGCCGCCGCGAGGAGATCGAGCGCGCCGCGGTCGAGTTCGGCGCCTACTCGTACGAGCTGCTGAAGGCTCGTCAGAAGACCCCATCCGACGACCTCATCTCGCAGCTGATCGCGGCCGAGGAGGAGGGCGACCGCCTCAGCGAGGAGGAGTGCGTCTCGCTCGTCACGGCGGTGCTCGTGGGCGGGGTCGACACGACCCAGGCCCAGCTCGCCCAGGGGATGCGCCTGTTCGCCGAGCACCCGGACCAGTGGCGGCTCCTCGCCGAGGACCCCTCGCTGGCGCCCGCCGCCGCCGAGGAGGTCCTCCGCCACGAGCCGATCACCCCGTTCACCGCGCGGATCGCGCTCGAGGACATCGAGTTCCGCGACGTCCTCTTCCCGGAGGGGACCATCGTCATCGCCGCGTCGGCGGCCGCGAACCGCGATCCGGCCGGGTGGGAGGACGCCGACGATTTCGACATCACCGCCGACCGCGGGCGAGCGAAGCCGCTCACCTTCGGGGCCGGCCCGCACTTCTGCCTCGGCGCCAACCTGGCCCGCGCGGAGCTGCAGGAGGCGTTCACCTTTCTCGCGCCGCGCATGCCCGGCCTCGCGCTCGACGGAGAGCCCGAGTTCGACACTCCCTTCGGCATCTACGGCATGAAGTCGCTGCCGGTCCGCTGGGACGCCTGAGCGCTCAGCGCCCGCGGCCGAGACGGGGCGGTGCCGCGGGACTAGCATCCGGTGTCTGAGCGCGCTCCTCCGCAACAACGTCACGACCCACGGCAACCCGGCCGGCCGGCCGATGCTGTTCGCGCACGGCTACGGCTGCGATCAGAACATGTGGCGCCTCGTCACGCCGGCGTTCGAGGAGGACCACCGGATCGTGCTGTTCGACCATGTCGGCTACGGCGGCTCCGACAGCTCCGCGTTCGACCCCGAGCGCTATTCGTCGCTCGACGCGTACGCGGACGACGTGCTCGCGATCTGCCACGAGCTGGAGCTCGAGGACGTCGTGTTCGTCGGCCACTCGGTCAGCTCGATGATCGGCGTGCTCGCCGCCAAGCGCGAGCCGGAGCTCTTCGATCGCCTGGTGCTCGTGGGGCCGTCGCCCCGCTACATCGACGAGGACGGCTACACCGGAGGCTTCCGGCGCGAGGACATCGACGAGCTGCTCGACAGCCTGGAGAGCAACTACCTCGGCTGGTCGAGCCAGATGGCCCCGGTCATCATGGGCAATCCCGATCGCCCCGAGCTCGGTGAGGAGCTCACGAACAGCTTCTGCCGCACCGATCCCGCGATCGCCGCCCAGTTCGCCCGCGTCACCTTCCTCTCCGACAACCGCGCCGATCTCGACGGCATCGAGGTTCCCGCGCTCGTGCTCCAGTGCTCGGACGACGCCATCGCCCCGCGGGCCGTCGGCGAGTTCGTCCACGAGCGCCTGCCTCAGAGCGAGCTCGTCCTCTTGCGGGCGACCGGCCACTGCCCGAACCTGAGCGCCCCCGAGGAGACGGTCGACGCCATCAGGGCGTTTCTCTGACCCCGCCTCCGATGGGGACCGGCCGCACCGCCCCGCAGGAGAGCGCCGAGGAGCTCTACGAGTCCGCGCCCTGCGGCTACCTGTCCACGGAGCCCGACGGGACCGTCGTCCGCGTCAACCGGACGTTCCTCGAATGGACCGGCTACGAGCGCGAGGCCATGCTCGGAGCGCGCCTCCAGGACCTGCTCACGCCGGGCGGGCGCATCTACCACGAGACCCACTACGCACCGCTGCTGCGGATGCAGGGCGAGGTTCGCGAGATCGCGGTCGAGATCATGCGGGCCGACGGCAGCCGCCTGCCCGCGCTCCTGAACTCGGTGCTCGCGCTCGACGCAGCCGGCGAGCCCGCGCTCGTGCGAACGACGATCTTCGACGCCACCGACCGGCGCGAGTACGAGCGCGAGCTCCAGAGGACCCGTGACCGCGAGCGCGAGGCACGCGAGCGGGTGGAGCGCCTGCAGGGGATCGGGGCGGCGCTGGCCACCTCGCCGCTCAGCCGCGACGCGATCGCCGCCGCCGTGGCCACAGAGCTCGAGAACCGCGCTGGCGCGGTCGGGGCAGCAGTCGGCCTGCTCGGCGGCGGCGGTCGCGTCCGCGCGTTCGGGGGGCGCGGGGCCACGCGCGGGCTGCTCGACACGGCTCCCGACGGGCGCCCGCTGGCCGGATCGGCCGCCGCCCGGGCGCTCGAAGAGCTGGCCACGGTGGTCCAGGACGACGCCCACGGTGTCCTCGCCGCCGCGCCGCTCCTCACCGAGGGGCGACCGCTGGGGGTGCTCATGGTCCGCGTGCCGCACGGCTCGGAGGAACCCGCCGCGGAGGCCGCCTTCCTCGACGCCTGCGCCTCCCAGTGCGCGCACGCGCTCGAGCACGCCCGTCTCTACGAGGAGGAGCGCGACGTCGCCGCGACGCTCCAGCGATCGCTGCTGGCCGCGGACACGCCGAACGACGAGCGCTTCCGCGTCGCCGCCCACTACTCCCCCGGCGACGACTCGCTGGAGGTCGGCGGGGACTGGTTCGACGTCTTCTGCCTCGGTGACGCCTCGGTGGCGGTGGTGGTCGGCGACGTGGTCGGGCGCGGGCTCGACGCCGCGACGACGATGGGCCAGCTCCGCAGCGCCATCCGCGCGCTCGCGCTCGCTGACCCGTCGCCCTCCGCCGTGCTCGGGCATCTCGACTCGTTCGCGCTGCAGGCTCCCGGCGCGCAGGTCGCGACCGTCGTCTACGCCGAGATCTCGCTCGAGGACGGCGTGCTCCGCTACGCCTGCGCCGGCCACCCGCCGCCGGTGCTGACGACCCCGGGCGCCGCGACCGAGCTGCTCTGGGAGGGCCGCTCGGAGCCGCTGGGCGTGCGGATCAGCGACGGCCCGAGACCCGAGGCTACGCGGCGGCTGTCGCCCGGCGGCCGGATCCTGCTCTACACGGACGGCCTCGTCGAGCGCCGCACCCGCGCCTTCGACGAGCGGCTGGCCCTGCTCGCCCGCGAGGTGGACTCCCGCGCGGGCGATGTGCCCACGCGGCTCGTGTCCGGGCTGACCGAGGCCATGAAGGGCGACGGCGCGGCCGGGGACGACGTCTGCCTGCTCTGCCTCGAGCTGCTTCCCGCCGCGCCCTGAGCGCGGGACGCCGCGCCGGTAGGGTGCCTGCCGTGTTCGAGGCATGGGAGCTCGAGATCCACGGCCATCGGATGGTCCACCGCGTGGCGGGGAGCGGCCCGCCGGTGGTCCTGATCCACGGGATGGTCAACTCGTCCCGCCACTGGGAGGCTGTCGGCGTCCGGCTCGCGCATCACCACACCGTGATCGCTCCGGACCTGATCGGCCACGGCGACAGCGTCGCCCCGCGCGGCGACTATTCACTCGGGGCCCACGCGGCACGGATCCGGGACCTGCTCGCCGCGCTCGGCGTGGAGCGCGCCACGATCGTCGGCCACTCGCTCGGGGGCGGGGTGGCGATGCAGTTCTTCTGGCAGTTCCCGCAGCGGACCGAGCGGCTCGTGCTCGTCTCGAGCGGCGGTCTGGGACCGCAGGTCAGCCCGATGCTCAGGGGCGCGGCGCTGCCCGGCGCCTCGGCGCTGGTCGCGGCCGTGGCGCACCGCCGCGTCGTGGACGCGCTCTGGGAGACCGGCACGGCGCTCCGGCGGCGCGGGCGGAACGCCGGGGTCCAGCTTCAGGCCGTGGCGCGGGCGATGCGCCCGCTCGAGCGCCCCGGGGCGCGGGAGGCGTTCCTCCAGACGCTCAGGTCGGTGATCGACGTGCGCGGCCAGCGGATCAGCGCGAACGACCGCCTCTACCTGCTCGACGGCGTCCCGACGATGATCGTCTGGGGCGGCCGCGACAACACGATCCCGGTGGAGCATGGCCGCGAGGCGCACGCCGCCATCCCCGAGTGCCGCTTCGAGCTGCTCGAGCGGGCCGCGCACTTCCCCCACCTCGAGGACCCGGAGGGCCTTGCGAGCGTCCTCATCGACTTCATCGCATCGACCGAGCCGTCGCGGCTCGACGACCCCGAGTACGGCGAGCGGATCGCGGCGCGGAGCCCCGGTGGTCAGCCCGGCCGGGTGAGGCAGCCGAGCAGCCACTCGGCGTGATCCATCAGGCGCTCGCGGGGGAAGTCCTCGGGGCGCGTGAGCATCAGGCGGGCGGCCTCGTCGGCGAGCGCGGAGAGCAGACGGGCGGTGAGCGCCGGGTCGGGTGAGACGAGCCCCGGCGCGAGGCCGGGCCGCATGACCTCGGCGAGGATCGCGACGACCGCGTCCCGGCCGAGACCGATCTGCTCGCGCAGGATCTCGGGCGCCCCCTCGGGCGGCATGAGCACGAGGCGCCACGTGACCGGGTCCGCTGCGACCGCGTCGAGGTAGCCCCGCAGTGCCGCGAGGAGCGCGTCGCCGGTGTCGCCGGCGGTGTCCGCCGAGGGGAGAACCGCGCCGAGCTGGGCGAGGGCGCGCGCGGTCTCGCGCCCGAGCATCTCCTCGAGCAGGCCGCCGAGATCGCCGAAGTGCTCGTACACGACCGGGCGCGTGATCCCCGCCCGCCGGGCCACGGCCTCGATCGAGACCTCGTGGAAGCCGTCCTCCCACACGATGTCCCGCGTGACGTCGAGGAGCTGCTCGCGGCGCTCCGGCTTCGTCATCCTCGTCCGTGTGCCCGACCTCACGCAAGCCTCCCTTGACGGCTAGCTTACACCTGTGTAGGTTACACCACCGTAAGCAGCAACGAGGAGCGACGGACGATGAGTATCACGCACGAGCAGACGAACGGGAACAGCATCCAGGCGCTCCCCTCCCAGGTCGAGGTCGCCGTGATCGGCGCCGGCTTCTCCGGGCTCGCGACGGCGCGCACGCTGCTGCGCGCGGGCTTCGACGACATCGTCGTGCTGGAGCGCGGCACCGACGTCGGCGGCACGTGGCGCGACAACGACTACCCCGGCTGTGCCTGCGACGTGCCGAGCCATCTCTACTCGTTCTCCTTCGCCCCGAACCCGGAGTGGTCGTCGACCTTCTCGGGCCAGCCCGAGATCCAGGACTACATCCGGCGCGTGGCGCGCGACGAGGGGCTGCTCCCGCTGGTGCGCTTCGGCGCCGCGGTCGAGAACGCGGCCTGGGACGAGGACGACCGCCGCTGGACCATCGAGACGGCCCGCGGCACCCTCACGGCCAGGCACCTCATCGCCGCCGGCGGCCCGCTTTCCGCCCCGGCCATCCCGGAGGTCCCGGGGCTCGGCTCCTTCCCGGGCAAGCTCATGCACTCCGCCGCATGGGACCACGACCATGATCTCTCCGGCGAACGGGTGGCGGTGATCGGGACCGGCGCGAGCGCGATCCAGTTCGTTCCCGCGATCCGGCCCGAGGTCTCGCGCCTGCACCTCTTCCAGCGGACCGCGCCCTGGGTCATGCCCCGCCCCGACCGCCAGCTCACCCGCGTGGAGCGGAGGCTGTACCGGCGCTTCCCCGTGCTCCAGCACGCGATGCGCAACGCGATCTCCTGGGCGCGCGAGGCCTTCGCGCTGCCGATGCTGCACCCGTCGCTCGCCCGGCTCGTGCGCCTGCACGGGCTGCGGCACCTGCGCAAGCAGATCCCGGACCCCGCGCTGCGGGAGAAGGTCACCCCGGACTACCTCCCGGGCTGCAAGCGCATCCTGATCTCGAACGACTACCTCCCGTCGCTCGCGAAGCCGAACGTCGAGGTGATCGCGGCGGGGCTCGCGGAGGTGCGCGGCAGCACGGTGGTGGGCGCCGACGGGAGCGAGCGCGAGGTGGACACGATCATCTTCGGCACCGGCTTCCACGTGACCGACCTGCCGATCGCCGACCGCATCCACGGCCGCGGCGGCCGGACGCTAGCCGACTACTGGGACGGGAGCCTCCGCGCCCACCGCGGGACGACCGTCGCGGGCTTCCCCAACCTGTTCTTCGTGCTCGGCCCCAACACCGGCACCGGGCACACCTCGGTGCTCCTGATGGCCGAGGCGCAGGCCGCCTACGTCGCCCGCGCGCTCCGGCACCTGCGCTCGCAGGGCCACGGAACCGTCGAGGTCACCCCCGAGGCCGAGGCCCGCTGGAACGACGAGCTCCAGCGGCGCATGCGCGGGACCGTCTGGACGAGCGGCGGCTGCCAGAGCTGGTATCTCGACCGCAACGGCCGCAACACCACGCTGTGGCCCGACTTCGGCTTCCGCTTCCGCCAGGCGGTGCGGCGCTTCGACCCCGCCGAGCACAGCTTCACCCCTGCGGCCGTGCCGGCCCTTCCGCAGCCTGAGCCCGCCGCCGCCTGACCGGCCGTGGGCTAGGCTCGCGCCCAGCGGGCATGCGGCTCTCGAACTTCATCGACGGCGACTGGGCGGAGCCCGCCTCCGGCAGGAGCGAGGAGGTGCTCGACCCCGCCACCGCCGCCTCCATCGCCACCGCTCCGCTGTCGGGCCCCGAGGACGTCGAGCGGGCCGTCGCCGCCGCACGCCGGGCGTTCGGCGCCTGGTCGCGCACGACGCCGGGCGAGCGCGCCCGGGCGCTTCTGCTGCTCGCCGACCGCGTTGAGGCCGCCTCCGAGGAGCTGGCCGATCTCGAGTCGGCCGACGCCGGCAAGCCGCGTCACGCGTTCCTCGCCGACGAGATGCCGTTCATAGCCGACAACCTGCGCTTCTTCGCGGGCGCAGCGCGCACGCTCGAGGGCCGTGCGAGCGGCGAGTACCTCGAGGGCCTCACCTCGTCGATCCGGCGGGAGCCGGTCGGCGTGATCGGCCAGATCACACCGTGGAACTACCCGCTGAGCATGGCCGTCTGGAAGGTCGGCCCGGCGCTGGCGACCGGCAACACAGTCGTCCTTAAGCCCGCGGAGACGACCCCGATGTCCACCGTCAAGCTCGCCGAGCTGGCAGCCGACCTGTTTCCCCCGGGCGTGCTCAACGTCGTCATGGGGCGCGGCCCCGACGCGGGCGCGCCACTGGTGACCCACCCCGAGGTGGACATGGTCTCCCTCACCGGGTCGCCTGCGACCGGGCGCTGGATCGCCAGGACCGCAGCCGACACGCTCAAGCGGGTCCACCTGGAGCTCGGTGGCAAGGCGCCGGTGCTCGTCTTCGACGACGCGGACATGGATACCGCCCTCGCGACGATCGCTGGCGCCGGCTACTACAACGCGGGCCAGGACTGCACCGCCGCTACCCGCGTGCTCGCGGCGGCACCGGTCTACGACGACGTCGTCGCGGGCCTCGCGGAGCAGGCACGGGGCACGCGAATGGGCGACACGCGCGCGCCCGACACGGTGCTCGGGCCGCTCAACTCGCAGGGGCACCGCGAGCAGGTCGAGGGAATGCTCGAGCGCCGGCCCGCCCACTCGGAGCTCGTCACGGGCGGGCGTGAGCCCGACCGGCCCGGCTTCTTCCTCGAACCCGCGGTGGTGGCGGGCCTCGCGCAGGACGACGAGCTCGTCCGGCAGGAGGTCTTCGGGCCCGTCATCACGGTCCAGCGCTTCGACGGCGAGGAGCAGGCGGTCGAGTGGGCGAACAGCTCGCGCTACGGACTCGCGTCGTCGGTGTGGACGCGCGACGTGGGCCGCGCGACCCGCGTGGCGAGCGCGCTCCGCTTCGGCTGCGTCTGGGTGAACGACCACATCCCGCTCGCCTCCGAGATGCCGCACGGCGGGTTCAGGGAGTCGGGCTACGGCAAGGACCTCTCGGTCTACGCGCTCGAGGACTACACGGTCGTGAAACACGTCATGATGAGCCACTCATGAGCGCGCGGCGCACCCCGGCCCAGTGGTTCTGCCTGCTCGGCGGCGGCCTGCTGCTCGCGCGCGGCCTCGTCGGGTTCGCGCTGCTCGACTCGAGCTTCGACCTCCCCGGTGAGGGCTGGCACCACCTCGTCCACCTCGTCTCGGGCGCCGTGCTGCTCGCCGCCGGGCGCGAGCCCGCGGGCGCCCGCTTCCTGGCAATCGCCTTCGGCGCCTTCTACACGGCGGTCGCGCTCGCCGGGATCGTGGACGGCTCCGACGTGGCCGGCGTGATCGCGGCGGACACCGCTGACAAGACCTTCCACACGGTGCTCGGGCTCAGCGCCCTGGGCGCCGGGCTGGCGTCGGGCGGCCGCGCCCGGACCCAGCCGGCCTCACACTAGCCCGCGGGGACCCTCAGGAGCCGCGCGAAGCGGGGCGGGAACCACCAGTTCCAGCGCCCGAACATCGACACGACGGCGGGCACGAGCAGCGCCCGCACGACGGTGGCGTCGATGATGATCCCGGCCGCCAGGCCGGTCGCGAGGATCTTCACGTCGGTCTGCGGTCCGGACGCCATCGCCGCGAAGGCGAGGAACAGGATCAGCGCCGCGCTCGTGACGAGCCTTCCCGTGCGCCCCAGGCCGAAGACCACGGCCTCGTCGGTGTCGCCCGTCTCGTCGTATTCCTCGCGGATGCGCGAGAGGATGAAGACCTCGTAGTCCATCGAGAGCCCGTAGAGGAACGCGAAGATCATCAGTGGGATCCACGCCGCGATCGATCCGGTGGCGGCGATGCCCCAGATCTCGTCCGAGCCGTGGCCCGACTGCCAGAAGAGCGCGATCACGCCCCAGGCGGCGCCCACCGAGAGCACGTTGAGGATCACCGCCTTGAGCGGGAGCAGCACCGAGCGGAACGCACGGGCGAGCAGCAGGAAGGTGATGATCGATATCAGCGCGATCATCAGCGGGAACGACCCGTAGACCGCGTCGATGAAGTCCGCGTTCAGAGGGCC
>Ga0247708_1000279_pt1 | contig 11161 bp, 13 predicted proteins | sample 42W_NmetaG_FD_189040 | JGI IMG/M metagenome (GOLD analysis project Ga0247708, IMG submission 189040) | Soil microbial communities from hillslope of Landscape Evolution Observatory, University of Arizona, Oracle, AZ, United States - 4-2-W_N | ecosystem: Engineered > Artificial ecosystem >...
TGGCTGGGCGCCCCGCCGCCGTACGCCTGCGGGTTGGCCGACGACCAGAGGGTGTTGTCGACGATGATCGGCTCGGCAACCTCGCCGGCCGACGGGACGGCGATGGCGACCTGTTCGTTGCTCGGCTGGTCCGACGGCATCTGGACCGGCTCGTCGGTCGTCTGCGCGCGCGCGTCCGGGTCGTTGCCGCCGCTGCCGTTGCCGCCGCGCGCGGCGCGCCGATCGTTCACTTCCATGTCAGCACGCCCTTGCGCCAGGCGTAGCCGAGGCCGACCAGCATGATCACGACGAAGATCAGGATGGCCAGGAAGCCACCGATCAGCACGTCGCGGAAGACCAGCGCCCAGAGGTAGATGAAGATCACCTCGATGTCGAAGGCGACGAAGAGCAGCGCATAGATGTAGAACGACAGCCCCGTCCGGCCCCACGTATAGCCAAAGGTGTCGATACCCGACTCATACGGCAGCCCCTTGTGCCGATCACCCTTCCAGCGGTGGCTGATCAGCCAGGCAAAGCCGATCGTGATGAGTACGAACGTCGTGCCGGCGAAGGCGAAGCCGAGCACGTACCAGAGTCCGGTCGTCACTTAAAGCCTCTCAGGCGCCACGGTCCGACGGTAGAAGATTTGGGAGGGTCTGGGCCCGAACCGCGACTCGCGCTCATTCTACGTCAGGGACGCGTGTCGGCTACTCCCTGCAAGGTGGCTGTGACCATTGCCGGCGCATCTTGACCGGCGGAAAGGAGGCGCGACGAGGATGCCTGCGAAGACCGAGAAACAGCGCAAGTTCATGGGCGCCGAACTGCGCCGCAAGCGCGAGGGCAAGAAGACGCAGACCGGCATGAGCGAGAAGAAGCTGAAGGAGAACGCCAGCAAGGGCGGCAAGAAGTCGAGCTAGCCGGCCGGCCGCCGGCCGAGCATCAGCCGCACGCCCGGGCCGACGAGGGTGTGCGCGCCGAGCACGATCGGTGCGACGGCGCCGGCCGCCGCGCGCGTCAGCTGGCGCAGCCATGGGTCGGCGATCTCGTCGGCCCGATGGAGGTCGCTCGCGAAGCGGTCCGGCGGTGCCGGCCAGGCGGTCTCGTCGGCGCCGTGGCGGTCGGCCATCAGCACGCGCGTGTCGATGACGGCGCCGTCGCCCAGCTCGGCCACCACCGCCGCCAGCGCGTCCGGCCCGCGCGCGTCGAGCAGCCGGCCGAGTGTCGCCCGCGGCGGCCGGCGCGCCGCCGCCGGCGGGCCGCCGATGGCGAGTGGCGACGCCGCGCGCAGGCCCCGTTCCTCGGCCAGGAAGCGGACCCGGCAGCGGACGTTGCGCTCCAGCCAGCGCAGCACCGGCGAGCCGCTGCGGCCAAAGACGATCAGTTCGCGGTGCGGGTCGCTGGCGAGAGCACGCAGCTGCTCGAGCCGTGGCACGCGCAGGTCGGCGGCGGCGGCAGCGCGGCGCAACCATGCCGGCGCGGTCGCCAGCGCGGCGAGGGCGATGTCGAGTGGCGTGTCGAGGTCGAGCGAGAGCCGCTCGCGGCCAGCCAGCTCGGCCACTTCGTAGCCGGCGCGCTCCTCGAGCCAGCGCGGCAGGGTGTTGTCGGACGGCAGCGGTGGCAGGGCAGCGAGGGCCTCCGCCTGGCCGATGGCGCAGATGTCGGACGAGTAGCGGTTGTTGGTCAGCGCCCGCCGCTGACCGGCGGCGGCAATGGCGACGAGCCGCGCGGCGTCGCGCCGGCCGAGCAGTGGCACGGCGCCGCTGCCGAGCACGATCAGCCCGCCACTTGCCGGCGCCGTCCTCGCGAGCAGTTCACCAAATGTCAGGCCGGCGTGCCACTCGCTCGACACGCGCACATGCGCGCCCGCTGATCTGAACATCGCCGCCTGCCGCTCGACCAGCTGCCCGCGCACGTCGGCCAGTGTCCGCACCAGCGCTGCATCGCCGGACCGCGCGGGAAGGTGGAAGATGAGGACAGTCGGCCGGGACATCGGTCGGGCGAGTCTAGCCAGCAGCCGGGGGATCGGGTGAAGGAGCCGGTTTGAGCAAGCGCGTCCGCGCCTACATCGGGCTGGGGGCGAACCTGGGTAATACGCAGGCGAGCCTGCAGCACGCCGTGCGTGCTCTGGCGGCGCTGCCCGGCGTCCGGCTGCGCGGCGTCTCGCGGCTGTATCGGACGAGGCCCGTCGGAGTCAGCGGCCAGCCGGACTTCCTGAACGCGGCGGTTGCGCTCGACGTGCCGGCGGGCGCCGATCCGGCGACCGGCGCTCTGGCGCTGCTCCACGCGCTCAAGGCGCTCGAGCGGGCGCTCGGCCGGATTCCGGGCGAGCGCTGGGGACCACGCGTGATCGATCTCGACCTGCTCGTCTTTGGTCGTCACCGGCTCAACATCCAGCGGCTCGACGGCGAGTGGCTGGAGGTGCCCCACCGGCAGGCCCATGAGCGGTTGTTTGCGCTCGCGCCGCTGGCCGACCTCGCGCCGCGACTGCGCCCGCCGGGCTGGGCCGAGACGGTTGCGACCGCCCGCCGCCGACAGGAGCGCATCGAGGGCCAGGCTGCCGTCCTGCCGACGAACCTCGAACTGCCGCTCTAGCCCGGCCTCAAAGCCGGACGGCGGGCGGCCGATCGCGGTCGAACATGTGGACCGTGTCGACGAATCGGACCTGCTTGGTCTGGTAGCCCATCACCAGCGAGTGGGTCCGCGCGCCGCCGCCGAAGTAGCGCACGCCGTGGAGCAGGTCGCCGTCGGTCACGCCGGTGGCGGCGAAGACGAGGTTCTCGCCCGGCGCCAGGTCTGTCGTCGAGTACACGCGCTCCTCGTCGGCGCCGTCGACGCCCATTCGCTGCGCGCGCTCGCGCTCGCCGTCATTGCGGAAGCGGAAGCGCGCCTGGATCTCACCGCCGAGGCAGCGCAGCGCGGCGGCCGTCAGGACTCCTTCGGGCGCCCCGCCGATGCCCATCACCGCGTGCACGCCGGTGCCCGAGACGGCGCACGAGATGGCGGCTGACAGGTCGCCGTCGGTGATCAGCTTGATCCGTGCGCCGGTCGCCCGCACGCCGGCGATCAGCTCCTCGTGGCGTGGTCGATCGAGGATGACGACGGTCAGATCAGCCACCCGCCGGCCCGACGCACAACTTCTCGAGGTACGTGTCGGGCGCGTTCAGCAGGCCGCCGCGCTCGGATGCCGCAAGAACGGTGATGGCGTTAGACAGACCGAGTGCGACAAGGTTCGTGCCCTCGAGCGGGTCGACCGCGATGTCGACCTCCATCTGGCCCGGCCGGCGCTCGCCGACCGATTCGCCGATCCAGAGCATCGGTGCCTCGTCGCGCTCGCCCTCGCCGATGACGATCGTGCCGTGCATCTCGCACTCGTCGAGCGTCCGGCGCATCGCCTGCGTGGCGGCCTCGTCCGCCGCATGGCGGTCGCCGCGGCCCATGTAGCGTGCCGAGGCGATCGCGGCCGCCTCGGTCACGCGCACCATCTCCAACGCGAGCAGCGTTTCCATCAGACCGGCCGCCGGCTCAATGGCGGTAGTGACGGCGGCCGGTGAAGACCATTGCCATGTGATGCCGGTCGGCCACCTCGATCGCCATCGCGTCGCGGATCGAGCCGCCCGGCTGGATGATCGCCGTGATGCCGCGCTCGGCGGCGAGCTGGATTGCGTCGGCGAACGGGAAGTAGGCGTCCGAGGCGAGGACAGACAGCGGCGCTCGGTCAGCCGCGCGATGGAGCGCGATCTCGACGGCGCTCAGCCGGCTCGCCTGGCCGGCGCCGACGCCGACGAGGGCCGCGTCGCGCGCAAGCACGACGGCGTTGCTCGTCACGTGCCGTACCGCGCGCCAGGCGAACAGCAGATCGGTCAGCTCCTCGAGCGTCGGCCGGCGGCGCGTGACGACCTTCAGCTGCGACCGGTCGAGCTCTGACGCGTCGCGTGTCTCGACCAGCAGGCCGCCGTCGATCGACCGGAAGTCGAGCCGGGCGAGACCGTAGTCGGAGATCGACTCCGGCGGCGGCGCCGGCACTGCGAGCAGCGCCAGGCGCTCCTTCTGGCCCAGGATCTGGCGCGCCTCGTCGCTGAAGCCGGGCGCCACGACCGCCTCGTAGGCATTGCCGGCAAGCAACTCGGCAATCGTGCCATCGACCTGCCGGTTGAGCGCCACGACCGCGCCGTAGGCACTCACCGGGTCGCCCTCGAGCGCCTTGTTGTATGCCTCGGCGAGGTCGTCGTTGGAGGCCAGGCCGGTCGGGTTCATCTGCTTGGCGATGCAGCAGGTTGGCGCGGTGAAATCGGTCACGATGCGCCAGGCCGTGTCCAGGTCGAGCAGGTCGTTGAAGGTCGGGTCCTCGCCCTGCAATTGGACGGCGTCGGCAAGCGAGCCGGCGCGCTTGGTCGTGTCGCGGTAGAACGCTGCCTGCTGGTGCGGGTTCTCGCCGTAGGCCAGGTCGCGCCGCTTCTCGAGCACCAGCGCCAGCCGATCCGGGAAACGCGTGCCGGATAGATGGTTGAGGTAGCCGGCGACCTCGGCGAAGTACGCGGCGACGTCGGCCAGCGCATCGGCCGCCAGCCGCTGGCGGAACTCGGGCGAGACGGCGCCGCGCTCGCGCAGCTCGTCGACCAGCCGCGGATAGTGGGCGGGGTTGGAGATCGCCGCGACGCCGGCGTAGTTGCGTGCGGCGGCAGCGAGCAGCGCCGTGCCGCCGACCTCGATCATCTCGATCGCCTCGTCGAGCGGCACCGCGCGTGACCCGACCTGCGGCGCGAACGGGCGGACGTTTACGACGACGAGATCGATCAGCCCGATGCCGCGCTCCGCCAGCTCGGCCAGCTCTGCCGGGCTGTCGCGGCGGGCGAGGATGCCGCCATAGATGGCCGGGTGGTAGGTCTTGACCTGGCCGCCGGCGGTCGGCTCGGTCGAGGTCAGCTGGCTGACCGGTGGGACGTCGATGCCCTCCGCGGCGAGTGTCGCGCGGGTGCCCTCTGTCGCGTACATCTCGACGCCGAGATCCGCCAGCTCGCGTGCCAGATCAGCGACCCCGTCGCGATTTGCGACCGACAGCAGGGCTCGCACCGTCTCCTCCTGACCGTCTCGGTGGACCAGCGCGCGGCTCCGGAGCGGGGAGCGCAGCACGGCGGCGCCGAGTATAGCAAGGGCCTCCGGAGCGGCCCCCTTTGTTATGCTCGGCCGCGTGAGGCTCGACGCTCTCGAATACCTGCGCATCGAGTTCGACCGGCAGAGTTTCCCGGACATCTTCACGCCGATCTGGGTCGCCGCGCTGGTCTTCCTGGTCGGGCAGGTCATCCTGTACAACGTCCGTACGCGCCAGCTGCACCGGCACGAGCCGCTGCGGACGCTGCAGGAATGGCTGCTGTGGACCGGCCTGGTCGTCTTCGGGCTGATCCTGACCGGCACCGTCTTCCGCTTCTACTTCCTGTTCATCCTGCTCTTCATCGGCATCGGCCTGGCCGCCTTCGTGTGGATCAGGTTCGTCCGCTTCCCGCCGCTCATCGCCGCCTACAACGAGCAGCTCCGCCGGGCGCGCTTCCAGTCCCAGTCGCGTTGCCGCCACCCGGAGGCAACCGTCCGCGCCCGGCGCACCCGCGGCAGCCGGCGCCGGCGCTGAGCCGACGGCCGTCAGGATGGACGTCCGACGCTTCGGCCCCGGTCACCGCCGGCCGGACGGCCCACCCGGAACGACGGGTGTCAGCGGCCAGCTGATCCATCGCGACGACCACTCGGTCGTGTCCGAGCTGGCCTTCTCGCGCCACGCGATGGTCGCCCCGCATTCGAACCCGAACACGACGCTGTTCATCGTCATCTCCGGCGGCGGCTTCGTGCAGGTCGGCGGCGAGCGTTCGCGGGTCAACCACGGCGAGGCGGTGATGTGGCCGGCGGGCGTGCCGCACGGCGCGTACACGGAGGGGACGGAGATGCGTGCCATCGTCGTAGAGCTGACCGGCGGCCAGCCGGGACTGCTCGAAGGCGTCGCGCGCGAGCTGCCCCACGGCCGCCAGCCGGGCACGCCGGCGAGCGGCGCCCTGGCCGACCGTCCGCGGCTGCGCAGCGATTACGACTCGGGCGAGGGCGAGCCGTGGTGAGCGCCTGAACGAACTGGTCATCCTGGCGCTCGCCTTCTTCGTGGCGGCGGCGCTGTATGCCTCGGTCGGCCATGCCGGCGGCTCGGCGTACCTCGCCGCGATGGCGCTCGTCGGCGTCGCGCCGGCGACGATGCGGCCGACGGCGCTGGCGCTCAACATCCTCGTCGCGGCGATAGTCACGTTGCGCTTTGCGCGCGCCGGGCTGGTCGACTGGCGCGCCGTCGGCCCGTTCGTCGTGGCCTCGATCCCGGCAGCCTTCATCGGCGGCACGCTGGTCCTGCCCACAGAGGCCTACCGGCTGGTCGTCGGCTGCGTGCTCATCGTGGCGGCCGTCCAGCTCTTCCGATCGGCGGGAGCGGCCGCCGCCGCCGAGCAGCGCCTGACGCGCGTGCCGTTTCTGCCGGCGCTGGTCGTCGGCGGTGCCATCGGGCTGCTCGCCGGCCTGACCGGCACGGGTGGCGGCATCTTCCTGACGCCGCTGCTCGTGCTCGCCGGCTGGGCCGGGCCGCGCGTCGCGGCGGGCATCAGTGGCATCTTCATCCTGGCCAATTCGGTCGCCGGGCTGAGCGGCAATCTGACCAGCCTCGGCTTCCTGCCCCAAGAGCTGCCGATCTGGCTGGCCGCGGTCGCCTTTGGCGGCCTGATCGGCGCCGAGCTGGGGGCGCGCCGGCTGGGCACGGCCAACCTGCGGCGCGCGCTTGCGCTCGTGCTGGTCGTTGCCGGGCTCAAGCTGATCTTCATCGGCTGAGCCGAGATCGGCCGTGGCGAGCGAGCGTCAGTCACCGTCGGCGAGGAATGCGCCCAGCCGGCTGAGTATGCCGGCCGTCGCGCCCCAGATGATGTGCTCGCCGGCGCGAAAGGCGCCGTAGCGCAGCCTGAAGCCGTCGCGCCGCTCGGTCACCGTCTCGATCGGTGCAGACGGCAGGAACGCGCCGAGCGGAGCCGAGAAAGCGTCGACCACCTCGTGGCCGTCGGGTGCGATGTGTGGCGGGCCTGCTGCGGTGGCAATGACCAGGTGAACGAGGAAACCGGAGACCGGCACGTCGACCGGGGCGAGGGTGGCAACGACGCTGATCCGATCAACGGCAGCGTCAAGGCCGACCTCCTCGGCCGCCTCGCGCAGCGCGCCGACGGCCGGATCCTCGCCCGCCTCGAGCGCGCCGCCCGGAAACGCGACCTGGCCGGCATGCCGATGGCTGCCGGCGGCGCGCTTGGTCAGCACGACCATGGCCTCGCCATGCTCGTCCGGATGGACGAGGATGAGCACCGCCGCCTGCCGGCGCGGGCCGGCTGGAAAGCGCGGCGCTGGCGGCGGCGAGCCGTCCGGCTCGGGCAGCGCCTCCGGCATCAGCTCGTGACGGCCGGCCGGCAGCCGCCGCGGCACGTGCGCCAGCCGGCGCTCGACCGCCTCGTACCTCATCGCCCCGCCCTCCGCGGGACGCGGTAGGCGAGGCCGCGCAGTGGCGGCTCGACGTTCACCTCGCGGCCGAGCACGACGACCGCGAAGCCGCCCATCTGGCGCGGATCGAGCAGGCGCAGCGCGGCCGAGCGCAGCGCCAGCTGGCCCTGCCAGTCCTCGCCGATGCGTGCTCGCCATGCCGCCATCAGCTCCTCCAGCCCGCAGCCGACGAGGAACTCTGTCTGCGTCGTTCGACCGACCAACGTCAGCCCGGCCGTCTGCGCGCCGCGCTCGAGGGCATCCAGATCGACGTGCGCGGTCAGGTCCTGCCGGCCGACTCCGCCGAGGACGTTGCTGCTGACATGGTGGGCTCGGAAGGCACGTAGCGTGCCCGTCCGGCGATGCGGCCCGTACAGCTCGGCCGCCGGCGCGCCGTAGTCGATGAGCAGCACATAACCGCGCTCGAGCTGGGCCGGCAGCGACGCCAGCCACTCGAGTATTGCCAGGTTGACCTCCGCCCGCTGGCCGTCCTCCAGCTCGACGGCGCGATCGGTGAACCAGGCCTCGAGCGCGCGATCGGACAGCTCGGCCTCGACCTCGACGAAGCTGCCATCTCGCCAGCCGACGTAGAGCTCGCGCAGGCCGCCCGGGCGCTGGACCACGCGGTGGACGGGCAGCGCATCGAGGAACTCGTTGGCCAGCACGCAGCCGACGATCGGGGTGGGGTCAGGCCGGTCGTTGAACTCGATCGGCTGATGTCGCCAGTCGGCGGGCAGTGGCTCGGCGAGCGTGCCCCGGCCGGCGCCGTACTCGCGGACGGTGAAGTCAGCCGCCGCGCCAAGTCGCTCGCGCATCTCGGCCAGCTGGACGGCGATCGCCTCGGCGAAGATCGGGTGCAGCTCTGGGGCGGTCAGGAAGTCCCCGGCGCGCGTCGTCCGCTCGCGGCTGGTGGCGTAGTAACCCAGGCCGGGCTCATACAGCGCGCGCTGCATGAAGCGGGCGAAGGTGATCGGCCCGCCCGCTTCGATCTCGGCGCGCAGCCGCTCGATCAGCGCCGGCTCGCCGGCGTCGTCGCCTGGCGGCGGCGGCGTGGCGCGCGAGCTCATGCGAGACCGAACTCGCGCTCGCGGTGGAGCGCCGCGGCGAGATATGGCGAGGTAGCCGCCTTGACGAAGACGCGCCGCCCATCAGCGAGCTCGACGCTGGACCGGTCGTTGCCGCCGGGCACCCCCTCCTTTGGCTGCCAGGCCGCCGATCGACGCTGCCAGCTCCGCGCCCGCGCGCCGAGCAGCCGGGTGAGCCGCTCCTCGAGGCCGTTCATCGGCGCAGGCTAGGCGATCCCCCGCCGTCGCGACTTCAGTGGACTCGCTCTGCCGGCGGGCTGGCATCCTCCGCCGCCGGCGCCGCGCGGCGGCCGTTGCGCCGCGCGTCGCGGCGGTCATCCGCCGCGGTCGTCACCACCGGCTCGCCGCCGCCGGCGAAGACGAGCGTGCCGCTCGCCGGGTCGGCGTCGATGCTGATCGTCGAACCGGCCGTGAAGCGGCCCTCGAGCAGCGCCCGCGCGAGCGGGTTCTCGACCAGCCGCTGGATGGCGCGGCGCAGTGGCCGCGCACCGTACGCCGGGTCGTGGCCCTCCGCCGCGATCAGCTGGCGCGCGCCGGGCGCCAGCTCGATCGTCAGCTCGTGGTCGGCCAGCCGGCGCTCCAGGTCGGCCAGCAACAGGTCGACGATGCGTGCCAGGTCGGCCTCGGTCAGCGAGTGGAAGACGATTATCTCCTCGATCCGGTTGAGGAACTCGGGCCGGAAGACCTGCCGCAGCACGTCTGTGACCTGCTCCTTCATCTGCTCGTAGGCGTCGGCGTCGGGCCGGCCGGCATCGGCGCTGATGAACTGGCTGCCGACATTGCTGGTCATGATCAGGACGGTGTTCCTGAAGTCGACCGTCCGGCCCTGACCGTCCGTCAGCCGGCCGTCGTCGAGCACCTGCAGCAGGACGTTGAACACGTCCGGGTGCGCCTTCTCGATCTCGTCGAGCAGGATCACCTGGTAGGGCCGCCGGCGGACGGCCTCGGTCAGCTGGCCGCCCTCCTCGTAGCCGACGTAGCCAGGCGGCGCGCCGATCAGCCGGCTGACCGAGTACTTCTCCATGTACTCGCTCATGTCGAGCCGCGTCATCGCGTTCTCGTCATCGAAGAGGAAAGCCGCGACCGCGCGCGCCAGCTCGGTCTTGCCGACGCCCGTTGGGCCGAGGAAGATGAATGAGCCGATCGGCCGGCGCGGATCCTTCAAGCCCGCGCGGGCGCGGCGCACCGCGTCCGACACGGCTGCGACGGCCTCGTCCTGGCCAACCACGCGCCTGTGCAGCTCCTCCTCCATCCGGATCAGCTTTGCCTGCTCGCCCTCCAGTAGGCGGGTCACCGGGATGCCCGTCCAGGCCGACACGATGCGAGCGATGTCGTCGGCGTCGACCTCCTCCTTCAGCAGCCGCTCGGCGCCATCGCGCTGGGCCAGCGCGGCCTCCTGCTCGCTCAGCCGGGCTGCCAGTTCCGTCTGCCGGCCGTACTTGAGCTCGGCTGCGCGCGCGTAATCGGCGGCGCGCTCGGCCTCGTCGACCTCGTGCTGCAGCTTCTCGAGCTCGTTCTTGGTCGAGCGCAGCGCCGAGATCTGCTCCTTCTCGTGCGTCCACTGGCTCTTCAGCGCGCCGGCTCGTTCGCCGATGTCGGCAAGCTCCTTCTCGAGCGCCGCGAGGCGCGCCTTCGACGCGACATCGCGTTCCTTGCGCAGCGCCTCGCGCTCGATCTCGAGCTGGATGCGCCGGCGCTCGAGCTCGTCCAGCTCGACCGGCATCGAGTCCATCTCCATGCGCAGCCGGCTGGCCGCCTCGTCGACAAGGTCGATCGCCTTGTCGGGCAGGAAGCGCTCGCTGATGTAGCGGTTGGACAGCACGGCCGCCGCGACGAGCGCTGAGTCGGTGATGCGCACGCCGTGGTGGTTCTCGTATCGCTCGCGCAGGCCGCGCAGGATGCTGATCGTCTCCTCGACGCTGGGCTGGTCGACGAAGACCGGCTGGAAGCGGCGCTCCAGCGCGGCGTCCTTCTCGACGTGCTTGCGGTACTCGTCGAGCGTCGTCGCGCCGATGGTGTGCAGCTCGCCGCGGGCGAGCATCGGCTTGAGCAGGTTCGATGCATCCATCGCGCCCTCCGCCGCGCCGGCCCCGACGACGGTGTGCAGCTCGTCGATGAACAGGATGATCTGGCCTTCGGAGTCCTTGATCTCCTTCAGCACCGCCTTCAGCCGCTCCTCGAACTCGCCGCGGTACTTGGCGCCCGCGATCAGCGCGCCAAGGTCGAGCGCGACGACACGCTTGTCCTTCAGCCCCTCCGGCACGTCGCCGCGATCGACGCGCTGGGCAAGGCCCTCGGCGATGGCCGTCTTACCAACGCCCGGCTCACCGATCAGCACCGGGTTGTTCTTCGTCCGGCGCGACAGCACCTGGATGACCCGGCGGATCTCCTCGTCACGGCCGACGACCGGATCGAGCCTGCCGTCGCGCGCGTCGCGCGTCAGGTCGCGGCCGTAACGGTCGAGCGCCTGGTAGGTTGCCTCCGGCGTCGGGCTGGTGACGCGCTGGCCGCCGCGGACCTGCTGCAGCGCGCTGAGGATCTGCTCGCGACCGGCGCCAGCC
>Ga0247708_1000281_pt1 | contig 11042 bp, 14 predicted proteins | sample 42W_NmetaG_FD_189040 | JGI IMG/M metagenome (GOLD analysis project Ga0247708, IMG submission 189040) | Soil microbial communities from hillslope of Landscape Evolution Observatory, University of Arizona, Oracle, AZ, United States - 4-2-W_N | ecosystem: Engineered > Artificial ecosystem >...
AGGGGCACCTGCTCGAGCGCAGCACGCTCAAGGCGCCGAAAACTTCGTTCAACGGCCGCATCTCGCCGCACCGGCGCTTCGCGTTCGGAGGGCTCGACCTCGAGGAGGTGAAGGCGGTCAAGAACGAGCACGGCTCGACCGTCAACGACGTGGTCGTGTCGATCTGCGCGGGCGCGATCCGGCGCTGGCTGATCGCCCACGACGAGCTTCCGGTCGAGCCGCTCGTCGCGCAGATCCCGATCTCGGTGCGCACCTCGGAGCAGACGGGCACCTTCGGCAACCGGATCATGCTCATGGCGGCGCCGCTCCACACCGACGTGGAGGACCCCGTCGAGCGGCTGCTGCGAACGCACGAGTCGCTCCGGGCCATGAAGGAGCGCCACCGGGCGCTGCCAGCCGAGCTGCTCCAGGACGCCAACCACTTCATCCCCCCGGCGGTCTTCTCGCGGGCCGCCCGCGCGACCTTCCGGCTCTCCACGAGCACGCCGGGCAGGCCGACCTGGAACCTCGTGATCTCGAACGTGCCGGGGCCCCAGTTCCCGCTGTATTTGGCGGGCGCGCGGCTCAAGGCCAACTACCCGGTGTCGGTGATCACCGACGGGATGGGGCTCAACATCACCGTGATGAGCTACTGCGGCAGCATGGACTTCGGGCTGATCGCGGATCGCGACCAGATGCCCGACCTGTGGTCGGTCATGAACTGGCTCGGCGAGTCGCTCGAGGAGCTGAAGCCCTAGCGCCGCAGCGGGCGCATGCCCGAGTCCGTCAGCGTGCCGCCGCGGCTGCGGCGGATCCCGTAGACGAAGAGCGCCGCGAAGCCGATCGAGAGGAGCAGGCCCGCCCCGCTCGTCCCGCCGGTTATCAGCCACATCACGAGGCCGGCCGCGAAGCTGCCCGCGAGGCCCACTCCGATCGTGCCGAGCAGGCCCATCGGATCGGGGCCCGGGATGACGAGGCGCCCGAAAGCGCCGACGAAGAGGCCCGAGGCGGCGAGGAGCAGGATGTAGAGGAGAACGTCCATGGCCTCCGCGTACCCGGCCTGACGGGCGCCGAACGCCGGATTGTCAGCGGCGCTCGAGCACGATCAGCGGGATCTTGCGCTCGGTGCGCTCCTGGTAGCCGGCGTAGCCCGAGTAGGTCCGGACGGCCATCGGCCAGAGACGCTCGTGCTCCGCGGGAGTCGCCTCCCGGGCCCTGACGGCGCGCTTCTCGCGGCCGACCTGGACGGTCGTCTCCGGATGGGCCTTGAGGTTGTAGTACCAGGCGGGGTTCTTCGGGAACCCTCCCTTCGAGGCGACTATCACGATGTCGTCGCCGTCGGTGAAGTAGACGAGCGGCGCCGAGCGCACCCTGCCGCTCTTCGCGCCGACGTGCTCGAGGATGAGCATCTTGGGGGTGCCCGGGAACCTGTGCCCGATCCGCCCCCCGCTCGCCTTGTAGAGCGCCGTGTGGAGGCCCATGGCGCGGCGGAGCACCGGCCAGCTGCGATCGGCGATGTCGAGAACGCCCACGAGCGCAGCCTACCGGGCCGCGCGCCGCGCGCCCTCACGCCCCGAGTTGCGGAGCTTCGTACCGGCTATAGCCCGTACGATCCTCCGCAGATGAGCGTCGACCCGACCGGCAGGGACCTGAAGCGCTTCCTCGAGGAGGACCCGGGCGGGCCCGTCGTGATGCTCAACCTGTTGCGCTTCAAGCCCGGCGGCGGGCGCGAGTCCTACGCCGAGTACGGGCGCCGGATCTTGCCGTTCGCCGAGCAGGTCGGCGGCGAGGTGCTCTGGTTCGGCGCTTGCGGGCCGGCGCTGGTCGCCCCGGACTCGCACGACTGGGATGCCGTGCTGGTCGTGCGCTACCCGAGCCGCATGGCCTTCTCGGAGATGGTGCGGAACCCGGACTACCAGCAGATCACGCACCTGCGGACCGAGGCCCTGGAGGCGGCCGTCCTCCAGCCGACGTCCGAGTGGCGCGGGCCCTGACCGCAACAAAGGTCCCTGGCACCTTTTTTTCGCCGACCGCTCCCCTCGAGTTCGCGGAGCCTTGTACCGGCCATAACCGGCACGATCCTCCGCACCGAGCGTCCCGGCTAGGCTGACCGCATGTGCCGAAACATCAGAACGCTCCACAACTTCGAGCCGCCCGCGACCGGGGACGAGGCCCGCGCCGCGGCGCTCCAGTACGTGCGGAAGATCAGCGGCTCGACGAAGCCGTCGAAGGCGAACGAGGCCGCCTTCGAGCGCGCGGTCGAGGCGGTCTCGGCGGCCACCATCGACCTGCTCGACAATCTCGTGACGAGCGCGCCGCCGAAGGACCGCGAGATCGAGGCGCAGAAGGCCCGCGAGCGAGCCGCGAAGCGCTACGCCGCCGCCTAGCTCCCGGCGTCAGGCGACCGGCGTGGCCGCAGGCGCCACGAGCCTGACCGTCACGCGCGCGGGCCGGTTCGGCAGGCCCATGGTGAGGAAGTCGCGAACCGCGCCCGCATGGCCGCAGTAGCCGCAGCCGAGCGCGTCACCCGGCGACATCGGACCCGCGGGCGGCACGGGCGCATCGCACCCCGGACACGCGAGCGTCCCGTGCCCGAGGACGCCCGCGGCGGCGGCGCGGCGCTTCTCGAGTTGGCGTGGAAGGCGCTCACCGGAGTCGGGGTCGACGCGGCCCGGCTCGAGACGCTCGAAGGGCATACAGCCGAGTCTAGGGGCGGCCGGGCCCGGCGCGCCGGCGGCGCTTCCCGGGCGGCTCGATCCCGGCCCGGCGGGCGAGCCACGTGACGAGGGGCAGCAGGATGAGCACGCCGATCAGCGCCCCGATGAAGCCGCCGAGATCGAGCGCGTCGTCGTCGCCGATGCCCAGGCCGAGCGTGAAGATCGCGTAGCCCACGAACGCGCCGGCGACGCCGAGCGCGAGCGAGGCGGCCCACGAGGCGGGCCCGCTCATGTGGCGAAGGACGTCGCCGGGGACGAGCACGCGCCCGATGACGCCCGCCGCAAAGCCGAGGATGAGCGCGCCGAGCATGGGAGGCACGCTACCCGAGCGGGCGGCCGGGAAACCGAGCCGGTCCGGGTGTCCCCGTTAGGGTGATCCGATGCCGCGCATCCTCGAAGCAGGGGGCAGGCGGATTCCGTTCCTGCGCTGGTCGTTGATCCGGATGCTGCTCGGCATGCGCAAGCTCACGACCGACTGGCAGGTCGGCGACGGCCGCGAGGAGGCGCTCGGCGCCCACGTCGCCGCCAATGCGCCCGCGGGCGATCTCGACGCCGCGATCGACGCGATCGACCGCTTCGGCTATGAGCAGAGCTTCCTCATCAACGTGGGCGACGAGAAGGGCGCTCTCCTCGACCGGGCGGTGGAGGCCACCGCCCCGAAGCTCCTGCTGGAGCTCGGCACCTACGTCGGCTACAGCGCGCTGCGCACGGCGCGCGCGATGCCGGACGGCGCGCGCCTCGACAAGAACGCCTACCTGCCCGACCTCGAGACGATCTTCGAGCGGGGCTGGCTGCACCCCGGCTCCAGGATCGTCGGCGACAACATCAAGTTCCCCGGCGCCCCCGAGTTCCGCGCCTACCTCAACGAGCGCGACGGCGGCGAGTGGCGCGTGACCGAGCACGAGACCACGCCGAGTACCAGACGCTGATCAAGGACATCGTGATCGAGGCGGAGTACGTGGGCGAAGGCTGAGCGGGCCGGCCGGACGCGTGCCGGCTACCCGAGAGCCAGCGAATCCTCCTCGAGCGCCGTCACCGCGGCGTCCCATGGGCGCATGAGCTTGAGCGCCGCGAGGATCGCCCGGGTGGCGGGCGAGCGGTTGAGCGTGACGAAGTGGATGCCTGGCGCGCCGCGCGCCAAAAGCTCCGCGCACTGCAGCGTCGCGTAGGAGACGCCGAGTTCCGCGATCGCCTCGTCGTCGTCGCGCACATCGAGCGCGCGCTGCAGGCCCTTGGGCAGGCGCGCCTTCGACAACTCGGCCATCCGCCGGATGCCGCTGCGGCTGAGGATCGGCATGACGCCCGGGACGATCGGCACGTCGATGCCGGTGGCGCGAGCCCGCTCGACGAACTCGAAGTCGTACCGGTTGTCGAAGAACATCTGCGTGATGAGGAACTGCGCTCCCGCGTCGACCTTGGCCTTGAGGAACCGCAGGTCGTCCTCCGGCGAGGTCGCGTGGATGTGCGTCTCGGGGAAGGCCGCGCCGCCGACCGAGAACTCGTAGTGCTCTCGCAGCAGCCCGATCAGCTCGAGCGAGTACTCGAGCCCGCCTTCGGTCTTCGTCCAGCGTTCCTGCCCCTTTGGCGGATCGCCCCGCAGGGCGAGCACGTTGTCGATGCCCGCGTCACACATCTGGTCGAGCGTCGCGCGCAGCTCGTCGACGGTCGCGTTCACGCAGGTGAGGTGCGCCATCGCCTCCAGGCCGAAGTCGCGCTCGATGCGCGAGACGATCTCGATCGTCTTCTCGCGGGTGGAGCCGCCGGCGCCGTAGGTCACCGAGACGAAGGCGGGCTCCAGGCGGACGAGATCCTTCAGCGCGGCGGCGAGGTTGACCTCACCCTGCTCGCTCTTCGGCGGGAAGAACTCGAAGGAGAAGACGGGCTCGTGGCTGGACCGGAGCAGCTCGTCGATGCGCATCGGCGGGAGCGTAATGCGCCGGCGCGGCGCGGAACGATCGCCGGCCCCCCCCCGGTCAGTTGCATGTTCCGGACGCCGCTCGGTGAGCGGCCTCGCGGAACGATTTCTTCTTGGTTGCACGTTCCTCCCCACAACGGGAGCGGTGTCACCCAGTGAATGTGCAACCAGCTCGCGAGCCTGCTTCCGAAGCGGGTTTGCGCGGGTCGTTCTCCCCACTGCCCCGGGAGGCTGAGAAGGCGCCCAAACGAGCGGCTCCGCGAGGGTGCGGTAGGTCGAGCCGTGAACCATCCAGACGACAACTCAAACGCGCTGCCGGCGCGCGGTGACCTGTTCGCCAACCCGGCCGCGGCCGCCGTGTGGGCCGCGATCCAACACCTCCCGGAGAAGACCAAGCACGCGCTGCTCGAGCATCTGACGGCGCATCTGGCGATCCCGGAGTTGGGACGCACCAAGCAGCAGATCAAGGAGGCCCGAGCGGTCGTCGCACTACGCGAGGCTCGTGAGCTACTCGCGGATGATGAGCAGCTCACGCCCGAGGCCTACGAGCGCCTGCGAGCGGCGCACGTCAAGCGCGAGTGGTCGCCCGAGTCAAGTGTGCGTCGCTGGTTCAACGGCTCGTGGAATGACGCCCTTCGCGCCGCCGGACTCGATGCGCTGCCGGCCGGTGATGCGCTGGTTATCCCTCAGGGAGGCGCCTACACGAAGGAAGAGCTGCTGAGGGCGGTACGCGAGTGCGCGGACGAGAAGGGGCAGCCGGTGACCCTTTCCGAGTACCTGGCGTGGGCCCGCCGCGCCGAGGTGCGGGCTCGACCGGGGAGGCGACCAGTGAGCCAGCCGGTGGTCGACCGGCTCTTTCCCGACGGCTGGCACAGCGTCCTGTTCGCAGCCGGCGTCCTGAAGGAGGGCGCCACGGGACGGACCGCCGCCGACGGCAAGGTCTTCCCGTCCGTCTACCGCTACCCGGACGAGGACATGAGGATCGCGCTGCGCGAGTGCGCGCAGGCGCTTGGCAAGTCGCCCACCGTCGCCGACTACGAGCGGTGGCGGCGCGCGGTCGTCGGCGAGCGGGATGAGGATGGCGGGCCGGTCCGATGCGTCCCTTCTTACAACGCGATGTTGCGCCGCTTCGGTTACTGGGACGACGTGCTGATCGCCGCCGGGCTCAGTCCGCGTGGCGGACGCGCGGTCAGGGACGTTCCCCCCAGGCCGCGTCGCAAGTCACCGCGTTTCAACGAGAGCGAGGTGCTCGCTGCGATCCGCGAGGCGCACGCTGCGTGTGGCTCGCCGTTCACCGTCGCCGCATACGTCGCGTGGCGCGAGGGTCAGATCGAGCGCGACCGCGCAGCAGGACGCTTCCGCAAGTTGCCTAGCCTCGACGCGATCCGCAGCCGGTTCGGCCGCTGGGATCAGGCCGTGAAACGTGCGCTCGAGGAGGGGCAGTGACCGCGCTGCTCGTCACACCGCCGCCTGACGACGAGGCGCTGACGATCGCCTTGGCCATGGTCGGCCAGCTGCCGGAAGACGCCCAGGCAGAGATCGCCTGGGCGCTGCGCCTTCAACTGTTCCCACCCGAGACCCCAGCCGACCGGCGGCTCCGCCTGCTGGGCCCGCTCGCCGACCTGCTCGCGCGCCTTGCACGAGGCGAGCTTGAGGCAGGTGCCTGCAGCGGTCCGTCGGAGGAAGCAAGCGAATGGGGTGACGTCCCCCGTCTCTCCCGTCAGCTCTACGACCGTCTTGCCCCGCCGGAAGCGACCCCGAGCCGACGCCTCGTCGACGACTTCGGCTCCTGGTATGCGGCCTGCCGTGCCGCGCACGGCCTGCTCCCCGATGGCCGCTACCTGGGAGAAGGGCGCCCTTGGTCGAGCGGTCCCCGTGTCCAACGCCGCAGCGACCGCGAGATCAGCGATGCGGTACGCGAATGCGGCCTGCTGCTCGGACGTCGGCCCTCGTCGGCCGACTACTACCGCTTCCAGACAATCCGCGCCGCGCGCTTACGCGAGCGAGGCGGCTCAGCCAAACACCCGCCGGCGGTCGGTACGGCCATCGCCCGCTTCGGCAGCTGGGCGTCGGTCCTTGCGGCCTGCCACTTCACCGACTCCGAGTTGGCGGCCGCCCGAGTCGCGCGCATCCTGCGCGGCTTCACCCCCGAGCCCGCGGACGACACGCCGCCGGCTCGGCTGGCCCAACTCACCGAAACAGCACTCGGCCAGCTGGGCATGTCCCCGCTGGAACGCGACCACCTGATGGAACAGGGCTGCGGCGAGCTTCCCGTCGAGCGCGCCTGTGAGCTAGCACGAGCCCTCGAAGGCTCGCTCGACTGGCTCGCCGGCCGTACCAGCGCGCCGGGATCACCCCCGCCGGCAGGTTCTCGTTTCAGCAAGGCGGGCTACCTCGCGCTCCGCCGCAAGAGCCGGATGAAGGAACGTCACGTCCTCCAGCACCTCGATTGGCCGCTTGGCGCACTGCGTCGAGCCCTGAACGGAACCGACCCGATGCCGCTGCGGGTGGCGGCCAGCCTCGCCGACCTGCTGCAAGTCAGCCTCCATCACCTGCTCGAGGCGCCCGGCAAAGATGGTCCACAGCCGGCCTCGTAAGAGGGTGATCTCCGGGAACGTGACGGGTTCCGGGTGCCAGCTCAGCACCGGGTAGCCCTAACGTGCGGCTCGCAGCACGGCAACTGCTTCTTCAAACGATGCCCGTGCAGCTGTGAGTGACTGGTCCAGCTCGCGATTGAGCTCGCTCACCACCGCGGACTCACCGCAGTCTTTGACGCGCTGCAGGCAAGCATCGAGAGAGTCCAAGTAGTGCGAAAGGCGACCGCGCGCCCACCAATCATTCGAGTCGAGCAAGTCCAGAGCCCGCTCCTGAGCGAGTTCGCGCCTCGCGCGCAAACCGACAGCGCCCGTCCTCATCAGAGCGAACCGCTGGTCGTCCAAGATGTCGTCCAACGCTAGCTTGGCCTTTTCAACGAGATCCCGATCCGCATCGCTGAGCCCGGCCGCGCCCGATACCTGGTCGCAGAGATCCTCCAACTCTCCGCGCAGGCGCCTGACCTCTTTGATCTGCCCTTGGAAATACTCGCGAGGCGCCGCGTCCTCGCCATTCTGAGGAGAAGTCTCCGGAGTCGTAAGGGTGGGCAGCTGGATAGGCACTGGCTCCCGATCGCTCGCCTGTCCCCCGCCCTTACCCATATAGCCAACCTACCTGTGCCGCCACTCGTTGCAAGCGGTTCTGCTGAACACGCCGGAGTTGACAACCCGCTGGCATACGAACCGGTACGTGCACCGGCGCCTACGCGGCCGTCGCGGCATCAGGCTGGGCACAGCTGAAGGGCCAACGTGTGGGCTTCCTTGCCAGAGACGTCCCTGAGGCGGCCTAGTATCGTCGCGAATGGACGCGGCCCAGAGCCCTAGTGAGGCTCAGATTGAGGAACTCGTCTCGCACGTGCTTGCGCTGCGGATGGACTTCGTCCAGCAGCTCCTCGCAAGCGTGGGGGTCCCCTATTCCCGAGCCCGGAAGGGACAACTTCGCGAGCGGGTCCGAGATGCGATTGCCGAGGGCACGCTCAGTGTTGAGGAAGTCGTCCAGTTCCTCAACAAGGTCGAGCCCGGAGGTAAGCAGCATGTCTTCATGCTCCGCCCATCTGCGTCCCTGAACGCCACGTGGACGGACGCAGAAGCCCTGCGCAAGCAGCTCGAGTCGCTAGGCGCCACAAAGGACCTCCTCGGCGCCCCGCTACCGCTTCTCATGCCGGAAACCCTTGAACTCTCATCCGTCAAGGTGGAGAAGAGCTTCGTGGAGATCGTTGGGGTCGAAGCGCGCCGCTACACCGACCGGGACGAGGCTTACGACTCGTCGACCACAAGCGAGGACGGACTTCCAGTGCAGTTGCGCGCATACGTAGAACGCATCGCGAGGAGCACAGTGACTCTCCGTTGGGACACCGACACCCGACACGCGGCCCTACACATCACCCAAGCGACGGGCCGCGGGCTGGAGAGAGATCACTACCGCCAGGTCGCGGAACGCTTCGGGACGGCGGTCAGCCCCTTCCTCGACTTCAGCCAGTTCGCCGATATCAACCTGCACAAGGTCATCCACAGGCTCGGGGAAAAGGAACAGGATGGGAAAGCCCTCACCCGCTCAAGGCGCGGACGCTGGCACACCGGGAGCGGCTTCGAGCTCCTCGCTACCAGCCCTAGTACGATCGCGTCGGTCTATGACGATCAGGACCTTCGCGCTGCAATCGGCGAGGTCGCGACCCCGCACACCGGACAATCAGGCAACCTGTACTGGCTCGCTGGCGGGGATGGAAATCCTCTCGCCGAGGATCTCCATCTGACGATCATTGCCGCGGACTCCCGGGTGCATTTCATGGTGCCAAGCAGCCCCGAAACTGTGGACTACGTCCTTGGACAGATTCGAAGCCTTCTCTAAGCACGGGCCCGCCGTCGCCGGCGAGGATGGCACGAAGGCTTTCGCCGACTTCTTCCTCCGCACGAGCCCGGGCGCACGGGTGGAGCCACGCCTCCTCCGCATGACGCTCGATCTCGACGCCGAGACCATCGACGACCTGGCCCGCTTGGGACAAAAGGTGGGGCTACTCGTGCGCGCCGACCAAGTCCGGTGCCCGTACTCAGATTGCGACATGCCGGTTGACCTCGGCTCACTGGATGAGGCTCGGGACCGTGGCGAGGAAGCCGAATGTCCGAACTGCCATCGAACCATCGAACGCGCCCAGTCGCTCTCTGCAGCTCAGCGCTACGCCCTCAGTGACGCCGCTGCGGTCGAGGCGGCCGCTTGGCAGGCCGAGCAGGGCAAGCGTCCGACCCTGAAGGCCGTGATCCTCTGCGCGATCGTCGACGAGCTTCAACAGATCAGAGCGCTGATGGAACGCAACGGGGCCGTCGCAGAGAGCTCGAGCCTCGATGGGGCGGTGTATCTGACCGGTGACTTCGCGGGTGCTCATGTCGACTGGGAGCTCGGCGCCGCCTTCACAAAACAAACCGGGTCGCAGGCCAGTGCCAGTACTGCAGGCGCAATCCTGTCATTCAGTCCACAACTCATTCTTTATGTCGGCATCGCCGGCAGCCTGAAGGGCGGCGTCGACCTGGGCGATGTCGTCGTGGCCGACGTGGTACACGACTACGAAGTCGGGAAAGAGCACCGTCCCGAAGCAGGAGATGCCGGCCACTATCAGCGGCGCCCACTTCAGCAACAGTCCAGCTTCCAGCTGGAGCAGTGGGCTGGCGTCGTCAAGACCACGGGGGCCTGGAGGGAACGCATCGAGCTGGTGGACGCCGAACTCGCCTCCGAGCCCGCGGTCCATATCGAACCGATCGCGGCGGGCAGCAAGGTGGTTGCCAATAAGGACTCGCACACCTTTCGGCTGATCGACGCGGCAGCGCCGCGGGCGGTAGCCGTCGAGATGGAAGGCGCCGGGTTTCTGGCGGCCGTAAACCGTTTCCCAAAGACCGACGGGCTGCTCATTAGAGGCATCTCCGACCGGCTCGATGACAAAGACAGCAGCGATCTCAAAGGCTGGCGCCATCAAGCTGCTGCGAACGCCGCGGCGTTCGCGTTCGAACTGCTGCATCGCTACAAACCAGCGGAAGACCGGTCGGCGTCGTAGAGACGCGGGGTGCGGGGGCAGACCGTGCGGTCTGCCCCCGCAAAGCAGCGCCTATGCGCCCGCGAACGCGCGGTACACCTTCGCCTGGTGCTGCACGACGAACCACCACGGGTTGTCGCCGATCGCGAACCCGTTGTCGAGGCACCAGCCGTAGAAGCCGCTTGGCCCCTTGGGGTCGTCCGGGCGCCGGCCGGACGGCATGTTCTCGCCCTTGCCGACCGCGATGCTGGGGAGCAGCACTCCCCACTCGGCGAATCCGAGCTCGGCGACCTCGCCGAGGATGACGCCGAGCTTGGCCCGGTCGGCCGGCGACTCGATGCTCATCCCGAGCATCTTCGCCAGGTCGGTGTAGGTGACGGTGCCGCGCCTCGACGCGACGCCGACGAGGATGCCGATGGCCCGCTCGGCGGCGAGCCTCAGGTCGTTGCCGGACATTGCCGGCCTCCCTTCGGTACAGGAACCGGACCTCAGCTCTCTGCCTCGGTCCTTGGTGGCTCCAGGGATTGACCGTTCGAGGCTACCGAGCTGCCCGCCACCGCACAATGCCCGTGGGGTGCCGGAGTAGCCCACGTCAACTGCCGAGGCGACACGCGACGATCTCCATTTCGTCGAACTGCTGGCCTCGCCAGAGATAGACCGTCAGACGAAACTGGCGTCGGCCGGCCAGCCTTCCGGCAACCACGGCCGACAACGGCTGCGGTGCGCGGAAGCCGGGGTCGGTCGCGATCGTCTCGACAGCCTCGCGATCCTGGGCACTTGGCACAAGGGCGCCGATTGGGTGACTGTGCCAGTCGCC
>Ga0247708_1000284_pt1 | contig 10972 bp, 4 predicted proteins | sample 42W_NmetaG_FD_189040 | JGI IMG/M metagenome (GOLD analysis project Ga0247708, IMG submission 189040) | Soil microbial communities from hillslope of Landscape Evolution Observatory, University of Arizona, Oracle, AZ, United States - 4-2-W_N | ecosystem: Engineered > Artificial ecosystem > Mesocosm...
ACCGTGCGCGCACGCGTCTCGCAAGCGCCTGTTCTCCCGGAGCGCCGAAGCGGACGAGCACGCTCACCTCGAGACCCCGCCGGGAGCGGAGCTTCCGCGTCCACTTCCGCGAAGGCTCGATCACGAGCGTCACCTGGCCGGGCTCGGACGCGGCAAGCGAGTCGTGACCGACGGTGCGGCCGAGCGTCGTGCGAGCAGATCGCCGCTTGCCCCTCTTGACCCGCACGACCTGCCGTGCGCCCGCGCGCAGGTCGCCGGCCTGCGGGACGACGGTGTGGACGTGGAGGCTGCCGTCGCTAATGGGCTCGAGCGTCAGCCGAATCCTGCGCTCGAGCCCGACCTGGGCGTGGGGAGGCGGCGGGGGCAGCGCCTGCGGCGGCGGCGGGAACAGGCGGTCCGCGCCCCGTCGCTTGATCAGGAAGGCATCGGCGACCCCGTTTCCGTCGCCGAAGAACAGATTTGACGCGAGCGACACGAAGCCGATCGCAGCGCCGTCGTGGGCGAGCACCGGAAAGGCCCCTACCGTCGACGCTCCGCCATCGTCGGTCTGGGAGCCGTCGTAGCCACGGGTGACGAGCTCCAGCGACTCCTGCTCGAGGTCGACGGCGTAGAGCTCGATGCTGCGGACGGTCGGCGGCGCGTCGCCCGAGAGCCGTGGCCGCGGGAGCCGGAACGTGATCCGGCGCGTCGAGAGGACGACCCGCCGCCCGTCCCCCGAGGTCCCGACCTCGAGGATGGGGCTGCTGTCGCGTGCATCGGTCTCGTCGGCGCCCTGGCGGGTGAGTTCTCGCACCGCCTGCTTTCGCGGCACTCCGTCGCGCATGTCGGCGACGAACGCGTCCGCGGTGCCGCGAGCCTGGGCCTGCACAAGACCCCGCGGAAGCTCCTGCGTGATGAACCCGACCGTGCGGCCATCGGCGCTCAGGCTGAACGGACCTGGGTGGTTGTCCTCGGCAGGCGCACCCTGGTTGAAGTCGAACGGCCCGTAGCAGGCCCCCGTCCCCCCGTTCTGGACGACCCTGGCGTCGGATGCGCAGCCTGGGTCGTCGGGATCGCCCCACGAGAAGACCCGCCGGGCCGGCACCAGGGGACCGTCGGCGATCCGCCGCCAGAGGAGCGCCGGGCGCTGAACCGGCTCGCCGTCGATGGCTCGCGCCTGCTCGGACCAGTTCGCGTCCACCCATGCGACCGTGGTCCCGTCGGCGCTCAGCTCGAGCCGCGCCGCGCCGTCCGAGACGCGCCCGGCCGGCTCGCCTGTCGCGAGCCCCGTCTGTGCGTCGCGGCGAGCGCTCACCAGAGTGGTCGTGCGGGCGGCGAGGTCGCGGACGTAGACCTGCAGCGAGGGCGAGTCGGCTGGGCCGCCCTGCGGCAGGTTCGTGCGCGGGCCGAGCGTGTGGAAGACGACCTTCCGCCCGTCGGCCGAGATCGCGCCGCGGTTGGGCACGAACGAGCCGAAGAAGGAGCCGTCGTAGCCGGCGACCTCGTCCGAGCCGTCGATCGCGCTCACCAGCGTGAACGCGCCCGGCTGCCCGATCGGGACGGCCATGTCGCGCACGTACACGTCCGAGTTGCCGCTGTTCGTGTCCTCGGGGGCGAGCCGCTTCGAGGTGCTGAACGCCACGTGACGTCCGTCCGCGCTCACCGACGGCGCGCGCCCGCCGTCCGCCATGAACCGGTCGTCGTCGGCGTTGCGCAGCGTTCCCGCGACGACGAGGTCCAGCTCGCCGCTCTCGAGGTCCCTGCGGAATATGCCGCCCTCACGGTAGGTGCCGGGCTGCTCGGCGTCGGCGAAGAGGTTGCGCGCCGTCGTCTGGAACACGAGGTAGCGCCCTGAGGCCGCGAGGTCCGCCACGCTCGTGGCCGAGGTGGCCTGCTCACGAGCAGACGCGGACGCGAGCAGCGCCGCGTCCCAGCGGCCGTCTGCGGCGGGGGGGCCGACGAGCGCCGCCCCGAGCAGCCCGGCGATCATTACCAGCGACCTCACCGCCACAGCCTCACCCTCGCCGCTTGCGTGATGCGATTTCCCGCGAGATCACGGGCCCGCACCACGATCCGGTAGGTCCCGGGGCGCGCGTATCTCCGCAGCGCGGACGAGCGACCATTCGCGCGGATGCCGTCACCGAACGCGATCGAGGTCCGAGCGCGGTCCACGCCCGCGGACCGGCCGCGTCGTCCGTCGCTGATGCGGACCCGTACGCGGCGGCCACGGAGCACGCGGACCGACACCGAGGGCGGTGTGCCGTCCACGACCAACTCTCCCTGACGCGAGATGCGATCCTGGCCCGAGGCGTCGCGAGCGACCACCTCCACCCGGTAGACGCCGTCCTCGAGCCCGCGCCGGTCGACTCGGAAGCGGCGCGACGTGACTCCGCGTGCGCGGGAGACGCCGTCGAGGAAGACCGTGTAGGTGAGCCCGCCGATCGCGTCCGGCGGGCGCTCCCAGCCGAACCGGGCGCGGGCCGGGCGCACGGCGTCGACGGGCGTATCGACGCCGAACTCGCCCGGTGCTGCGTCGATCAGCGCCACGGCGATCTGCCCGGAGTTGGCGCCGCCCTGGCGAAACGCGACGAGCGCGTCCCCGAGACCGCTCCCCGCGAGCGCGACGCCGCCGATCGGCCCGCCTGCGGGGGCGGCGACGAGGCCGGTTCGGCGAACGCCGTCCCAGCTCTCCTCGAAGAGGCTCACACCGGCGGCGTCGCCCACGCCCGAGATCCACGCGGCCGCCGTCTCACCGAGTGGCCCGACCGACGCCTCGGCGGGTCCGACCGTGCGGGCCCCGGGGTGGTCGATCGGCTCGGGCGGGTTGATCGACGAGTCGTTGCCGGCGGCGAGCAGCATCCGATCGGCCAGCGGGAACGCTACCCGCAGGTCGCCGTCCTCGGTGATCGCCACGGCGGGTGTGCCCGGTGTGCCGGATACGCCCGAGCCGTCGGCCGGCATCGGCCCCGCGAAGTCTCGCGCGCCCTGCGTCGAGCTCGAGGGGAGCGCGTTCACCAGAACCCGCGCCCGCTCGAGAGGGCCGCCCGGCTCGCCGTGCTGGCGGAACGCGACGGCAGCCACTCCGAAGTTCCCCGCCCCGAGCGAGAAGGCGTCCGCCGGCGCGCGCAGCGGACGCCCGGCCCACTCGCGCGGGCTGGCGAGCAGCGGGAAGCCCACGCTCGACGGGAAGATGCGACGCGCCCAGACGCGATCGACCAGCTCGTCGTCGGGCTCGATCCACGCGACAGCCCCCTGGCCCCCCTGCTCGAGAACCACCCGGGGTGAGTTCTCTACCGCCGGGGGCGGCAGGTCAGCCGCCGAGCTACGGTTGACCACGCCCGCCCCTGACCAGCTGAGGCCCCTCCAGCGGGCTGCGCGAAACTCGGCCCGGTTGCGGCCCGGCCTGAGCCCGTCGACGCCGGCCGTCTCCTCCGTCACGACCCGGTAGACGACCACGGCCTGCCCGCCGGGAGTCATCGCGAGCGACGGGTGAGTGGCGCTTGCCTCGCCCACGTTCATGTCCACCGCCACTGCTCGCTCGAAATTGGAGGCTCCCGGGTCGAGAGCCGCCGAGTGCAGGCGGTCGCTGCCGGGCCCGTGCTCCTGCACCCACACGACGAGCAGGCGCCCGCCCTCCCCCGCCGCGATGCGCGGCCAGGACGCCGCGAAGCGCTGGTCACGGTCGATCCGCCGGGGCGGATGCCAGCGCCGTCCGTCGAAGCGGGAGGCGTACACGTGCGGCCGGCCGCCATCGATCCTCAAGTAGACGAGGCCGCCCGTTCCGTCGGGCGCCAGCGCCACGTCCCCCAGCTCCAGCACGTCCGGACCCGGGCCGTCGATCGTATGCGCGGGGTAGATCGCGGCGCCGGCGGACGCGGTGCCGAGGAGAGCCGAGGCCGCCAGAGCGGCCCCGCCGGTGGTGAAGCTCTGGATAACGGCGCGCCTATACTGGCTGCCGGAGCGGGGCCGACGGCAGCTTGCCCTTGCGGGCCGTGCTGCGGACAACCGTCGGCCCCGCTTTTCCCCCGACCTCCGGCGGATCACCTCGCGCTTCGCCCTCTCCCCGCGGCCCTGATCACCATGGTCGTCGCCTCGACCGGCCCGCCGTCGGCCGGCTCCATCGTGATCACCGCGTACAGGCTGCGGCGATTCGCGAGCAGCTTCCGAGCCTTGCTGCGAAGTCGTAACACGACCTTCTCGCTCCCCGCCTCGAGCATGAAGTCGCGCTTGCCGAGCGTGATCCGCCGGTCCGCGCTTGCACCGGTGCGCCTGCGGGAGGGCAGCCGGACCGAGAAGTCGGCCGAGTACGCGGCCACAGTGCCCGCGCACATCTCGTCCTCGGGACAGGCGATCGGGAGCGTGAGCGCCGAGCGCACGGCCCGCACGCGGCTAGCGCTCGCGAGCCGGGGCAACCCGGAGGAGGCGGCGACCGTGCGGAACGGCAGCCCCACAGGTGGCAGCGGCGCCGGAGTCAGCGACGGCTGAACCTGGACGACGGTGGAGTTCACGTCCGTTCGGCCGATCTCGTCGGTCACCCGCAGCGACACCTGCCGGTCGCCGGGGCTGTTGTAGGTGTGCTTCGCGAGCCTCGAGCGGCGCCCGTCCACCTCGAAGGTGCCGTCACCGTCGAAGTCCCACTCGTACCTCACGAGCGAGCGGTCGCGGTCGGAAGCCGACGCGTTGAACGTGACCTCCTGGCGCTCGAGCGGCGGACGCGGGCTGTACGAGAAATTGGCGAGAGGCGGGCGCGGATGGACCGTCAGGCTCCTGGTCGCCGTGTCCTGGCGCCCGAGGTCGTCGGTCACCCTCAGCGCGACCGTCCCGGTCAGCCGCGACCCGTACGTGCGCCGGGCAACAGGGCTCGAGCCGGTGTCGGTCTCGAACGTCCCGTCCGCGTCCAGATCCCACATGTAGCGCACGATCGAGCCATCGCGGTTCGACGCCGAGCCGTCGAAGGTCACCTCCTGGGCCACCTCGGGCTCCGCCGGGCTGATCGCGAACGAGGCTCGGGGGGGCCGGGCGATCACCGTGACGGTGCGCTCGGCCCGCGGGCTCACGCCGCCCGCCGAGTCGGTCACGCGCAGACGCGCGGCGAACTGCCCAACGGTCCCGTAGGTGTGATCGGTCGTGGCGCCCGCGGTCTCAGCGTCATAGGTGCCGTCGCCGTCGAAGTCCCACTCGTACCTCACGATCGCGCCCTCGGGCGAGCTCGACGCGCTGCCGTCGAAGGTGACGGCTCCCCCCGCCTCGACCGTGTCCGGGGTCACCGTGAACGACGCCCGCGGCGGGGCGCTCACTACGCGCACCGCCGTCTCGAAGCGGGCGCTCGTGCGTGCGGGCGTCGCGTCGTCGGTCACGCGCAGGCCGACCGTGTAGTCGCCAGGCGCTGAGAACGTGCGGTTGACGGCGGCGACTCCGCCGGTGTCGGTCTCGTACAGGCCGTCGCCGTCGAGGTCCCACTCGTAGCGGACGATCGAGCCGTCGCGATCCGATGCCGAGCCGTCGAAGCTGACCTGCTCGCCCGCGGCCGGGGTCGCCGGCGCGTGGGTGAAGGATGCGACAGGCGGCCGGGCAACCACGGTCAGCGTGCGCGTCGCCGGCGCGCTCGTCCGGTCGGAGCTGTCCGTGACGCGGAGGCGCACGGTCTTCTCGCCGCGGGTCGCGAACGAGCGCTGGGCCGTCGGGGTCGGGCCCGTATCGAGCTCGAAGGTCCCGTCCCCGTCGAGATCCCACTCGTAGCGGCTGATCTCGACATCGGGCGTGTCGGAGGCCGAGCCGTCGAAGGTCACGGTCTGTGCGACCTCCGGCGTCTCGGGCGACCAGGTGAATGTCGCGGTGGCCGCGTCGCCGAAGACCTCGAAGGTCTGCTCGGCGCTCGCCTGGCGGCTCTCATTGTCGGTCACCCGGAGCCGGACGGTGCGCGTGCCGGCCGGGAACGCGCTCGCGGCCACCGGGTCGGCTCCCGTGTCGGTTTCGAACGAGCCGTCGCCGTCGAGGTCCCACTCGTAGCGCACCAGGGCGGCGTCGCGGTCGGAGGCGGTGGCGTCGAAGGTCACCTGCTGGCCGGCCGCCGGCTCCTCGGGCGTGCGCGTGAAGCTCGCCACGGGCGGGCGGCCCGCCACGAACAGCCGCTGCTCGAAGCGGTCGCTCCGGGCGCCGTCGGTGTCGATCACGCGCAGCCCGACGTTCACGTCTCCGAGCGAGGTCGTGTAGGTGTGCTGCGCGATCGCCTGGGTGGTCTGGACCTCATAGGCGCCGTCGCCGTCGAAGTCCCACTCGTAGGTCGCGACAGAGGTCTCCGGGTCTCGTGAGGCCGACGCGTCGAAGCTCGCCGGCGTGTGCGCCTCGGCGCGCGCCGGCGCGACGAAGCTGGCGGTCGGCTTCGAGTTGCAGCCGCTGCCGCCCTCGCCGAAGTGCTTCACGTAGGCGCTCCCGCGGCTCTGGGAGCTCATCACCGAGTAGAGGTCGCCCGAGCTGCGGAAGGCATGCCCGATCGGGCCGTCCTCCGCGGACTCCAGACCGCCGAACCGGCACGGGCCCGGCGGGTTCGCCCAACTGCCGAACTCGCGTGAGAGGCCGGTTACCCGCGACGTGGTCGAAGAGTAGAAGCGGACCCGCGGGCTCTTCAGCGTGATCAGCGAGTTGCTCGGGTCGGCGATCCGATCGGTCGTCAGCGCGATACGCCCGTCGCTTGCCACGTCGAAGCCGAAGAGGACCTGGATCCTGTCCGACTTCGTGAAGAGGAACTGGCTGCCCGAGACGTAGCCGCCCGCGGCGGTGAACTTCTGGATCCGCCCCGCCGGAGTGGCGCCCGGGCCCTCGTCGGCCACCCAGATGCCGTTGTCGCGCGGGTCCAGCGCGAGCTTGGCGGCGTTCGGTGGGCGCAGCGTCCCGGCCGGCGAGTCCGACGGCTTGTCCTCGTTCGGAGCGCGGCCGAAGCGCGTGGTGGACAGGATGCCGCGGCCCGTGACGGGGTCGCGCGTGTACACCTGCACGGTCGGCAGGTTCGTGAACGGATGCTGAGGGTCGCCCGACGGGCGATGCTCGCGTCCCGAGACGTAGAGGCTCCCGTTCGACTGGTTGACCGCGAGCGATCCACCCGTGCCCTCGAACTCCGCCTGGCTGCAGCTGAAGTCGGGCGTCTCGAGCCCGAACACGAAGAAGTCGCCCAGGTCGGCGCCCGTCGGTCCGTCCCACATGTGCACGCGGCAGCGGAAGGGCTGGAGCGCGTAGAGGACCTTGCGCTGGGAGTCGAAGGCGAGCCCTCCCTCGGGAACCTTGTTCAGCTCGGCCTCGCCGAACGACAGCGGCCCCGACCCCGTGAGCGGGATCGTGCGGACGTAGGTGCCGTCCGCGCGCAGGTGGTCGATCCCGTTGCCGGTGTTCGAGTTCCAGGCCACGTAGAGGTCCCCGGTCGAGCGGTCGACCGCGACAGCGCGAGGCGCGTTCGCCGAGCTGGGCGGCGAGCCTGGACGCGTGTGGTAGGCCCCGAGCTCGCCGAACTCCGCCTGGGCCGCGGCGGGCCACACTGCCAGCGCCAGGGCGATCGCGGCCGCCCGCCACATGCTGCTGATTGCTCCTCGCATCCTCACGTTTCGTCCCCTTGCCGATTGACGTCCACGGCCGAGCGGCCGCTCCCGCTCGCCGTCCTGTGCGGTTTCCGGCCCGCCCACCCCGGCGGCCTCGTCGCCCGGCGCAAGTGCCGGGCGGCGGCGCCGCCGCGATCCCGGGGCCGGAGCCCCGGGATCGCCGTGCGGCGCTGCTACTTGTTCCAGCCGACGGCGTTGACGCCGGCGCGCGCCTTGCTCAGGATCGAGCTCGGCAGGCGGCTGTAGTCGGTGGCCTGCGCCACGTTCTGGCCCTGGTCGCTCACGACGTACGTGAGGTAGTCCTTGACCGAGCGGGCCTTCGCCTGCTCGGCCACGGTGTTCCCGTACGCGGTGGCGTAGTCGTCCCAGGCGAGCGCGTAGGTGAGCGTGCACACCGGGTAGCCGAACTGCGAGCTGGCTTCGGCGTTGAACCAGTTCTCCTGCGTGTTGTTCGGGACGCCCACGAACGTCGTGTTGCCGCAGTTGGAGCCGCGGTTGCCGTTCGTGTGGGAGCTCGGGTCGGCCGTCGGCTCCTCGTAGTCGCCCGACAGGTTCTGGACCGGGATCCAGTAGCGGTCGTCATCGGTCGAGCCGCGCTCGTCGAAGCCCGCTCCGCGGGCCGTCGAGACGTCGCTGTATCCGATCGAGCCGTCGGTCTCCGTGACCTTGGCCACGAGCGGGCCGTTCCCATTGGCCGAGCCGCGCAGCACCGGGTTCGTGGCGTCGTTCGGCCAGGCGGTGTTGCCGAGCGCCTTCCAGCCGCGGCCCGTGTTCACGTCGTGGAGGTACGCCTTGAACGCGAACGTCGTGCCCGACGAGTCGAGCCGGACGACGCGCTTCACCGCCTTCGCGTCGCAGCCGGCGCCACCGATGCCCGGGAGCAGCTCGCCCCAGGTGTCTACGGCGGAGTCCCCGGCCCACGCGTTCTCGAGCGTCGCGCGAGGAACCTGGAAGCGGGCGGTTGAGCCCGAGCCCACCCGGCTCGCCGCGGGGATGGCGCAGCCATCGGGGACGTTCACGACGACGGCGACCGAGCCGGCTGCCGCTGGAATCGTGTGCAGGTCGCCGTGGAAGCCGTTCGCGCCGGCCTCCATCGTGGCTTGTTCGGTGGGGCTCGGCGGCTCGTCGGACGCCGCGTAGCGGACCGCCGGATCGTAGACGCCGTTCGTGCGGCCGAACGCCGTGCGGCCGGCGCCGGAACCGAGCGCCTCGTAGGTGACGTTCTGGCCTGTGAACTGCCACGTGGGGCAACCCCCGCCCGTGACGTTCTCGCGGAAGTCCTTCGCCCAGGCCGCCTGCGCATCCCGCTGGAACGATGCGCCACGACCGTTGATCGAATCTCCGGTGCAGCGGAGTGCGTTGACCCCGCTGAAGTCGGCCTGAGCGGCCGGTGCCAGCGCGGCGATCGCGGCGAGCGCCGCCACGGCGCCCCCGCCGGCGCGGGCCTTCGAGTGCTTGCCCATTCGGGTATTCCTTCCTCCCCCCTGCCTGGAGGGATCGGTGCTACGGACGGTCGGGAGTCTCCCGTGCCAGGCGCGGGAAGTTGTTGACCAGTTGAGAAAAGCGGCCGGTTTCTCCTTTTGGTACCAACTCGTTCACACGCGTGCCCGCGTGCGCGGCGATCCTCGGTCGTCGATGATCCGCGCCTTCCGGAAGTCCCACGGACAGCTCGCGCTCGGCATCGCCGCAGCCCTTGCGGGCGGCCTCGCGGTGCCGGCCGGGGCGGATGGCGCCGCCATCTCGCACTCGGCGAGCGGACACCTGAACGTGAGTCTGACCCTGGGTTCGCCGGCCGCAATCGGCTGCGACGGGGACGGGGCCGTACGGGTGAACGGAAGCCATCCGACGCTCCCCGGCCTTCCCGTGCCCTGCGCGTCGCTCACGGTGATCACCGTCAGCTCGCCGGACTCGGACGCCGGAGGTAACGCGATCGACCTCTCCGGCGTGACGAACGCGGCCTTCCCTGCGCTCGCCTCGACCTCGATCGACGGGGGCGGAGGCGACGACACGGTGGCCGGGAGCTCGGTCGCGCGCGGGGGCGATGTGATCGACGCGATCGACGGCGGCCCCGGGGAGGACACGCTCGCAGGCGGACCAGGATCTGACTCCTTGGCGGGCGGAGACGGCCCCGACACCCTCGCCGAGAGCGTGTCCGGCATCGTTGTCCTGACGGCGGGCGGGCTCGTCGCCGCCGACGGTCGGGACGTGATCGCCCACGACTTGGAGGCCGTCTCGCTCGCAGGCTCGGACGGCGCCGACCGGATCGACGCGAGTGCGGCCGGTCCGGTGCGCGTCACCTTGTCGGGCGCGGGCGGCGACGACGTGATCGTGGGCCCCTCCGTACGCGGCGGGCTGCTTTCTGGAGGCGGCGGGGCGGACATGCTCACCGGCGGGAGCGGCGACGATTTGCTCGTCGGTGACGACGGTCCCGACCTGCTCGACGGGGGCACGGGGAATGACCTGCTCGACGGGGGCGCGGGTGCCGACAGCCTCATCGGAGGCCCGGGCGAGGACTCCTTCGAGGGGAGCACGGGTGACGACGAGGTCGATGCGCGCGACGGAGCGCTCGACGAGGCGATCTCCTGCGGCGACGGAGCCGATCGCGCCACGATCGACCTCCAGGACACGCCGGCGGCGGACTGCGAGGTCGTGCTCAGGCCGGGGGACCCCGATCCCGGTGAGCCTGCCCCCGCGGATGCGGATGAGGTGCCCGCCACGAGCAGCGGCGGGCCGCTGCGCGAGGCCCTGGCGCCAGAGGAGCCACGCGTCACCTCCGAGCAGGTCCCGGCCGACCGGCGGGGCCCGATCATCGCCGTCACGAGAGTCCGGATCTCGCGCCGGGGGGTGGTCGGCGTCGGCCTCGCGTGCGACGAGTCCTGCAGCGGGACCTACACCGTCCGCACCGCCGGACGCGTCCGGATTCCGGCCGGCCGTAGGCGCTCCCGTGTGCTCAGGGTGACACTGGGCAGCGGACACTTCGGGCGCGAAGGCGCGAAGCGGCTCAAGCTCGACTTCCGCCTCTCCCGGCGGACGCTGGCCGCGTTGCGTGCCCGCCGCTCGACCGCCGCGCTGCTCACGATCGCGGCTCGCGACCGCTCGGGCAACCTCTCGGTGGCACGGCTGCGGATCACGTTCGAGCCACCGGGATACCCGGCGGCCCGCGCCCGTTAGGGATTCACGCGCAGCTCGGCGATCTGCTCATGGACTCCCTCGAGCTCGAGCTCGAAGATCCCCTCGAGGTCGGCCACGAAGATGAAGCGTGCAGCGCGACCGGGCCTCACATCCTCAAACAGGTCGTAGCCGTGCAGATGCACCACGTGGGGGGCGTCGCTCATGACCTCGACCCGCACGCGGTCGCCCTTGTCGACCTCGACGCGGGCGACCCCGCCGACCGGCAAAGAGCC
>Ga0247708_1000286_pt1 | contig 10886 bp, 9 predicted proteins | sample 42W_NmetaG_FD_189040 | JGI IMG/M metagenome (GOLD analysis project Ga0247708, IMG submission 189040) | Soil microbial communities from hillslope of Landscape Evolution Observatory, University of Arizona, Oracle, AZ, United States - 4-2-W_N | ecosystem: Engineered > Artificial ecosystem > Mesocosm...
TCGCCGAGTCCGGGCGCTGCCCGCTGCTGCTCGAGAACACCGCCGGGGCGGGGGGCACGCTCGGGCGCTCCTTCGAGGAGCTCGCCCGGCTCGTCGAGGTGGGCGGCTCGGACGAGCGGCTCGGGATCTGCCTCGACTGCGCTCACATGCTCGCGAGCGGCTTCGACATCACAACCGCCCCCAAGCTGGGCGAGGTCATCGACCGCTGCGTGGAGGTGGTGGGGCTCGAGCGGCTCGGCTGCCTGCACGTGAACGACTCGCAGATCCCGCTCGGCGGCAACCGCGACCGGCACGCGAACATCCCGGACGGCGAGCTCGGCCCGGAGGGCATCGCGGCGTTCCTGTCGGAGCCGCGCTTCGAGGACCTGCCGACGATCCTCGAGACGCCCGGCCCGGACGGCAAGGGCGCAGGGCCCGGGCAGGTGGCGATCGCCCGTGAGCTGCGGGCGAGGGGCCTCGCCGAGCGGCTAGGACACTAGAGCCGGTCGCGCAGGTCGAACGCCGACGGGCCGGGGTCCTCGACCACCGGAGCGTCGAAGAACGCGTGGTTCGAGCAGTCGAAGGCGTCGCCGTGCCCGTCGTAGGCGCGCTCGACCATCACCTTGCAGCGCGAGATGGGCGTGCCGGTGAGCTTGACGCCGCCGTAGCCCTGCCGCGTGCGCTGAGCCTGCTCGAAGATGTCCACGTCGATCTCAGAGCGGAAGACCTTGCGCATGCAGCCCATGAAGCGCCGCCCCGTGTGCTCGCTGTCGTAGAGGTACAGGTACGGGCATCCCGCCTCGATGCATCCGGACGGGTGGACGACGCGGTCGCAGAAGGCGCAGCACTGGCGGCACTCGTGCTCGATGCCTGTGACCGAGACGCTCTCCACGGGGCCAGTGTAGACCGGGAGCGCCGGCCGGGCGGGCCGTCAGCCGCCGACGAGCTGTCGTGCGCCAGGGAGCTCGGCGAGCATCGCGCGGCAAGCGCTGTCGGCGGATATGCGGAAGTCCGGGCCGAGCATGAGGCGCCGCTCGCCGACCGCGAGCACGAGGTCGTGGTCGCCCGTGAAGCGCCCGACGACCTCCTTGAGCTCCTGGAGGAAAGCGGGCGGGACGTCGTCGGACACCTGGAGCACGACGCGGCGGCGGATCTCGAGCTTCGCGACCTCGGCCTCGGCGAGCTGGACCTCCTCGGGCGTGGGGTCGAAGCGCTCGACCTTCTGGACCACCACCTTGGTCTCCCCCTCCCCCTTGTGGTCCACCCTGCCGCGCACGATGACGATCTCGTCGGGCTGCAGGCGATCCGCGTTCTGCTCGTAGGCGGAGTTGAAGACGAGGATCTCGACCTGCCCCTCGAGGTCCTGGAGGGTGGCGAACATCATCCAGTCGCCCTTCTTCGTCTTGAGGCGCTTGCACTCCGCGAGCATGCCGCCTACGGTGACCCACTCGCCGTCGCCCCGGCCGCCGAGCTCCGCGAGCGAGCAGTCCACCTTCATCCGCAGCGCGGCGCGGACCTCCTTCAGTGGGTGGCTCGAGATGAACAGGCCGAGCGTCTCCTTCTCCATCTCGTTGAGGCGGCGCCGGTCGTCCTCGATCTGCGGGATCGGCGGGTACTGCTTCGGAGCGCCCGAGGGAGCGCCCGGCCCGCCGGCGTCGCCGTCGAGGTCGAAGATCGAGCCCTGCCCGAGCTGCGCGTCCTGCTGGGCCTGGGCCCCGGCCGCCTGCGCCTGGGGCATCACTGCGAGCGTGCCCTCTCTGGAGTGGCCGAGCGAGTCGAAGGCGCCGCACTTGACGAGCGCCTCCACCGCCTTCTTGTTGGCGGCGCGGCAGTCCACGCGCTCGCAGAAGTCCCAGATCGAGCTGAACGGCGCCGAGGTGCGCGCCTCCAGCATCGCGTCGACCGCTGCCGCGCCGATGCCCTTGACGGCGTCGAGGCCGAAGCGGATGCGGCCTTCCACGACGGCGAAGTCGTGGCCGGACTCGTTCACGTCCGGCGGCAGCACCTCGATCCCCATCTCCTCGCACTTGTTGACGAAGAACGGGACCTTGTCCTTCGTCGACATGACCGAGGAGATCAGCGCCGCCATGTACTCGGCCGGGTGGTTCGCCTTCAGCCAGGCCGTGCGGTAGGAGATCAGCGCGTAACAGGCCGCGTGGGACTTGTTGAAGGAGTAGTCGGCCGAGGCCTCGTTCACGGCCCAGAGCCGCTCGATGACGTCGCGGCGTACGCCGTTCTCGGCCGCCCCCTCGAAGAAGCGGCCCTTCAGGCGCCCCATGCGCGCGTGGTCCTTCTTGCCGATCGCCTTGCGCAGGTCGTCCGCCTCGGGGCCCGTGAAGCCGGCGATCGACTTCGCGATCTGCATCGCCTGCTCCTGGTAGATGATCACCCCGTAGGTGGACTCGGTGATCGGGCGGAGCCGCTCGTCGGGGTAGCTGACACGGTCGGGATCGCGCTTGTTGCGCGCGTAGTCGTCGATGTAGCGCATGGCACCCGGCCGGTAGAGCGCGACGAGCGCCACGAGGTCCTCGAACTGGGTGGGCTTCACCTTGCGCAGCGCGTCGCGCATGCCCTCCGACTCGAACTGGAACACGCCGACCGAGTCGCCCCGGCCGAGCATCTCGTAGGTCTTCGGATCGTCGAGCGGGAGCGTCACCATGTCCGGGCGCTCGCCGATGGACTGCTCGATGATCGCGACGGCCGCCTCGATCACGTCGAGGTTCCGCAGCCCGAGGAAATCCATCTTGAGCAGCCCGATGTCCTCGATCGGCCCCATCGGGTACTGCGTGACGGTCCGGTAGGCCTTGCCGCCGCCCTCCGCGGTCACGCCCGTGTCCTCGGCGAGCTGGAGCGGGACGATGTCGGTGAGCGGCCGGTCGGCGATCACGACGGCGGCCGCGTGGATCGATGAGTTGCGGACGATGCCCTCGATGCCCTTCGCCGTCTCGACGATGCGCTTGACGTCGGGGTCCTGGTCGTACGCGCGCCGCAGCTCGGGCTCTTCGGCGAGGTACTGGTCGAAGCTCTTGGACTTGCCCATCACCGGATCCGGGATCAGCTTCGCGACCCGGTCGCCCACCGCGTACTCGAAGCCGAGGACGCGGGCGGCGTCCCGGGTGGCGGCCTTGGGGTACATCCGCCCGAACGTGACGATCTGGGCGACGTTCTCGGCGCCGTACTTCTCGCTGACGTAGCGGATCACGCGGTCGCGGCCCTTGACGGAGAAGTCGATGTCGATGTCCGGCATCGAGATCCGCTCGGCGTTCAGGAAGCGCTCGAACAGCAGGTCGTAGCGAAGCGGATCGACATCGGTGATGCGCAGCGCGTACGCCACGATCGAGCCCGCCGCCGAGCCGCGGCCGGGCCCGACCGCGATGTCGTTGTCACGCGCGAACTTCACGAAGTCCCAGACGATCAGGAAGTAGGCGTCGAAGCCCATGCGCCCGATGACGCCCAGCTCCATCTCGAGGCGCTCGACGGCCTCGGCGGGCACCGGGTCGCCGTAGCGCTCGCGCAGCCCGGCCTCGGCGAGCTCGCGCAGGTACTCGCCCTCCGAGCGGTCGCCGGGGACCTCGTAGCTCGGGATCAGCATCTTCCCGAGCTCGAGCTCGACGCTGCAGCGCTCCGCCACCTCGACGGTGGTCGGAATGGCGTCCGGCCACTCGGCGAACGCGACGGTCATCTCGTCGGTGTCCTTGAGGTAGAACTCGTTCGTGTCGAAGGTGATCTTCGGCTCCTGCAGCGTGGACTTGGTGCCCACGCAGAGCAGCGCCTTGTGGTTGTCGTAGTCCTCGCGGCGGAGGTAGTGCACGTCACCCGTGCCCACGAGCGGGCGGCCGACCTCGCGGGCGATCCGGACGATGCCCTCGTTCGCGCGATCCTGGTCGGCGAGGCCGTTCTTCTGGACCTCGAAGTAGACGTTGTCGGGACCGAAGACCTGCATCAGCTCGTCGGCGTGCGCGCGAGCCGCGCGCTCGTCGCCCTGCAGGAGGCGCTGGCAGAAGCGCGACTGGAGGCAGCCGGTCAGCGCGATGATCCCGTCGGAGTGCCGCGACAGTAGCTCCATGTCGGCCTGCGGCTTGCCGCGGCGATAGCCCTCCAGGAAGCTCGCGGAGCTGAGCTTCACGAGGTTGCGGAAGCCCTCGTCGGAGGCGGCCAGGAGGGTGAGGTGGTTGCGCTCGTAGCGTCCGGCGGAGGCGGTGCGGTCGTCCACGAAGTAGGACTCGAGGCCGAGCAACGGCTTGATCCCGTGCTTCTGGCAGGCCTTCACCAACTCGACCGCGCCGTTCATGACGCCGTGGTCGGTGAGCCCGAGCGCGGGCTGGCCGAAGCCCGCCGCGCGGACCGCGAGATCGTCGATCTTGCACGCCCCGTCGAGGAGGGAGTACTCGGAATGTACGTGCAGGTGGACCGCGCTCACGAAATCCCGAGTCTAGGGTCGGGGCCCGACGGCTCGAAGGGGCCTCCCCGCAACTTGCGGAGATCCCCTCCCACCCCGGCGAACGTCCCGTAGCACCCTCCAGGACGAGGTTGCGGGACCTCCGGCGTCAGGGGGCGGGACGGCCGTCGCGTTCCGGCGCGGCCACCTCCTCGAGGCGCTCCAGCCGGTCCGCTCCGAGCGCCGAGCGGGACTGCGGGCCGAGGCGCGCCAGCGAGTAGCGGCGCACCGCCGGCCTCCCTGCCTGGGGCTCCTCCCGGCGCTGCACGAGGGCGAAGCGGTTGATGCGGTGGGCCTCCATGGGGAGATGATCCCCGCCCCGGGGGCCCGGGGCAACCGCCCGCGCGTACAAGATTCGAGGCCCGCACCTCGACATCCGGTAGGGACGCCAGGCGAGCGGGCCGCGGGACGAGGCGCGTCTAGTCGCCGTCGCCCGCGCGCGCGGCGGCTATCCCGCCGAGCACCACGAGCATGATGATCGCCACCGCGCCGAGCTTCGCGCGGTTCTGCGCCATCTTCCTGCGGGCCACGCGGGAGCCGACCTGCCAGACGATCCAGCCGAGAACGGTGTATCCGCGATGGGTCATTGCTTCTCCTTACCCCGCTGCCGGACGGCGTACGCCATCCTCGACTGCAGGCTCCAGAGCTCGATGAAGCCCGGGGACGCCTGCTGGGAGAAGAGGCCGCCCGACTCGCCGAAGCCGGCGAGGTCCTGGTCGTAGAGGGCGTTCGGGGAGGCGCGGCGCACCACGGTGGCCGAGCCCTTGTAGAGCTTCACCCCGATCGTGCCGGTGACGTGCTCGTTGACCGACTCCATGTAGGCGTTCAGGTCCTCCATCAGCGGCTCCTGCCAGAGCCCGGCGTAGCAGAGGTAGGCCCACTGGTTGTCGAGCTGGGGCTTGAAGAGGTTCTGGTGGCGCGTGCAGACGAGCTTCTCGAGCTCCTTGTGGGCGGGCAGCACGATCGCCGCCGCGGGAACCTCGTAGAGGTCGCGCACCTTGAGGCCGACGATGCGGTCCTCGATGTGGTCCACGATCCCCACGCCGTGGCGGCAGCCGATCTCCGCCACGCGCTCGAGCAGCTCGACGAGCCCGAGCCGCTCCCCGTTGAGCGCCACGGGGCAGCCGCGCTCGAACTCGAGATCGATCGTCTCCGGCTCGTCGGGGGCGTCCTCGGGGCGGGTGACGAGCTCGAACACGTCGTCACGCGGGGGCTCGTTGAGGTCCTCGATCGGCCCGCCCTCCGAGGAGCGGCCCCAGAGGTTGTCGTCGATCGAGTAGGGCGGCGCCTCGGTTCCCCCCTTCACCGGGATGCGGTGCTCGCGCGCGTAGGCGATCTCCTCCTCGCGGCCCATCTTCCAGGAGCGGACCGGGGCGATGATCTTGAGCTCGGGCGCGAGCGCGGCGACGGTGGCCTCGATCCGCACCTGGTCGTTGCCCTTGCCCGTGCAGCCGTGGGCGATCGTGTCGCAGCCGGAGCGCCGGGCGTAGTCGACGGCGAGCTTGGCGATGAGCGGCCGGCCGAGCGCGGTGAAGAGCGGGTAGCCGCCGCCGTAGAGCGCGTTGGCCTTGATCGCGGGCAGCACGTAGTCGCGCGCGAACTCCTCGCGGGCGTCGACCACGTGGGCCTCCAGCGCCCCGAGGTCGGTGGCCTTGCCCCTGACGACGTCGAAGTCCTCGCCGGGCTGGCCGAGGTTGACGGTCAGTGTGACCATCTCGCACTCGTACTCGTCCTGGATCCACTTGAGCATCACGCTCGTGTCGAGCCCGCCCGAGTAGAGCAACAGGCAGCGCCCCACCTCCCCGGGGAGGGCCTCGTACGACGCGGTGCGCTGCTGCTCGGTCATCGGGGGCGGCACGCTAACAGGGCGCTATCGCCCGAGTCCGGCGCCGAGGCGCCTGACGGCCTCGTCGATCTCCTCGTCGGAGACCGTCAGCGGCGGAAGCAGCCTCAGCGTGCCGGGCCCCGTTGCGTTCACGACCAGGCGCTCCTCGGTGAGGAGGCGCAGGGCCGTCGCGGGCGCGTCGGGCACGTCGAAGCCCACCATGAGCCCCGTCCCGCGCAGGCGCTCGACCGGCAGGCCCGACAGCCCCTCGCGCAGGCGCTCGCCCTTGCGGGCGACCTCGGCGAGAAATCCGCCAGCGAGGACGATGTCGAGCACGGCGTTGGCGGCGGCGCACGGGATCGGCCCGCCCGCGAAGGTCGAGCCGTGGTCGCCCGGCCCGAGCACGTCCCCGAACGCCGGCGCGGTGAGGCAGGCGCCGATCGGCAATCCGCCACCCAGTCCCTTGGCGATGGTCATGAGGTCCGGTGCCACTCCCGTCTGCTCGTGGGCCCAGAGCGTGCCGGTGCGGCCCATCCCGCACTGGATCTCGTCGAAGACGAGCAGCGCTCCGTGCTCGTCGCAGGCGGCGCGGGCGGCGGCCGCCAGCCCTTCGGGCATCGGGCGGATGCCCGTCTCACCCTGGATCGGCTCGAGCAGCACCGCGGCCGTGCCGGGCCCCACGGCGGCGGTGAGCGCCTCGGCGTCGCGCGGCACGACCCGGAAGCCGGGCACGAGCGGCGCGAACGGCGCCTGCTTGGCCTCCTGGGGCGTCGCCGAGAGCGCGCCGTAGGTGCGGCCGTGGAAGGCGCCCTCGAGCACGACGATCTCCCCGCCCGCGCGGTGCTTGCGCGCGAGCTTCAACGCGCACTCGATCGCCTCCGCGCCGGAGTTCGTGAAGAAGGCCTTGCCGCCGAGACCGTGCTCGGAGAGCCGCGAGGCGAGCCGCATGACGGGCTCGGTGTAGTAGAGGTTGCCGACGTGCCAGAGCCGCCCGGCCTGCTCGCGCACCGCGGCGACGAGCGCCGGATGGCAGTGCCCGACCTGGACGACGGAGATGCCCGCGAGGAAGTCGAGGTACTCGTTGCCGTCGGCGTCCCAGAGGCGCGTGCCCTCGCCTCGCACGAACTCGACGGGCTGGCGGGCATAGGTCGGGACGAGCGCCTCGCGCTCCCACTCGCGCAGCTCGTCTAGGGCCACAGCTTGGTACCGATGCCCTGGTCGGTGAACAGCTCGAGCAGGAGCGAGTGCGGCACACGCCCGTCCACGATGTGGGCGTTCTCCACGCCGCCGGCCAGCGCCGCGACGCAGGCCTCGAGCTTCGGGCGCATGCCCCCTCCGACCTCGCCGAGGCGCTCGCGCACCTCCGCCGCGGTCGCCTGCGAGATGCGGCTGTCCGGGTCGTCCGGGTCGGCGAGCCATGCCGACACGTCGGTGAGGAACACGACCTTGAAGGCGTTCATCGCCGCGGCGACCGCGCCCGCGGCCGCGTCGGCGTTGATGTTGTAGGAGCGGCCCTCCTCGTCCGCGCCGACCGAGGCCACGACCGGGATGTAGTCCTCGGCGATGTGGTTGAGGACGTCCACGTCCACCCGCTCGATCTCCCCGACGAAGCCGAGATCGCGATCGGCCGGGCCCTGCTGCTTGCGCGCGGTGAAGAGCCGGCCGTCGTCGCCGCACAGCCCCACGGCGGGCTGGCCGTGGCGGCCGAGGCGCAGCACGATGTCCTTGTTCTGCTTGCCGACGAGCACCATCTTCGCGACCTCGACGGTGGCCTCGTCCGAGACCCGCAGCCCGTCCACGAACTCGACCTTCATGCCGAGGCGCTCCATGTAGCGCGTGATGTCCGGGCCGCCCCCGTGCACCACGATCGGGTTCATGCCGACGTACTTGAGCAGGACGACGTCGCTCGCGAAGTCCTCGATCAGCGCCGGGTCCGTCATCGCGGCGCCTCCGTACTTGATGACGATCGTGCGGCCGTGGAACTCCCGGATGTAGGGGAGCGCCTCGAGGATGGTTGCGACGTCGCGTGTCATGTCGAGTAGGCGGAGTTGAACTCGACGTAGGCCGCCGAGAGGTCGGAGAAGAACACCTCGGTCTCGCCGCCGGCGCCCGGGAGGGTCAGCTCGAACTCGACCTCGGGTCCGCGGACGGCCTCCTCCAGGTCCGCAAGGTCACTTTCGCCCAGTGCCACCTCCGCTCCTGCCGAGACGACCTGCCGCCCCTCGATCGAGAGGTCCACGACGAACGGCACGCCCGGCATCGCCTGGCCCGCCGCCTGGAGGATCCGGCCGAAGTTCGGATCGCCGCCGTGGAGGGCGGTCTTGACGAGCGGCGAGTTCGCGACCGACCGCGCGACGGGCTCGACGAACTCGGTCGCGCCCCGCACCAGGATCCGGCCGACGCGCTCGCAGCCCTCGCCGTCGGAGACGATCTCCATGGCGAGCTGGCGCAGCAGGGCGTCCATCGCCTCGCCGAGCGCAAGCTCGTCCTCGCTCTCGGGCTCGACGCGCACCCCGCTCGCCCCGTTCGCGATCGCGTAGACGGTGTCGCTCGTGGAGAGCTGGCCGTCCACCGAGATCCGGTCGAAGCTGCGCCGGACCGTGACGCCCGTGAGCAGCTCGATCGTGTCCGGATCGAGGTTCGCGTCGGTCTGGACGAAGCAGAACATCGTCGCGAAGCGTGGCTGGATCATCCCGGCGCCCTTCGCCTGCGCCGCCAGCCGCACCGTGCCGCCGGAGAGCGTGACCTCCAGGCAGGCGCGCTTCGGCCCGGAGTCGCTCGTGAGGATGGCCTCCGAGAACGCGGCGCCCCCGGGGCCGAGCGCCCCGGCCGCAGAGCGGACCCCCTCGACGAGCCGGTCGCGGGGCAGCTCGCGGCCGATGATCCCCGTCGAGGCGAGGCCGATCCGCGAGGCCTCGATCCCGAGCGCCTCCGCGGCGGCGTCCCGCGAGGCGAGCGCCGTCTCGTAGCCGCGCTCGCCGTTGGCGGTGTTCGAGTTCCCGGAGTTCGCCACGATCGCCCGCAGGTGGCCGAGGTCGGCGTCGCGGGACACGAGGACGGGCGCCCCCTGGCGCGCGTTCGTCGTGAAGCGCGCGGCCGAGGCGGTGGCGTCCTCGTCGGAGACGAGCACGCCCACGTCGAGGCCCTCGGGCTTGATCCCGGCGGCGACCCCCGCGGCGCGGAAGCCGGCGGGCAGCTCCGTTCCCGCGAGCTCGACGGCGGCCGCGGGCGCCTCGACCCAGCGCGAGCGGAAGAAGCTCATGCCAGGCCCGCCGTCTCGTCGAGGCCGAGCATGAGGTTCAGGTCCTGGATCGCCTGGCCCGCCGCGCCCTTCCAGAGGTTGTCGATCGCCGCGAAGACGAGCACGCGCCCTGTGGCGGGCTCGACCGTCGCGTGGATGCGGCAGATGTTCGTGTCGCGGACGTCCCTCACGCCGGGCGGCGAGGCCGCCAGCTCGATGAACGGCTCGCCCTCGTAGGCGTCCGCGAACAGCTCGCGCACCTCCGCGGCGCCCAGCTCGCGCTCGGGCGTGACGTAACAGCTCGCGAGCAGTCCCTGGTCGAGCGGCACGAGGTGAGGGGTGAACGTGATCCGGGTCCCGGGAAGCTCCTGCTCCAGCTCGGCCCGGTGGCGGTGGCCCTCCACGCCGTAGGCCCGCACGTTCTCCGCGGCCGACACGAAGTGGGTCGTCTCGTTCGCCTCGCGCCCGGCGCCCGACACCCCCGACTTGGCGTCCACGACGGCGTCCGCGATGTGCTCCCGCAGCGGCCACAGCGCGAGCAGTGACGCGGTCGGGTAGCAACCGGGCGCCCCGACGAGATCCGCGCCGCGGATGGCCTCGCGATGCACCTCCGTCAGCCCGTACACGGCCTCCCCGAGCAGCTCCGGGGCCTCGTGCGGCTGGTAGTGCGCCTCGTAGCGCTCCCGGTCGAGGCGGAAGTCGGCCGACAGGTCGACCACCTTCAGCCCGCGGGCGCGCAGTTCGCGCACCACCGGGGCGGCGGCCTTGTGCGGGTAGGCCACGAGCGCGGCCGAGGCGGAGGCCGCCACCCGGTCGGCGTCGAAGGCCTCCAGCTCGCGCGCGACGCGGTAGCGCGGGTACACGTCGTCGAGGCGCCGCCCGGCGTCGGAGCGCGCGGTGACCGTGGCCAGCTCGAGGCCCGGGTGGCGATCGACGAGCGCGGCGCAGAGCGCCCCGGCGAAGCCGGCGGCGCCGCACACCGCGACAGGCACGCGCTCAGGCACGGAGGCTCCCCTGGACGGCGTCGGCCAGGCGCTCCTCGATGCGGGCGCGCACCACCGCGACCTCCTCGTCGGTGAGGGTCCGGTCGGGCGCGCGGAAGGTCAGCCGCAGCGCGAGCGACTTGCGGCCCTCGCCCACCTGCTCGCCTCGATAGACGTCGAACACCGAAGCCGCCTCGAGCAGGTCGCCACCGCCGTCGCGGACGGCAGCGAGCACCTCGTCGGCCTGCACGTCCTCCGCGACCACGACGGCGATGTCCTCCAGCGCCGCCGGGAACGCGGCGAGCGCCTGGAAGGCGGCCACTCCGGGCGCCTCCTCGGCGAGCAGGTCCGCGTCGACCTCGAAGGCGGCGCAGCCCTCCAGCTCGAAGGCGCGCGCGACGACCGCAAGGCCGGCTGGAT
>Ga0247708_1000288_pt1 | contig 10794 bp, 9 predicted proteins | sample 42W_NmetaG_FD_189040 | JGI IMG/M metagenome (GOLD analysis project Ga0247708, IMG submission 189040) | Soil microbial communities from hillslope of Landscape Evolution Observatory, University of Arizona, Oracle, AZ, United States - 4-2-W_N | ecosystem: Engineered > Artificial ecosystem > Mesocosm...
GATCTGGCCGAACCGGGTTGGCCTGGTTGGATCTGTCCGCGCACTGTCGGGGGATTCGGCCAACCCGGTTCGGCCAGATCGAGCCGCTGGGACGGCGCCGATGGGGTTGCGCTCGTCGATGCGCGGTTGCCTCCTCGCAGCTGGCATAGAGGGGCGACCCCGGCGAGTCGGGCCGTTGCTACCGGTTGCAAGCCCGATGCTTGACCTTGGTTGCGAGGATGCAGGCATTGCTTGCAGATTGCTTTCATTCTGTGCAAAGATGCGCGCCAGAAGTGGCGTTCGGACCAGCGGCGCCGCACAGAGAGGGGATCGAGGGGCAAATGAAGCCCGGTACACCCGGCTTCGTCGGCGGCCGCCTGCGCGAGGCGCGGCTGGCGCGTGGTCAGTCGCGCACCAGGCTGGGTCTCGCCGTCGGCCTCAGCCCGCAGGCGATTGGCGGTTACGAGCGCGGCGCGCTTTCGCCGAAACCGGCGAATATGCACGCGCTGGCAGTGGCGCTCGGGTTCCCGGTCGCTTTTTTTCTGTTGCCGTCGCGGCGGTCAGATGGCGGGCCGTCGTTCGTCTGTTCGACGGTGCGCATGTCACAGCCTGAACGCCAGGCGGCCGAGCTCCAGCTCGACTGGCTGGGGCACATCTCTCAGTCGCTCGAGCGTTTCGTCGAGCTGCCGGCTGCGCGGTTTCTTCCTCGGCGCGACGGCGGCGCCGGCGGCCTGTCGCTCGCCGAGATCGAGGCATCTGCCGGCGCGCTGCGCGAGGCGTGGCTGCTCGGTGACGCGCCGGTCCATAACGTCGTCGCGGTGGCGGAGGCCCACGGCATCTGCGTGGCACGTGTCGAAGCGGCCCATTCGAGGTCGCTGTCGAGGGCTCGCGCCGGCACCCGGCCGCTGCTCTATATCGCCGGCAGCCGGGCGAGCGGCCTGCCGCTGCGCGTCGACGCGGCCCACCAGCTTGGCCACCTCATCCTGCATTCGAGAATTGATCGATCCAAGCTCGCCGATCCGGTGCTGAAACGTCGACTGGAGTCGGAGGCGCGCCAATTCGGCGCTGCGTTCCTGCTGCCGGCCGAGTCCTTCGGCGCCGGTCTGGGCACCATCACCATCGATGCGCTACGCGCACAGAAGCCGAAGTGGAAGGTGCCGATCTCGACGATGCTCACTCGGGCGGCGGCGCTCGAATTGGTCGGCGCCGCCGACTTCCGGCGGCTGTGGCGGCTGCTCGTCCGGCGCGGCTGGCGTCGGCTCGAACCGGAGGACGGCGTGGCCGAATCAGAGCGACCGCGGCTGCTGGCGCACGCCTTCGAGCTAGTTGCCGAATCCGGGCTGGCGTTGCCGCAGCAGGTCCTCGACGAACTGGGCTATCCGGCCGAGGACGTCGAAAGACTCGCCGGCCTGCCGGCCGGCTACTTCGCCGCCGAGGCCCCCAATGTCAGGTTGCTGCCCCGCTTCCGGACCGACACGGTGAGGGCCGGCGGCGGCGGCAAGGTAGTCCCCTTCCGCCAGCGCCACTGACCCCCGAATCGGTTCATCCGCGACCGCTCGCTATACTCCGGGCTCCGATGGCCCGACGTGATTCGAAGGGCGGGTTCGGGGTCATCAGGACCCTCAACCTGCTCGCCTTCCTGCCGCTTGCCAGCCGCGCGCCGATCTACGGTCGGTTGCTGTGGGCGCTGGCCGCCGATCCGCGCGTGCCGGCTTCGCGCAAGGCCCTTCTCGGTCTCGCGGCGGCGTACCTGGTCAGCCCGGTCGACCTGATCCCTGACCGGATCCCGTTCATCGGCGCACTCGATGACGTCGCCGTCGTCGTGCTCGCCGTAGATGGCTTCCTCGCCGGCGTGCCGGACGGGCTGATCGATGAGAAGCTGGTCGCCCTGGGCGTCCCGCGGAGCGAGCTGGAGGCCGATCTGGACCGCGTCCGGAAGGTGGTCCCGCGGCCGCTGCGCGAGGCCGCCGCGCGTCTGCCGGCCGCGCTCGACGGCGTCGCCGAGTTCATCGGCGAGCGCGGGCTCGACGCGCGACTGCGCCAAACGATCATGCCGCGCCTGTCGGCTAACAAAGAGGAGATGCCCGCGTGAAGGTCATTCTGACCAGCGATGTCGCGTCGCTCGGCAAGAGCGGCGAGCTGAAGGAAGTGGCCGAGGGCTATGCCCGCAACTTCCTGCTGCCGCGCAACCTGGCCGTGCCGGCGACGGGCGGCGCCTATCGCGCCTGGCAGCACGACATCGCCAGCCGTGAGGACAAGCGCAAGCGCGAGCGGGAGGAAGCCGAGATAACGGCCCAGCGGATCGGCTCGACGACGCTGACGATGGGAGTCAAGGTCGGCGAGGGCGGCAAGCTCTACGGCTCGATCACCGCCAAGGACATCGCCGATGCGCTGGCCCGCCGCGGGATCGAGGTCGACCGCCACAAGATCGACCTCGAGGAGCCGCTCAAGATGCTCGGCACCTACAAGGTCGCGATCAAAGTCCACCAGGGCCTGACGCCCGAGGTCACTGTCGCCGTCGAACCGAAGGGCTGAAGCGGGCCGCAGTCAGCGCCTGCGCAGGGACGTGCAGGACGAAGGCCAAGCGGCCGAGTCAAGTGGATGGGCTTCAGTTCGCCGGCCTCGGGGGAGCGACCTCCGAAGCACTGCGGTCAGTGCTTGAGGCACACCGACCCTTTGAACGGCCAGAAGTCGGCCACGATGGCGCAGGGTGTCGGTGCGGGCGTCACCCCTGGCGGCGTCGTCGCCGACGCGACTGTCGCCCAACCGACGCATCCCTTATCGGCGAACGGACTGCCATCCGGCAGGACGATCCCGCACACCATCGACGGCCCTCCGAACGGTCCGAGGAGCAAATCCTTGGCGCCCTTGAAGTCGACCCCAAAGACGAAGGAATTTGCCCAGCTGACTCCGTCGAGCTCAGTCTTTCGCATGCCGACGCTGTAGAGCATGATGCAGCTCATCTCGGCGCCCGACAGGTCGGCCCCCTCGAAGTCCGTATTGCCCAGGTAGAAAGTGTCGGGCGGTATTTTTCGCGAGTCCTGTGTGGCGTTCTGAAGGCGGCAGTCGCTGGGCTTGACATTCCCGAAGCGGGCACCTGACAGGTTGGCGCCACTGAAGCTGATGCGGTTCGAGTCAGGGAACTCGGCCACGACAACGCCGGCCAGCTTGGCGCCGGAGAAGTCGTCGCCGTCGCCCAGAACGAGCTGAGTCTGCGAGAAGTCGGCCGACTTGTAGTCCACGGCGCCCGTCACCCCGCCGTCTATCCAGCCACCGATGAAGGTGGCACCGCCCATCGTGGCGCCACCGAAATTTGCGCCGCGAACGTCGGCACCACTCAGGTTGGCGCCACTCAGGTCGGCGCCCGAAAGGTTGGCCGCCTTCAGCTTGGCGTTGATCAGCGTGGTGCCTCTCAGGTTGGCTTTCGACAGGTCGATGCCGGAGAGGTCAAAGTTGGACAAGTTCGCGCCGTGCAGGTCCACGCCACTGCAGGTAGCACTCGGGCCCAGCTTGCAGGTGGTGGTCGATGGCCCGGCGGCGTTGTCGATGAATAGGCTGACAGCGTTCATGTCGCTCGGCGGCGCGGCATGGCGGCCGCCGCCGTAGCCGGCGAGTCGCTCGGGATGCTGCTCGTCGGCGAGCAGCGTGGCGGCGTAGGTCAGCGTACCGGCGGCGGCGTCGTAGACGGGCTCGGCGATGGTCAGGATGAGCGTGTCGGTCGCGCCGCTCGGCTGGTGCTCGACGAGCGCCGCGTTCGGCGCCGAGCCGGCGAACATCGCCGCGAAGGTTGCTGCGAAGTCAGCCGTCGGGACGACCCATGCGCCGCGCGCGGGCCGGTCGGTGAAGCGGATGGTGTGTGGATCGACGCCGGCGAGCGTCAGCGTGTAGGCGTTCTCACCGGAGGCTGGCTGGAGCGTCGCCGAAGCGGCCGTCTGGCTGAAGAGCAGGCTGAGCTCGCCCGCGCGGTCGGCCTCCGGCGGGGCCGCCTGGCAGGCGCCGATGAAGCCGACGAGCAGGACGGCGACGGCTCTCTCGCGCATGCGATCCCTGGCTGCGGGCGGTGACGTGGCCCTCAGCCTACGCCGAGGGGTCGGCGCCGTAAAGGTAGCGCCTTGCTCAGGTCGGCGCGCGTCAGGTTGGCGCCCGAAAGCGCCGCCTTGCCAGCCACGCCCTCTACAGGAAGGCGTCGGTCAGGTTGGCCCACGCCCGGCCCAGGCGCGCGGCACGCAGCGGCATGGATCAGTCGAGGCAGCCGTCCGGCCCATCGGGTTGGATGGTCATCCGCCACTCGCCCCCGACCGGGATGTCGAGCAACGGCGAAGGCCTGCCTGGAGCGCCGCTGCCGTAGTCCTCGCCGTACGGGATGTTGTAGTTATCGGAGTAGTCGAACATCACCTTGCTGTAGAGGTTGTAGGGCAGGAAATCGCCGTCGTTCGAGGGCCGAGCCGCCGCGAAGGCTGGCTTGCCGCCGGAAGGGGCCGCTGGCGGCGCGAACGAGTTCCAGAACGCGGAGTTGTCGTCGCCGTAGACGCCGCCCCAGTAGCCATAGGTGAAGGCGGTGACGAAGTCGCGGTAGATCGAGTTGTAGACGTCGTTCGGCGCCGCTGGCTCGGCCGTGCCGTCGGTCAGGCCATTGCGGGCCGCCCCGCCGACCGAGTACCGAGAATTCTGGTCGTAGACGCCCGATGCCAGCCCGTCGACGCCGACCACCGCGCCGCCGGCGACGGTGTCCGTTCCGGAGACCTCGATGGTGACCTCAGAGCCCGTGACCGCGCCCGTACCGCCGGGGCCGGCTTCAATCGCGGCCCCAATGGTGCCGTTGAAGGTGAACACGCCGTCCTTGAGTGATCCGGTATAGGAGTACCAACCGGTCTGATCTGCGTGAGCGCTCTTCGCACCGGGGGTGAACAGGCCCTTGACCGTCAGCTCTCGGCCGGCCAGCGACTGGATGTATGGCACCAGCGTCGGCCAGCCCTGGGCAAAGGGGTTCGCCGTCTGGCCGTTCCTGGCCAGTTGCTTGGCGCGCTGTTTGGGACTCAGGACGCGAACAAAGTTGCCCTTGGCATCACGAACCACGATCTGCCTCCAGTCAGCGCGCGCCTCGGCCCGCGCCGACGCGTTGTAGGTGTCGACGGCCTGCTTCAGCGCATCCACGATCGTGCACGTATTGGCGCTGTAGTCGGCGGTCACCTTGGCGCCGGACTTCGAGAGGGCCTCCAGCTTGATGGGGAAGCTGAACTGGTCGACATTGGTCATGTCGCCCTGGCCCGGATAGGCGAACTCGACGTTGGCGAAGCGGTACGTGGTCGTGTCGAACGATGGCTGAACGTCGGGCAACTTCGAGGTGATCGGGGACCCGAGCGAGATCCAGAGCAGCCCAGCCCCGATTCCCTCGCCCAACTCGAAGTAACGCGTGTGGCCACTCGGATCGCGCTCGTCTGTCGGCAGGCAGCTGAGCCGCACGCTGGTGTTGATCAGGTCGCGTGGATTGGCGTCCCAGCTCTCGTAGCCCTCGAGCGACCCGCCAGTAAGTGCGACATATACCTCGCTGTCTGGAAAACCAGATTGATTGACGACCGTCATCCGCACCGGAGTGGCGGGCGATCCCTGCTCGGTGCATGCCTCCGCCACGCCCACCTGCGCGGACACCGAGTCGATGAACAGGCTCACGGCGGTGAACGAGGTTGGCGGGTCAAGATGACGGGCCTTGCCGACGCCGGCGAGACGGCCAGCTTCGTCTTCGTCGGCCAGAAGGGTTACGCGGTAAGTGAGCGTTGCCAGCGCGGCGTCGTATGTTGGATCTGACAGGGTGATAACGAGCGAGTTCGGCGCACCGGTGTCGCGCTCGTGCTCGACAAGCGCCGCGTTGGGCGGATCGGCGCCGAAAGACTCCGTCCAGTTGTCGATGAACTCAGCCGTCGTTATCACACCGACGTAGCGCGAAGGTCGATCGGCGAACTCGATGGTGTGGTCGTCGATCCCGGTCAGGGTGAGCGTGTAGGCGTCGCCAGAGCCGGACCGTAGCAGCGTGCCGCCCGTGGCCGTCTGCGAGAACAGCAGGCTGACTTCGGCGGCGGCGTCGCCCGTTGGTGACGGGCTCACGGTCGGTGTTGCCTGGCACGCGCCGAGGAACAGCGCGAGCACGACGGCAACGGCCGGGCGCGACACTCCCGATCTCATCGGCGGACTCCCTCCCGCCTCACCATACAAAAGGGCGTCAACCGATGATCCTGACCGTGCCATGGCCGCGATGCGGCGCGTCGCGCGAGCTGGCGCGCGGCGGGCGCATGATGGCCGTGTGACCAGCCGCACACGGACGATCGCACATGTCGATCTCGACGCGTTCTTTGCCGCGGTCGAGCAACGCGATCGGCCCGAGCTGCGCGGCCGGCCGGTGGTCGTCGGGGGCGGCGGACCGAACGATCGCGGTGTGGTCAGCGCCGCCTCGTACGAGGCGCGACCGTTCGGCGTTCGCTCGGCGATGCCGTTGCGCACGGCCGCGGCGCTCTGCCCGGACGCCGTCTTCCTGTCCGTCGATGGCAAGAAGTACGCCGCCGTCAGCCGCCAGGTGATGGCCATCCTGCGTCGCTTCACGCCGCGCCTCGAGCAGGTGTCGATCGATGAGGCCTTCCTCGACCTGACCGGCACGGAGGCGCTCCACGGCTCAGCTGAGGTGGTCGCGCGGCGGATCAAGCAGGCGGTCAGCGATGAGGTCGGGCTGACCGCGTCGGTCGGCGTGGCTGCCAATCGGCTGGTCGCCAAGATCGCGTCCGACTTGCGCAAGCCGGACGGGCTGGTCGTCGTACCCGCGGGCGATGAGGCGGAGTTCCTGGCGCCGCTGCCGATCGAGCGGCTGTGGGGCGTCGGCGCCGCCACCCGTCGGGCACTGGCGGAGTACGGGGTGACGACGATCGGCCAGCTGGCGGGACTGCCGGAGGACCTGCTGCGTCGTCGTTTCGGGCGCCATGGCGCGGACCTTGCTGCCCGTGCACAGGGCGTTGACGAGGTCGAGGTCGGTGGCGAGGCGGTCGCCAAGTCGATCAGCCAGGAGCACACCTTCGAGGTCGACCAGACTGAATGGGCGATCCTCGAGCGGACGCTGCTTGCCCTGTCGGAAGGCGTCGGCGGCCGGCTGCGCGCTGACGGCCTGCTCTGCGCGACGGTGGCGGTCAAGATCCGCGCGGCCGACTTCTCGACGATCACACGCCAGCGCACACTCCACGATCCGACCGATCTCAGCGACGAAATCTGGCGGACGGCGGTTGATCTAACCCGCCGCGAGGTCCATGGCATGCGGGTCAGGCTGCTCGGCGTCGCCGCAACTGGTCTGACCGACCGCCGCCAGCTGGAACTCTTCGAGCCCGTCGACAGCCGTCAACGGAGTGCGATCGAAGCCGCCGACGCGATCCGCAAGCGATTTGGACCACGCGCCATCCGGCGGGCGCGGCTGCTCGACGCCGATGTTGGCGCGCCCTTCGAGCGGGACCACACGCGCCCACCGACTGAGGGCGGCTGAACCTACCGCCGCCCGCGCCGAGTCGTGCCAGGCCGGGCGCCGTGTCACGCGAGCTGTCACAGCAACCGCTGATGCTCGGGCGCACCGCAGGAGGTTCGCTTGACAATCGAACGGATGTTCGATAGCGTCGACGGACAGAAGGGAGACCGGAAGTGGCTATCGCGAGAATCAGTCCAACAGAGGTCCGCGTCCAGTGCGGCTGGCTCGACGGCCGCCCGCGGGTGGTGGTTATGAATCGGCGACGCGTGCCGGTGCTCGACATCGACGGTGTGCGCGACGAGATCGCCGCCTATCCGGTCGACCGCGGGCCGCGCCGCATCTTCGACGTCCGCACGCCGGAGTCGAGGCTGCGTCTGGCGTATGAGCGGCGCGGCCGGCGCTGGCTGCTGGAGGGGCGCGAGGCGGCCTGAGCCGGTCCGACCTGTGCCGGCCGGGTTTGTCGGCATGCGACAATCCGGCCAATGGCTGACCGTGCGCCGAGTTTCGCTGAGCTGACCCTCGACGAATTCTCGCGCCAGTTGGCATCGGATGAGCCGGTGCCGGGCGGTGGCAGCGCGTCGGCGCTCGCCGGCAGCATGGCGGCGGCGCTGCTGGCGATGGTCGCCCGGCTGTCGCTTGGGCGCGAGAAGTACGCGCAGTACGCCTCGACGAACCAGCGCGGGCTCGACGTCGCCGAGCGGGCGCGTGTCCGTCTGCTGCAGCTGGCCGATGAGGACGCGCGCGCGTATGCCGCTTTCGCGGCGGCGATGAAGTTGCCGAAGGACAACGACAGCGAGAAGGCCGCCCGCCGGTCTCGTATGCAGGCGGCCGCGCGCGAGGCGTCGGAAGTGCCGCTGGCGATCGTGCGCGAGTGTGCGGTGCTGCTCGAGGAGATCGAGACTCTCGTTGGCCGCAGCAACACCAATGCCATCAGTGACCTGGAGGTCGGCGCGCGACTTTCGGCGGCCGCGGCGCGCGGCGCGGCTGCCAACGTGTTCATAAACCTGCCGATGGTTGGCGACGAGCGCTACACCGGTGCGACCTCGGCCGAGCTGAATGGACTCTTGTCGCAGATCGAGCGGACCGTCGCCAGCGTCGGCCAGCGGGTCGTCGGTGGCGGACTGCGCGAACCAGAACCGGCGTGACCGCCGACAGGAGCGCGGATTCAGGCGCAGCGCTCCTTCTCGGCTCCCCACTCGCCACGCGCCTGCGCGCGCACGTCAAGCGCAGTGCGGCCGGCTTTCGCGGCCGCTACGGCTTCAGCCCGGTGCTGGCGGTGGTCATTGTCGGCCAGCAGCAGGCGGCCAGCGTGTACGTCCAGCAGATCCTGCGCACCTGCCGGCTGGTCGGCGTGACCGGCAGCGTCGTCGAGATGCCGCGCGACACGACCGCCGACGAACTCCGCAACGAGCTCGAGCGGCTCAACGCCGATGATGCCATCGCCGGCGTCATCGTCCAGATGCCGCTGCCGCGCCACATCCCGCTCTCGACGGTGACCGATACGATCGTGCCGGCAAAGGACATCGATGGCATCCATCCGCTCAATACCGGCCTGATGGCACTCGGCTACGAGGGCTTCCTGCCGGCGTGCGCGGAGGCGGCGGTCCACATCCTCAAGCAATCGGGCTACCCGCTCGAGGGCAAGCGAGCTGTCGTCATTGGCCGCAGCAACGTCGTCGGCAAGCCGGTCCAGTTGCTGCTCATGCGCGAGCACTGCACGGTCACCGTCTGCCACCGCCGCACGCGCAACCTGGCTGACGAGGTGCGCCGGGCGGAGGTCGTCGTTACCGCCGCCGGCCACGCCGGGTTGGTCACCGGCGACATGCTCGCACCGGGCGCGCTCGTCGTCGACGTTGGCATCAACGTCGTTCGCGGCGGCATCGTCGGCGACGTTGAGTTCGAGAGCGCACGCGGCGTAGCCGCTGCCATCACGCCGGTTCCGGGCGGCGTCGGGCCGGTGACCAATGCCGTCCTGCTCGAGCACCTCGTCCGCGCCGCGCGTTGGCAGCAGACCAGCCATCCGCTGACCGCCGGCCGCGGCAGGAAGCGGCGCGCGGCTTGAAGACGAGCCTGGAGATCGCCCGCGCTGCGCGGCTGCGGCCGATCGCGGAATTGGCCGAAGAGCTCGGCCTGCGCGACGACGAGTACGACCTCTACGGCCGCCACAAGCTGAAGGTCCGGCGGCACTATCTCGACCGTGTCGCGGGCCAGCCGGACGGGCGTGAGATCGTCGTCACCGCGATCACGCCGACGCCGCTCGGCGAGGGCAAGACGACGACGACGATCGGCCTCGCCCAGGGCCTCAACCGCATCGGCGTGCGCGCCGCCCCGACGATCCGCCAGCCGAGCCTGGGCCCCGTCTTCGGGCTGAAGGGCGGCGCCGCCGGCGGCGGCTACAGCCAGGTCCTGCCAATGGAGGACATCAACCTCCATTTCACCGGCGACCTGCACGCCGTCGCCGCCGCCCACAACCTCGGCGCGGCCTTCCTCGACAACCACCTCTTCCGAGGCAACGCGCTCGGCATCGAGCCGGCGACGATCCGCTGGCCGCGCGTGATCGACGTCAACGACCGCGCTCTGCGGCGAGTGATGATCGGCCTGGGCGAGCAGCGCGACGTGCGCGAGACGGAGTGGCACATCACCGCCGCCAGCGAGGTGATGGCGATCCTGGCGCTGGCGACCGACATCCACGACCTGCGCGAACGGCTCGGCCGGGCAATCGTCGCGGAGACGTACGCAGGGGGCGCCGTCACGCTCGACGATGTCAAGGTGGCCGGTGCGATGGCCGTGCTGCTGCGCGAGGCGATCCGACCAAACCTGGTCCAGACGCTCGAGGGTGGGCCGGCGCTCGTCCACACCGGTCCCTTCGCCAACATCGCGCACGGCAACTCATCGGTCATTGCCGACCGCGTCGCGCTCAAGATGGTCGACGCGGTCGTGACCGAGGCCGGCTTCGGCTCCGACATGGGCTTCCAGAAGTTCGTCGACATCAAGTGCCGCCTGTCCGGCCTGCGGCCCTCGGCGGCGGTCATCGTTGCCACCATCCGGGCGCTCAAGATGCACGGCGGTGTCGGCCATGTTGTCGCCGGCAAGCCGCTCGACCGGGCGCTTGAGCGCGAAGATCCGGAGGGTGTCCGGCGCGGCTCCGCCAACCTGCGCCGGCACATCGAGATCGTCAACGGTTACGGCGTGCCGGCGGTCGTCGCGATCAACCACTTCCCCTCGGATCGCCAGTCGGAGATCGACGTCGTGCGCGACGAGGCCCTCGCCGCCGGCGCACGCGACGCGGTCGTCGCCGAGCACTTCACCCGCGGCGGCGA
>Ga0247708_1000290_pt1 | contig 10773 bp, 11 predicted proteins | sample 42W_NmetaG_FD_189040 | JGI IMG/M metagenome (GOLD analysis project Ga0247708, IMG submission 189040) | Soil microbial communities from hillslope of Landscape Evolution Observatory, University of Arizona, Oracle, AZ, United States - 4-2-W_N | ecosystem: Engineered > Artificial ecosystem >...
CCGTCTCGGAAGAGCTCCGCTGGCTGGCCTGCGACGCGATGACCTCGGGCGGTCTCCTGGTGGCGGCGCCGCCGGGGTCGGACCTGCCGGGCGCGCGGATCGGGCGGCTCACGGAGGGCCCGGCGGGGGCGATCGCGGTCGTCTGACCACGGGCGGGGTCAGACCCCCCAACCCTCAGACCACGGGCGGGGTCAGACCCCCCAACCCTCAACCACCCTCAAGGGGGTCTGACCCCCTTGAGGGCGAAACCCGCTTCCCGCCTCGATTCCGAACCCTCTACCACCCTCAAGGGGGTCTGACCCCGCTGTCGGGTCCCTCGGTTTCTTCAGCGGCGGAAGAAGCCCAGGATCAGGCCCGAGAAGAGGCCCGCGGCGGCGCCACCCGCCGCGGCCGCGGCGCTCGCGTCGTCTACCGCGACCGGCATCAGGAGCAGCAGCAGGGCGATCACCAGCACGCCCAGCATGTCGTTCTCGCGGTCGTCGCCGCGGCGGAAGGCGAGGCGGTCCTCGACCAGCCACGCGACCAGCATTCCCAGCGCGGCGCCGTTGGCGCCCGCCGCGGGATAGAGGTCCACGGCCACCGACAGCGCGGCGCCCGCGCTCCCGGCCAGCAGGAAGACGGCGATCGGGGTGAGGACGCCGAAGCGGCGCTCCAGGAACGAGCCGAAGAGCCCGGCGGCGAACATCGCAGCCAGGCCGTAGCCGAGGTTGTCGTGGACGAAGGCCGTCGTGACAAGCTTCCAAGGCTCGTCCGCCGGGTCCGAGTAGACCGCGATCTCGGACGGGAGAACCTCCTCGGTGGCCAGGACGAGCGCCGCGAGGACCGCGACCACCACGAGCGCGATCGAGGCGTACGGGCGCGTGTCGGGCGCGATGCCCGGGATCTCGTCCCGCTTCAAGCGCGGGAGCGTGGGGGTCCGCCGCCGCTTCGAGCGCGGCTCCTCGCCGCCGTCGGAGCGCTCGATCTTCGGGGCGCGCTTGCGGACGCGCTGCCCGCAATAGGGGCACTCGGTGACGTACGGGCTGACCTCGGAGCTGCAGTTCTTGCAGACGACGAAAAGGTCTGGCTCGCTCATGACCCTCTCAAGGGTACGCGACCCCGGTCAGCCGCCCGCCGTCTTCTCGACGATCTCACCCATCACCTCGCGGAGGTCGTGGTTCGCCTCGTAGACGACGAGCTGCCGGGCGCCGCCGGTGCCCTTGGCCAGGATGTCCTCGATCACGTCGAACTCCGCCTCCGACCCCAGATCCTGCGCATGGCAGCGGACCTGGTCGATCACACGGCGGACCAGCGTCTTGGCGGGCACGCGCTCGCGCCGGGGAAGGTCCACGAGCTCGCCGTCGAGGCCGTGCCGGGCGGCGATCCACTTGTTCTCGTCGAGCATCTCGTAGGCCACGTCGCGCACCGGCTTCCCGGCATCGAAATCCTCCGCGAACTCCTTCGCCATCGCCTGCACGAGCGCCGTGAGCGCGAGCGTGTGCTCCACGCGGGTCTGGGCGTCCATGACGCGGACCTCGACGGTCCCCAGGCGCGGATGCGGCCGCACGTCGTACCAGAGGTAGGTGTAGTCCTCGATCACGCCGCTCTCGACCATCAGCCCGATCCGGTCCGAGTAGTCCTCGAAGTCGCGGTAGAACGGCGGGACGCCGACCCGGGGGAACGCCCTGAAGATCGGGGTGCGGCTGGACATGAGGCCCGTCGCGTCGGCGCGCCAGAAGGGCGAGTTGGCCGACAGCGCCAGGAGCAGAGCCGAGTAGAGACGCAGCCCGTTCGCGACGTGGATCGCCTTGTCGGGATCGTCGATCCCCACGTGGACGTGGACGCCGAAGATGATCTCCTGCCGCGCGACGAACTTGAGCGCGGCGATCAGGTCGCGGTAGCGCGGGCGGGCCACGATGCGCTGGTCCTCCCACATCGCGAACGGATGGGTGCCCGCCGAGCCGATCGCGAGGCCGCGCGAGTCCGCCACCTCGCAGACGGTCGAGCGCAGCGCCCGCAGCTGGGCCCCGGCCGCCGCGACCGAGTCGCACGGGTCGGTAGCGATCTCGCAGACCGACTCCATCAGCTCCGGCTTGACCTCCCCCTCGGTCTCGGGAAGGGCCGCCAGGAGGGTCTCGATCGCGTTCGACAGCTCGAGCGACTCGGCGTCGACGATCATCAGCTCCTCTTCGATGCCGAGCGTGAACGCGCGCCCGCCGAACCGGTGCTCCACGGCGGCATCGTAGCCGCGGAGAGCGGCGTCCAAACACTGGGGATATGGTGGCGGACACCAGCGGAACCGACCTGGAGGAAATTCAGCGCCATGTCACTTGGCTACGACGGCAAGCTCTTCATCCTCGCGTTCGATCACCGCGGCTCCTTCCAGAAGAAGATGTTCGGGATCGAAGGCGATCCCACGGCAGAGGAGACCGAGCGGATCGCGGACGCGAAGCACCTGATCTACGAAGGACTCGAACTTGCGACCGAGGGCGCCGCCGAGGCGGGCGCCACGGGAGTGCTCGTCGACGAGCAGTTCGGCGGGGAGATCCCCGTCCAGGCCAAGTCCCGCGGCCTCGTCCTCGCGATGCCCGTCGAGAAGAGCGGGCAGAACGAGTTCGACTTCGAGTACGGCGACGATTTCGGCGCGCACATCGAGAGCTTCGACCCCGACTTCTCGAAGGTGCTCGTCCGCTACAACCCGGACGACGACGCCGAACTGAACGAACGCCAGGCCGAGCGCCTGAAGCGGCTCTCGGACTGGCTCCACGAGAACGACCGCAAGTTCCTGTTCGAGCTGCTGGTGCCCGCAACGGACGCCCAGCTCGAGAAGGTCGGCGGCAACGCCGACCGCTACGACGCGGAGCTGCGGCCGGATCTCATGATCGGCGCCATCCGCGAGATGCAGGAGGCCGGCGTCGAGGCGGACATCTGGAAGATCGAGGGCGTCGACGAGCGCGCAGACTGCGAGCGCATCGTCGCCCAGGCGCGCTCGGGCGGCCGCGACGGCGTGACCTGCGTCGTGCTCGGCCGCGGCGCGTCGGTAGAGAAGGTCAACCATTGGCTCGAGGCCGGCGCGTCCGTGGACGGCTATGTCGGCTTCGCCATCGGGCGCTCCATCTGGTGGGACGCGCTGAAGGGCTTCCTCGACGGCTCGGTCGAGCGCGGCGACGCGGCGCGGCAGATCGCCGACCGCTACCTCAAGTTCGTCGAGGTCTACAAGGGCGCGGCCCAGCCCGCCTGAACCCGTAGGGATCCCCCCGTCCGGCGCCCGCCCGGCGCCGGGCGGTCAAGGGCCCGCTGTTACCCTTTGCCTGCCATGCGGATGCGGCAGTCCCTTGCGCAGTACGAGGCGGCCTTCCGCGAGGAGGCCGTCGCCGAACGCGAACGCCGGGAGCGGCTGAGGCACGAGGCCGCCGAGCGCTCGCGCGTGCGGAGGGTGGAGCGCCGCGTACGCCACGGCAACTTCCGCTTCGTCACCCTCGTGGCCGTGATCCTGCTCACGACGCTCGTGGTGACCGTCGTGATGTTCGAGACGCTGACGCTGCTCTTGGGCTAGCTGCTCAGCCGCTCTTCAACCCGTCGAGCGCCTTGTCGACCCCCGCGGAGTCGGCCTCCGCGGCCTTCTCGCTCTGGATCTCCACGTAGACCTCCTTGCGGAATACGGGGATCGAGCGGGGGGCCTGGATACCGATCCGGACCTTCTCGCCCATGATCGCGAGGACCGAAACCTCGATCTCATCTCCGATCATGATGCTCTGGTTGGACTTGCGCGTCAGGACGAGCATGGCGCCTCCGTGCCCTGAGAGTTGCGTGAGTCGTCCACTAAAGCAGGATGACCGGCGGCAGGCAACCCGGTCGCGGCCGGAGTTTGCGGGGTCGGACGGTCCCGTCCGGAGCGCGCGGAGGCCCCCGGCGGCAGCGCGGGTGGACATTGCTAGTCTTCCCGCGCCTTGGCACGCCGGCCCCTCAAACCGCAGCTGAATCAGATCCGCACCTGGGTACGCCAGGGCCGCACCGACGCGTGGATCGCCCATCAGCTCCAGGTCACCGTCAAGGACATCGACGCGTTCAAGCGCGAACACGGGCTCACCCCCGACGGGGACACCGACGGCGGCGGCTTCGACCCGCTGGACGACGACCTCGATCTCCGCGCCGAGGACGACGCCCTCGTGGCGGCCGAGCTCGACGCCGAGCCGGACGAGGACGACGACGAGGACGACGACCGCGATGGCGATGACGACGACGGTGACGACGACCGGCCGAAGCGCCGCCGCCGCGGACGCCGTGGCGGCCGCGGCCGTGGCCGCCGCCGCTCCCCTCTCGAGGGCACCTTCGACCACGGCGAGGAGGGCTACGGCCTGTGGCTCGACCCCGCCGTCCAGGACGATCCGGTTTACGCCGAGCACTGGGCCGGGCACCGGCCCGTGGTCGTCTCGGTCGAGGCCGACCGCATCGTCATCCGCCGCGCCGGCGAGAACGGCGACGGTGCGGGCGACGACGACGACGACGCCGGCGAGTAGCGGCGCTCAGGCGCTCGGAATCCTGCGGCCGCCCGCGTAGTCGACGGCCTCCCGCGAATAGCTCCTGAACGCCGCCTGCACCGCCCAGGCCGCGTGCGGCCCGGCGCCGAGCGACGTCGCGATGTCCGCCGCCCAGTCGGTCCCCGCTCCGTAGAGGTCCGCGAGCTCCTCGAGGGTGAAGGTCGAGCCGAGCCTGCGCCGGATCTCGGCGGTCACGGCCTCCACCACGGACCGGTGCTCGTCCAGGATGCCGATTCTGCGCTCGCCCTCATCCCACTGGAACAGGGCGCTCTCGACCGCGTAGCCCATACGGGCACCACGCTAGCGGGCCGCTCAGCGCGGCAGCTTCTCGATCACGTAGGCGCGCTCGCCCTGGCGGACCATGCCGAGACGGCGGGCCTCGCGCTCGATCGCGTCCGCGCGGGTGAGGCTCTTCGCGCGCGCCTTGAGGCGCGCGTTGTCGGCCTCGAGCGAGCGCAGCTCGGCGCTGTACTCCGCAGAGGTCTGCTTCTGCGCGATCCAGCTCTTCAGCGGAGAGGCGTAGAGGAGGACGATCACGGCGAGGACGATCAGGAGCGCCAGGCGGCCCAGCCTGTCCCAGCGCACCCCCGCACGGGCGGGCACGGCCCGCCGGCGGCGCGAGACCGGCCGGCGTGCAGTGCGGGCGCGGGTCGTGGCGGCGGCGGGCATCGGGCGGGCATTCGCCGCGCCTCCCGCTGCTCCTGCGCGCCGCAACGGCGCTTGCCGCGCCGTCAGCCGCGGAACACGGAGCGGCCGGGGTAGGCCGCGTCGGCGCCGAGGGCCTCCTCGATGCGCAGAAGCTGGTTGTACTTGGCGACGCGATCCGAGCGGCTGGGCGCTCCCGTCTTGATCTGGCCGCAGCCCGTGGCGACGGCCAGGTCCGCGATCGTCGTGTCCTCCGTCTCGCCGGAGCGGTGCGACATGACGGCCGTGTAGCCCGCCTCGCGGGCCGTTCGCACGGCGTCGAGCGTCTCCGTCAGGGTCCCGATCTGGTTGACCTTGACGAGGATCGAGTTCGCGACGCCCATGTCGATTCCCCGGCGCAGGCGCTCGCTGTTGGTGACGAACAGGTCGTCGCCCACGAGCTGGACGGTGCCGCCGATCATCTCGGTCAGGCGCTTCCAGCCGTCCCAGTCCTCCTCGTCCATCCCGTCCTCGATCGAGACGATCGGGTAGCGCGAGCAGGCGTCGGCCCAGTAGGCGGCGAGCTCGCCCGAGTCGAGCGTGCGGCCCTCGTGCTCGAGCACGTAGGCCCCGCCCTCATACACCTCGCTCGTCGCGGGATCGAGAGCGATGGCGATGTCGTCGCCCGGCGAGTAGCCGGCCGCGGAGATGCCCTCCATGAGCGCCTCGAGCGCCGCCCCGTTCGAGTCGAGGTCGGGCGCGAAACCGCCCTCGTCGCCGACCGCGGTCGACAGGTTGCGGGCGTGAAGGGTGCCCTTGAGCGCGTGGAAGACCTCAGCGCCCATGCGCAGGCCCTCCGAGAAGCTCGAGGCGCCTACGGGGACGACCATGAACTCCTGGAAGTCCACCTTGTTGTCGGCGTGCGCGCCGCCGTTCAGCACGTTCATCAGCGGCACGGGCAGGACGTGGGCGGCCTCCCCGCCGAGGTAGCGCCAGAGCGCGAGGTTCTCCTCCGCCGCCGCGGCCTTCGCCACCGCGAGCGACACGCCGAGGATGGCGTTCGCGCCGAGCCGGGCCTTGTTGGGTGTGCCGTCCAGGTCGATCATCGCCCGGTCCACTCCCTGCTGGTCGGCGGCGTCCATCCCGGCGACCGCCTCGGCGATCTCGCCGTTCACGTTCGCGACGGCGCTCGTGACGCCCTTCCCGAGCCAAGCGTCGCCGCCGTCGCGCAGCTCGACCGCCTCGAACTCGCCCGTGGATGCGCCCGACGGGACGGCGGCGCGACCGTGAGCGCCCGTCTCGAGCACGACGTCGACCTCCACCGTGGGGTTCCCGCGGGAGTCGAGGATCTGGCGCGCGCGTGTCCCTTCGATCCGGCTCAAGCGGCGGCGGATGCTATCTGCCCGCTTCGTCGAGCACGGTGCCCATGAAGCGGTCGGTGGCCGCCCTGAGCGCAAGCTCGGGATCGGCGTCCACCGCGCGGGCGGCCGCCACCGCCGCGAGCAGGAGGGATCCCGCCGCGTCGAAGCGCTCCCCTCTCGTGGTGGCCGAGGCGAGCCGCCCGGCCTCGAGCTCGAGCTGGGCGACTGTCGAGCCGGCGGGCCAGTCATGGCCCGCCCCCTCGGCGCGACGCAGCGCCTTGCGCGCGTAGAGCGTGGAGGGCAGGTTCTCGGGGATCTCGCCGAAGATGTCGCCGCCGCGCTCGTCGTCGCGCTTGATCCGGTCCCAGCTCCGGAGCACGTCGTCCGAGCTCTCGGCGCTCGCGTCCTCGAACACGTGGGGATGGCGGCGGATCAGCTTGCGCCGGCAGCCGTCGGCCACCTCGGACAAATCGCCTGCCCCCCGCTCCTCCATGAGCAGCGCGAGGAACAGGACCTGGAAGAGCACGTCGCCGAGCTCGTCCAGCAGCTTCGCGTCGTCACCGGAATGGGCGGCGTCGGCCAGCTCGTAGGCCTCCTCGACCGTGTGCGGGACGATCGAGCGCTCGTCCTGCTCGCGGTCCCAGGGGCACTCGCGGCGCAGCAGGCGCGTGATCTCGTCGAGGCGCGCCAGCGCCTCGAGCGGGTTCTCGCCTGCCGCGCCTGCGGCCACCCGGCTACTGGCCGGGTGGCGGCGTCTGCGGCACCGGGACGGGCTGCGGCTGGCCGCCCGGAGGCGGCTGGCCGCCCGGAGGCGCCTGGCCCTGCGGGGCCGGCTGAGGCGCGCCGCCCGAGGCCGGACCGGTGTCGGTCTTGGGCGCCGGGGCGTTGTCGCAGTCCTGGATCACGAAGCCCTCCGCGCACTGCGTCTCCTCCTTGTACTTCTCGCGGAAGTCCTCGATGAAGTCGTCGAGCGCCTTCTGCTCGCGCTCGGAGCGCAGCAGGTTGCGGATCGTCTCCTTGGTCTCGTCGAGCGACTGCTGATCCGCGGCAGTGATCTTCGTGACCTCGAAGACGTACCAGCCGAACTGGGTCTTGACCGGCCCGGTCAGCTCGCCCTTCTTGGCCTTGAAGATCGCATCGTCGAAGGACTTCTCCTGCTGGCCCTTGGCGATGCCCGGCAGCTTGCCGCCCTGGGACTTGGAGGCCTCGTCGATCGAGAAGCGCTTCGAGACCTGCTTGAAGCCCTGACCCGACTCGAGCGCCTCGCGAGCCTGCTTGGCCTTCGACTCGTTGCGGGTCAGGACCACGGCGAGGTCGCGGCGCTCCGGCTGGGCGAAGCGCTCCTTGTTCTCGTCGTAGTACTTCTTGATGTCGGCCTCGGTGACGTTGCCCTTGCCCTCGATGATCTTCTGGCGGACCTTGTTCGAGAGCACGTCGAGGCGCACGCGGAACAGCAGGTCGGCCTCGGTCTGCCCTGAGCTCTCGAGGAACTCCTTGTAGGCCTTGTCGTCCGGGAACGACTGCTTCTTCTGGTCCTCGAACTGCTTCTTGACCTCGGCGTCGGTGACCTTGATGCCGCGGTCGCTCGCCTCCTGCTCGATCCACTCGGCCGAGACGAGGAACTGCATGACCTGCTCCTTGAGCGAGTCGTACTCCTGCTTGCACTGGTCCTTGAGCTGCGCGTCGGTCGGCTTCGGAGCGCCCTCCGGCGTGGGCTGCTTCTTCTTGGCCGCGACGCACTTCGCGAAGCTCGGCGGGTCGGGCACGGACGGGGCGGCGCCGCCACCGGGGGGCTGCTGCCCGCGGGCGGCCGCGGTGAGCCAGCGGTCGAAGTCCGAGCGCTTGATGACGGTGTCGCCGACCTTGGCGACCCCGTTCGGCGGCACGTCGTTGCCGCAGGCGGAGAGTGCGAGGGCGGCTGCCACGGAGGCGCCGGCGAAGAGGAGCTTTCGATACATAGTCATAGGCAGGGGAGTCTGGTTCCCGTCTGTTAGGCCGACATAAACGGCGCGTTGGGAGCCCGCTGCGCCGGAGAAGGGCCGCGGACGGCGGCAGATGCTAGCGGCTACTCCCCGGCCGGCGGGGCGGTGGCGGTCTTCAGGATGGCCTCGGCGGCCGCGACCACGGCGGGAAAGCGCGCCGCGGGATCGTCCGGGACGCGGACCGTCACGGTGCTCTTCCCGGACTCGTAGATGGCCCCCGGCAGCTCGGCGCGAAGGGCCTTCGTGCCCTCGGAGTCGAGCTCGATCGGCGTCACCGCGAGGCGCCCGGCGCGGAACTCGACCGTGCGCGCGCCCGCATTGCCCAGCTTGATCCGCGCCTCCTGGAGCTTCAGAAGGTTCTCGAGCGGCGACGGCACCGGCCCGAAGCGGTCCTCGAGTTCCTCTCGCAGCACGATCAGGGCCGCCACCTCGCGCGCTCCCGCGATGCGCCGGTGGACCTCGATCTTCGCCGCTTCGTACGGCACGTACTCCGCGGGGACGTACGCGCTCACGGGCACGTCGAGCCGCACGGGCTCGCGCTCGTCGGAGGAGGCGCCGCCGAGGGCGGCGACCGCCTCGTCGAGCATCTGGACGTAGAGCTCGAAGCCGACGGCCGCGACGTGCCCCGACTGCTCGTCGCCCAGCAGGTTGCCGGCGCCGCGGATCTCGAGGTCGCGCATCGCGATCTTGAAGCCCGAGCCGAGCTCGGTGTAGTCCGACAGCGTCGAGAGGCGCGCCGCGGCCTCCTCGCTCAGGCCCCCTGCCGAGGGATAGAAGAGGTAGGCGTAGGCCCGCTCCCGGGATCGCCCGACGCGCCCGCGGATCTGGTAGAGCTGGGACAGGCCGAGCTGGTCGGCGCGCTCGACGATCAGCGTGTTGGCCGTGGGGATGTCGAGCCCCGCCTCGACGATCGTGGTGCAGACGAGCACGTCGGCCTCGCCGCGCAGGAAGCCGAGCATCACCTCCTCGAGCGTCTTCTCGTCCATCTGCCCGTGCGCGACCGCGACGCGGGCCTTCGGGGATAGGGCGCGGATCCCCTCCGCCGCCTCGTCGATCGTCTCGACGCGGTTGTGGAGGAAGAAGGCCTGGCCCTTGCGCCCCAGCTCGCGCTCGATCGCGCCCTTGACCAGCTCCTCGTCGTACTCGCCGACGTAGGTGCGGACGGGCCGCCGCCCCTCGGGCGGGGTCTCGATGACGGAGATGTCGCGCAGGCCGGCGAGCGACATCTGCAGCGTGCGCGGGATCGGAGTCGCCGACAAGGAGATCACGTCGACGCGCAGGCGCAGCTGGCGCAGGAGCTCCTTCTGCTTGACGCCGAAGCGCTGCTCCTCGTCGATCACGAGCAGGCCGAGGTCCTTCGGGCGCACGTCGCGGGAGAGCAGGCGGTGGGTGCCGATGAGGATGTCGACGCGGCCCTCCTTGAAGCCCGCCAGTGCCGCGTTGACCTCCTTCGTGGTCCGGAAGCGCGAGACCATCTCGACGGTGAACGGGTAGTCGCGCAGGCGCTCGGCGAAGGTGCCGTAGTGCTGCTGGGCGAGCACGGTCGTGGGCACGAGCACCATCACCTGGCGCCCGGCCTCGGCTGCCTTGAACGCGGCGCGCAGCGCGACCTCGGTCTTGCCGTAGCCGACGTCGCCGCAGATGAGGCGGTCCATCGGTCGCGCCTCCTCCATGTCGGCCTTGACCTGCTCGATCGCCTCGGCCTGGTCGGGCGTCTCGCGGTAGGGGAAGGCCTCCTCGAACTCGCGCAGCCACTCGGAGTCCTGCGGGAAGGCGTGGCCGGCGCGGCGGCGGCGCTCGGCGTAGAGGTTGATGAGCTCGCCCGCGAGGGCCTGCGCGGCGCGCCGGGCTCGGAGCTTCATCTGCTCCCACTGCTTGCCGCCGAGCTTCGAGAGCGGCGGATCGCCGGCCTCGGCGCCCACGTAGCGGCTGATCTTGTCGAGCTGCTCGCTCGGGACGAACACGCGGTCCCCGTCCTTGAACTCGAGCTCGAGGTAGTCGCGTGTCGTGCCGCCCACGGTCTTGGTCTCGAAGCCCGTGAAGCGGGCGATCCCGTGGTCCTCGTGGACGACGGCGTCGCCGGCGCGGAGGTCCGAGAAGCTGGCGATCGCGCTCCGCCCCGAGCCCGCCCACGGGCCCGGCCTGCGCTCCACGCGGCGGCGGCGCAGCAGGCGGTGCTCGGGCATCAGCGCGAGCTTGAAGGAGGGCGCGAGGAAGCCCTCGCGCACCGACGCGGCCGCGAAGACGACACCCGGCTCGTGCGGAGCGGGCTTGCCGTCGAGGAAG
>Ga0247708_1000294_pt1 | contig 10667 bp, 9 predicted proteins | sample 42W_NmetaG_FD_189040 | JGI IMG/M metagenome (GOLD analysis project Ga0247708, IMG submission 189040) | Soil microbial communities from hillslope of Landscape Evolution Observatory, University of Arizona, Oracle, AZ, United States - 4-2-W_N | ecosystem: Engineered > Artificial ecosystem > Mesocosm...
CCTGCGCTTCCGCCGCGCCGCCGCGGCCGACACGGAGCCTCCCGCCGTCGCGTTCACCTCGTCACGCCTCGAGCCGCGCGGCGACGGCGGCTGTGAGCTCGACGCGATCGACGAAGGGGGCGTGGCCTCCGTGCTCTTCCGCCTTGACGGTGCCGACGTGGAGCGCGACCCGGCGCCACCCTACGCCTGCCGACTGCCGACGACGCTCGCCGACGGGGTTCACGTCCTCGAGGCGATCGCCTTCGACGCCTCGGGCAACGCGGCCGCGACGGGATCGGCGCTTCGGGTCGGCCCGGCGGCCGCGGGCGATCCGGGAGAAGCTCCCGAGGGCGACCGTGGCCGCGGGGCACTCGGGGCACCGGGTCGCGAACTGGTGGTCCTGGCGCCGCGCTCGATGCAGCGCTTCCGGCGGGTGCTCAGGGTCAGGGCGAGCACGTCACTCCCGGTCCGCGGCATCGAGCTGTGGCTGGGCAGGCGGCGGGTTGCCCGTGATGCACGCGCGCCGTATGACCTCCAATGGCGTCCCGGGCGCCGCGTTCGCCCGGGCGTGCTCCGTCTCACCGTGCGGGCGCCCGTGAGGGGATCCGGGGCGGCCGTGCGCCGGGCGATACGAGTGGTGAGACTGCCCGCGCGGCGGTAGTTCCCGCCTTCCGGCCGCGCCGGCGCCCATGAGGCTCCGCGGCGAACTCGCGCAGCCGGCGTGACAGTTCCGCGCGAATTTCGACGTTTGTTCTAGCGAAACACCTCCGCCCCGACTAACTTAGGGCTTTCGACGGTCTCGCGGGCGTCGCCGGACTCAGCGGCGCCAGAACATTCAGGGGGACAGATGGGCGCAGAACCTGCCACGCGTTTGGACGGATCCGATTTCGCGCAGCCTGCTTCGCCCCGCGAAGCAGCGGTCGGCCCATCCGGGCTGCCGCCGCTCGCACCGCAGCCCGCCAGCGGAGAATTCGCCGCGGCGGTCAGGCCTCCTGCCTACGGAGGCGGGCTCGACGCCCACCGCGTGCTCGACCTCGTGCTGGCGATCCTGCTGCTGCCGCTGCTCGCGCTCGTCGGCGTGCTGGTGGCGATCGTGGTCTTTCTCGACTCCCCCGGCCCGATCTTCTACCGCGCGCCGCGCGTCGGCCGTGACGGCCGCGTCTTCGCGATGTGGAAGTTCCGCAAGATGCACCGTGACGCGCGCGGTCCCGCGCTCACGAGCGACGACGACGAGCGCTTCACGCCCGTCGGCCGCTTCCTGACCGCCTCGCGGCTCGACGAGCTGCCCCAGGTCTGGAACGTGCTGAAGGGCGACATGCGGCTCGTGGGCCCGCGCCCGGAGGTCAGCGACTTCGTCGAGCACCATCCCGAGGAGTACGCGGAGATCCTCGGTGTCACGCCGGGCCTGACGGGGCTCGCCCAGCTCGAGCACGTCACCGAGGGGCGGCTGCTCCGCGACTGCGATGACCCGCTCATGCGCTACAAGGAGGAGATCATGCCGCGCAAGCTGGAGCTCGACCTCCTCTACGTCCGCGGACGGAGCGTGGGCGGGGACCTGCTGATCCTCGCGCGCACCCTCCTGCTGCCGCTCTTCGCGCTGCGGCGCCGCGTCGTGCGCGCCGCCCTTGCCGCCCACCGCGCCGGGGCCACGCCGATCGGGGCGGGCGCGGCGCTCCTGCTCGTCCTGTTCGTGGTCCAGGCCGGCCCGCTCCGCTGAGCGCGACCCGGCCGCCCGCTCAGTGCAGCCTGCGTCGCCCGGCACGCACGCCGACGTAGCCGCCGAGCAGCCCGATCAGGCCGAGCAGCCCGATGGTCGCGGGCTCGGAGGGCACGCCGCCGGAGGCGGCGGGCGTCGTCGGCGTCCCGGTCTCGCCGGCGCCCCGTGTGCCGAGCCCGGGCACCCGCGAGGACGATCCGAAGCCATTCTCGGACTTGATCGAGGTGGGCGGGTCGCCGCCGTCGCGCGCTTCTGAGCCGGAAGCGCCGGGGCCCGAGCCCTCGCCTGCTCCCGAGCCCTCGCCCCCGCCGAGGGTCGCGTCCGAACCCGAGCCAGGGCCGCCGCCGGCGGGCCCCGTAGAGCCCGTAGAGCCTCCGCCCGCGGGCTCCCTGCCCGGGCTTCCTCCCCCTCCGCGGCGGGGGGCGGCGTCGCCGCGGGCGGTGTCGAGCGGGATCTCGTAGACCTTCCCGGAGGGACTGCTAGGGTGCGGATTGACCGCGCTCGGCCCCTGAGCGAGCGCCGCAGGCGCGCATAGAACCGTCATTACAGCGGATAGGGCCAGGTACCGCATGGACTCCTCCACTGTAGAACGTTCCGGCCGAATCGGACACGGGTCCGCGGCGGAATCCGAACCTCGCGCGGGCGCGGCCGGCGCGCTCCCGGCGGCGCTGCTCGGCGGGCTGCTCGTGCTCGGCACCTTCTTCGACGGGGCCTTCCAGCTGCGCTACTGGGCTCCGATCGCGCTGCTCGGCGTGGTGCTGCTCGGAGCGCTCACGCTCGCAGGCGGCGCCCGCGCGCCGAACCGATGGACGCTCGTCGCGCTCTCCGCCCTCTGGGGCTTTGCCGCCTGGGACTTCGCCTCGATGGCCTGGGCCCACTCCCCCGGCCTCGCGTTTGAGGGGGCCAACCGCACGCTGCTGTACGCGGCGCTCGCGAGCGTCGTGCTCGTGAGCCCGCTCGAGCGCCGCCAACTGCTGCGGCTCGGCTACGGGGCCATCGGGGGCGTCTGCCTGATCGCCGTGATCACGCTGGCGCGCCTCTTGGCGGGTGACGTCGACCAGTTCCTCGCCGGGCGCCTCGACGCGCCGATCGGCTACCGCAACGCCACCGCGTCATTGTTCGCGCTCGCCGTCTGGCCGCTCGTCTGCGCGGCCGCGCCGCGCGGGGTGAACGCGGCGCTCAGGGGCGGCTGCCTCGCGCTCGCCACCCTCTGCCTCTCGCTGGCATTCCTCACGCAGTCCCGCGGCGTGCTGCTGGGGCTGGTCGCGGGCGGGGTCGTGGCGCTCGCGCTCGGACCGGACCGCCTGCGGCGGGCCTGGCTCGCGATCCTCGTGGTGGTGGCGGTGGCGGCTGCCTCGCCCGTCCTGCTCGATCCCTACGACGCCTTCAACGTGGGTCGCGGCACCGTCACCGCGGCCCATGTGGATCGTGCCACCGTCGCGCTCGCGGCGCTCACGGCCGCGGTCTTCCTCGTCGGCCTCATGCTCAGCTTGTTCGACAACGGGCTCCGCACCGCCGGGCACGCGCGCGCCCGCGGGCTCGCGGCCGGCTTCCTCGCGATCGGCGCCGTTGCCGCCACGCTCGGGGCGGCGGCGAGCTTCGGCAACCCGGTCGACTTCGGGCGGGAGAAGCTCGACGAGTTCCGGGCGGTCGACGGCGCCGCCACGGGCGGTACGCGGCTCGGATCGGTGAGCGGCCAGCGCTACGACCTCTGGTCGGTCGCCTGGCGGGAGTTCAAGTCGGAGCCCGTCACGGGCGTGGGCGAGTCGAACTACGTCTTCGACTACTACGCCGAGCGCGACACCGATCGCAACCTGAGCGACCCGCACAGCCTGCCGGTGCGGCTGCTCGCCGAGACCGGGGCCGTCGGCCTCGGTCTGTTCCTCGCCTTCGTGGGCGCGCTCGCCTGGCCGCTCGCACGCCGCATCCGCGCCTCGTCGGGGCGCACCCGCCGATGGGCGGCGGGCCTCGCGGCGGCGGGCGCCGCCACGCTCGCCCAGACAACGGTCGACTGGCTCTGGCTCGTCCCGGGCGTGACCGGGCTCGGCATCTTCTGCCTGGCTCTTGCCGCCCGGATCAGCGATCCGGGCGAGCCGGGTGACGAGCGCCGCGGCCCGCGATGGCGGCGGGCGCTGCCCGCTGCGGGGCTTGCCGCCGCGGGGCTCAGCCTGCTTGCCGTCTACCTCTCCGACTTCTACCTCCGCGACGCCCGTGCGGAGGCCGGGCGCTCCCCGCAGGCACAGCTCGACGCGGCGCGAAAGGCCGAGCGCCTCAATCCCTGGTCGGTCAGGCCGCACTACGTGCAGGCGTCCGCGCTGGAGACGCTCGGGAAGCGCGACGAGGCACGCGCGGAGCTGCTCGAGGCGCTCGAGCAGGAGCCGCGCAACTTCGCCACGCTCGGCCTGCTCGGCGATCTGGAGGCGCGCGCCGGCCGGCGCGGCCCGGCGCGGGCCTACTACCGGCGGGCTTCGGCGCTCAACCCGGTCGACGTGGGCCTCCGCATGCTCGCCGAGGGGCGCGTCACGGGCGGCTGAGCCGCGCGGCGGCGGCGCGCTCGAGCGCGGCGCGCCAGCGCTCGACCGAGATGGGGCGTGCGAGCCGCTTCTCGGCGAAGCGGCGCCCGGCCGCGCCCAGCGACGCGGCGCGGCCGCGGTCGGCCGCTAGTTCGCCCAGGGCCGCGGCGAGCGCGCCGGGGTCCTCCGGCGCCACGGCGATCCCCGCGCCGGCCCGCTCCACGAAGCGGGCGGCCTCGCCGCGGGCGGAGACGACGACGGGCCGGCCGGCTGCCATCGCCTCGAGGATCTTCGTGGGGAGGGCGCGCTCGAAGAGCGGCCGGTCACGAAGGAGGACGACCGCCGCGTCAGCGTCCCCGAGCAGCGTCGGCACGCGCTCGTGCGGGACGATCCCGAGCAGCTCGACGTTGGGGGCGGAGCCACCCGCCAGCCGCCGCTCGATCGCGGCGGCCTCCGCGCCGCCCCCCGCGATCGTGACCTGCACGGTGGCGGGCCCCGCCAGGCCCGCCGCCTCTACGAGCGTCGCGACCCCCTGGGCGAGCCCGATCGTGCCGGCGTAGAGGACCCGCAGCGGCCCTCCGCCGCCGGGCCCAAGCGCGGGCACGGACGCGAAGCGCTCCACGTCGACCGCGGGCGGGAGCTGTTCGACCTTGCCGGCGGCCTCCGGGATCGACCCGAGCTCGTCGACGAGGCCCTCGGTGGGCACGGTCACGAGCGCGGCGTGGCGGTAGCAGGCCCGCTCGAGCCGCTCCGCCAGGGCGATCAGGCGCGGGTCGTGCAGCATCCCGAGCTGGACCGCCGACTCGGGCCAGCGGTCGGCCACGTTCACGACGAGCGCGGCCCGCTTTGACGCCGCGTAGGCGATTCCCGCCGCGCCCAGGAAGAGCGGCGGCGACTCGGCGACGACCACGTCCGCCGGCGGCGCGAGCGGCGCGGTCGCGACCGCCGAGGCCGCGAACGAGGCGTGGTCGGCGAGGCGGCGCACGACGCCGGCGTTCGCGGCCGGGTAGACGGCGCTCCGCACGACCCGCACCCCCGCGACCCGCTCGCGCGAGAACGGCCGGTTGCGGTGCGTCGCCTGGATCCGTCCGTCGGGATAGTGCGGCGGGCAGGTGTGGACCGTCACCTCCACCCGGGCCGCCGAGAGGCGTTCCGCGAGCGCACGGATGCGCGCCTGGGGGGCGCCGACCTCGGGCGGGAAGTAGTGGGTGAGGAAGGTGACTCGCATGGCGGTCGCACATTCTCGCCCCCGCGGGCCGTGCGCGATCGGCGAGACTACGCGAGGGATGAGGCACGCACAGGACGCAGCGGCACGCACCCTGCTTGCGGTACTCGTGCTGCTGCTGGCGGCGGCGCTGTTGTGGATGCTCGTTCGGCGGGTGCTCGTGCTGATCGGACTGGTCGCGATTGCGCTCCTGGCCGTTCGCCTCGCGGTGGGAGGATTTCGAGGAGGGCGGGACGAGGTGCACCGCTGCGCGAGCTGTGCGCGCGAGATCCCCGACGACACCCGGATCTGCCCGTACTGCTTCGAGCTCGCGGGAGGGTCATGGGTGGCAAGCGATCGCTGAGTGAGCGCGAGCGCGTCGGCCGCATCTACGCAGGCTATGCCGCCAGCGAGGCCAAGCGTCGCGCGTGGTCGGGCCGCAACCCAGGGAACCTAGCGATCCGCGCCGAGCTTACGGGCGCGCTCACGGACCTTCTCGGCGGCGACTTGGCCGAGGCATGCGTCCTCGACGTCGGGTGCGGTAGCGGCTGGCTGCTGGAAGCACTTCATGCCGCGGGCGTGGCCCCAGCCAGCCTCCACGGGATCGACATACTCGAGACGCGGATCGACGCGGCGCGGCTGCGGCTGCCAGCCGCCAACCTGCGGGTGGGCGACTGCCGCTCTCTCCCCTGGGGCGACGGCGCCTTCTCGCTGGTCACGCTTGTCACGGTGCTTTCTTCTCTCGCATCGAATGCCGATGTCGACGAGACGCTTGCCGAGGCGCGGCGCACGCTCGCCCCGGGCGGCCTCCTCGCCGTCTATGAGCCCAGGCTGCCTACGCCGTTCAACGGAGCGACGCGACGGGTGGCTGCGCGGCGGCTCTCCCGCGTCCTCGGTATGCCGGCTTCGCGCCGCACGTTGACGCTGCTGCCGCCGCTCGCTCGCCGGCTCGGCGAGCGGGCTCCGGGCGCCTACCGCATGCTCGTGGCGATCCCCGCCCTGCGAAGCCACGCTCTGACAGTCTGGAGAGCCTGAAAGGCCGACGCACGGTCCCGCGTTGTTCAGGTAGACAGAGCCGCCGTCCCGTGGCACCCTGGACCTCCGGGGAAGCGGGCGCTCCTCTCTCGACCCGCATGCTCCTCGATCCACTCGTCATCACGTTCGGCCTCGGCGTAGGCATCCTGATAGGGATGACCGGGATCGGCGGTGGCTCGCTGATGACGCCGCTCCTCGTGATCTTCGCCGGGGTCCAGCCGCACATGGCGATCGGCACCGACCTAGCCTACGGCGCGGTTACGAAGACGCTCGGTGGCTGGCGCCACTGGCGCAAGGGGATGGTTGATTTCGGCGTCTCCGGCTGGCTGGCACTCGGCTCGATTCCGGGGTCCCTGATCGGGGTCTGGCTGCTCGAGCGCCTCGACCTCGGCACGGAGACGCTCCTCCTCTGCGTCGCGGGCGCGCTGCTCGTGGTGGCGATCGCGGTGCTCGCCCGCGCTCTCTTCATGCCCAAGCTGGTCGCCCGCGAGCGGCACGCGGTCCCGCTCGACCGCAGCGGCAAGATCTCCGCGGTCGGGATCGGGCTGGTGTTGGGCTTCATTCTCGGCCTCACCTCGGTCGGGTCGGGTGCGCTGATCGGCTTGGCGCTCATCCTGGTCTTCAAGCTGACACCGCACCGCGTCGTCGGGACCGACGTCTTCCACGCCGCCGTGCTGCTCTGGGTCGCGGGCTTCGCGCACTTTGTTTCCGGCAACGTCGACCTGGTCCTCATGGGGACGATTCTGATCGGCTCGCTGCCAGGAGTATGGATCGGCGCCGGCCTGCTCACCCGCGTCCCGGCGAACGGCCTTCGCCCGGCGCTCGGCTGCGTGCTGCTCGGCTCAGCACTCGGCGTCGCATCAAAGGGAGGCGTGGAAGTCCCCGTCGGGCTGATCGTCGGGCTCCCGGCGGCGGCAGCGGTGTTCGCCTGGATCGTTCTGCACGGACGCCGTCCGCCTGTGCCCGAGGTCGCAACCGACCCTTTGGCTCTGACCACAGCGGAGCAGCCGTGAGTCGCTACGAGCTCACGCATCTGCGGGCGCTCGAGGCGGAGGCGATCCACATCATGCGCGAGGTGGCCGCGGAGCTCGAGCGGCCGGTGCTGCTGTTCTCGGGGGGCAAGGACTCGATCGTGCTGCTGCGGCTCGCCGAGAAGGCCTTTCGCCCGGCGCGCTTCCCGTTCCCGCTGATGCATGTGGACACGGGCCACAACTTCCCCGAGGCGATCGAGTTCCGCGACCGCCGCGTCTCAGAGCTCGGCGAGCGTTTGATCGTAGCGTCGGTGCAGAACTCGATCGACCAGGGCCGGGTGGTCGAGGAGTCGGGGCCCAGGGCGTCGCGGAACCGGTTGCAGACGATCACGCTGCTCGACGCGATCGCAGAGCACGGCTTCGACTCGGCCTTCGGCGGCGCGCGCCGCGACGAGGAGCGCGCCCGGGCGAAGGAGCGCATCTTCAGCTTCCGTGACGACTTCGGCCAGTGGGATCCGAAGGTGCAGCGGCCGGAGCTGTGGTCGATCTACAACGGCCGGATCCGCAAGGGCGAGCACGTGCGCGTGTTCCCGCTGTCGAACTGGACCGAGCTCGACGTCTGGCAGTACATCAAGGAGGAGCGGCTCGAGGTCCCGGCGATCTACTTCGCGCACGAGCGCGAGGTCTTCCGCCGCGACGGGATGCTCTATGCGCTCGCGCCGTTCACCGAGCTGATGGAGGGCGAGGAGCCGTTCACCGCGACCGTCCGCTACCGCACCGTGGGAGACATGTCCTGCACGGGCGGCGTCGAGTCCACGGCCGCGACGATCGACGAGGTCGTCGCCGAGATCGCCGCCACCCGCATCACCGAGCGCGGCGAGACCCGCGCCGACGACCGCGTAACCGAGGCCGCGATGGAGGACAGAAAGCGCGAGGGCTACTTCTGATGGAGCCGATCAAGACGACGCGGCCGGCCGGCGGCACGGCCACGAACGGCAGCGCCCAGCCCTTCCTCTCGGCATCGACGGATCTGCTCCGCTTTGCCACCGCGGGCTCGGTCGACGACGGCAAGTCCACCTTGATCGGCCGTCTGCTCTACGACACCAAGCAGATCCTCCAGGACCAGCTCGACCATGTCGAGGAGACGAGCAGGCGCCGTGGCGACGGCTACCTCAACCTTGCGCTGCTGACCGACGGGCTGCGCGCCGAGCGCGAGCAGGGCATCACGATCGACGTCGCCTACCGCTACTTCGCCACGCCCAGACGACGCTTCATCATCGCCGACACCCCCGGCCACGTCCGCTACACGCGCAACATGGTCACCGGCGCCTCAACGGCGGACCTGTCGGTCGTGCTCGTGGACGCGCGCAAGGGCGTGCTCGAGCAGTCGAAGCGCCACGCCTTCATCTCGGCGCTGCTCGGTGTCCCCCACCTCGTCGTCTGCGTGAACAAGATGGACCTGGTCGGCTGGGACCAAGCGGTCTTCCAGCGGATCGTCGACGAGTTCACCGCCTTCTCCTCGAAGTTCGACGTGCACGACATGACCTTCATCCCCGTTTCGGCGCTCCACGGCGACAACGTCGTCGACCGCTCCGAGTCGATGCCCTGGTACGAGGGGCCACCGCTCCTCTACCACCTCGAGCATGTGCACGTGGCGAGCGACCGCAACCTCGTAGACGCGCGCTTCCCGGTCCAGTGGGTGATCCGCCCGATGACCGCCGAGCACCACGACTACCGCGGCTACGCCGGCCGGATGGCGTCGGGCACGCTGCGCCCGGGCGAGGAGGTCGTCGTGCTCCCTTCCGGCGCGCGGACGCGGATCGCCGCGATCGAGTCGCCGGAGGGTCCCGTGGACGAGGCCGTTCCTCCCATGTCGGTCGTTGTGCACCTCGATGGCGACCTCGACGTGTCACGCGGCGACATGATCTGCCGCCCGAACAACCGCCCGATCCGGGCGCGCTCGCTCGAGGCGCTCATTTGCTGGATGCACGAGCAGCCGCTGCGGGAGGGCGCGTCGCTCCGGCTGAAGCACACGACCCGCTGGACGGGCACACGGATCGAGGAGATCCGGTACCGGATCGACGTCAACACCCTTCACAGGGACGACCGGGCCAAGACACTCGAACTGAACGACATCGGCCGCGTGCGCCTCGAGACCCAGTCCCCGCTCCTGGTCGACGACTACCGCCGCAACCGCGAGACGGGGAGCTTCGTTCTCGTCGACGACGCCACGAACGCAACGGTCGCGGGCGGCATGATCGTCGAGACGCTGACGGGCGAGGCGCCGCCAGTCGCACTCGATGCACGCAGCGCGAACGTCACGTGGCAAGAGTCGGCCGTTGTGCGCGAGGACCGGTGGCAGAGGCTCGGCCACCGTGGCGGCACGATCTGGCTCACGGGCCTGTCGGGCGCCGGCAAGTCCACGCTCGGAGCGGCAATCGAAAAGCTCGCAATCGACGAAGGGCGCGCTGCCTACCTCCTCGACGGCGACAACCTCCGCCACGGGCTGAACGGCAATCTCGGCTTCGAGCCGGGCGATCGCGCCGAGAACGTCCGCCGCACGGCGCACGTCGCACAGCTCTTCGCGGACTCCGGCGCGCTAGCGATAGTGAGCCTCGTGAGCCCCTACGTGCGCGACCGCTTGGCTGCCCGCCGGCTGCACGACGAAGCGGGTCTCGACTTCATCGAGGTCTTCGTCAATACGCCGCTCGCGGTGTGTGAAGCCCGGGACCCGAAGGGCCTCTACGCGCGCGCGCGTAGAGGCGAGATCAGTGGGTTCACAGGGATCGACGACCCCTACGAGCCCTCGCCTAGCGCGGAAATCGAGCTGCTGGACGAGCCGCTCGAGCGCGCCGTCCAGCGCGTGGCGGACTTCCTCGCCGGCCGCGGCCTGATCTGAGATGGGCGAGGCGGCCGCGGCGCGTGAGTCCGCGCTGCGCGACGAGGTGGAGGCTCTCCTGCCTGCCGCGCCTGTTCGCGACGAGTGGCCGTTCGTCTCGATGGTCGTGCCGACGCACAACGGCTTGCCCCTGCTCGAGCGCCTCGCCGCCGGGCTCGTGTCCTGTACCGACTACCAGAGACTCGAGCTGGTGGTCGTGGACAACGCATCCACGGACGGGACCGTCGACTGGCTCGAGCGGGAGGAGATGCCGTTCGCGGTGACCGTCGTCGCGAACGCCCAGAACGAGTCGTTCTCAGTCGCCTGCAACCGCGGAGCGGCGGCCGCTTCCGGCGAGTTGCTGCTGTTC
>Ga0247708_1000295_pt1 | contig 10640 bp, 9 predicted proteins | sample 42W_NmetaG_FD_189040 | JGI IMG/M metagenome (GOLD analysis project Ga0247708, IMG submission 189040) | Soil microbial communities from hillslope of Landscape Evolution Observatory, University of Arizona, Oracle, AZ, United States - 4-2-W_N | ecosystem: Engineered > Artificial ecosystem > Mesocosm...
ACTCGGCGCCCGGCGCCGAGTCCTGGCCCGCCCCGACTGGCGAGCCGGCTGCCCCCTCGGCGCCCCCCGCGCCCAAGCCCGAGCCCGACCGGCCCTGGTGGAAGCGGGCCGCCGGCGCGGCGGCCGTGCTCGGCATCCTGGCCGTCAAGTTCGGCGCCAAGCTCAAGGGCGTCCTGCTGATCCTCCCGAAGCTCAAGATCCTCACCACCTCCGGGTCCATGCTCGTCTCGATCGGCGCCTATTCGTTGATCTGGGGCTGGAAGTTCGCCGTGGGCTTCGTCCTGCTGCTCCTCATCCACGAGATGGGCCACGTGATCCAGTTGCGGCGCGAGGGCATCAAGGCGAGCGCCCCGATGTTCATCCCCTTCCTCGGCGCGCTCGTCGCCATGAAGGAGCTCCCGAAGGACGCCGCCGCCGAGGCGCGCGTCGGCCTCGCGGGCCCCGTGCTCGGCGCCCTCGGCTGCCTCATCCCCGTGGCGATCTGGCAGGCGACCGGCTCGGAGCTGTTCCAGGCGCTGGCGTTCATCGGCTTCTTCCTCAACCTCTTCAACCTGCTGCCCGTGCTGCCGCTCGACGGCGGCCGCGCCATGGCGGCGCTCAGCCCCTGGATGTGGTTCGTCGGCTACGCCGGACTCGTCGCGCTCACCTTCGTCTTCCCGAACCCGATCATGCTGCTCGTCCTGATCTTCGGCGGCATGGAGACCTGGCGGCGCTGGAAGCTTCGCCACTCCGAGGAGTCGCAGCGCTTCCACAAGGTGAAACCGTCGACGCGGGTGGCCGTCGCGGCCGTCTACATCGGGCTCGCAGCCCTGCTCGCCGTCGGCATGGACGCCACGTTCCTCGAGCGCGACTTCGACGACGTCTGAGCCGCACGGTGAAACAGTGCCTGGCACTGTTTCACCGTGCGCCCGGATCCCCTAGCGGTCGTACTCCCGCAGGGCCCGCTCCATCTCGCGCTTCTGCTCGCGCCGCTTGATGTCCTCGCGGCGGTCGCCAACGTCCTTGCCCTTCGCGAGCGCGATCTCGACCTTCGCGCGGGCGCCCTTGAAGTAGATACGGGTAGGGATCAGGGTGCGCCCCTTCTCCTGCACCGTCCCGACGAGGCGGGAGATCTGCTCGCGGCGGAGCAGCAGCTTGCGCGGCCGTTCCGGCTCGTGGTTCTCCATTGCCGCCGGCGGATATGGCGGGATGTGCAGGTTGTGGAGCCAGACCTCGCCGTCGCGGATCAGCGCGTAGGAGTCCTTCAGCTGGGCGCCTCCGGTGCGGAGCGCCTTCACCTCGGTCCCCTCGAGCACCATCCCGCACTCGAACCGGTCGAGCAGCTCGTAGCGATAGGACGCCTGGCGGTTCGTGGCCACGTCGCCCGGGGCGGCCTTGCGCTTTCCCTTCTTCGCCATCGCCTGGAAGCTACCGCGCCCGACCGCGCTCCACGCAAGCGGCTCAGAGGGACGCCGAACTGCCGGTCTCGGAAAGGCCGTCTCCCCCGCACCCTCCGTCCGGACGATCGGGGACCGGCATCGAGCCGGTCCCCGATCCGAGAGATCAGCTTGCGACGTTGGCGCAGGTGACGGTTGCCGTCAGCGTGTAGCTCAGGGTGCCGCCGGGAACCCACGCCGCCTTCACCTGCCAGGTCTCGCCAGAGCCGAGACCGTTATCAGTCACGGTCGCGTGCGATGCACCGCTGCCGCCCAGGCTGTATGCGCCGCCGATCGCCTTCTTGCCGGTGGGGCAGGCTGCCGTCGCCGTGGCCTTACCCTGCCCGTTCGCGGTTACCGACGCGCCTGTCACGCGCTCGAAGCCGCTCATCCCGGGTGCGCCCTGCGGACCGGCCTCGCCCTGCGGACCGGCCTCGCCCTGCGGACCGGCCACGCCCTGCGGACCGGCCTCGCCCTGCGGACCGGCCTCGCCCTGCGGACCGGCCTCGCCCTGCGGACCGGCCTCGCCCTGCGGACCGGCCTCGCCCTGCGGACCGGCCTCGCCCTGCGGACCGGCCTCGCCCTGCGGCCCCTCCCGATTCCACGAGATCGCGGTCTCAAGTGCGGTGCATTCGGACGCCGAGTCGACAATGCGAACCACACCGGTCTTATTGGCGTAGCACCCCGTGATCTCGCCGTCATCAGCAGGTATGGCGCCCGTCGCGAGCGCGCCCCCGAAGGTCACGGCAAGCAGCGCCGCCAACCCCAGCGTCCAGCGGCCTGCGCGACCGTTGATCCTGGCCCTCATGTTTCCTCCCGATGGAAGAGGCAGGTCGAGTCCGATGATCCTGCCCGGTTAATCACAGAGAATGCTCTGATTCGGGCCGCGCGGCAAGGCTGAAAATCGGTGGATCTCGCCGACGGGGCTGTAGGCCGAATTCTGCGAAGCCACCTGCCTCTAACGCCCCTCTGCCGCCCCCCGAACGCCCCGCTATCGCCGAGACCCGCACAGGTCCACGCGCCCGCGCGGCGCGTCGACCTTGCCGACCGTGACCCGGGCCGGGTCGCCGAGGCGGAACGCGCTGCCCTCCCTGGAGCCGACGAGCGCCGTCTCCTGCTCGTTCAGGTCGTACCAGTCGCCCTTCATCCGCCTGACCGGGAGAAAGCCCTCGAAGCCCTCCTCACCGAAGCGGATGAACGCGCCCGCCCCGATCACGCCGACGACCTCGCCGTCCCATTCGGTCTCGAAGCCGCCCTCGAACAGGCGGCGCTCCAATAGGAAGGCACGACAGACGTCGTCCGCGTCCCGCTCGACAACCATCGCCTCCCGCTCGCGATCCGAGCTCCACTCGGCCGCCTCCTGCAGCTCCGAGGCCCGCGGCGGCTCATCGTCGATGCCGATCGAGGCGAGCAGCGCGCGATGCACCACCAGGTCGGGATAGCGGCGGATCGGCGAGGTGAAGTGGCAGTAGCGCTTGGACGCTAGGCCCGAATGCCCCACGTTCCTGGGCGAGTAGACCGCCTGCTTCAGCGAGCGCAGGACGAGCCGCGGGTAGGCCTGCCGGCCGCGCCCGGTGCGGCGAACGTGCTCGGCGACCATCACGCTCATCTCCCCCGCGAGGCGCGCCGCCTCCGCGGGCGCGGGATGCTTCGGCAGCGGTGGGGTGGGAATGTCGAGCGAGGCCAGCTTGTCCGCCAGCGCCAGCACCGACAGCGGCTCCGGGTTCTCGTGGACGCGGTAGAGCGTCGGGCGGCCGGCGTCGGCCAGGTGGCCCGCCACCTGCTCGTTCGTGAGGATCATCAGCTCCTCGATAAGCCGGTGCGACTCGGTCTGCTCCTCGTTGACGACACCGGTGACATGGCCGGCGGAGTCGAAGAGGAACGACGGCTCCACGGACTCGACCACGATCGAGCCGAGCGTGTCGCGGCGCTCGCGGAGCGCGGCGGCGACGCCCCTGGCCGCATCGAGCGCGCCCGCCCACGGGTCCTCGGCCCGCTCGGAGCCTCCGAAGATCCGGTCGACCCGCTCGTAGGTGAGGCGCGCGTCGCTGCGGATGACCGAGCGCCCGAACGCGGCGGAGACGACGTCCGTGCCGTCCATCAGCAACTCGACGGTGACCGCGAGGCGGTCGGCACCCGGCACGAGGCTGCAGGCCTCGTTCGAGAGCGCCTCGGGCAGCATCGGCTCGACCGCGGCCGGCACGTACACGCTCGTGGCGCGCCGGTGTGCTTCTCCCTCGACGGCCGTGCCGGGGCGAACGTGAGCCGACACGTCCGCGATGTGCACCCAGAGCCTGATACGGCCGCCGGGCTCGCGCTCCGCGGAGATCGCGTCGTCGAAGTCCCGCGCCCCGGTCGGGTCGATCGTGAAGGTCGTGAGGCCCGTCAGGTCGCGGCGCCCGCGCGCGTCCGCCCCCATCGCCGGACGGGCGGCCGCCTCGATCGCATCCCGCTCGACCTCGCGGGGGAAGCGGCGGCGCAGGCCCTTGTCGAGCATCAGGCCCTCGAGCACGTCCCGCGCGACGTCGGGCCTCCCCAGGCGGCGGACCACCCGGGCGCCGCGCTTGCCACCGCCGACGAGCACGAGGTCGCCCGCAGAGGCGCCATCCGTGCGGTCGAGGGTGAGCTTGCGCCCGCGGAAGAAGAGCGGCTCCGCCACGGCGAAGCGCCCGCGCTTCGAGAGGACCGCCACGACCGGCCCCTCGGGCCGGAGGCTCACTTGACCTTGGCGCTGAGGGCGCGGAGCGCCGTCTCCGCGCCCTCATCCTCGCGGGTGTCGGGGTCGTCCTTCGCGCGGACGGTCGGCTGGATGCCCTTGTCCGAGATGTTCTCGCCGGACGGGAGGAAGTAGCGGCCGACGGTGATGTCGAGCGCACCGCCGTTGGCGAGCGACTCGAGCTCCTGAAAGACCCCCTTGCCGAAGGTGCGCGTTCCCACGATCGTCGCGCGCTTCTGGTCGCGGAGGGCGCCGGCGACGATCTCGGAGGCGCTGGCCGTGCCGCGGTTGACGAGCACCGACACGGGGATGTCGGCGTCGATCGGGTCGCCCGTCGCGTCGAGCACGCGCTTGGGCCGCGAGCGCCCGTCCGTCGAGACGACCGTCTCGCCCTCCGGGACGAAGATGCTGGCCACGAGCACGCCCTCCTGGAGCAGCCCGCCGCCGTTGTTGCGCAGGTCGAGAACGATGCCCTTCGCCCCCTTCTTCAGGAGCCCGTCGATCTCGTCGCGCAACTGGCCGTGCGCGCCGCTCGAGAACGTCGCGAGCTGGGCGACCCCGAGCTTCACACCGTTCACGGTCTCGAGCCGGCCGTCGGTGATCGGCACCTCGATCCGCTCGCGGACGATCGTCAGGGTCCGCTTCTTCGCGCCTTTCTTCTTCAGGACCGTCAGGCGCACCTTCGTGCCCGAAGGGCCCTTGATCTTCGCCGTCGCGACGTCACTCGGCACGCCCGCGATCGAGCGGCCGTTGACGGCCGTGATGATGTCCTCGGGGCGAAGTCCCGAGCGGTCGGCGGGCGAGCCGTCGAAGACGGACACCACGACCAGGCCGCGCTTGTCCTCGTCCACCGTCATCCCCACACCGTCGAAGGCGCCCGAGAGCGACTGGGCGATCGTCTCGGCCTCCTTCGGCGTGAAGTAGGCGGAGAAGCGGTCGTCGAGCGACTCGACGATGCCCTTGAGGGACGCCTCCCGCAGGCTCTCCTCGTCGACTTCCTCGAAGAAGTCGGCGGAGACCTTGTCGATGATCTCGGCGCGGGTCGCGAGGAAGTCGTCGACCAGCGCGTCGCGGACGCCGTCGGGCAGCCGCTCGGGATGGCCGCCGAGCCAGATGCCGCCGGTGAGCCCCGCGAGCGTGCAGGCGAGGGCCAGGATCAGGATGCGGAGGTTCGTCATGCGAGGAAGCGGGGCCCTACGGCCCCGCCTCTCAAGGGTAGCCCGGTCAGACCCGCAGGAACCTGCGCAGCGTGAAGCCGCTGCCGGCGGCGGATACGGCGATGCTCGCCAAGAGCAGGACCGCGACGAGCGCGGGGAAGTCGATCGTGTCGGGCGCGGCGATCAGGGCGAAGCGGTCCGACAGCGGGTCGATGAAGGTCTCCTTCGCGATCCACAGCACGAGGATCGCTATGACCCCGCCCATGAAGCCCACGATCACGCCCTCGAACACGAACGGCCAGCGGATGAACCAGTTGGTCGCGCCGACGAGCTTCATGACCTCCACCTCCCGGCGGCGGGCGAAGATCGAGAGGCGGATCGTGTTCGCGATCAGCGCGATGGACGCGAGGATGAGCAGCACCGCGATGCCGCCGGTCAGACCCTTCACGACGCCGGTGGCCTGGAGGATCTTGTCGGTGTCCTGCTCGCGGTTGCGGACCTCGTCGATCGCCGGCAGGCCCGAGGCCTGCACGCCCCGGACGACGCCGGCGACGCCGTCCGGGTCCTCCGGCGTGATCCGGAACGAGTCGGGCAGCGGGTTCGTGCCGAGCAGCTCGAACGCCTCGGGGTTGCGCCCCCGCTCGCGCGCGAGCGCGTCCTCCTTGGAGATGAACTTGACGCCCTTCACGTTGGGCAGCCCCACGATCTTCTCCCGCAGCTGGTTGACCTGGATGTCGGTGGCCTTCTCCGTGATGAACACGTCGACCACGACCCGTCCGCGCACCTCGTTGGCCGTGCCCGTGGTGGCCTGCACGACCGGGATGAAGACGCCCAGCACCACGGCGGTGAGGACCACGCACACGATCGCCGCGAGCGAAGGCGCCGCGTTGCGGGACATGGCGCGGAGCGCCTCGCGGAGGAAGAAGCCGAAGCGCATCAGTTGGGGTGGCCCTCGGGGCCGATGCCGAGCTCGCCCCGCAGGCGGACGGCGAACTCCGTGGTCGACTCGTCCGGGCGGTAGAGGCCGGAGACCTGGTCGCGAATCACGCGCCCGTTCTCCATCTCGACCACGCGGCGGCGCATCTTGTCCACCATCTCCCGGTCGTGGGTCGCGACGATCACGGTCGTGCCCGTGCGGTTGATCCGGTAGATCAGCTGCATGATCCCGATCGAGGTCTCGGGATCGAGGTTGCCCGTCGGCTCGTCGGCGAGGAGCAGTGGCGGGTGGTTCACGAAGGCGCGCGCGATCGAGACGCGCTGCTGCTCACCGCCCGAGAGCTGGTCCGGGTAGTTGTGGAGCTTGGTCGAGAGGCCGACGAGGTTGAGGATGTCCGGCACCTTGCGGCGGATCGAGTCGCGGCTCTCGCCGATCACCTCGAGCGAGTAGGCGACGTTCGCGTACACGGTGCGGTTCGGCAGGAGCTTGTAGTCCTGGAAGACGACGCCCATGTTGCGGCGCAGGAAGGGAACCTTCTTGCGTGTGACCTCCGACAGTGGGCGGCCGGCGATGAGGACCTCGCCCTTCGAGGGCTCGAGCTCCTTGAGCAGGAGGCGAATGAAGGTGGACTTGCCACAGCCGGTGGCGCCGACGAGAAAAAGGAACTCTCCGCGACCCACGCGGATGCTCACGCGCTCGAGCCCGACGGACCCGCCGGGGTAAACCTTCGAGACGTCCTTGAGCTCGACTACCGGGACGTCGGGCTTGCGGGCACCCCTACGCGCGCGGAGCGCCGCCTGGTCGGTTCTCGTAGCCATCGTGGTCTGGACGTTGTAGCGCACGGGCCCCGAAAGCCCGAGCGGTGCAACCGTTCATGCACCTGTGATCCCGTAGCGCAGATGCAGGTGGTCGTCGCCCTCGAACGCAGCCAGGAGCCGCATCCGGGCAGGCTCGGGCAGTGGCGTTCCGGCGACCGCGGTGAGCGGATGGGCACCCCCGACCAGGAGCGGCGAGAGCGTGAGGAAGAGCTCGTCCGCTACGCCCTGCGCGAGCAGCGCGCTGTTCAGCGTGGGGCCGCCCTCGCAGAGGATGCTGCGGACCCCTCGACCGCGCAGCTCACCGAGCGCGCCTGCCAGGTCGAGTGGCCGCGAGCGCAGGTAGTCGACTCGGGCGCTCGCACCCTCGACCTGGCCGTCGCTCGAGGTGATGACTACCACCTCCTGTTCGGCGGCCCGGAAGAGCGGCAGCTCACCGGAGAGGGCGAGCGAGCCGCTGACGACGATCGCGAGCGGGTCGGCTGCGAGGCCGGCCTCGACGCGGCGCTCGCGCAGGGCGGGGTCGCGAACGATCCGCCCGTAGCGCTCGGCCCTCAGGGTCCCCGCGCCCACCATCACCGCGTCGACCCGCGTGCGCAGGGCGTGGAAGAGCTGCTTGTCGCCCTCGTTTCCCAGCGGGCCCGAGCGGCCCTCGACGGCGATCTTGCCGTCGGCCGAGGAGACCATGTTGATCAGCAGGTACGGGCGCTGCAACGGCGCCTCCGCCGCCGGGTAGAGCCCGGCCGCCACCTCGGCCGGAGTGATGTCGCCGCCGCCCGGCGGATGGACCCGCCGCAGCCGGGCGTCCGTCACGTGGCGGGCTGGCCCTCGGGAAGCTCCTCGGTGGCCTCGACCCGCTCGGCCGGATCGAGCTCGTCGGGCGTGGCATACGGGTCGGGCCCGGCCGGTGTGTGCGTCTCGTATGCCTGGCGCAGCCGCTCGCCCAGGCGATCGATCTCGGAGAGCACCTCGTCGCGCCGCCCCACGAGATCGACTATCACGGCCTCGATCGCGCGCCGGCGGTCCTCGCCCTCGCGGACCGTGCGGTCGGCCTTGCGCGTGGCGGCCTCCATCGTCTCGCGGGCGCTGCGCTCCGCGTCGGAGATCATCTCGGCGGCCTCCTCCTCCGCCTCGCGCCGCATCTCCTGCGCCTCGCCCTCGGCGGTCGCGAGGATGCGCGCGGTGGTCTCGCCGGCGCGCTCGAGCTTCACCTTCACCGCATGCGAGGTGGCCTCGGTGATGGCGCCGCTCTCGAGCCAGTCGGCGAGACGCGCCAGGAAGGCGTCCACCTCGCGCTTCTCGTAGCCGCGGCGAGCCTCCGTGAACGACGCGCTGCGTATGCGTTCGACGTCCTGATGGTCCATCGGTGTCGTGCCTCCATCCCTGCCCGGATCGGTGGTCGCGAAAGCCTAGCGGTACCCGGATGGGGTGAGCGACGGATCCGGCCGCAGCGGCCGCGGGACGGCTACGGGTTGATCGCGACCATGCGCTCGATCGGCACGCGGGCGCGTTCGGCGATGGCCTCCGGCACCTTCACGACGTAGTCCGAGCCATCGGAGAGCAGGGCGTCACGGACCTTCGGCAGCGTGATCATCTTCATGTACTGACAGACGGCCGCGCGGTTGGCCGGGATGAACGACTTGCCGGGGTTCTCCTCGGCCAGCGGGTAGAGCATCCCGGTCTCGGTGGCGACGATGAAGGTCTCGGCGTCCGACTCGGCGGCGAACTTGAGCATCCCCCCGGTTGAGAGCATGTGCGTGCGCTCCGCGTCCACGTCGCCCGACGCGACGTATTCCATGACCGAGGTCGAGCAGCCGCACTCGGGATGGATCAGGAACTCGGCGCCCGGGTTCGCCTCGCGCACCAGGGCGATGTCGCCGGGGCGGATGCCGGCGTGTACGTGGCACTCGCCGTCCCACACGCGCATCGGGCGGCCGGTGACCTTCTCGACGTAGGCGCCGAGGAACATGTCCGGGCCGAAGAGGATCTCGACGTCGTCGCCGTGCTCGCGGCGGATGTGCTCGACCACCTGCACGGCGTTCGAGGAGGTGCAGCAGTAGTCGGTCTCGGCCTTGACCTCGGCTGAGGTGTTGACGTACATCACGACGATCGCGCCCGGGTGCTTGGCCTTCCACTCCCGCAACTGCTCGGCCGTGATCGAGTCGGCCAGCGAGCAGCCCGCGCCGAGGTCGGGCAGCAGCACCGTCTTCTCCGGGCACAGGATCGAGGCCGTCTCGGCCATGAAGTGGACGCCGCAGAAGACGATCGTGTCGCCGCCGGCGGCGGCCGCCTTCTGGGAGAGGCCGAGCGAGTCGCCGACGTAATCGGCCACCTGCTGGACCTCGGGGACCTGGTAGTTGTGGGCCAGGATCACCGCGTTGCGCTTCATGGCGAGGTCGCGGACCTCCTGCCTGAGCGCTGCGATCTCCTCGGGCGAGAGCCTGGGCTCCGCCCCGGGCTGGATCACGGGCAGAGACTTCATGTACCGAAGTCTAGGGCGGTCGAAACTTCGGGTCAGGGCGGGGTTTTTCTCCTCCGTCATGTGGAGGCTCACCGCGACCGGGATCGTGCTCGCGCTCCTCGCCCCGGCGACCGCCGCGACGGCGTCCCGCGAGGTCCTCGAGAGCCACGCCGCGCTCGGCGTCCCCGCGCTCGCCTCGGACCGCGTGGTCGTGTCGGCCTTCCCCGCGCCGGGCGCCATCGACCTGCTCTCGGCGCCGTTCGCCGGTGATGCCTCGCGTCTGCTCTCCTGGCGGGGGCACCCGCGGGATCCGGCCTCGATCACCTACGGCGCAGCCGGGTCGCGGGTCGTGGCCGCCCGGGGCCTCGCCGAGGGTGGAACCCGCGACGTTCTGAGCGGGCCGCCCGCAGGGCCGCTCGCGATCCGGGAGAGCTGCGAGACCGTAAGCGCCGTCTCCCCGGCCGGCGGAGGGTCGGTCATCGCCTGGGGCGGCGCCGGCTGCGTCCCGGACCGGCTGCGGATCGAATGGGACGGGGGCGCCGCCGACATCGATCCGCCCGGCTTCGTCACGGCGCTCGCGGCAGGAGGGCGGTTCGCCGCCTGGCTCGCGCTGGACCGGGCGACCGATCCCGTCCGGACCCGGCTCTTCGTGTACGACACCGCAGCGCGGGCCATCGTGCGCGACGAGCCCGTGCCGCCCTCGTCCGACCTCGACGTGCAGGAGGACGGCACCGCGCTGATCGCCACGTTCGCGCCAGGCCCGGCCGATGGCTGCCCGCGCTCGGCCCCGGCGCCTCGCTTCGTCCTCTTCCCTCCCGGCGCCCCCGCCCGGGACGTGCCGCTGCGCTCCTGCTCACCGCGCGTCCGGATCGCCGGCGGCCGAATCGCCTTCGTCCAGAGGACCGCGTCGGGCGGCGAGGTGATCTCGCTGGCGGGACTCGCGGGTGAGGACGTGCAGGCGATCACCGGCCAGGAGTCCTTCCCGCCCATGCCGCGCTTCGACTGGGACGGCGAGCGCGTGGCCTGGGCGACGACGCGCTGCCGCGACCACGCGCTCTTCGTGCGCGACCCCGCCGACGGCGGCCCCGCGCCGGACGGCGGGCACTGCCGGATCCGCATCGGCTCGCCGCGGCTCGGCC
>Ga0247708_1000296_pt1 | contig 10528 bp, 8 predicted proteins | sample 42W_NmetaG_FD_189040 | JGI IMG/M metagenome (GOLD analysis project Ga0247708, IMG submission 189040) | Soil microbial communities from hillslope of Landscape Evolution Observatory, University of Arizona, Oracle, AZ, United States - 4-2-W_N | ecosystem: Engineered > Artificial ecosystem > Mesocosm...
GATGACGGGTCCCGCAATCCGATGCGTCCCGCACGAGAGGGCACCAGCGTCGCGCATCCGATGCGTCTCGCACCAGGGGGGTGCCCGCCGCGCTCCGCCTAGACGCCGGCTCTGTCGCGCGGCCAGGCGAAGGTGACGAGCACGGCCGAGTCCTCGGCCGCGGTCAGGTTCCACGGCTGGCCTTGGTCGATCGCCGCCACCTGGCCCGAGCGCAGCTCGGCAGAGCGGCCCGCCGCCTCGAGCCGTGCTGCGCCGCCGATCAGCTGGATGCTGGTGCGCGCATCGCCGTCGTTCTCTTCGAGCGTGGCGCCAGTGCGCAGGACGGTCAGCAGCATCCGGAAGTCGACGTCCTTGGCGAGCATGACCGAGTTGCGGTCGCCGTCAGTCCACTGCTCCTCGGAGCGCAGTCGGGTGATCTCCGCGTGGAGGTCGAAGACCAGCAGCTGCTCCATCATCGAGCGCGACTCGCGCGTCGCGGAGCCGCTGGTGCTGCCGTAGTCGCTGGTGCTCATCTGGTGCTCCATTCCTTACATCTGCAGGTCTGACGGCTCGGGCGAAGGCGTGGTCAGGTCGCCGGGCGCAGGCACCTCGTCGCCCAGATTGCCCGGGTCACGGCCAACGCGCTCGCTGATCGGCCCCTCCTGGGCGCCGGCATCACCGCCGACCGGGCCGCGCGCATCCGGCTGCTCGGGCAGACCCGTCGCGTCCGGATCGCTGGCGCGGGAGAGGGTGGGGTCCGTGGACATGTACATCCTCCTCACACATGCATCTGGGCCGGACAAGCATCGGACGCCGCCGCTTGCGCTCGCCGCCGGTCACGCGGCAGTCCGGCTTGCAGTCCGCTTCCAAGCACGGCCGAAGCGGCGGCGAACCCTTTGTGAGAGTCATGCAACGGCGGCCCTCGGCGCCGGCAGTGACCGCCGCTTCGGCGTGGGCGACGATGCGCCAGTATCGAGGCCAGCACGAGTGCTGACCCGGGCTGCGGCCCGCCGCCCGGGCCCTGCCACCCTGAGGAGACACCACCCTTGGCCACCGTCACTCCCGCGCCGGTCGCTGCCGGCCGCGTCACTCACGAGGTCTGGCCTGGCCAGCCGTACCCGCTCGGTGCCACCTACGACGGCGTGGGCGTCAACTTCGCGCTCTTCACCGAGGTTGCGTCTCGCGTCGAGCTGTGCCTCTTCGACAGCGAGGGCAACGAGACACGCCTCGACCTGCCCGAGCACTCGGGCTTCGTATGGCACGGCTACGTGCCCTCGCTGCCGGTGGGCCAGCGCTACGGGTTCCGCGTCCACGGGCCATGGTCGCCGGATGACGGGCTGCGTTGCCTGCCCTCCAAGCTGCTGCTCGACCCGTATGCCAAGGCGATCGAGGGCCAGCCGCGTTTCGACGAGGCGCTGTTTCCATACCGCTTCGACCATCCGGACGGTCCGGTCAACGACGCCGACAGCGGCCCCTTCGCCCAGCGGTCGGTCGTCGTCAACCCCTACTTCGACTGGTCGAATGATCGGCTGCCGCGCCGGCCGCTCAACGAGACGGTCATCTACGAGACCCACGTCAAGGGCTTCACGATGCGCCACCCGGACATCCCGGAGGCGTTGCGCGGCACGTATGCCGGCCTTGCCCATCCGGCCGCGATCCGCTACCTGACCGAGCTCGGCGTAACCGCTGTCGAGCTTCTGCCGGTGCACCAGTTCGTGCAGGACGACGGCCTGACCCGCAAGGGTCTGCGCAACTACTGGGGCTACAACTCGATCGGCTTCTTCGCGCCGCACAACGAGTACGCCGCCGGCGGGCAGCACGGCGAGCAGGTTGCCGAGTTCAAGGCCATGGTCGCGGGGCTCCACGCGGCTGGCCTCGAGGTGATCCTCGACGTCGTCTACAACCACACCGCGGAGGGCAACCACCTGGGACCGATGCTCTGCTTCAAGGGCATCGACAACGCCGCCTACTACCGCCTCGTCGAGGACGACAAGCGCTTCTACTTCGACACCACCGGCACCGGCAACACGCTCAACGCGGCCCATCCCTACGCGCTCCAGCTGATCATGGACAGCCTGCGCTACTGGGTCAGCGAGATGCACGTCGACGGCTTTCGCTTCGATCTCGCGGCGGCGCTCGGGCGCGAGACCGGCCGGGTCGATCCGACGGCCGGCTTCTTCAACCTCATCCAGCAGGACCCGATCGTCAGCCAGGTCAAGCTCATCGCCGAGCCATGGGACACCGGCGAGGACGGCTACCAGGTGGGCAACTTCCCGCCCCTCTGGTCCGAGTGGAACGGCAAGTATCGGGACACCGTGCGCGACTACTGGCGCGGTGAGCCGGGCACCCTGTCAGAGCTCGCCAACCGGCTGACCGGGTCGTCAGACCTGTACGAGACGAGCGCGCGGCGGCCGCACGCCAGCATCAACTTCATCACCGCCCACGATGGCTTCACCCTGGCTGACCTGGTCTCGTACAACGACAAGCACAACGAGGCCAACCAGGAAGGCGAGATTCCCGGCGAGAGCCACAACCGCTCGTGGAACCACGGCGCCGAGGGACCGACTGACGATCCCCACATCACCGAGCTGCGCCGCCGCCAGCAGCGCAACTTCCTGGCCACGCTCTTCCTGTCGCAGGGCGTGCCGATGCTGCTCGGCGGCGACGAGATCGGTCGGACGCAGGGCGGCAACAACAATGCCTACTGCCAGGACAACGAGATCAGCTGGTACGACTGGCAGGCGGCGGACGAGGAGCTGCTCGACTTCAGCCGCCGGCTGATCGCGCTGCAGGCGGCGCACCCGGTCTTCCGCCGCCGGCACTGGTTCCAGGGCCGGCCCATCCGCGGCGCCGGCGTGACCGACATCGCCTGGCTCTCGACGGACGGCACGCCGATGTCGGACGAGCAGTGGGACGAGGGCTGGAGCCGCGCGCTGGGCGTGTTCCTTGCCGGCGACGACCTTGGCGCGGACGGCCGCGGCCAGCGGATCAGCGACGACAGCTTCTACCTGATGCTCAACGCCTCTGGCGAGGACGTTCCCTTCCGGCTGCCGGACGGCCAGCTGGCCCAGGCATGGCAGGCCGTCCTGGACACCGCCCGACCGGCGATCAGCGAGGCAGACGGGCCGACGCACGAGGCGGGCGCCGAGCTGGCGGTCACCGCGCGCTCGCTGCTGCTGCTCAAGCGTGTGCGCTGAGCCCGCGCGAGCGCCGACCAGCTCGCTCGCCCACGTCCCACGCGCCACCTACCGCATACAGCTCCACGCCGGCTTCGACTTTGACGCCGCGGCCGGCATCGCCGACTACCTCTCCGCGCTCGGCGTGAGCCACGCCTATTGCTCGCCGTACCTGCAGGCCGCCCCGGGCAGCACGCACGGCTACGACGTGGTCAACCCGAGGCAGGTCAACCACGAGCTCGGCGGCCCGGTAGCCCACCAGCGCTTCTCGCGCACGCTCGGTGAGCGCGACCTTGGCCAGGTCCTCGACATCGTGCCCAACCACATGGCCATCGGCGACGAGAACCCGTGGTGGACCGACGTGCTGGAGAACGGCCCGGCCAGCCGCTACGCGCGCTACTTCGACGTCGACTGGGATCCGGTCGGCTCGCCACTGACGGACAAGGTCCTGCTGCCCGTGCTGGGCGACCACTACGGCCGCGTGCTGGAGGCGGGGGAGCTGGCTCTGGAGCGCGACGGCGGCACGTTCCACGTCCGCTACCACGAGCGCCGCTTCCCCGTCGCGCCGATCTCGCTCGAGGGCCTCCTCGCCCGCGCCGGCCACCGCGCCGGCTCTGACGAGCTCGTCTTCATCGCCCATGCCATGGGCTCGCTGCCGCCATCGTCGGCGACCGACCGGGAGAGCGTCGTCCGGCGCCACCGCGACAAGGAGGTGCTCAAGGGCCAACTCGGGCGGATGCTCGGTGACCGGCCGGACATCGCCGCTGCCGTTGACGAGGCGCTCGCCGAGCTGAACGCCGACACGGACCGCCTGGATGCGCTGCTCGACGCCCAGAACTACCGCCTCGCGCTGTGGCGAATGGCCGGCCAGGAGCTCGGCTACCGGCGCTTCTTCGATGTCGCGACGCTGATCGGGTTGCGCACGGAGGACGAGCACGTCTTCCGCGAGACCCACGACCTGCTCCTGCGCTGGCTGCGCGACGGCGTGCTCGACGGCCTCCGTGTGGACCATCCCGACGGCCTGCGCGATCCGCGGACGTACTTCGCGCGGCTGCGGACCGCCAGCCCGGAGGCGTGGATCGTGGCCGAGAAGATTCTCGCCCGCGGCGAGCCGCTGCCGACCGACTGGCCGATCAACGGCACGACCGGATATGACTTCATGAACCAGGTCGCCGGCCTTTTCGTGGATCCGGCCGGTGAGGAGCCCATGACCCGGCTCTACCGCGAGCTCAGCGGCGGCGACGAGTCCTTCGAGGACCTGGCGTACCGCAACAAGCATCGCGTGATGCAGGAGATGCTGGCCGCTGAGCTGACGCGGCTGACCGAGCTTGCGGTCAACGTCATCCAGCGTCACCGGCGGCACCGTGATCACACGCGCAGCCAGCTGCGCGAGGCCCTGGCCGAGCTCATCGCCTGCCTGCCCGTCTACCGCGTCTACGTGCGCCCGGCAGATGGCGCAGCCTCGGACGACGACGTCCGCCACATGCAGGCGGCCACTACCGAGGCAATCCGGCGCCGCGGCGACGAGCTTGGTGCTGACCTGCTCGAGTTCGTGCGCGATGTGCTGCTCTGGCGGCACCCGGGCGAGGCACAGGCTGAGCTGGTTGCCCGCTTCCAGCAGCTCTCGGGGGCCGTGATGGCCAAGGGCGTCGAGGACACGACGTTCTACGAGTACAGCCGGCTGATCTCGCTCAACGAGGTCGGTGGTGAGCCGGGCCACTTCGGCGCATCCGTCGAAGACTTCCATGCCTGGTGCCGACGCATCCAGGCTGACTGGCCAACGACGATGCTCTCGACCGCGACCCACGACCACAAGCGCGGCGAGGATGTCCGCTGCCGGATCAGCGCCCTGTCAGAGATGCCGGCCGAGTGGCGGGCGGCGGTTGAGGGGTGGTCGGCAATGAACCGCCGCAAGCGCACCGGCCGCGCGCCTGACCGCAACACCGAGTATTTCCTCTACCAGACGCTCGTCGGTGCGTGGCCGATCGATGCCGAGCGGCTCACCGCCTACATGGAGAAGGCCGCTCGCGAGGCGAAGAGCCACACCTCGTGGACTGACCCTGATCCGCGCTACGAGCGCGCTCTGCGGCGCTTCATCGAGCGCTGTCTCGCTGACGGGGCGTTCATCGGCTCGCTGGAGAGCTTCCTCGAGCGGCTGCTGCCGGCGGCGCGCGTCTCATCGCTCAGCCAGACGCTGATCAAGCTGACCGCGCCGGGCGTGCCAGACATCTACCAGGGCACGGAGCTATGGGATCTGTCGCTCGTCGACCCGGACAACCGCCGGCCGGTGGACTACCAGGCACGGCGGCGGCTGCTCGAACAGGCACGCTCGGCGACCGCCGAGCAGGCGCTCGCCGGCGTGGAGTCCGGCCTGGCCAAGCTCTGGCTCATCCAGCGCGTGCTGGCGCTGCGCGCCCGGCGGCCGGAGCTGTTTGGGCCCGCGAGCACGTACCACGGGCTGCCCGCGGAAGGCAGCAAGGCGGCCCACGTGATTGCCTTCGCCCGGGGCGGCGAGGCGATCACGGTCGGGCAGCGGCTCGTCATCGGCCGCGGCGAGGGCTGGGCTGGCACGACGCTGCGCCTCGCTCACGGACGCTGGCGCGACGAGCTCAGCGGCGAGGTCCACGCCGGTGGCGACGTGCCCGTTGAGCGGCTGCTGGCCGCCTACCCGGTGGCGCTGCTGATGCCTGAGCCGCTCGGATGAGCCTCGTCGACCGACGGCTGCTGGACCCGCGGAGGCTGCCCGTCTGGGCGCCTGCCGCTGAGCGGGTGGAGGCAGTGCTGGCGGATCGACGGCTGGCCATGCACGAGGCCGGTGGCGGCTGGTGGCTGGCCGAAGAGGACGTCAGGCCGGGCTCGGACTATCGCTTCAGCCTCGACGGCGCCGATCCGCTGCCCGATCCCCGCTCGCCCTGGCAGCCGCAGGGCGTGCACGGTCCGTCCCGCACGCTCGACCCGTCCGGATTCGAGTGGCGCGACGCGGGCTGGCAGCCGCCGCCGCTCGCCGCTGGGCTGGTCTACGAGATGCACGTCGGCACGTTCAGCGAGGCCGGCACGTTCGAGGGCGCGATCGACCGGCTGGGCCATCTGGTCGAGCTGGGCGTGACCCACGTCGAGCTGTTGCCGGTAGCGGAGTTCCCGGGTCAGCGCGGCTGGGGATACGACGGCGTCGACCTCTACGCGCCGCACCACGCGTATGGAGGGCCGCACGGTCTCGGCCGGCTGGTAGACGCGTGCCATGCTCGTGGCCTGGCCGTGATCCTGGACGTGGTCTACAACCACCTCGGTCCGGCGGGCAACTACCTAGGCGCGTACGGGCCGTACTTCACCGACCGCTACAGCACGCCCTGGGGCGAGGCGGTCAACCTCGACGGGCCGGGCAGCGACGAGGTGCGCCGCTTCTTCGTCGACAACGCGCTGATGTGGCTGCGCGACTACCGCTTCGACGGCCTGCGGCTCGATGCGGTCCACGCCATCGTCGACACCTCGGCCCTCCACCTGCTGGAGGAGCTGGCGGCCGAGGTCGACGTCCTGGAGGCGGCCACCGGCCGGCACAAGGTGCTGATCGCGGAGAGCGACCTCAACGACCCGCGCATCGTCCGGCGGCCGGAGATCGGTGGCTACGGCATGGACGCCCAGTGGAGCGACGACTTCCACCATGCCCTGCACTCGCTGCTGACCGGCGAGCGCGACGGCTACTACGCGGACTTCGGCGCGCTCGACGATCTTGCCCAGACGCTGCGCCATGCCTACCGCTACCGCGGGCAGTACGCGGGCTTCCGCCATCGGCGACACGGCCGTCCGGCAGATGGCGTCCCCGGCCATCGCTTCCTTGGCTACCTGCAGAACCACGACCAGGTGGGCAACCGGGCACAGGGCGAGCGGAGCGCAGCGCTTATGAGCCACGGTCGCCTGAAGGTCGGCGCGGCGGTGGTGCTGCTCGCGCCATTCGTGCCGATGCTCTTCCAGGGCGAGGAGTGGGCCGCCTCGACGCCATTCCAGTACTTCACCGATCATCCCGATCTTGAGCTCGGGCGGGCGGTCAGCGAGGGTCGGCGACAGGAGTTCGGTTCGTTCGGCTGGCAGCCCGAGCAGGTGCCTGATCCGCAGGACCGCGCGACCTTCGAGCGCTCGCGATTGCGCTGGGCTGAGCGCGACCAGCCCGAGCACGCCGAGATGCTCGACTGGCACCGCCGCCTCGTCGCGCTGCGACAGGCGGAGGCGGACCTCGCCGGCTACGACCTGGAGAGCGTGGACGTCGCCTTCGACGAGGATGCCGGCTGGCTTTGGTTCAGCCGCGGCTCGATCCTGGTGGCGCTCAACGTTGGCTCGCACGAGGCCCGCCTGCCGGTCCCCGGCATACAGGGCGCCGAGCTGCTGCTGGCCTCGAGCGCGTCAGCGCGCGTGGATGGCGATGCGCTGCGGCTGGCACCGGACTCGGTGGTTGTGGCGCGGCGGTCGGCTTCGGCAGTGAGGGCCGCGACTTCCTGACATTTGGGCAGCCCATCGACGCTATGCACCTTGCGCGGCAGGCCGACGATCCGGTGAGGGCCGCGCTGAGCGTGAGCCGGTGCCGCCAGCGACCGCGACGCTGTCCGGAACCGTGCTTCAGCCCGCGTAATGGCGACTGGCCGAACAGATGGCGGAAACTCCGGGCGGCCGGGCTGGCGTCGCCTGCGCCCGCCCGCTTGGCTCGGGCTCAGCCTTCCTTGGCCAGCTGCTCGGCGACGCCCGGGTTCTGGGACTCGAAAGGCCCGGGCTCATCGATGCCCTGTGGCTCGAGCAGCACCGCCGTGTTGCGCGCCTGGGCGCGCTCGAGGACGACGATCACGGCGGCCGTCAGGGGCACGGCCACCAGCGCGCCGACGATGCCGCCGATCGCGGCGCCGGCGAGGATGCCGGCGACGACCAGGAAGGGTGGCACGCCAACGGTGTTCTTCATCACCAGCGGCACGAGCACGTTGCTCTCGAGCGTCTGGATGGCGGCGTAGGCGACGGCCACGATGATCACCGTCTCGATCTGGCCGGTCATCGCGGCAACGACCAGCGCCGGGATGGCGCCGAGCGCCGGACCGACCAGCGGGATTGCCTCGGCAAGGGCGGCGACGAGCGCCAGGAAGACGGCGCCCTCCAGCCCGATGACGGCATAGGCGATGCCGGTCATGACCCCGATCGTCGCCATCAGGATGAGCTGGGCGCGCATCCAGGCACCCAGCCGCAGCTCGATCTCGTTCCACGCCTCGCGCGTGCCTGCGCGGCGGTGCTCCGGCAGCAGGGCCAGCGCGAAACGCTGGATGCGCGCCCGGCCTGTTAGCCAGAAGTAGACCATGGCCAGCACGGCCGCTGTCGAGATGGCCATGTCGGCCACCGTCAGGCCAAGGGCGATCACGTCTTCCGGGTCGGGCTCGGCCGGGCCGCGCGGCACGAGCGTCTGCTGCAGCGCGTTGATGAGCGCGGTCAGGCTGGTCGACAGCGCCCGCGGCTCGATCGTCGCGGCCCACTGCCGGGCGTCCGCCAGCAGCGGCCCCAGCTGGCGGCCGATGTCGCCGAACTGCGCGACCGCGCCAGGGATGACAAGCAGCGCCAGGCTGAGCACGGCCACGAAGAAGACGGCATAGACGAGCAAGACGGTCAGCCCGCGGCGCAGCGGCAGCCGGGCGCGCAGCCGCTCGACCAGCGGGTCCAGCGCCGAGGCGAAGAGGATCGCGATGAAGACCAGCACCAGCACCCGGACGGACATCGCCAGGCCGAGCGCGATGAGCGCCACCAGCCCAATCCCCACGGCCAGCCCGACCCCGCGTCCGAACCACCGGAAGGCGTCGCTCCTCATCGGGCGGGACGATACAGTGCGGAAGCTCTGAGGCGAGAGGGGAATCGCCCGCAATCGAGCCTCTTCGGGCGGCTTGTTAGGCCGGTGTAATGAGTATTGCAGCCTGGGCCATTACCCCACGGGGTTAGAGTGGAGGTCGGGGACTTACAGGAGGATTCATGAACAGCCAACCCTTGGTTCTCGTTGCCGACGACGAGCCGCGGATCACGAAGCTCGTCGCGCTGACGCTGCACGACGAGGGGTTCCGCGTCGTCACGGCCGGCGGCGGCGAGGAAGCTCTCAAGAAGGCGGACGAGGTCCGCCCGGACATCGTCCTGCTCGACATCGTCATGCCCGATCTCGACGGCATCGAGGTCATGCGCCAGCTTCGCGAGTGGCGTCCCGTGCCGGTCATCCTGCTGACCGCCAAGGGCTCGACCAGCGACAAGGCCAAGGGCCTCGACCTGGGCGCAGACGACTACATCGCCAAGCCCTTCCATCCCGACGAGCTGGCTGCGCGCGTGCGTGCCGTGCTGCGCCGCGCCAGCGGCGTCGCGCCGGGTGCGGGCATCGTCGCCTTCGACGACATCGAGATCGACCTCGAGCGCCGGCTGCTGACCAAGGGCGGGGATCTCGTGTCCCTCAGCCGCACGGAGTGGCTGTTGCTCCAGCACCTGGCCGCGAACGCAGGCAAGGTCGTGCTCCATACCGAGCTGCTGACCAAGGTCTGGGGCCCGGAGTACCGCGACGACCTGCAGTACCTGCGCGTCTGGATCAGCCGCGTCCGGCGCAAGCTCGGCGCCGCTCCGGGCGAGCCGGGCCCGATCAAGACCTTCCAGGGCATCGGCTACGTCCTCGACACGGAGGGCAACCTGAGCGATCCCAACGCAAGCTCGAGCTCTGAGCCAAAGCAGCCCAAGGAGCCCAAGGAGCCCAAGGCGGAGCCTGCTTCGGCCTAGCCTGCGCGGGCCGCGGGAGCGGCTCGCCGACGCGCAATGAAAAGGAGGCGGGCCGTGAGGCCCGCCTCCTTGCCTGTGTCGCGCGGATGTCAGCCGTTGGCTGACTGGCGCTCCGTCCGCCGGCGCCCACTGGAGCCGCCGGTTGCCCCGGCAGCCTGCCGCCGGCCTGCGAGCGTCGCCGCCATCGCGGCGCCGGGGAGCAGCGCGAGCAGGATGAGCAGCCGGTTCACGCCGCCGAAGAAGAGGCCCACGGCGAGCCCGACCGAGAAGCTGGTACCCGCCACGAGCGCCTCGTCGGACATGCCGTCGAGCGCCACCTGCGCGTCATGTGCCGCGACCTGCGCCCCGGCGATTGCCTCGGGCAGCCGCTCCGCGACCTGGTTGGCGCCCGATCGGAGGCGCTCCTGGGCCTCGGAGACGGCGTTCATCGCCGCGTCACGGGCGTCCTCGGCGCCATTGTCAGCGCCATTTGCCTGTTGCTGGGCCATTGCTGGACCTCCTTGCTGCTTGGTGCCTTGGTTGGTGCCTGATCAGTCGTCCTCGCGCGGCGTTCCGGCCGGCGTGGACCCCGGCGTAGGCGCCGGGCTTGGGGTGGGGGTAGGGGT
>Ga0247708_1000301_pt1 | contig 10440 bp, 6 predicted proteins | sample 42W_NmetaG_FD_189040 | JGI IMG/M metagenome (GOLD analysis project Ga0247708, IMG submission 189040) | Soil microbial communities from hillslope of Landscape Evolution Observatory, University of Arizona, Oracle, AZ, United States - 4-2-W_N | ecosystem: Engineered > Artificial ecosystem > Mesocosm...
TTCTCCCTGCCCCTGCGCACCTGCGCCTCGACCTCACCCGCCTCGACGCCCTTGCGCCCGACCGTCAGGCGCAGCGGGCAGCCGAGCAGCTCGGCGTCGGCGAACTTCTCGCCGGGGCTGGCGCTGCGGTCGTCGTAGACCACCTCGAGCCCCTGACCGGAGAGCTCCTCGTACAGGCGCTCGGCGACATCGCGGGCCTCCTCGCCCTCCTTGCCGAGCCCCACGAGCTCGACGTCCCAGGGGGCGAGCGAGCGCGGCCAGGAGATCCCGGCCTCGTCGGCGTACTGCTCGACGGCCGCGGCGAGGATCCGGGCGGGCCCGATCCCGTAGGAGCCCATCTGGATCAGCTGCTCGGTCCCCTGCTCGTCGAGGTAGGTGGCGCCCAGCGGCTCGCTGTAGCGCGTGCCGAGCTTGAAGGTGTTGCCCACCTCGATCGCGGGCTCGATGCGGATCTCGCCCCCGCGCGGGCAGGTGTCGCCGGGCTCGACGCGGCGCACGTCGCCCCAGGCGGGCTCGAAGTCGCGCCCGGGCTCGACGCCGCGCAGGTGGAGGTCGCGGTCGTTCGCGCCCGCCACGAGTCCCGCCAGGCCGCGCAGCGCCTCGTCGGCCAGCACCGGCGCCTTCGCGCCGACGGGCCCGATGAAGCCGGGGACGCTGCCGAACTCCGATGCGACCTCGTCGTCCGTGGCCGGGCGCACCGCCGAGCCGAGGTGGTTGGCGAGCTTGATCTCGTTGAGGCGATGGTCGCCGCGCAGGACGACGAGCAGCGGACCCGATCCCTCGGTCATGACGGGGATCGCCTTCACGAGCGCCCCGGCCGGCACGCCGAGGAGCCCCGCGACCTGCTCGATGGTCGTCGCCCCCGGCGTCTCCACGCGCTCCGGCGCGCCGAGCGGGGCCGGCAGCCCGTCCACCGCCTGCGGCGTGGCGCTCGCGACCTCGACGTTCGCGGCGTAGCCGGCGCCGGAGAGCGCGACGTCGTTCTCCCCCGCCGCGCAGGGCGCCATGTACTCGTGGGCGCCGTGGCCGCCCATCATCCCGACGTCGGACTCGACGCGGTACCACTCGAGGCCGGTGCGCTCGAAGATCCGGTCGTAGGCGCCGAGGTGCAGGTCGTACTGGCGGTCGAGGCCCTCGCGGTCGCGGTCGAAGCTGTAGGAGTCCTTCATGATGAACTCGCGGGTGCGGAGCAGGCCCGCGCGCGGCCGCGGCTCGTCGCGCTCCTTGATCTGGAAGTGGTAGAGGATCTGGGGCAGGTCCCGGTAGGAGCGCACGTCGCGCGACACGTGCAGCGTGACGACCTCCTCGTGCGTCATCGCCAGGACGTGCGGAGCTCCGCGGCGGTCCTCCAGCTTGAAGAGCTCGTCGATCTCGTAGCGGCCGGAGCGCTGCCACAGCTCGGCCGGGTGGAGCACCGGCATCAGCATCTCCTGCGCGCCGATTGCGTCCAGCTCCTCGCGCACGATCTGCTCCGCCCGGCGATGGGCACGCCAGCCCGCGGGGAGGTAGGTCCAGAGGCCGCTCCCGACCTGCCGGACGAGCCCCGCGCGCACGAGCAGCTTGTGCGAGACCGCCTCTGCGTCCGCGGGCGCCTCCTTGACGGTGGGCAGGAAGTAGCGGGAGAGCCGGGTCACGCGCCCGGAGAGACTAGCTTTTCAGGCCCGTACCCCCGACCGAGGAGGCCCCGATGCCCTACGAAGTCCCGGATCTTCCCTATCCCTACGACGCTCTCGAGCCCCATATCGACGAGCAGACCATGAAGGTCCACCACGACAAGCATCACCAGGCGTACGTGGACAAGGCCAACGCCGCGCTCGAAGGCACGGAGTGGGCGGACCGCGACGTCCTCGAGGTCCTCCAGAACCTGGACTCGCTTCCCGAGGACAAGCAGGGCCCCGTCCGCAACAACGCCGGCGGGCACGCGAACCACACGTTCTTCTGGCAGATCATGAGCCCCGACGGCGGCGGCGAGCCCTCCGGCGACCTGGCCGCGGCGATCGACGAGGCCTTCGGCTCCTTCGGCGACTTCAAGGGCAAGTTCAAGGACGCGGGCATCGGCCGTTTCGGCAGCGGCTGGGCGTGGCTCGTGTGGGACGGATCGGCTCTGCAGGTGACGAGCACGGCCAACCAGGACTCGCCCGTTTCGTCCGGACAGACCCCTCTGCTTGGGGCGGATGTCTGGGAACACGCCTATTACCTCAAGTATCAGAACCGCCGACCCGATTACCTCGATGCGTTCTGGAACGTGGTCAACTGGACCGAGGTCGCCAGGCGCTATGAGGAGGCCCGCGGGTAGGCGCAACCTCTGGCGCACAGGACTGTTGTTGGGGAGGCGGCCCCAGCCCGGGGCCGCCTCCGCGCGTTCCGACTCCACACGAACACCATGAGATACCGACTGGCAGGGACACTCCTCGCATGCGCGATCGCGCTCGCCGCCCCGGCGGGAGCCGGCGCGTCCGAGTACCTCCTGTCGGTCATGCAGGACGACAACCAGCTCGTCTACGGGACCGGCGCCCAGCGCGAGTTCGCCCTCGACGGGATGCAGGGGCTCGGCGTGGACGCCGTGCGCGTGACCGTCCTGTGGGAGGTCGTCGCCCCGGCCCGCAAGCCGCGCGACACGACGGACCCGCGCCGCTACGGCGCCGCTCGCTGGGATCGCTACGACGAGCTGGTCAAGTCCGCCGCGCGCCGCGGGATGGCCGTGTACTTCGACGTGACCGCGCCGGGTCCGCGCTGGGCGCACGAGCGCACCCGCGACCGGGCGAACCGACGCACCTGGATCCCGAAGTCGCGCGAGTGGTACCGCTTCATCCGCGCGCTCGGTAAGCGCTACTCGGGCGTCTACCGCGACGAGAACGCCGGCCGGGAGACGCTGCCGCGGGTCGCCTGGTGGGGGCTGTTCAACGAGCCGAACCAGGGCGGCTGGCTCACCCCGCAGGCGATCAAGACCAAGCGGGGCAAGGTCCTTCCGGTCTCCCCGATCATCTACCGCTCGCTCATGATCGAGGGGGCGCGCGGCCTGATCTCGACCGGGCACGCCGACGACCTCGTCGTCCTCGGCGAAACGGCCCCGCTGGGCGTGGCCCCCCAGGGCGCCCGCCGGCCGCTCCGGCCGGCGCTGTTCATCCGCGAGATCTTCTGCCTCGACGGTAAGCTGCGCCCGTTCCGCGGTGAGGCGGCGCGCCTGCGCGGCTGCGACAAGGTGAAGCGCCTGTCGGTGCTCTCGAAGCTCTCGCGCCTGACCTGGGGCCACCACCCGTACACGAAGAACCTCTCCCCCACGACCCGCCACCCGCACCGCGACTCGATCTCGATGGCGTCGATCCGCCGCCTGCCCGTGCTGCTCGACAAGATCGCGAAGCGGACCGGGCTGCTGCCCCAGGGGATGCCGATCCTCCTGACCGAGTTCGGCTACGAGACCGACCCGCCGGACCCCTTCAACGGCGTGTCGGAGAAGGACCAGGCGGAGTACCTCAACCTCGGCGACTACATCGCCTTCAAGAACCCGCGGGTGTTCGCCAACACCCAGTTCCAGCTCTTCGACGTGCCGCCGCAGACCCAGTTCCCGCGCAATTCGCGCCAGTACTGGTTCACCTTCCAGTCCGGGCTCTTCCGCGCCGACGGCAGCGCCAAGCCGTCCGCGCACGCCTACATGATGCCGTTCGAGGTCCGGCCTGCCGGCGGGAACCGCCACCTCTTCTGGGGCCAGGTCCGGTTTACCCCGAATGGCGCAAAGCAGACCGTCTACCTCCAGGCCAAGGCGCCCGGGGGCGACTGGCAGAACGTGGGAGAGCCCGTGAGCGTGGACAACCATCTCGGCTTCTGGGAGGTCACCCGTGAGTCGTTCCCGGGCGTCACCTGGCGCGCCGCGTGGGTGTCCGCGGACGGCGCCGACCTGAAGCTCAGCCGGGAGATCACCACGAAGTGAGGCCCGCGGCGCTCCTGGCATGCGCCGCCGCAGCGCTCTGTCTCTCCCTGCCCGCCGCGGCGGGCGCGACGCCGGGGCAGCGCACCATGGTGGAGGACACGGCCGTGCTGTTCCTGCGGGGCCCGGAGGCCCGCGCCGCCGCTCTCGACGAGATGCGCGCGCTCGGCACCGACATCGTGAAGCTGCGGGTGCAGTGGGGCCTCCTCGCCCCCGACCCGACGAACGAGACGCGCCCCGAGTTCGACGCGGCCGACCCGGCGGCCTACCCGCCCGGCGCCTGGGACGTCCTCGACGAGATCGTCCGGCAGGTCACCGTGCGCGGGATGCGGCCGTTCCTCATGCTGAGCCCGCCCGGGCCCGAGTGGGCGACCGATCGCGGCGAGCAGGCGGGGCATCCGGGCGTCCTGAACCCCGATCCCCGCGAGTTCGGCGCCTTCGCCAGGGCGCTCGGCACGCGCTACTCGGGCAGCTACCTCGGCCTTCCGCGGGTCTCGATGTGGTCGCTCTGGAACGAGCCGAACCACCCGCAGTTCCTGCAACCGCTCGGGCGGCGCCGTGTCCCGGTCGCGGCTCACATCTACCGCAACCTCTACGTGGAGGCCCAGCGCGGCCTCGCGGAGACCGGCCACGCCCGCGACACGGTCCTGTTCGGCGAGATCCTGCCGATCGGGCAGCGGCGGATCGGCCCGCTGAACACCATCCGCCCGATCCTGTTCCTGCGGGAGATGTTCTGCCTCGACTCCCGCTACCGCCCCTACCGCGGGAGCGCGGCCCGCGCTCGCGGCTGCTCGCCCTTCCCGCGCATCGTCACGAGCGGCTTCGCCTACCACGCGTACACCCGGCCCACCGGGCCCCGGACGGTCCCGCCGCACCCCGACGACGCCACGATCGGCCAGATCGGCCGGATCGAGCGCGCCCTCGACCTCATCGCACGCACGGGGCGCGTGAGACGGCGCCTGCCGATCTACAACACCGAGTTCGGCCTCCAGAGCGACCCGCCGGACTGCGTCGGCTTCGGCGCCCCGCTCGACCTCCAGGCCGAGTACATCAACGAGGCCGAGCTGATGTCCTTCCGCAGCCGCCGCGTCCGCACCTACTCGAACTACCTGCTGATCGACGACCCGGTCCTGCTCGAGCATCCGCCCGGCTCGAACGCCCGCTACGGCCTGTTCCAGACCGGCCTCAAGTTCGGCGTGAACGCCCTCCGCTGTGAGAGCCCCACGATCCGCTTCGAATACGGCGAGGAGAAGCCCGCCTACGCGGCATTCCGCACGCCCCTGTACGTGACCCGCACGGGCCGCCGCGCCGTCGAGGTCTTCGGGCGGGCGCGGCCGATGGGCCGCACGCCGGTGCGCATCGAGATCCTGCGCGGCTCACGCGTCGTGCGCCGCGTCACCGCGCGCGGCTACTTCCGGACGCGCATCCGCGCCAACCCGGGCGGCACATGGCGCCTGCGCTGGAGCCGCGACGGCACGGTGTTCGAGAGCCGCGCGGCGAAGGCGCGCAGGCCCTGAGCGCCCGAACGTCCCGCAGCACCCCCTATAGGCATTGACGAGGGACGTTCGGCGGGATCAGGCGCGGGTGAAGCGGCGCCCGGCAGTCGGCGAGGCGTCCTCGTCGAGCTTGACGCGCTTCTCCGCTCCGTTGCCGCCGGGCTTCGAGGGGGTGCTCATCGGCAGCGGCGTCCCCTGCTCGGCGGCGGCAGCGGCGGCCTCCATCTGAGCGAGCCGCTCTGGGGTGAGCTGATCCGCGTTCTCGTCCTCGATCTGCTTGAGCCAGGCGGCGCCCTCGGCGGCCTTGCGCTCGTCCACCAGCACGCGGCCGGCGGCGATGGAGCGGTCGATCTCCGTGAAGAGCTCATCCACGAGGCGGTCCTGCGGGACCTTCCGGAGCGGCTCGCCGTGGGCGAAGATCAGACCCTCGTTCTTGGCGCCCGTGATGCCGAAGTCCGCATGTGAGGCCTCGCCGATGCCGTTGACGGCGCAGCCGAGGACGGCCACCTCGATCGCCTGCTCGTAGGACTCGAGCCGCTGTTCGATCTCCGCGACGACGGTGTCCATGTCGAACTGGAGGCGCCCGCAGGTGGGGCACGCGATCAGCACGGGGCCGCGCTCGCGGAGCTTGAGCGCCTTCAGGATCTCCCAGGCGACCTTGACCTCCTCCTCGGCGTGGAAGGTGGAGAGCGAGATCCGGATCGTGTCGCCCACGCCGTCGGCCAGCAGCGTCCCCAGCCCGACCGCGGATTTCAGCGAGCCCGACCACTTCGTGCCGGCCTCGGTGATGCCGAGGTGGAGCGGGTAGTCGATCTTCTCCGCCAGCAGCCGGTTCGAGGCGATCGTGTTCGGGACGCTCGTGGACTTGATCGAGACCTTGAAGTCCTCGAAGCGCAGGCGCTCCATCAGCTCGACGAACTCGACGGCGGCCGCGACGAGCGCCTCGACGGGGCTCTCGCGCTCCAGTTCGTGCAGGTGCTTGGGGAGCGACCCCGAGTTCACGCCGATCCGCATCGGGGTGCCGGCCGCCGTTGCGCGCTCCGCGACCTCGGCGACCTTGTCCGGCCCGCCGATGTTGCCCGGGTTGAGGCGGACGCAGTGGGCTCCCGCGTCGATCGCCTTGAGCGCGAGCGTGTGGTTGAAGTGGATGTCGGCGATCACCGGGATCGGCGACTCGACGACGAGGCGCTCGAGCGCGCGGACGTCCTCGTCACGCGGCACCGCCACCCGCACGAGATCGGCGCCCGCGTCGGCGATGCGCTTCACCTGCGCGAGCGTCGCGTCGTAGTCGGCGGTCTCCGTCTTCGTCATCGACTGGACGGCGACGGGCGCTCCCCCGCCGATCTTCACGCCACCGACGTCGATCTGGCGCTTCGAGGCCATGCGCGAACGAGGATAGCCCCGGGGCCGCGCCAGCGGACTTCCCACTTGTGGCAGTTGGCGCTTGCGAGGTATGCTCGCCGCTCCCTTTGGGAGGAGGGATGCTCATGGCTCAGCGGATGCTGGCGCCGGTGACCACCGGTGCCGTGGTTTTGGCGTTGGTCGCGGCGGGGGCCGCCCCGGCCCTCGACGTCGGTGGCAGCGATGCCCGGGACGTGCTGCGGGGGACCGCCGCGGCCGACGAGTTGCACGGCCGCGGCGGCGCCGACCGCCTCGTCGCGCTGGGTGGTCGCGACTTCGTCAGCGGCGGCTCCGGGCGCGACGTCATCTTCGGCGGCAGCGGGGCCGACCTGCTGTTCGGCGGCAGCGGCGGCGACCGCATATACGGCGGCGTCGACCCCGACGTCATCTCGGGCAACGGCGGCAACGATCGCCTGATCGGGGGCTCCGGCGACGACCGGGCGCACGGGAACGCCGGTGACGACCGCCTCTACGGCGGCGCGGGAGCGGACGCCCTGGACGGCGACGACGGTGACGACCGGCTCTCGGGCGGGGCCGGCGGCGACCGGCTGCTCGGCGGTCTCGGCGCGGACGTCCTCATCGGCGGCCCGGGGATCGACGAGATCGCAGCCGGCCCGGGGAACGACGTGGTCGGCGCGCGCGACGGCGAGTCCGACCTCGTGTTCTGCGGCGAGGGCACCGACGTGGCCCGCCTCGACGCGAGCGACCGGATCGGCGACATGAACCCGGTCTTCCCCAACGGGAGCTGCGAGCAGGTCGAGCGGGGCTGACGCTCAGCCGCCGAGCGCGGGCGGCAGGGCGAGCGGGTCGCCGGCCGGCGCCCCCAGGGCCTGACGCTTCGCCGCGGCGGCCTCGGGCGACAGCGGCCGCTCTGGAGAGCCCAGGGCGGCCTCCACGCGCGCCTCCGCGTCGCCGCAGCGCACGACGGCGGCGCTCTCGGGCAGCGACGGGTCGGGCGTCACATCGATCGCCCGGGCGATCGCGAGCACTTCGCCGTCGAGGCGCCGGAACGCCTCCACGCCCGGCGGCCCGTGAAGCAGGGAGTGGGCGACCGTGTACGGGATCGAGAACTTCGCTTCGAGGCCGTCGGCGGGGATGCCCACATGGGCGGCCCGCAGCGAGATCGGGTGCACCCGCACCGAGACGCCCTCGCCCTCTGCGAGAGCGAGGCCCGCGGCGGCCTCGATGGCGGAGTGCGTCTGGAGGCAGCAGGGCCAGGGCTTGAGCCAGTTGCGGTCGATCGCCCTCTCCCCCGCCTCGGGCTCCGCCCAGCGCCCGCCGTAGGCCCGCTCGAAGGCCGACGCCACGGGCGCGAGCGGCGCGCGGGCGCCGGCCTCCGCGGCGAGCGCCGCCCGCACGCCCGCGGCGGCAGCCGATCCGACCTGGAGCGCCTTGCCGTCCGAGCCGAACGCGGCCTGGAGCCCGGCGCCGGCGAGCAGCGAGAGAGCGCGCGCCACCTCCAGGCGCTCGCCCTCAAGGCCGAGCAGGCTGCCGGCCGCGACGGCGGCGCCGAGCGGCCCGCAGACCGCCGTGGGATGCCAGCCGCGCTCGTACAGCGCGGGATGCGACGCGCGGGCCAGCGCCCCCATCGCCTCGAAGCCGGCGGCGTAGGCCGCCAGGACGTCCTCCTCCCCGGCCCCGCGGGCGGCGCCCAGCACGAGCGCCGCCGGGGCCACCGGCGCGCTCAGATGGGCGAGCCCCTGGGCGTAGGTGTCATCGAAGTCGAGTACGTGGCCGGCCGTGCCGGCGATCGCGACCCGGGCGCAGACGCCGTCGCCCTGCGCCCGCGCCGCCTCCACCGCCGGCTCGGCCGCCCCGCCCTCCGCGCACGCGATCCAGTCGCGGAGGGCGGTGCGGTACGCCTCAGCCCGCGTAGAGCCCCTCGATCTCCGACGCGTACTTCTCGGCGATCGGCTTCCGCTTGAGCTTCATAGTGGGAGTGAGCTCCTCGCCCCCCGGCTCCCAGTCCGTCGGGAGGATCTTGAACTTCTTGATCCCCTCGACGCGCGCGAGCTGCTCGTTGGCCTTGTCGATTCCCTCCTGGACCGCGGCGACGACCTTCTCGTTCTGCGAGAGGGACTCGAACGAGGCGTCCTCGATCCCGTTCTGCTGCGCGAACGCGGGCGCCACGTCGGGGTCGAGCGTGATCAGCGCGACGTTGTACGGCTTCGCGTCGCCGATGGCCACGGCCTGTCCGATCAGCGGCGACGACGCCTTCACGGTCGCCTCGATGTTCGCGGGCGACATGTTCTTGCCCGCCGCATTGATGATCAGCTCCTTCTTGCGGTCGACGATCTTCAGGTAGCCGTCCTCGTCGAGCTGGCCGATGTCGCCGGTGTGGAGCCAGCCGTCGTCGTCGATCGTCTCCTTGGTCTTGTCCGGCTGGTTGCGGTAGCCGGCCATGATGATCGGGCCCTTGATCAGGACCTCGCCGTCCTCGGCGAGCTTGATGTCGATGCCGGGGGCCGGCGGGCCGACGGTCCCGATCTTCACCTTGTCGGGCGGGTTGCAGGTGCCGGCGCCGCAGGTCTCCGACATCCCCCAGAGCTCGGCGAGCGGGATCCCGATCGCGTGGTAGAAGGCGATGACCTCGGGCGGCGTGGGAGCGGCTCCCACGTTGACGGACTCGACCTGGTCGAGGCCGAGGCGCTCGCGGATCTTGGAGAGCACCATCTCGTCGGCCTTCTGGTACTCCTGCTCGAGGTCGGCGGGGACCTCCTCGCCGGCCTGAATCAGGTTGACCCGCTTGAGGCCGACGCCGAGGGCCCACTTGGTCGCCTGCTTCTTCTGCTCGTCCTGCTCGCCCTCGACGCCCGCCTCGATGGCGGCCTTGAGCTTCTCCCAGATGCGCGGCACGGCGAAGAACCAGGTGGGCCGCACCTCGGGCAGGAAGAACACCACCTGGCGCGGGTCCGGGCAGGTCGTGGTCGTGAAGCCGAGCAGGATCGGCAGGTAGTGGCTGCACGCGCGCTCGGCGATGTGCGCCATCGGGAGCCACGAGATCACGCGGCCGTCGCTCGGGAAGGCGATCAGATGGTCGAACGCCTGGACCGCCGAGATCAGGTTCGCGTGCGTGAGCTGCACGCCCTTCGGCGGGCCCGTCGTGCCCGACGTGTAGATGATCGTCAGGAGATCGTCGGGTCCGACGGCCTTCCAGGCGGCCTCAAAGTCGAAGCCCTCGTCCGCGCCGGCAATCATCTCGTCGAGCGTCATGCCGCCCTCGGGGGCGTCGCCGTCGATCACCACGATGTGCTCTATGGAGCTGTTCGCGGCGGCCTTCGTGACCGTCTCGAGGAAGGCCTGCTCGGTGACGATCACCCTGTTCCCGGCGTCGCCGACGAGGTACTCGATCTGGTCGGGCGTGTAGGTGTTGTAGATCGAGAAGGGAACGGCGCCGAGGTGCAGCGTTCCGGAGTCGATCAGGTGGAACTCGGGCCGGTTCGTGAGCATGATCCCGACGGTGTCGCCGGCGCCCACGCCGAGGCCCGCGAGGCCGCCGGCGACGGCGCGCACGCGCTCGCCGTACTCGCTCCAGGTGATCGCGAAAGAGTCGTCCTTCGTGCGTACCGCGGGCCGGTCGGGGTTGTCCGCGACCGTCATCTGGAACGCCTCGCACAC
>Ga0247708_1000303_pt1 | contig 10371 bp, 12 predicted proteins | sample 42W_NmetaG_FD_189040 | JGI IMG/M metagenome (GOLD analysis project Ga0247708, IMG submission 189040) | Soil microbial communities from hillslope of Landscape Evolution Observatory, University of Arizona, Oracle, AZ, United States - 4-2-W_N | ecosystem: Engineered > Artificial ecosystem >...
TGCTCGTGCACACCGGCGTCAACGGTGATGGCCAGCTTCGGCGAGGGTCTCCCACGTGGCATGTCCATACTCTACTACTACCGTAGTAGAGTATGGCGGAGGCCCTTCAGCCGAGTCCGGGCGGACCACCAGCCGGCGGTAGAGGACACCTGCGACGACCTTCGATTCACGATCTTCTGGGACGCGGGCTTGGCAACGGCCGGGCTTTGCTGGGCGCTCGGGCGAGACGCCCGCTGGCCAAGGCCCCGCCCTCGACGTATATATCCAACAGAGTCACCCGGCGATATACTGGACCCATGAGCAAACGGCTGGTTGACATCGACGACGACCTCTTGGAGGAGGCCACCACCATCCTCGGGGCATCGACCATGAAGGAAGCCGTCAACCGATCTCTCGAGTCCGTCGTCGCTGCTGCCCGCCGCCGCCGCCATGCTGAGCGGCTCCAGGACATGCGAGGCATCGACCTCGACGACCCGCAGGTGATGTCAGGGGCCTGGCGCTGATCGCACGTTTCCTGGCGGACAAGAGCGCGCTGGCCCGGTTCCGTGTGCCGGCGGTGGCCCGCCGGCTTCGCCCGCTCCTGGAGGACGGCCTGGTCGCTACGTGTGCGATCGTCGATCTCGAGGTGCTCTACAGCAGCCGGACCCTGAGCGACTACGAAGAAGTGCTCGCCGAACGTCGCAGTTTGGACGCCGCCCACATCACCCCGGAGGTCATGGAGCGAGCCATCGGATTGCAGCACGAGTTGGCCCGGCGTGGCCAGCACCGCCTGCCGATCCCCGATCTGGTGATCTCGGCGGCCGCCCAGTCGGCCGGCCTCGTTGTACTCCACTACGACGCCGACTTCGAGCGTATTGCCGCAGCCGGCGGTGCGGACCACGAGTGGGTCGTTCCGAAAGGATCGATCTAACCCGGGCCGCTCGGGAACCGGGCGCACACGGCCGGCGGTAGCGGGCACCGTCGATGACCGGCGACCGTGAACGATATGGCACTTGCGTCGAGGCTCTGCCGAGCAACCTGGCTGGCTGGTCAGCGTCCCGCGTAGCCCGCCCTGCGCAGGGTCGAAGCACGCGTGCTGAGTCGAATCTGCTGACTTCTGTCCACGTGCTGGAGTACGACGGCGGTGACCGTAGCGCCCTCTGGGGCGAGGAGCATCGACGTCGTCCGAAACCTCCAGAGCCTCGATCTGTCCAACAAGCCGGGGAGCGATGGCCACGAGCGGGCCCATGGGGAGATTCGCCAGCACCCGTACAACCACGACTGCGCCAGTCGATACGTCAACTTCGCCTGCTCCCACTCGCTCTCCGGAGAGACCGCCGTCCCAGTGATCGCGGATGGCTGCCAGGCCTCGTCAGGAATCGGCGACACCACCCGTCATATTTGCCCATAGCGCCACCTTCGGATTCGAGCAGCGTGACAGTCCGTGCGGGTCAACCCGCTGCCGGCGTTGGGTGCTACCCGCGTGGCCGCCCGCAGCGCTTGTTCTGGGGCACCTAATCCATCGTGACAACGGGCTCGGCGATGGGGCTCGGCCTGAAGCCTTTCCACGCGCAGTAGATGCCGAGCGACAACTCCCACGCGGCCTCCGGCAGTGTCATCAGGGCCGAAGGTCCTGACCCGTTCTCGAAGGCCCCGAACAGGATGAGCACGAAGGACAGGATCAGCACCGGACCACCGATGAGACCCAACATCGCCATACGACGAGGTACGAGTCCCGAGCGGTACATTAGGTAGCCCAGGATCAAGCCGTTCCCGAAGCCGACAACGAGTCCCGGCCCGAGCTGGAAGGCCCAGTCGTAGAGGGAAACCAGCGTGTTGCCTTGTGCTTCGAGGGCGGCAGCCCCGGCGCCACTCGCCCCGGTCCACGCCTCATTCACGTCCACCAGCGCGACGACGGCGACGAGACCGATCGCGATGAAGACCGACTCCATGACACGCGCAGTTACATACCCGAGTGCGAGGGTCGCGCTCAGTCGCTTCACAAGCGGGTAGAGCACGACGGCCGTCGCGATATTGAAGCCGATCAGCAAGAACTCAAGGATCGAGCCGAGCTGCAGGCTCGTGTCGGAGACGGCCCCAGGGGTGAAAGTCGTTTCGCTCCAGCTGGTGTCGAGTCCATCGATGATGAGGAGCCGCGCTGGGATGCTGGTGATGAAGGTGGCTATGAAGAACCACCCAAAGATCCGTCCGGTTCGCTGAGTATCCAACGATTGTCTCCCCGCGCGTATGGACCCACGCTACATGAGAGGCAGAGCCGCCACGAGAAGGATGTCACGCGCGAGGTTGACGGTGGGTTGCCCCTGAGCCACAGGCGAACCCGTGACAGAAAGGGAAGCGGGCGGACGCAATTGGCACCTCGGATGACTCGACGAGGAAGCGGGTGCCCCAGAACATGCGGGCGCAGACGCCCCAGCGCGTGGCTGATGTGCCGTTCCGGGACGCCTACGTAAAGCCGTCTGGCCACGGATGCCCGGGCGCGGCCGAGACGGCCGCAGTTCGTCGTCGTCGACACGCTCGGCTTGGCGGCAACTGGCGAGCCGACTACGGAGAACGACATTCACCCGGACGTGTCAGTGCGATTCTTGTCGCACCGTGCACGACGAACATCCGGGGGCTGCCGAGTGAGGTGGTTCTCGAACCCGGCGACGATCCCGTCCCGAAGCGCAGCGCCTTGAACCTCGATTCGGTGGAGAGCGTCTCGGTGGCGGTGCTCGTCGAGCGGCTGGGCGCGCTCAGCGATGACCGGATGCGCGACGTCTGTGCTGCTCTGGCCGTCGCGGTGGACTGCGGAGGATGAGCGGAGGCCGAAGGCCGGCCGCCACCACCGGAGTACTGGTTCACGTTCGTCCTGGCTGACCAGGCTCGGTGAGTGTCAGTCCCTGCCAGGAAACAGGCAGAACGGATGTCCGGCCGGATCGAGCATGACGACAACGCGGTCCTCTTGTGGCTGGTGGTCGGCGACCCGCGCGCCTCGCGCCACGGCGTCGTCGAGCACCTCGAAGAAGCGGGTGCGTCGATCGGGTCCATTCCCCAAGTTGTCCACGGCGATGTCCAAGTGCATGCCCATCTGCTGCTGGCCGGCGACCGTGGGCCATACGGGCGGCACGAAAGGGTCCTCGCGCTGGAACTCAAGCTTTTGGTCCCCGGAGGGCGACTCGACCAGTGCCCACCCACCTGGGCTCATCTCCGAGCGACCCACGACTCGCCATCCGAGCAGCCACGCGTAGAACTCGGCGAGCTGCCAGGCATCGCTGCAGCCCAGAACGGGACCGCGTAGCCGAGGACGCACTGGCGCCACGAGCGGATCTTGCCGGATGACGGCCACCAGCGCACGCCGAAGCGCAGGCCCATCCGGTATCGCCCGCACGCGCGCTTCGTGCGGTCGCGAGCGACCGAGGCCGGCGAGGGTCGAATCAGGAGTCCGTTGACGCGGCGCCGCCCGGTGCCGCGTCAACCGGGATCGCCACGAGTTGGAACACGGGATGGCGGTCGGCCTCGGCGGCGAAGTCCGCGGCCGGAGCGTCCTTGGCCGCGCGGAACTGCGGGCGGGTCTTGGTGGCGACCGCGACATAGCGCTTCAGGACGGGACCGGCTTCCTCCGCTCCGACCTCGCGGACCGTGTAGTCGCGTGTGGTCCGGCCGTAGCGCAGCCGGACTCGCCGATCCTCGCGGGCGTTCCGGACCCAGCCCACGGTGCCGTACGGAGCGACGAGCCAACTTGCCCCACCGTGGTCGACCGGGACCACCGGAACGGTGTGTGGCCTACCGGTTCTCCGGTCCCGGGTCGTCAGCAGCTGCATCGGCCCGACCCCTGCACGCGCAAGGAGGCTGACGATCGCGTTCCCGGCTCGCCACTGCCAGCTCGGGAACCCGGGACGGACGACGCCTGTACCGCTCACCGTGGACAGGATCCGCCCTGGCCGCGCCCGTCGCCAAGAGGCGAAAGTCCCGATGCGACCCGGCGCACAGGAGGGCTACGGCATGCGGACACGTCGATCGCGGAGGGCGCCGTGGGCAGAGGCCCACAGCGTGAACAGGAAGGCCGGTGCGGTCCACACACCGCGCATGGCGTCGTCGATCAGGAACACGGGGAGCCATGCCAACACCGTGGGCCCGAGGAGTAGCAGCCCGTAGAGCGCGACGAACCGCGGGGTCTTGACCCCGACCGCGTAGATCATCGCGGGCACGAGCGCCGCCATCGGCGACGATGACCAAGCTCGTCGTGAGCGCAACGACCGCCCGGGTCAAGGCGGGATGGCGCGGGTACCACAGCTCGGCTGTCTCCATGGTGGTCATGTGACGGCCGGCGCCAGCCCGGGACATCCGGGCTGGCCCCCAAGGCGTCCCGGGCGATCACCCAGGGGCGACCGCGCCGCTCACCGCACGCCAGCAGGCGAGCGATCCCTCCACCGGTAGCGGTCCGCGGCCTCGCCCCCCGCGGCCAGGGCGGCCAGGAAGCGGTCGGCGTGCCGCTCGCCGCCGGCGAACAGCCGCCTGATGAAGGCGGGATCGCGGTTGAGCTTTGACTCGGTGTCCAGCTCCAGCCCGAGGTCGGCCTCGTCGAGCTCGATCCGGAAGACGGTGATCTCCCGGTAGGTGCGGCGGGTCTCGACCCCCTCGGCGTCCACCTCGACGAGCTCCACCGACGGCGCCCGCCGGCCCCGCACGATCTTGTTGATCTTCTCGATGAAGTGCAGCTCCTGGCGCAGGGACAGGTTGCCCGCCAGCTCGTTCCGGCGGTCCCGGATGTCGCCCATCTCGGTGGGCTCGGCCCGCCGCTCGGTGGGGTTGATCTGCAGCACCCAGATCTGGTCGGGCTGGGCATCGGGGAGGTCGCGCACCGGCGGGTTCTGCGAGAAGAGCCCGTCCCAGTACAGGCGCTCCTGCCCGTCCGGCCCGGTCACCCGGGCGGCGCGGAACAGGGTGGGGATGGCCGCGGAGGCCAGGACGGCGTCGGCGGTGACCTCGAGGACCGGCTGACCCTCCCATGCGTTCCGGAACACCTTGAAGCGGCCCGAGAGGACGTCGACCGCGCCCACGAGCAGCAGGGGCATCGACGGGCCGGCGCCCCGTACGAGCTGGGGGATGCCGGCGAAGTCGACGTGGTGCTCGACGGCCGCCCGCAGCTGGTCGCGGGCCCAGGTCGGGTACAGGTAGGGGCTGACCTCCGGGGCGACGACCGGCGACAAGGCCCGGTGGGCGGCGATGGCCCACTGGTTGAACAGGTAGTCGGCCGGCGCCGTGGCCGCCATGGCCTCCCAGAACGCCTCGAGGCGCTCGCCGGTCCGCGGCCCCTCGCCCGCCACGAGGCCGTACCAGGCCAGGAGCGCGTCGATGGCACCCCCGGACGTCCCGCTGAAGGCCACGAACTCGTACTGGTCGGCGGCGAGGAGTCGCTTGAGGGCGCCGGCGGAGAAGGCGGTGTGGCTGCCACCCCCTTGGCAGGCCACGGCCACGCGCGGGCGGTGCGTCGGCATGGGTGCGACTCCTTCCGGCTCGGGGGCAGGAGGGGGCGAGGTGATGCGGCCGGCCCGGCACGGGCGACCACCGTCGGACCCCAGCCTAGGCCCGGCGAGGGAGCACGCCGGGCCGACTAGTACGCCCGGCCCCGGCGATGCGATAGTGCGCCGCCATGCACGCCCGCCAGCGGCTCACCCTTTTCGCCGTCTTCGCCGTCACCGGATTCTCGGCCCTCACCCTCCAGGTGGTCTGGCAGCGGGTCATCAGCCTCCACGCCGGCGTCGACCTCTTCTCCTTCACCACGGTGATCGCCGCCTTCCTGGCCGGCCTCGGGTTGGGCAGCCTGCTGGGCGGGGTGCTGGCCGACCGGCTGGGCCCCCGCCGGTCGCTCCTCGCCTTCGCCGGGTCGAACGCCGGGATCGGCGTGTTCGCCTGGTTCAGCCTGTGGCTGTTCTACGACGTCTACCGGTCGGCCGTCCCCCACCTGGAGGGCACGCTGGCCGCCTTCGGCTTCCACTTCCTCCTCCTGATCGTGCCCACCACCCTCATGGGGCTGTCGCTGCCGCTGGTGTCCAAGGGCGTCGTCGACCGCATCGACGAGGCGGGGCCGCTGGTCGGGCGGTTGTACGCGGTGAACACCCTCGGCGCCGGCCTGGGGGCGTTGATCTCCGGCTGGTTGCTGATCGGCAGCCTGGGCTTCGTGGGCGTGGTCCGCCTGGCCGGGACGCTGAACCTGCTGGCCGCGGTGTCGATCTTCACCCTGTGGCGCATCGCCGAGCGGGCGGCCACCACGACCGAGGCTCCTGCGCCGGCCGGAGCGCCTTCGCCGGCCGCAGCGGCGGCCGGTGGGGGCCGGACCTGGCCGTGGTTCCTCGTCTACGGGCTGACCGGGGCCGTCGCCCTGGGCCTGGAGCTGGTGTTCTTCCGGCTGGTCGACGCCCTGATGCGGTCGAACTCCTACACGTTCGGCCACGTCCTTGGGATCTACCTGCTGCTGTTCGGGACGGGCGCGGCCATCGCCTCCCGGCTGGTCGGGCGGGTCCAGCGCCCCGCCCGGTGGTTCCTGGGCATCCAGTTCGCGGTCGGCGTGCTCGCCCTGCTCGGGCCGCTGGCCCTGATCGAGCTGCCCAGGCGCCTCGGGGTCTACGGGCCGTTCGAGAGCCACTTCGCCATCGACGGCTACAACGTGGGCGGGTACCGGTTCGACTCGCTGCGGGAGATCGCCCGGGTCGGCTTCGTGCACGTGTTCGGCCCGCTGCTCATCATGGGCGCCCCGGTGCTGGCCATGGGCGCCTCGTTCCCGTTCGTCCAGCGCCTGGTGGCCGAGCGGGTCGACACCCTCGGGCGCCGGACCGGGCTGCTCCTCCTGGCCAACATCGCCGGCAACGTCACCGGGACCCTCATCGTCGGCTTCCTCCTCATCGACCTCCTCGGGACGTCGGGCACCCTGCGCCTGCTGGCCGCCCTGCTCCTGCTCCCCGGGCTGGCCGCCGCCTTCTCGGCGCCGAAGCAGCGCCGGCCGGCCCTGGCCGCGGGGGCCGCGGTCCTGCTGCTCGGGCTGACCGCCATCTTCCCGTCGAACTTCCGGCTGTGGGCCTACTTCCACAGCGCCCCGGAGGGCGAGTTCGCCCTGGCCGAGGACCGGGCCTGTGTCAACGCCCTCAAGAAGGTGGAGGGCGAGGACTTCCTGTTCATCAACGCCACATCGCAGAACGGCCACCCCTTCGACGACTTCCACGTGCTGGTGGGCCTGCTCCCCGCCCTCATCCACCCTGACCCCGATCGGGCCATGGCCGTCGGCCTGGGCATCGGCGCGACGCCCTACGGCATGTCCCGGGACCCTCGGGTCGGCCATCTCGACGTGGTGGAGATCTGCGGCGGCGAAGTGGACCTGCTCCACATGCTGGCCGCCCGGGGTGCAACGGAGATGCAGCGCCTCCTCACCGATCCCCGGATCGACATCCACGTGGGCGACGGCCGGAAGTTCCTCCTCTCCGCCGACGAGCGGTTCGACGTCCTGACCGTCGACGTGGTGCGGCCCCAGGCCGCGTTCAGCGGGAACCTGTACTCGGTGGAGTTCTACGAGCTCCTCCGCAGCCGGCTGGCGCCCGACGGCCTGGTGTCGCAGTGGCAGGCCACGCCGCGGGTGCTCAACAGCGCCACCGAGGTGTTCCCCCACGTCCTGCGCATCCGGGTGGCCAGCTACGACGGGTCGCAGTTCATGATCGCCAGCCAGCAGCCGATCACCTTCGACAAGGCCGCGGTCCTGGAGCGCTGGCGGGCCCTGGAGCCGACCAAGGCGTTCACCCCCGCCCAGGCCGCGTCGATCACCCAGTTCCTGGAGACCCTCGAGCCCGGCGAGGTGTCGGTGACCAGGAAGCTGAGCGAGGACCACCTGAACCGGGACCTGGCACCCCGCGACGAGTACTTCCTCAACAACTCACCCGACGTCACCATCAGGGGCTGATCGGCGACCGCCTGGTCCTGAGCAGCCGGTAGGCCAGGGCGTAGGCGGCCACCGCGCACGTGCCGGTGAAGACACCGACGGCGTTGCCCAGGAGGTCGTGGAACTGGACCGTCCGGGTGCTGGTGAACGCCGACTGGGCCAGCTCCAAGCCCACGCTGCCCACGAACACCAGCCCGTTGCCCAGGAGCAACGACGCCCACGACCACATGGCCAGGCCCACGAGCAGGGCGGCGACGGCCCAGATGACGACGTGGACGTCGAAGTCCGACCGGGGCACGCCCAGGTTCCGGCCGGGGACGTCGATCCCGGTGGCGCCGGCCGCCCGCGAGACCTCGGCGTCGATCCGGCGCGACAGCCGGCTGAGGAAGCCGGGCGCCCGGTCCGAGAGCAGGATCACCCCGTTGGCGGCGAAGGCGCCGAGGGCCAGGAGGAGCGGGAGGAACCGCCAGCCCCGCAACGGTCGCCCACCCGGCCCCAGGGGCGTGGGGCGGCTCAACGGGCCCCGGCTTCCTCTTCCTCCTCGGGCTCGCGCTCCTTGCGGCGGACGAGGAAGCTGGCCAGCGCGATGAGCACGATGACGACGGCCAGCACGCCGATCTCGATCATGGCGTTGTCGAAGGCCTCGCTGTCGGTGGCGTAGATCTCCTTCGACTCCAGGGTCAACACCACGATCTCCTTGATGGACGCGATGATGCCGACCACGAGGAAGGGCTCGGCCACCAGCTTCTTCTCCTTCATGGTGGCCCGCACGCCGGCCAGCAGCTCCAGGAGGATGAAGACCAGGAGGAGGCCGTCGAGGGCGGCCGTCACGCCCTTCTCGACGCCCTTGCCCACGTCGCTGACCAGGTGCCAGGCGACTGCGCCGAGGACGACGACCGCGGCCACGGCCAGCAGCAGCCCGACGAACGCGTAGACGACGTTCTCCCCGATCACCAGGACTCGGTCGGCCGGATCGGCGATTGGCTCTCGTTCCTCGGGCACGTCCCCAAGGTAGGCCCCGGGCCGCAGACGGCGGCTGCATCACCCACAATGGGCCGATGGCTCGCACGGCGTCCGAGGTGGCAGGGGCCATCGTCGACAACGTGGCCTCCGTCGTCCTCGGCAAGCGCGACGAGATCGTGCTGGTCACCGCCGGGCTGCTGGCCGGCGGCCACGTGCTCCTCGAGGACGTCCCCGGCGTCGGCAAGACGCTCCTCGCCAAGAGCCTGGCCCGCTCGGTGGGCGGCACCTCGGGCCGCATCCAGGGCACCGCCGACCTCATGCCGGCCGACATCACCGGCGTCACCGTCTACGACCGCGGCCGCAACGCCTGGGACTTCCACCCGGGGCCGATCTTCCACAACGTGGTCCTCGTCGACGAGATCAACCGGGCCACGCCCCGGGCCCAGTCCGCCCTGCTGGAAGCCATGGCCGAGGTCCAGGTCACCGTCGACGGCACCGCCCACGGTCTGCCCTCGCCGTTCTTCGTCATCGCCACCCAGAACCCCTACGGCGACGTCGGCACGTTCCCCTTGGTCGAGGGCCAGAGCGACCGCTTCGCCCTGGTGGTGACCATGGGCCTGCCGGGCCGGGACGCCGAGCGGGCCGTGCTGCGGGGCGAGGGCGGGCCGCCGGCCCTCGACCAGCTCCGGTCGGTGGTGGACGCCCACGAGGTGGTGGCGGCGGTGGCCGACGTGGACGGCACCTACGTGGCCCCCTCGGTGGCCGACTACGTGCTCGACATCGTCGGGGCCACCCGCAACCATCCCGACCTGGACCACGGCGCCAGCCCCCGGGCGGCCCGGACCCTCGTCCAGGTGGCCAAGGCCTACGCGGTCGTCGGCGGCCGGGACTTCGTGGCCCCCGACGACGTCAAGGCGGTGGCCGTCGCCGTCCTCGCCCACCGGCTGGGCGCGGTCGCCCGCCGGGGTACCGACGCCACCCGGCGGCTGGTGGCCGAGCTGCTCGGCACGGTGCCCGCCCCCACGGCCTGACATGCAGCCGGCGGCGAGCAGCTGGACCCGCGAGACCCGGGCGACCGTCGGCACCGGCGGCGCCCTCGTGCTGGCCGGCCTGGCCTGGACGACCTGGCGGGCCACCGGCTCCCGCCTCGCCGTGTTCGTCTGCTTCGCCGCCCTGCTGGCGCTGCTGCTCGATCTGGCCCTCGCCGTGGTCACCACCCGCCGGGTGCGGGCCATGGTCGAGGCCACGCCCACCGACGCGTTCGTGGGCGACGCAGTGCCGTTCACCCTCTCGGTGACCGGACCGTCGCTCCCCTTCCGGGTGCGGATCGTGCCCCACGGCGAGCCGCTGGCCGTCACCCCGCCGGCCTCCGGGCGGCTGGTGGGCCACGCCGACCGCCGTGAGCTGGTCACCGAGTTGGAGGTGGAGGTCACCAGCTCGGGGGTGTGCGGCCTGGTCACCTGCGCCCGGCGCCAGCGGCCACCCCTCCCCCGCCCCCTGGC
>Ga0247708_1000304_pt1 | contig 10363 bp, 11 predicted proteins | sample 42W_NmetaG_FD_189040 | JGI IMG/M metagenome (GOLD analysis project Ga0247708, IMG submission 189040) | Soil microbial communities from hillslope of Landscape Evolution Observatory, University of Arizona, Oracle, AZ, United States - 4-2-W_N | ecosystem: Engineered > Artificial ecosystem >...
GCCCGGCATCGACCTGGTCGAGCGCGCGCTCGACCAGGTCGATGCCGGGCGCACCCAGGCGGTGCCGCTTCTCTCGCTGCTCGTAGAGGCATGTATCTCCGCGGGGGCGCGGGATGCGGCTGAATCCGCCGCGGAGCGGCTGACCGCCTGCGCCGGCACGCACCCGGGTGACTACGTGCGGGGGATGGCCGCCCGTGCCCGCGGCCAGATATGCATCGCCACCGGAGCGGGCGATGCGCGGGCCTGCCTGCGGGAGGCCATCGCCGTGTTCGCCCGCGCGCGGATGCCGCTCGAGGTCGCGCTCGTGCGCCTGGAGCTAGCGCGGGCGCTCACAGTGGAGCATCCGGAGGTCGCCATGGCCGAGGCCCGGATGGCGTTCGACGCGTTCTCCGAGCTGCGCGCCGATCGCCTCGCCGATGCCGCCGCGGCGGTCCTCCGCTCGCTGGGGGCCCGGGCCCCCAGCGGCGCGGGCGGCGGCGACGGTGCGCTCACGAGGCGCGAGGCGGAGGTGCTCGACCTGCTGGGCCTCGGGCTGTCCAACCCGGAGATCGCGGACCGCCTCTACATCAGCCGCAAGACGGCCGAGCACCACGTCCGCAGCGTGCTGGCCAAGCTCGAGTTGCGCAACCGCGCCGAGGCGGCCGCCTACGCGGCCCGCTCGGGATCAGGCGCGAAATAGGGCATCTCCCCGATGCCGGGCCGGCCGGCCCGTGTCAGCGTCGGGTGATCCGAGCGAGGAGGTTGACATGTCCGGTTCCTACGACGCGATAGTCGTCGGCGCGCGCTGCGCCGGGGCGCCGACCGCGATGCTCCTGGCGCGCAAGGGCCATCGGGTGCTGCTCGCGGACCGCGCTTCGTTCCCGAGCGACACGCTCTCGACGCACCTGATCCACGCGCCGGGCGTCGCGGCGCTCGAGCGCTGGGGGCTACTGGACGCGGTCAGGGACACGGGCTGCCCGGCGCTCGAGACCTATTCGTTCGACTTCGGTCCCTTCGCGATCGCGGGCACTCCGTGCCCGAGGGACGGGATCTCGACGGCGTACGCGCCACGCCGCACGGTGCTCGACGCGATCCTCGTGGATGCCGCGCGGCGCGCCGGTGCCGACGTGCGCGAGCGCTTCGCGGTGGACGAGGTCCTGACCGAGGACGGGGCCGTCGTCGGCATCCGGGGGCGCGACGAGGACGGCCGGCCGGTGCTCGAGCGGGCCCGTATCGTGATAGGCGCCGACGGGCGCAACTCGGGCGTCGCCAAGGCGGTCGGCGCCCCCGAGTACAACCAGAAGCCGAAGCTCCAGTGGAGCTACTACTCGTACTGGAGCGGGCTGCCGGTCGACGGCTTCGAGACCGTCATACGCCCCGATCGCGGCTGGGCGGCGGTGCCGACGAACGACGGTCTCACGATGCTCGTGGTCGGCTGGCCCATCGCCGAGGCCCAGGCCTACAAGGCCGATATCGAGGCGAACTATCTGAGGACGCTGGACCTGGCACCGGAGTTCGCCGAGCGTGTCCGGCAGGCGACGCGCGAGGAGCGTTTCGCGGGCGGCGCCGTCCGGGGCTTCTTCCGCAGGCCGTTCGGCCCCGGTTGGGCTCTCGTGGGCGACGCGGGCTACAACAAGGACCCGATCACCGCCCAGGGGATCAGCGACGCGTTCGCCGACGCCGAGCTCTGCGTCTCCGCGATCGATCAGGCGTTCGGCGGCGGGCGCACGTTCGAGGAGGCGATGGCGGCCTACCAGCGCGTGCGGGACGAGCGGGTCCTCGCGATGTACGAGTTCACCGCGCAGATGGCCACGCTCGAGCCACCTCCGCCCGAGATGCAGCGGCTGCTCGGTGCGGTCCACGGCGACCCCGGCGCCATGGATGCATTCGTGAGCGTCACCGCCGGGACGGTGTCGCCCGCCGATTTCTTCGCCCCCGAGAACGTGGGGCGCATCATGGGAGCGGCAGCGCCGGCGTGAGACGGGCGTGGGTCGGCCGGGAGTAGCCGCGCGGGCGGGCGGCGCGCCATGGTCGGGCGGCCGACCCCCGGCGACGCTACGGTCCCGCCGTGCGCTCCCCCAGGCTCCCTCCACGCGCCTCCGTCGTGGGCGCCGGCTCGTTCGGCACGGCGGTCGCCCTCCTGCTCGTACGCGCCGGCGTCAGGACGACGCTCCTCTGCCGCACCGCCGGCCAGGCCGAGCGGCTGCTCGCCGACCGGGAGAACGCGCGTTACCTGCCGGGAGTCGACCTGCCCGAACGGCTGAAGGTGCGCGTGCTCGGCGCCCACGGCGAGCAGTTCCATCGCTCGGACCTCGTCTTCCTCGCCGTTCCGTCGCGGGGGATCGGCGAGGCACTCGCGGAGCTTGAGCGCCAGGGCGTCTCGGGCCGCGCCGGGATCGTCTCGCTCGCCAAGGGCCTCGTCCCCCCTGAGGGGACACCCCCGACGCTCGCGCTCGAGGAGGCGTTCGGGGAGCTGCGCGTCGCCTGCATCGGCGGGCCTGCCCACGCTCGCGAGATGGTCGAGCACGGCGCGGGCCTCGTCTGCGCCTCCCACTCCGAGACCCTCGCCGAGCGCGTCTCCGCCGTCTTCCAGCGGGCCGGCGTGGTGTGCGAGGCCTCCTCGGACCCCGTCGGAGTCGAGCTCGCGGGCTGCGCGAAGAACGCGGCGGCGCTCGCGGCGGGCGCGACGGAGAAGCTGGGCCTCAACGCGGCCGGAATGGCGGCTGCCGACATCTTCCTGGAGGTGCTCGCGCTCGCCGAGCACTGGGGCGGGCGCCCGCGCACGTTCGTGGGCCGCGCGGGCACCGGCGATCTCGTCGCCACCGCCCTCGCTCCCGCCTCTCGCAATCGCAGCGCGGGAGAGCTCCTGGCGACGGGAGTCCCCGCCGCCGACATCCCGGAGCGGCTGGGCCAGGCGGTCGAGGCGCTCGAGACCGTGCCGCAGCTCGCCGCCGCCGTGCGCTCCGCAGGCGTCGAGGCGCCGGTGCTCGGCGCGTTGGCCGGGCTGATCGACGGCAGCCTCCCGATCGAGGACTGGGTGGCGTTGGTGCGGACGCAGCAGCCGCGTCCCGAGCGGCGGCACAACCGGCTTGCCGCGTGGTGGCGCCGGCTGAAGGCCCGGCTGCGGAGGCGACCGTCTAAACTCGCCCGGCGATGAAGGAGTCGATCCACCCCGAGTACATGGAGACGCGCGTCTGGTGCACGTGCGGGAACGAGTTCCGGACCCGCTCCACCAAGGAAGAGATGCACGTCGAGATCTGCTCGAACTGCCACCCGTTCTACACCGGCAAGCAGAAGCTGGTGGACACCGGTGGCCGCGTCGAGCGCTTCCAGCGCCGCGCCGCCCGCGCAAAGCGCGGCTAGAGCCTCGCAACTCCCGCGCGTCCCGGCTGTTCAAGCGACGCGATGCGATACCTCGCCATAACCGCCCTCGCCGCGACGCTCGCCGTCATCGCCGTGCCGCACGCCTCAGGCCGTTCGGGCGCGCCCGCGACGGTCAAGCTCCTGCGCTGCGGCGAGACCGGCATCTTCCAGGGCCGTGCCCGCGCGATCCCCGCGACCGAGCGCATGCACGTGCGCATGACGCTCCTGCAGCGCGCCTCGGGCGGCAGGTTCGAGCCGGTGACGGCGCCCGGCCTCGGCGTCTGGCGCCGCTCCCGCCCAGGTTCTCGCCGCTTCGTCTACACCCACGAGGTGGAGAACCTCCGGACCGGCACCGACTACCGCATGGCGGCGAGCTTCCGCTGGGTCGGTCCCGCCGAAAGGACCATCCGCCGCATGAACAGGCGCTCCGCGATCTGCACCCCCGGTGGCGACCGCCCGAACCTCCGCGTGCGCGGAATCGACATCACCTCCGGCCCGCGGCCGGGGACCGCCTCCTACCTCGTCGCGGTGCGCAACTCCGGATCGGGCGCCGCCCCCGCGAGCACGGTGTCCCTCGTCGTCGACGGGACGGCCGTTCCGACGACCGACATCGCGCCGCTGCGCTCGCTCGAGAGGCGAATCGTGGAGATCCCCGGCCCGCCCTGCGGGCGGATGGTCACGGCCGTCGTGGACCCGGGTGGAGCGGTCCCCGAGTCCAACGAGGACGACAACGCCCGAACGGTGTCCTGCCCGCCGCGCTGAGGCGCCCGGCTACCATGGCGACATGAGCGAGGCTGGCCCGCGCCCCTCCACGAACGGCTCGGCCACGCCCACTCCGGGTGGGCCCGCCACCCCAGACGGCCTCCGCGAGGCCGTGAAGGATGCCCCGATCGGCGGCCAGGCCGTCCTCGAGGGCGTGATGATGCGTGGCGTCTCCACCTGGGCCGTCGCCGTGCGCAAGCCGGTCGAGGAGGGCTCGGAGGAACTCGGCGAGATCGAGATCAGCTCCGAGCCGCTCGTCTCGTTCTCGAAGCGCCACCGGATCGCGCGCCTGCCGGTCGTCCGTGGCGTGGTCGCGCTCGGCGAGTCGCTCAAGATCGGCTTCAAGGCGCTCGGCATCTCGGCGAACGCGCAGGTTCCCGAGGGCGAGCAGGAGATCGGTGGCGGCGCCTGGGCGGGCACGATCGCCGTGTCGCTCGCCTTCGCGATCGGGCTCTTCTTCCTCCTGCCGGCCGGCCTCACCAACCTCTTCGCCGACGACATCCCGAACTCGGTCGTCTTCGTCGTGATCGAGAAGCTCGTCCGGATCACGATCTTCCTCGCCTACCTCTGGCTGATCTCGCGGATGCGCGATCTCCAGCGCGTCTTCGAGTATCACGGCGCCGAGCACAAGACGATCTCCTGCTACGAGGCGGGCCTACCGCTCACGCCCGAGAACGCCCAGGGGTTCTCGCGCTTCCATCCGCGCTGCGGCACGAGCTTCCTGCTGATCGTGATGATCATCTCGGTGTTCGTCTTCGCTCCGCTCGGCAAGCTCGACTGGCACTGGCTGTTCATCTCGCGCGTCGTCGGCATCCCGCTGGTCGCGGGCCTCGCCTTCGAGATCATCAAGGTCTTCGGCCGCAACCGGCAGAAGCGCTGGGCGCGGATCCTCATGTGGCCCGGAATCCAGCTCCAGCGCCTCACGACGCGTGAGCCCGACCTGCACCAGCTCGCGGTGGCCATCGCCGCCCTCGAGGCGGTGCTGGCGGTCGAGAAGCCCGACGAGGCCTCCGAGGAGGACAAGGTCGCGATGGAGGTCGTGGCCTAAGCCGTACCGGTTGCCGCGTGCGCCTACGGGCGCTCGAGGTCGGCCAGGGCGGCGGCGCGGTCGGTGTGCACGGCGACGCGGGCGATCCGCCCGGCCCTGCGGGTGATGACGTGGAAGAAGTCCTGCACGACCTCGATCTCGGAGTCCCGTCCGCGGGCCCGCACGACGAGCGGGACGAGCAGTTTGTCGCCGCGCTCGATCACGCCCGGCTGGGGCTCGAAGCGCTGCCACTCGAATGCGTCCGGCCGGGCGAAGCCGAGCACGGACTCCGCGCCGGCGACCGAGCCGAGTCCCGGCGCGCGCTCGAGGCGCATGTCCGTCACGAGCAGCTGGCCGAGCGCCTCCCAGTCGTGGTTGCTGAGCGCCTCGTAGCCCTGGCGGACGAGCTCCGCCGTGTCCATGTCTTCCGCCTTCATCGCTCGTCCCTACTCTTGCAGTCGTGATCGAGAAGCTCGTCGACCAGATCGAGACCCGCTTCGCGGAGCTCTCACAGCAGATGACCGACCCCGAGGTGATCGGGGACCGCCACCGCTACGCGGAGGTGGGCCGCGCCTACCGTCAGCTCGAGGCGGCCCATGTGCTCGCGGTCGAGTACCGGCACGCGGCCGACGACGCCGCCGGCGCGCGGGAGCTGCTCGCCGACGGCACCGACGACGGCGAGCTGCGCGACCTGCTCCGGACGAGCGAGGAGCGGATCGCCGAGCTCGAGGAGGAGATCAGGCTCGCGATGGTCGAGCGCGACCCGAGCGACGAGAAGGACGTGATCGTCGAGATCCGCCCGGGCACGGGAGGGGAGGAGGCCGGCCTGTTCGCGGGCGACCTCTACCGCATGCTCACCCGCTACGCGGAGCGGCGGAAGTTCAAGACCGAGGACCTCGACGTCTCCGAGGGCCACTTCACCTTCGCGGTGAAGGGCGACGGCGCCTACAGCGTGTTCAAGCACGAGGGCGGCACGCACCGCGTGCAGCGCGTGCCCGAGACCGAGTCGCAGGGCCGCATCCACACCTCGACGGCGACGGTCGCAGTCCTGCCCGAGGCCGAGGAGGTCGAGGTCCAGATCGACCAGTCGGATCTCGAGATAGACGTGTACCGCTCGTCCGGCCCGGGCGGCCAGTCGGTGAACACCACCGACTCGGCGGTGCGGATCACCCACAGGCCCACCGGCCTCGTCGTCTCGATGCAGGACGAGAAGTCCCAGCTGCAGAACAAGGAGCGGGCGATGCGCGTTCTGCGCGCCCGCCTCTACGAGATGCACGTCGCCGAGCAGCAGGCCGAGCTCTCGGCCGAGCGCAAGGCCCAGGTCGGCACCGGCGAGCGCGCGGAGAAGATCCGCACCTACAACTTCCAGCAGGACCGGGTCACCGACCACCGGGTGAACCTCACGAAGGGCAATTTGCCGGCCGTGCTCGCGGGCGAGCTCGAGGAGTTCACCGCCGCCCTCGAGGCCGATGAGAAGCGCCGCAGGCTGGAGGCGACGGCCTCCGCCGCATGATCGCCGTCGCGAGCGTCCGCGACGCCCTGTCCGCGGCCACCGACGCGCTCGGCGCCGCCGGCTGCGAGTCGCCCCGGCTCGATGCCGAGCTGCTCCTGGCCGACGCCCTCGGCGCCGACCGTGGAACGCTCGTCGCCGATCCCGGCCGGACGATCGAGCCGCCCGCCGCGCGCATCTTCGGCGAGCGTGTTCGGCGGCGGATCGCCCGTGAGCCGGTCGCCTACATCCTGGGCAGGCGCGGGTTCCGCCGCATCGACCTGGCCGTCGACGCCCGAGTCCTGATCCCGCGGCCCGAGACTGAACTGCTCGTCGAGGTCGTGCTGCCGCTCCCGCGGGGGGCGCACGTGCACGACGTGGGGACCGGGTCGGGCGCCGTCGCCCTCGCCGTCAAGCACGAGCGGCCGGACATGCGCGTCACGGCCTCGGACATCTCGCCCGCGGCGGTCGAGGTGGCCCGCGCCAACGCGGCGCGCCTAGGGCTCGACGTGGACGTGGAGGTTGAGGCGGGCCTTCCGGCATCCGCCCGCGACGCCGATCTCGTGCTCGCGAACCTGCCGTACGTGTGCGACGGCGAGTGGGCGGGCCTCGAGCCCGAGATCACGCTGCACGAGCCTCGCGGGGCGCTCACATCGGGCGAGGACGGGCTCGAGGCGATCCGGGCGCTCGTCGCCGGGGCCCCGGCGGGGCTCCGGCTCGCGCTGGAGCACGCGCCCGGCCAGGCCGAGGCCGTCCGAGGGCTCCTGGGCGGCGGCCGCACGCTGTGTGACCTCTCCGGCCGCGAGCGCGTGACGCTGGGGACGGCGCCGTGACGCGACAGGACGTGGAGCGCTTCGAGGAGGTGATAGCCGCCGGCGGCGTGGCGCTCTTCCCGGCCGACACCGTCTACGGCCTCGCGACCCACCCCGGCTCGCGCGACGGCGTCGAGCGCATCAACGAGATGAAGGGACGCCCGCCCGCCAAGCCGAGCGCCGTGATGGCCTTCTCGACGGCGGAGCTGCCGCCGCTGGCGCCGCGGCTGCGGGAGGCCGCCGAGCGCCTCCTGCCGGGCCCGGTGACCCTCGTCGTCCCGAACCCGGAGGGCCTCCATCCGCTGGCCTGCGGGCCGGTGCCCGAGCGGCTCGGCATCCGGGTCCCCGCGGTGCCGCGCCCGCTGGCCGACGCTCGCGTGACGGTGCTCCAGACGAGCGCGAACCGCAGCGGCGAGCAGGACGCCCGCTCGCTCGCCGAGGTGGACCCCGCGCTGCGCGCGGCGGTGGACTGCGTCCTCGACGGCGGGACGCTGCCCGGCACGCCGTCCACGGTCATCGACCTCTCCTCCTACGAGGAGGACGGCTCGTTCGAGGTCCTGCGGGAGGGCGCCCTCACGGTGGCTCGTGTGGAGGAACTGCTCAGAAGTAGGGGATGAGCGGGATGTCCCAGAGGATCGCGGCGGCGACGAACGCCGCCGTGCCGGTCACGATCGCGAGGACCGAGACGATCTTCTCGAGGCGGCTTGCCTCCACGGCGCTCTGCTTCGCCGCCTCGGCACGCTCGACCGCCCGCTCGAGCAGGCGCTCGGCCCAAGCGAACTCGAGCGCCAGCATCGCAAGTCCGATCGGGATCACGACGAGCGCGGGTCCGGGCGTGACGAACATGATCACCCCTGCCGCCGTCACGGTGATGCCCGCCGCCGCGAACGCGATCCGGTAGAGCCGGCTCCGCTCGCGGTGGCGGTCGCGCCGGTCGGCGAGGTTCGCCATCAGGGGATGCTTCCGCTTTTCCTCCACGGCGTAAGTATCGGCGGAAAACGGCATCTCCGCACGCGCTGGTACCGTCATCTCATGCCCGATCTTCCCGCCGATTACTTCTCCCGCCCGGTCTCCGAGGTCGACCCGGAGGTCGCCGCGGTGCTCGACCACGAGCTCGAGCGCCAGGAGTCCACGCTCGAGATGATCGCGTCCGAGAATTTCGTTCCCCAGGCGGTGCTCGACTGCCAGGGCTCGGTGCTCACCAACAAGTACGCCGAAGGCCTGCCCGGCAAGCGCTACTACGGCGGGTGCGAGCACGTCGACGTCGTCGAGCGCCTCGCGATCAAGCGGGCCAGGGAGATCTTCGGCGCCGAGTCCGTGAACGTGCAGCCCCACGCGGGCGCCCAGGCCAATGCCGCCGTCTACGCGGCGCTGTGCGAGCCGGGCGACACCGTGCTCGGCATGAAGCTCGACCACGGGGGCCACCTCACGCACGGGATGAAGATCAACTTCTCCGGCCGCCTCTACGACATCGTGGCCTACGGCGTGCGCGAGGAGGACTCGTTGCTCGACTACGACGAGCTCGAGCGCCTCGCCACCGAGCACCGCCCGAAGATGATCCTCGCCGGCTGGTCCGCCTACCCGCGGCAGCTCGACTTCGAGCGCTTCCGCGCGATCGCCGACCAGGTCGGCGCCTACCTGTTCGTGGACATGGCGCACTTCGCGGGGCTTGTCGCGGCGGGCGAGCACCCGAACCCGGTGCCCCACGCGCACGTGGTCTCGACCACGATCCACAAGACGCTCGGCGGGGCGCGCGGCGGCATGATCATGTGCACCGAGGAGCTCGAGAAGAAGATCAACTCCGCCGTCTTCCCGGGCCAGCAGGGCGGGCCGCTGATGCACGTCCTGGCCGGCAAGGCGGTCTCGCTCGGCATCGCCCAGTCGGAGCTCTTCCGCGAGCGCCAGCGCCGCACCCGCGAAGGGGCGGCGATCCTCGCCGAGGAGCTGCTGCCCGCGGGCGTGAACGTGCTCACGGGCGGCACCGACGTCCACCTCGTGCTCGTGGACCTGCGCGAGTCGGAGCTCGACGGCCAGCAGGCGGAGGACCGCCTGCACGAGATCGGGATCACCGTCAACCGCAACGCGGTGCCGTTCGACCCGCGCCCGCCGGCCGTGTCCTCCGGCCTGCGCGTCGGCACGCCCGCGCTCGCCACCCGCGGGTTCGGGGCCGACGACTTCCGCGAGGTGGGGCGCGTCATCGCCGAGGCGCTCACCGGCGACTGGTCGGAGCCGTCACGGGCCGATCTCTCCGAGCGCACGCGCGCGCTCGCCGAGCGCCATCCGCTCTACCCGCACCTGCGCGCCGCCGCGACGGCCTGAGCCGGACCGGGGTTGTCCCAGGTCTTCGAGCTGTCGGCCGTCTCGGCGTCTCGAGGCGGGCGGCCCGTGCTGCGCGGGGTTGACCTCGATGTCGGGACCGGCACGACCGCGCTGCTCGGCCCGTCGGGCTCCGGCAAGTCCACGCTGCTGCGTCTGCTGAACCGCCTCGCCGAGCCCGACGAGGGCAGCGTGGGCTTCGAGGGCCGTGACGTGCGGGAGCTGGACGTGCTCGAGCTGCGCCGCTCGGCGGTGCTCGTGCCGCAGCTTCCATCGCCGCTCCCCGGCACGGTCGCCGACAACGTCGCCTACGGCCCAAGGCTCGCCGGGCGCGAGGCCGACGTGGGGCGCTCGCTCGAGCTGGCCGGCCTGGGGGACGCCTACGCCGAGCGCGACGCCTCGGAGCTGTCGGTGGGGGAGCAGCAGCGGGTGATGCTCGCCCGCGCGCTCGCCCTCGAGCCGCGGGCGCTCCTGCTCGACGAGCCCACGGCGGCCCTCGACGCGGAGGCCCGCGACGGGGTCGAGCGGACCCTGTCGGAGCTCTCGGGCGAGGTGGCTTCGACGGTCGTGCTCGTGACGCACGATCGCGAGCAGGCGAAGCGGCTCGCCGACCGG
>Ga0247708_1000305_pt1 | contig 10333 bp, 8 predicted proteins | sample 42W_NmetaG_FD_189040 | JGI IMG/M metagenome (GOLD analysis project Ga0247708, IMG submission 189040) | Soil microbial communities from hillslope of Landscape Evolution Observatory, University of Arizona, Oracle, AZ, United States - 4-2-W_N | ecosystem: Engineered > Artificial ecosystem > Mesocosm...
GGGGAGCCGTTCGCGGCCCAGGCGGCCGAGTACTTCCTGCGCCGCCAGGAGCAGCTGCTGGGGGTCGACGACCTGGTCGTGGCCCATGTCCGCCGGGAGGGCGGGGGCGTGGTGGCGGTCGGGTTCGAGGCCGCCGGCGGGCGGGCCTACGACGTGCGGGTGCGGGTCGAGCCCGCCGCCGAGCCGCGGCCCCTGGCCTGCGGGGCCACGACCGAGGAGCGCCCGCCCACGTACTCGCTGGTCGGGGTGCACGCGGGCTGACGGTGCACGGGCGGGCTTGTGAAATGTTTCACGAAGACGGGGATCGGCTGGTAGGGTCGCTCGAGCACGGCTGAATACCGGCCGCAACGCTCGCACCTCGGCACCCCCCGTCGCCTTCGACGGCCGGCGGCGTCGGCACCTCCACGAAAGGGGTCACCCCCATGCACACCACCTCCGGCGCGCCCGATCCGGCGGCGCCCCCACCGAGTTCCACGCAATCTGCGGCCTTCTTCGGCCTCGACACCCTCATCCCCGGCTCGAGCCTGTACCTGCTGGCCCAGGGCCTCCAGCGCCGCCACTTCTACGGCCGGGCCGATCTGCTCGGCTTCGCCTGGAAGCGGCTGCTCTTCCGCCTGGGGCGGGCCGGCGCACCCCAGCGCGACGCCCTCTCGTTCGTGGCCGGCCGGCACCGCCCCGAGCTGCGGGCCCTGGCCCGGGAGATCGCGGACGAGCGGATCCTGCCGCTCGTCTACCCGGACCTGGCCGAGCTGATCGACGCCCAGCGCCGCGCCGGCGTCCTCACCTTCGTGACCACCGCGGCCCCGGCCGAGCTGGCCGAGATCGTCGCCCACGGCCTGGGCATGACCGGTGGCCTCGGCTCGACGGCCGAGGTCGACGACGACGAGCGCTACAGCGGCCAGCTGGCCGGCACCCTGCTCCAGGGGTCGGCCAAGGCGGCCGCCGTCCAGCTCCACGCCCGCGCCACCGGGATCGACCTGTCGGCGTCGGTGGCCTACTCCGACTCCATCAACGACCTGCCCCTGCTCCAGCTGGTGGGCCGGGCCGAGGTGGTCAACCCCGACCGCCAGCTGCGGAAGGTGGCCGAGCGCCGGGGGTGGCCGCTCCACACCGTGCGGACGGGCCCGCCCCGGGTTCCGAGCCGGGTGGCCGCCCTGGGCCTCACCGCGCCGGTCGAGGCCGCAGGGGAGCCGGTCCGGCGGGGGGCGACCCACCACTTCACCACCCAGGATCCGGCCGCCCTGGTCGCGGAGCTCGAGGAGAGCGGGCGTTTCCGCCGGGACACCCGGCTCGGGTCCATGTTCCACCGGGGCCAGGTGTCGCTGCGTGAGGTGTCGCCCACCCACAGCCTCCACATCACCGTCGGCAGGGGCAACCAGGTGTCGGCCCACGTCGACCGGTACTCGCCCCTGGCCACCAACCAGCCGGAGCAGCTGGCCCGCTACGCCCTCCACCGGGTGGCGGCCCACAACCTGGCCGGGATGGCGGCCGAGCTGACCCGGCTCATCCCCGGCCGGCGGGGGCGGCGTCGCCGCTGCGGGCGCCCGGCACCCCCCAGCCCGTCGTAGGCCGTCCCGGCCGCAGGCGCCGGCTCAGGACCAGGGCGGTGCCGGCGGCGGCGACCACCACCAGGGCGGTCGGCAGCGGCCACGCCATCTCGTCCTCCCCGGTGCCGGCCGCGGGCGCAAGTGCCGGTGCCGGTGCCGGTGCCGTGGTGGCCGGGGCGTGGGCGGCGGCCGGCTGGGTCGGCGGCGAGCGGAGGTCGGCCGCCCTGGCCGAGAAGCCGGGCCCCACCAGCACGGCGTCGGGGGCCAGGTTGGCGATCTCGGGCTCGTCCGGGGCCCAGTAGCGCACCACCCGCCGCAGCGGCTCCACCCCCACGCTGAGCTGGCCCCCGACCAGGTCGCCGAGCCAGGCGGACGTGCACGGGTCGGTGCAGTACACCACGTCGTAGTCGCCCGCCTCCAGGTAGGCGGGCACGGTGAAGGTCAGGCTGACCCGGAACCGGAGGTAGCCCCGGTGCCTGGTCTCCTCCACCACCAGCTCGCCCACGTAGATGTCGGAGCCCAGCAGCCGGGAACCGGCGCTCTCGCCCGCGGGGCGCAGGTAGGCGTAGAAGGGCTCCTCGGGCAGGGCGGTGAGCACCGGATCGCCGGTGTAGCCCACGAGGGTGGCCGCCTGCCCCGGGTCGTAGCGCTCCTGGACCGGCGCCATGTGGCCGCCCCCGGCATGGGCCGGCCCGGCCACGAGCAGGCCGACCAGCAACGCCAGCGCCGCCGTCGTCTTCCGAACCACGCCGGCAGACGTTACGCCCGCCGGCGCCGCTCCAGGGTGATGGTGGCCGCGCCGGCGCTGAGGGCGAGCAGGACGGCGATGACCACCCACGGTGCCGCGCTCGGCACGGCGGTGCCGGCGCTGCCCGCGGTGAGCGCCCGGCTGGGGCCGCGGACGGCGGCCGCCTGCTCGAGGCCGAGTACCGGGACGGCCGGCGTCTCCGGCGGCTCGGCCGGCGAGAAGCCCTCCGGGGGGATCACCCGCACGCCCGCACCCTCGGGGGCCACCTTCCACTCGCCGGGGCCGGCCGACGCCAACTCCGTCCCTGCGCCGTCGAGCACCCGGAACGCTCCGGTGGCCACCACCCGCACGCTCGGGCTGGCGGTCGACAGGGCGACCCGGATGGCCGAAGGGAGCTGGCCGGGGGCGAAGGTGGGGCGGATCCCGTAGTAGGCGGCCAGGATGTCGGCGGCCGAGCGGCCCTCCCGGGCCATGGCCAGGGCGCCGTTCTGGCTCATGGCGACGGGCCCGTTGGCCGTGGCCGAGTAGCTGGCGAGGATCGGGCGGTCGCCGGAGAGCAGGACCCGACCGGCGGTGGCCTCCACCGCCGGCAGCCAGCCGTGGCCCTGGGCCTTCCGTTCGGCGTCGAGGCCGCGGTACACCTGGCAGCGGGGGGTGGCGCAGATGTCGGCGCCCACCGCCCGCCACGGCGTCTTCTCGGTGCTCGCCGCCCGGTGGGCGGCGTAGGTGCGGGCGGCGATGGCCTGGGCCTCCAGGGCGGCGGCCGGCCAGCTCGGGGGCACCTCGTCGATCCCCCGCACGTACTCCTCGAACCCCAGGTGGTTGAGGACGGCCACCGACCGGCCGGTGACCCGCTTCACCTCGATGGCGCCCCGGTACGAGCCGCTCCCGGCGACGGTCAGCCCGCCCGCCCCGGATCCCACGGGCTCGAACCGCACGCTGGTGGCGGCCCAGCCGGCCGAGGCGTGGGCCGCCGGCGTGGCCGCGGGGCCGGCGGCGACGACGGTTGCGGACAGGACTACCAGGCGGAGGGCGCGCGCGGGCGCGCCACGAGAAGCGAGAATGCTGATCCCCCCCGAGATCGATGGCTGCGTCGGTCGGGCAAGCTAGTCGACGGTGACATCTATGTCCACTACTCAAATAGATGCGGTCGTGATCGACCTGGACCGGGTGGTCGACGCCGCCCGCCGGCGGCGGGACCGGCTGGGGTGGTTCGCGGCGATGTACGGCCAGGTCACCCGGGCGGTCGGGGCCCAGGTGGCCGCCGGCCACTTCGACGACGCCGAGCGCATGAACCGCTTCGTGGCCGCCTTCGCCGGCCGCTACCTGCGGCCGCTGGAGGCCCACCTGGCCGGCCGGCCCGTCCCCCGGAGCTGGCGGGTGGCCTTCGAGGCCGCCCGCCGGCGCGACACCATCGCCCTCCAGCACCTCCTGCTCGGCATCAACGCCCACGTCAACCTGGACCTGGCCGTGACCGCGGCCGAGATCGGCCAGGGCGGCGCCATCGACGGCCTCCGCGACGACTTCATGCGGGTCAACGCCATCCTGGGCGCCCTCATGCCGAGGGTCCGGGCCTGCATCGGGCGCTTCTCACCCCTGCTCGACGTGGTCGACCGGGTGAGCGGGGGCGACGACGACGAGGTGCTCAACTTCAGCATCCGGGTGGCCCGCGACGAGGCCTGGTCCCAGGCCAGGCTGCTGGCCGCCACCGGCGACCCCGCCGACCGCCAGCGGATGGTCGACTCGCTCGACCGGCGGGTGGCCGTGCTCGGCAAGCTGGTGGCCTCGCCGGGCGGGCTCCTCCAGCGGGCGGTCGACCTGGTGGCCTTCACCGAGTCCGACGACGTGGTGGCCATCCTCGACGCCCTCCGCACCGTGGAGCTGGACGGTCCCACGTAACGTCGGGCGTATGCCGCCGATCGCCGACAGACATGGGCTTGACAAGGCGACGACCGCATTGGCCCGCCGCCTGGCCGAGCTGGGCGGCGAGGAGCGCTCCGGGATCGTCAGCAGCTCGTGGTGGAGCGAGCGGATGCTCGAGTGGGCCATGTCGCACCCGTCGTTCAAGACCCAGCTCTTCCGCTTCGTCGACGTGTTCCCGGCCACCACCGACGACGACGACGTCGTGCGCCACCTCGATGAGTACCTGCACGGTGGGGCCGACGTCCCCAAGGTCCTCGACCTGGGCCTCGACGTGGCCGAGCACGTCCCCCTGGGCAAGGCCGCGGCCGCCACCCTGGCCCGGCGCAGCATCAGCCGGGTGGCCGAGCAGTTCATCGTCGGCCAGACGCCCGCCCAGGCGGTCGCCGGCCTCCGCCGTCTCTGGGGGGACGGCCGGGCCTTCACCGTCGACCTCCTGGGCGAGAAGACCCTGACCGAGGCCGACGCGGACCGGTACGCCTCCCGGGTGCGGGAGCTCCTGCGGACCCTGGTCGCGGCGGCGGCCACCTGGCCCTCGAACAGCCACCTGGAGAGCGACGACCTCGGCCCCCTGCCCCGGGTCAACGTCAGCGTGAAGCCGACGGCGCTGGCCACCCGCTACGCCCCCCTGACCAGGGCCGACGGGATCGCCGGGGCCAAGGCCCGGCTGCGGCCCCTGCTGGCCGAGGCCGCGGCCGCGGGGGCCTACGTCCACTTCGACGCCGAGCACTACGACGTCAAGGACCTCACCCTCCAGCTCTTCCGGGAGCTGCTCGACGAGCCCGAGCTGGCGTCGCTCGACGCCGGGATCGTCATCCAGGCCTACCTCAAGGACTCCCGCGACGACCTGGCCGACCTGATCGCCTGGGCGTCGGCCCGCAGCCGGCCGGTGACCGTCCGGCTGGTCAAGGGGGCCTACTGGGACACCGAGACGGTCCAGGCCAAGGCCGAGGGGTGGCCGGTGCCGGTGTTCGCCGAGAAGGTCCAGACCGACGCCAACTACGAACGGTGCGTCCGCCTGCTCCACGAGAGCCACGGCACGGTGCGGGCCGCCTTCGGCACCCACAACCTGCGGTCGCTGGCCTACGCGGTCGAATACGCCCGCTCCCAGGGGATCCCCGACAACGGCTACGAGATCCAGCTCCTGTACGGCATGGCAGAGCCGCTGCACGCCGCGGTGCGCAAGACGGGCCTGCGCCTGCGGGTCTACGCGCCGGTGGGCGAGCTGGTGCCCGGCATGGCCTACCTGGTGCGCCGGCTGCTGGAGAACACCGCCAACGAGAGCTTCGTGCGCCGCCGGTTCGTGGAGGGCCAGGACCTCGACGGCCTGCTCGCCCCCCCGGCGGTCGACGCCCTGCCCCCGCGCGACCCGGCCGCCCAGCGCTTCTCCACCGATCCCGAGCGACCGGGCGAGTACGACCCGGAGCCGGTGGGGGAGTGGCGGCGGGCCACGGTGCGGGCGTCCATGGCCGCTGCGGTCGACGAGGTGGCGACCCGGGGCCTGGGCCTGGCCGTGCCGGCCCGCATCGGCGGCAAGGCGGTGACCACGGCCGGCGAGATCGAGTCGCGCGACCCGTCGTGCCCGGCCACCCTCGTCGCCCGCTCGGCCCGGTGCGGCCCCGAGGAGGCCGAGGCCGCCCTGGGGGCGGCCCGCAAGGCGTGGCCGGCCTGGCGGCGGGCGCCGGCCCGGGAGCGCGCTGCGGTGCTGTTCCGGGCCGCGGACTGGATGCGTCGTCGGCGCACGTCGCTGGCCGCCCTGGAGGTGTTCGAGGCGGGCAAGCCGTGGCGGGACGCCGACGCGGACGTGTGCGAGGCCATCGACTTCTGCGAGTACTACGGCCGGGAGGCCCTCCGCCTCGACGCCGGCGGTCAGGTCCAGTCCCCGCCCGGCGAGCACAACGGCCTGCGCTACCAGGCCCGGGGGATCGGCGTGGTCATCTCCCCGTGGAACTTCCCCCTGGCCATCCCCACCGGGATGGTGGTGGCCGCCCTGGTCACCGGGAACTGCGTGCTGTTCAAGCCGGCCGAGCAGACGCCCGCGGTCGCGTCCAAGCTGGTGGAGGCCCTCGCCGCGGCCGGCCTGCCCGACGGCGTCCTGGCCTTCCTGCCCGGGATGGGGGAGGAGGTGGGGGCCTACCTGGTCGAGCACCCCGAGGTGGCGTTCGTGGCCTTCACCGGCTCCAAGCCCGTCGGCCTGGGGATCGTCGAGACCGCGGCCCGGGTCCGCCCCGGCCAGCGCCACGTCAAGCGGGTGATCGCCGAGATGGGGGGCAAGAACCCGCTGGTCGTCGACGCCGACGCCGACCTGGACCAGGCCGTGCCCATCGCCGTGGCCTCGGCCTTCGGCTACGCCGGGCAGAAGTGCTCGGCCTGCTCCCGGCTCATCGTCCTCGACGAGGTCTACGACGAGCTGGTCGACCGGCTGGTCGGCGCCTCCCGGCTGCTGCGGGTCGGCCACCCCCGCGACATGGCCGTCGACCTCGGCCCGCTCATCGACGCCGAGGCCCACGAGCGGGTGCGCGCCTACGTCGGGCTGGCCCCGGACGAGGGCGAGGTGGTGCTGGCCCGGGACGACGTCCCCGAGGAGGGGTTCTTCGTGGGGCCGACGATCGTCTCGGACGTGCGGCCGGGGGGCCGGCTGGCCACCGAGGAGATCTTCGGGCCCGTGCTGAGCGTGTTCCGGGCCGGCTCCTTCGACGAGGCCCTGGCCCTGGCCAACGACACCGAGTTCGCCCTGACCGCCGGCGTGGTGTCCCGGTCGCCGGCCCACATCCGCCTGGCCGCGGCCGAGCTGCGGGCCGGCAACGTGTACGTCAACCGGCCCATCACCGGGGCCGTGGTGGGCCGGCACCCCTTCGGCGGCTACGGCCTCTCGGGCGTGGGCTCCAAGGCCGGAGGGCCCGACTACCTCCTGCAGTTCGTGGAGCCCCGGGCCGTGAGCGAGAACACGCTGCGACAGGGGTTCGCGCCCGCCGAGCCGCGGTAGTCTGCTGGCCGAGGGCCGTTAGCTCAGTTGGCAGAGCGCCTGCATGACGCGCAGGAGGTCAGGGGTTCAAATCCCTTACGGCCCACCCCTCCGACGGCTTTTCGGCGACGCAGCGGGAGGATCGGGATCCGATGCCTGCAACCCACGTTCGAGGCGGCCGGCGGGTGGTCGCCGGCCTGGCTGCCGGGGGGCTCCTCGGTCTCGCCCTGGTGACGGGCACCCCGACGCCCCGGGCGAGAGGGGCGACGACCGGCAACGACGACGCCCTCCAGGCCCGGGTGCGGGCCGAGCTCGGGGTGTTCACCGGCTGGCTGGCCGCCAACGGCGTGCGGGGGTACGTCGGCGAGGTCGGGTGGCCCAACAACGCCGATACCAACCGGTGGAACGCCCTGGGCGCCAAGTGGTACGCCGACGCCGCGGCGGCCGGCGTGTGGACCACGGCCTGGGCCACCGGCGAGTGGTGGGGCTGCGGCTACAAGCTGTCCGTGTACGTGTGGTCGAGCTGCTCGACCATGGACGGGACGCTCGACACCCCCCGCTCGCAGGCTGCGGTCATCGAGAGCCAGGGGGCGGCCGACAACCGGGGCGTCAACGTGGCCGGGGGCGAGTTCGGCGCCCCCGGGCCCCTCGACGCCACGTCGTCCTTCTCCAACGTCAACCGCGGCGTCTACGACCAGGCCTACCACTACGACCTCGCGCCCTCGTTCGGCTATCTGGCCTCCCGGGGCATCAGCCTGGTCCGCCTGCCCATCCGCTGGGAGCGGGTGCAGCCCAGCCTGGGCGGGCCGCTCGACGCCGGGGAGGTCCAGCGCATCGGCGCGGCCGTGTCCCGAGCCCAGGCCGCCGGCCTCCGCGTCGTCCTCGACGTGCACAACTACGGCGCGTACTGGCTGTTCGACGGCGTCCAGGGCGTCCGCCGGCCCATCGGCTCGCCGAGCGTGACCATCGCCCACTTCGCCACCCTGTGGCGGCTGCTCAGCGGCAGCTTCGCCGGCCACACCGGGGTCACCGGGTACGGCCTGATGAACGAGCCGGTCGGCATGGCCGGGGCCGGGCAGTGGGAGCAGGCCTCGCAGGCCGCGGTCACCGCCATCCGCCAGAACGCCGACGCCAAGCTCATCCTGGTCCCTGGCTACAACTGGTCCGGCGCCCAGCAGTGGACGAGCCAGCACCCGGCGGCGTGGATCACCGACCCGTTCGACAACGTCCGCTACGAGGCCCACCACTACTTCGACCGCGACAACTCGGGCGCCTACCTGCACAGCTACGCGGCCGAGGTGTCCGACGCGCAGTCCCGCGGCTACGTCGCGTCGCCGACCTCGACCACCCTGGCCCCGGCGACCACCACGACGGTGGCGCCGACGACCACCACCCCACCGTCCCCCGTCGACAGCCTGGCCCCGAGCGCGCCGGCGTGGTCGGCGGCCACCGCCGGTCGGAGCGCGGTCATGCTGTCCTGGTCGCCATCGGTGGACGGTGGGGGGAGCGGCCTGGCCGGCTACGAGGTCTTCCGCAGCGCCTCGCCGGTGGGCCCGTGGGCCAAGGTGGCCACGACCACCGCCACCACCTGGGTCGACCGTACGGTGAGCCGCCTGCGGGTGTACTGGTACGTGGTTCGGGCCTACGACCAGGCCGGGAACCGCTCGGCGAATTCCCCCGCCGCCGCCGTCGTCGTGATCTGACCGGGCGGGGCAGGTGGCCTAGCCGGCTTGCGACGGGCGCCGGGCCCGCATCCAGGTCCAGGCGTCGCCGATCATCGCTTCCAGGGTGGGCTTCTCCGGCACCCAGCCCAGCTCCCGGCGGATGAGGGCGCTGGAGGCCACCAGCACGGCCGGATCGCCGGCCCGGCGGGACGTCTCCACCGCGGGAATCTGGCAGCCGGTGACGAGCCGGGCGGCGTCGACCACCTCCCGCACGGAGAACCCGGCCCCGTTGCCGAGGTTGTAGATCCGGTGGCCCGGCTCGGCGGTGGCGTCGATGGCCAGCAGGTGGGCCCGGGCCAGGTCGTCGACGTGGATGTAGTCGCGCACCGCCGTCCCGTCCGGCGTGGGGTAGTCGGTGCCGAAGATGCGCACCGCCTCGGCTCGGCCCAGGGCGACGGCCAGCACGTTGGGGATGAGGTGGGTCTCGGGGTCGTGGTCCTCGCCCTGGGCGCCGGAGGCGCCGGCCACGTTGAAGTAGCGCAGGCTCACCGCCCCCAGGTCGGTGGCCGCGGCCTCGAAGCCGATGGCCGTGTCGACGGCCAGCTTCGACGCCCCGTACGGGTTGGTTGGGCGGGTGGGCGCCGTCTCGGGGATGGGGACGGTGTCCGGCTCCCCGTAGGTGGCGGCGGTGGAGGAGAAGACCAGCCGCCGCACGCCGGCGGCCCGCATGGCGTCGAGGACGTTCAGGGTGCCGCCCACGTTGGCCCGGAAGTAGCGCACGGGCGCGCCGACCGACTCGCCGACCAGCGAGAGGGCGGCGAAGTGGAGGACCGCGTCGAACCCCTCGGCCAGCAGCGCGGTGAGCGCCGGTTCGTCCAGGAGGTCGACGAGGCGGAAGGCGGCGCCCTCGGGCACCGCCCACTCGTGGCCCTTCGACAGGTTGTCGGCAACCGTGACGGCGTGACCGGCCTCGACCAGGTGCCTGGCCACCACGCTGCCGATGTAGCCCGCCCCGCCGAGGACGAGGGCCCTCACGCCGGGCCCGGGTTACTGCTTGGGTGCCGGGGAAGGGGAGTGGCTACCGGCCCTTGCCCATCGATACACCCACGACCGCGCCGACCACGACGATCGCGATGATGACCAGCAGCACAATGCCATCAGAAACTTCGGAAACAATCACGGCCGGGAGCATACTCGTCACAGGTCCGCCGTCAACGGGTTCTTCAGGGTTCTACCGGCGCCGCCGCCGCCCGCCCATCGACTTGCGCATGGCGGTGCGGGCCGCGGGCGAGGGCCCGTCGGTGCCGGTGGCCTCGGCCACTTCCTCCTCGGCCGGCCCCCACTCCTCCGAGGTCAGGTCCTTGAGGCGGGGATCGTTGGAGAAGACCTCCACGAGGGGCTGGCGGATGCCCAGCCGCTTGCGCAGCCGCTCCGCCTCCACCATCTGGTCCCACAGGAGCAGGCTCACCGCCACCCCGGCCTCGCCGGC
>Ga0247708_1000306_pt1 | contig 10307 bp, 7 predicted proteins | sample 42W_NmetaG_FD_189040 | JGI IMG/M metagenome (GOLD analysis project Ga0247708, IMG submission 189040) | Soil microbial communities from hillslope of Landscape Evolution Observatory, University of Arizona, Oracle, AZ, United States - 4-2-W_N | ecosystem: Engineered > Artificial ecosystem > Mesocosm...
GCGCGGCCACGGCCGGCGAGCACCAGGTAGAGCAGGACCGAGAGGACGATCGGGCCGGCCGCGATCTCGTACACGAGGATCGAGGCGGCGTACAGCACGACGGCACCCGCGTGGAGCACCGGCTTCGAGCGGCGGATCCCGGCGATCGCCACGGACGCGCCGAGCAGGTAGAGCGTGATCGAGAGGTGCGCCATGCTCGAGGTGGCCCAGAGCCGGGTCGCGTCCGAGTAGGGGAAGAGCAGGACGAGCGCGGCCACCATGCCCGCGTGGAGCCGCGCCATCCCGAGCTGGCGCAGGACGAGGTAGACCGCCGCCGACATGATCGCCGCGAGCGTCACGGCCCAGGCGAGGTGGACGCCGAAGCGGGTGCCGAACAGCTCGTGCGTGAGCGGCACGTACAGCGCGAGCAGCGGCCGGTACGAGGTGAGGTCCCAGAACGCGCCGATCGAGTCTTCCGAGAAGCGGTGGAGCGCCCCGTTCGCCCAGTCGTCGTAGTAGAAGCCGCCGCTCAGGATGTGCGAGCCGTACGCGGCGGCGCCGAGCGCGAGCAGGGCGGCGAGCGCGATCAGCAGCTCGAGCGCCGTGGGCGTCGGCGAGCCGAGCAGGTCGAGCCGCCGCATGCGACCCGGCCGGTCGCGCGGCGGTGCGGCGGCGGTGGTCACGTCTCGCGGGCCCGCAGCCGCTCCGCCGGCGCCCGGCGGCCCAGCCACGAGAGCGCGACGACGCCGGAGAGGATCACCGGGAAGAAGTTCACCGCGTGCAGCACGAGCGCGTACGAGAGCGCCGCGCTCTTGGACACGCCGTAGGCGACCAGGGCGGCCTGGACGGAGGCCTCGTACACGCCGATCGAGCCCGAACTCGACGGGACCGTGAGCGCGAAGGTGTTGGCCACGAGGACGAGCCACGGGGCGGCCGAGTCGAGCGAGAGGTCGAACGCCGGGAAGAGGCTCCAGGTGGCGAGACCGGCGACGCCCCAGAGGAGGAAGCTCACCCCGACCGCCTCGGCGAGCGCGCGCGGGCGCAGCATGATGCGCATGCCGGCGCGGAGCGCCTCGTGGACGGTCTGCGCGCGGGCGTCCGAGAGGAACGGGAGCTTGAGCAGGAGGCGCTCGAGCACGGTGACGAGCCGCCGCCGGAAGATCGCGAGCAGCAGGATGAAGATCGCGCAGGCGACGATCACCGCGAGGCAGAAGAAGCCGAGCGCGGTGACCCAGGCGCGATCCGGGAGGGCAGGCCAGATCGCGAGGCCGATCACCGCGATCACGAACACGTCGATCGCCCGCTCCACGAGCACGGTCATGCCGATCTCGAACGCCGAGAGGCCCGTCACCCGGCGCAGGCCGAGCACCCGGGGGATCTCCCCCGCGCGCGACGGCAGCACGTTGTTGAACATCAGGCCGACGTTGACCGCCGCCGTGCTCTCCGACGCCGCGACGAGCGAGCGGTCGTGGAAGAGCAAGCGCCAGCGGATGCCGCGTAGGACGATCGTCGCGTAGGTGAGCACGACGGCGGGGACCAGCCACGCGTACTCGGCCTCGCGCAGCGAGTCGCCGACCTGGCTCAGCGAGATGTTGCGGGTCGCGAGCCAGATGCAGACGGCGGAGACGACCAGCCCGACGACGGCGAGGAGCGGCTTTCTCCAGCGCGGGGCCTCGGCCCGTGCGGGCGCCGCGAGCGAGGCCCCGGAGCTCATGAGCTCCCGGCCCTCATGACGACGCCCTGCTGCCTGAGGCGCTCGAGCGCCGAGCTGAAGTACTCGCGCACGGCCCCCATGCCGTTGATCCACTCGACCACCTCGCCGAGGCCGTCCTCGAGCGAGGTCTCCGGCTTCCAGCCGAGCTCCGCGATGCGCGAGGCGTCGTGGACGAGGTGGCGCACGTCGCCGGGCCGGAACTGGCCGCCGATCTCGTAAGCGGGCTCGAGGCCGTAGGAGGCCGCCAGCTTCTCGATCAGCTCGATCACGTTCACCGGGACGCCGCGGCCCACGTTGAAGACCTCGTGGTCGGCGCGCTCGTCTCCCATCACGAGCACGTTCGCGTTCGCGATGTCGCCGACGAAGATGAAGTCTCGCGTCTGGCGGCCGTCCTCGTAGACGACCGGCTTGATGCCGTTGAGCAGCAGCGTCGAGAAGATCGAGACGACACCCGTGTAGGGGTTGAAGACCGACTGGCGCGGGCCGAAGGTCACGGCGTAGCGCAGGGCGACCGTGGGGATGCCGAGGCGCTTGCCCATGCCGATCGTGGTGCGCTCCTCGGCGAGCTTGGACACCGCGTAGGGGGTCTCGCCGTTCCAGCGCACCTCCTCGTGGGTGCGCTCGGGCGTCACGTCCTTGCCGCACTCGGGGCAGGGCGGCTCCCACTGCTCGCGCTCGAAGCGCTCGATCGTGCGCATCCACGGCTGCACGAGCCCGTGGTCGGGGCAGCGGTAGAGGCCCTCGCCGTAGATCGCCTGCGACGAGGCGGCGACGACCTTGCGGATGTCGAGGCCGCGGTTCGCGATCGCCTCGAAGATGCGCGCAGTGCCGGTGGCGTTCGAGTCGTAGTAGAGCGAGATCTCGGTGGTGAACCCCCCGAACGCCGCCTGATGGTAGACCTCGTCGACGCCCTCGAGACAGCGCTCCAGGGTGTCGCTGTCGCGGACGTCCCCGTGGACGAACTCGGCGTCGGCGGGGATCCAGTCCGGCCGGCCCTCCGGATGCGTCTGTTCGTCGAGGTTGTCGAGGATCCGTACCTCCTGCCCGCGGGCCAGGAGGCGGTCGACCACATGGGAGCCGATCAGGCCGGCGCCGCCCGTCACGAGCGCCTTCATGCGGGCACCTCGTCGAGGACGACCAGCCGGGCGATCCGCGCGCGGTCGGCGGGGTCCAGCTCGGGGAAGACGGGAAGGGAGAGCACTGTCTGGCCAAGCCTCTCGGAGTTCGGGAGCTCCAGGCCGCCGGCAATCTCCTGGAGCGCCGGCTGCTTGTGGAGCGGGATCGGGTAGTGCACGCCGGAAGCGATGCCCTGCTCCCGGAGCCGGGCGGCCACGGCGTCGCGGTCGCCGGTGCGCACCACGTACTGGTGCCAAGAGTGGAGCGCCTCCGGCGCGCGCCGGAGCGGCACGCCGTCCGGAAGGGCCTCGGTGTAGGCGGCCGCGTGGGCACGGCGAGCCTCGGTCCACTCGTCCAGGCGCTCGAGCTTCACCGAGAGCACGGCCGCCTGCAGCGCGTCCATGCGGGCGTTCGTGCCGAGCTCGGCGTGGGTGTACTTGTCGGTGCGGCCGTGATCGCGGTAGCGCCGCGCGCGGCCGGCGATCTCCGGGTCGTTCGTCGTGATGCCGCCCGCGTCACCGAGGGCGCCCAGGTTCTTGCCCGGAAAGAAGCTGAATGCCGCGACGTCGCCCACCGAGCCCGCCCGCTTGCCCTTCCACTCCGCTCCGTGCGCCTGGGCGGCGTCCTCCGCGAGAATCAGACCGCGGCGGTCGCAGAGTTCGCGGAAGGAGTCGAGATCCACGGTCTGGCCGTAGAGGTGGACGACCGCGATGGCGGTGGTGCGCTCGGTGATCGCCGCCTCGGCCGCCTCGGGCGTCATCAGCGCCGTGTCGGGATCGACGTCCACGAGCACCGGCGTGGCGCCCGCGAGCAGGATCGACTCCACGGTCGCGATGAAGGTGAAGGGCGTGGTGATGACCTCGTCGCCCGGCTTCACGCCGGCGGCGATGAGGCCGACGGTCAGCGCGTCCGTGCCGGAGGAGACTCCGATCGCGTGCTGCGCGCGGCAGTAGGCGGCGAAGCGCTCCTCGAACGCCTCGAGCTCGGGGCCGCCGATGTAGCGCCCGTCGGCCACCACGCGCGCGATCGCCGCCTCGAGCTCGGGGCGGATCGCGTCGTGCTGGGCCTGGAGGTCAAGCAGCGGGACGTTCATGGACCGCGAGGTCGACGACGGCGCCGCCGGCGGCGGCCGAGCGCTCGGCCGCCTCCAGGATCGCGACGACCTCGAGGCCGTGCGCGGCGTCGGTGATGGGCTGGGCGCCGTTGGCGACGCATTCGGCGAAGTGCTCGATCTCGACGCGCAGCGGCTCGCGGCCCTGGACGCGCGGGATCAGGATGTCGCCGGCGCGGACCTCGAGCTTGAACTCCCCGAAGCCCTCGGGCGTGGCCGGGTCGAAGTCGGCGCCGAACGCGCCCTTCTTCGTGACGCCCTTGTCGTAGATCCGGATCGGCGCCTCGACGTCGGTGTCGTCGTAGACGGCCATCTTGCCGTCGCCGACCACCGTGTACTCGCGCACCTTGCGCGGGTCGAGCCAGGAGAGATGGATGTGGCCGACGGCGCCGTTCGCGAACTCGAGGTTCACGAAGGCGACGTCCTCCAGGTGGCGGTCCAGCAGGCAGTACTGGCGCGCGCTCACGCGCACGGGCGCCTCGCCCATCAGGTAGAGCAGGATCGAGACGTCGTGCGGGCCGAAGTTCCAGAGCGCGTTCAGGTCATCGCGGATGACGCCCAGGTTCAGGCGCTGGCCGTAGATGTAGAGGAGATCCCCGAGCTCGCCCTCGACGACGAGGCGGCGGAGCATCCGCACGGGCTCCGAGTAGATGAAGGTGTGGCCGACCATCGCGACGAGGTCGCGCTCGGCGGCGAGCAACTGGATCGAGCGGCAGTCGGCCGCGTTCAGCGCGAGCGGCTTCTCGACCAGCACGTGCTTGGCCGCCTCGAGCGCCGCCGTGGCGTGCTCGTGGTGGCGGCTCGCCGGGGTTGCGAGCACGACCGCGTCGATCTCGTCCGAGGCGAGCATCTCCGCGAGGTCGGTGAAGCCACGCGCCCCCGGGTAGCGATCGACGACCGCCGAGAGGCGGCCCGGCTCGGGATCGCAGATCCCCGCGAGCCTGGAGCCGGTGCCGTCGGCGATGTTTCGCGCGAGCTTGGATCCCCAGTAGCCCACGCCGGCGAGTCCTATGCGGACTTCATTCATGTCGTGTGTTCACCATCCACGAAGATTCGATGCCACCATTCGAGGCACAGCATGGTCCAGAGCAGAAGGCGCCTGTCGGCCCTGCCCTCCCGGTGGTCTGCCAACACGTCGCGCACGAAATCGACTCGGAACAGCCCCCGGTCGCACGCCGCCTCCGAAAGCAGCGTCCGCTCAACGTATCCCGCCTGCTCGCCCCGAAACCACGCTTCCTGCGGGGGTGTGAAGCCGGTCTTCTTCCGGGAGATTACCTCCTCGGGTAGAAGGACCGTCATCGCCCGGCGGAACAGATCCTTGGAACGCCCGGAGTGTAGCTTGACCTCCGCCGGGAGCGTCAGCACGTAGTCCACCAGGCCGTTGTCGAGGAACGGGACCCGCGACTCGAGCGAGTGGGCCATCGACAGCTTGTCCTCGACGATCAGGAGGCCGTGCAGGAACGTCTTGGACTCGAAGTAGAGCGTCCGGTCGATGTCCGAGAGGCCCTCGGCGCGGCCCATGATCCCGTCGTACACGGACCTGGGACGCTCGAGGTCGATGTCGGCCGAGACGGCTTTCGCAAGCTCTCCGCGCGGCATCAGCCGCTCCCAGTAGTCGAAGTAGGCGTCCTCGAAGCCGGGCCTGCCGGCGAACTCGTAGCGCCAGGGATAGCCGCCGAAGAACTCGTCGCCGCCGGCGCCGGAGAGGACGACCTTCACCCAGCGGCTCGCGAAGCCGGCCGTCAGGTAGTTGGGGTAGGAGAAGCTCATCCGCGGCTCCTCGAGGTGGCGCACGAGACGGGGCAGGACCATGTCGAGGTCGTGGTGGTCGAGCAGCAGCTCGTGGTGGTGGGAGCCGATCTGCCCCGCCAGCTCCGCCGCGTCCGAGCGCTCGTCGAAGCCCGCCTCGCGGCCGGTCGCCCCGGAGACGTCGAAGCCCGTGGCGAAGGTCGTGAGGCGGTCGAGCCCGCGCGCGGCCGCCGCGGCGATCGCGCCGGTGTCGAGCCCGCCCGACAGGTAGCTCGCGACCTCCACGTCGGAGACGAGCTGGGCCTGGACCCCCTCCTCGAAACGCTCGCGGACGCCGGCGACGGCCTCGTCGCGTGAAACGGGGCTGGGCTCGGGGAGCGCGTCCCAGTAGCGGATCAGCTCGATGCCGTCGCGGTCGAGGCGCAGGACGTGACCCGGCGGGACCATCTCCACGCCCTTGAAGAGGCTCGTGTCCGAGAGGATGTTCTGGAAGGTGAAGAGCTCCGTGAACGCGCCCAGGTCGAGCTCGGGGCGCACCCGCCCGGTCGCCAGCAGGCACTTCACCTCCGACCCGAACGAGAGCGTCCCTCCGTCGAAGTGGTAGTAGATCGGCTTGATCCCGTAGCGGTCGCGCGCGAGCCAGAGCGTCTCGCGGCGCGAGTCCCACAGCGCGAAGCCGAACATCCCGTTGAGGCGGCGGACGAGGTCGATGCCGTCCTCCTCGAACAGGTGGACGATCGTCTCGGAATCGGTCTCCGAGCGGAGGTCGTGGCCGCGGGCGAGCAGTTCGCGGCGAAGCTCGCGGTAGTTGTAGACCTCGCCGTTGTAGACGCAGGCGAGCGTGCGGTCCTCGTTGTAGATCGGCTGGTCGCCGCCGTGCAGGTCGATGATCGCGAGCCGCGCCGCGCCGAGCGCGACGCGCTTCTCGACGTGCCAGCCGCGCGAGTCGGGCCCGCGGTGGTTGATGGCCGCGACCATCGCCGCGACCTCCCCCTGGCCGTCGGACAGGGGCTCGTGAAGGCTGGCGACGCCGCAGATTCCGCACATGACGAGATGACCCCCGCGCTGGCCGGGGGCCGGGCGATGTTAGAGACTCGCCCGGGACCCGAACGGGAGGCACGCAATGACCGAGGTCATGCGCAGCAGGCCGTTCGCCGGACGGGACGGGGCCCGATGCGGGTTCCGGCGGCGGGCATCGGACGGCTCCGCGCGGGGCGCTCTAGCATCCGCCCGCGTCATGGACGTCTCCCTCGTCATCCCCGCGCACAACGAGCGCGACAACATCCCGACGCTGGTCGACGCCTGCCGCGAGGCGGTCTCGGGCTTCGAGGGAAGCCACGAGATCATCGTGATCGACGACGGCTCCACCGACGGCTCCGGCGAGCTCCTGCGCGAGATCGGCGAGGGCGAACCGATGCTCCGGGTGATCGCCCACGCTCCGGGTGAGAACATCGGCTGCCACCCGTCCGAGATCGTCGGCCTCAAGGCCGCGACCGGGGACGTCATGGTCTTCCTCCCCGCCGATCTCCAGATCCACCCGAACGTGACCCCCGCCTTCGTAGAGGCGGCCGGCCGCGCGGACATCGTCGCCTCCCACAGGGTCAACCGCGCCGACAACGCGATGCGCAGGTTCATCTCCGCTGTGAACAACCGGGTCGAGCGGATGGTCATCGGCGTGGACGTGAACGACGCGCACTCCTCGATGGCGTTCACGAGGCGGGCCGTCGACGAGCTGATCCCGAGCGTCGTCTCGCAGAGCGCGCTCATCCCCGCGGAGATCCTGCTGCGCGCCCACCGCAAGGGCATCTCGGTCACGGAGATAGAGATCGAGCACTTCCCCCGCGTCGCAGGGCGCCAGACCGGGGCGACGCTCTCGGAGATAGCGGGCGTCCAACTCGACCTGCTCCGCCTGCGGCGCACGGTCGCGCGGGAGGGCTGACCGGTGCGCGGCGTCTCCGAGCGGCTCCGGCGCTTCGCGGACGAGCAACCGTTCGAGCGCCGCCCGATCCTCGAGTTCATGGTCCGCGCCGCCGGCGAGCTGCCGGCGAACGCGAAGGTGGCCGACGTCGGCGCCGGGGACTCGCCGTACCGCGAACTCTTCGACCACACCGAGTATCTCGCAACCGACTGGTCCGAGTCGGTGCACGAGGCCGAGGACGTGCGGGTGGTGGCACCCGCCGACGACCTGCCGTTCGGCGAGGCCTCCTTCGACGCCGTCCTCTTCACCCAGGTGCTCGAGCACGTCCAGGATCCACCCGGCGTCCTCGCCGAGCTCCTGCGCGTGCTGCGCCCGGGCGGGCGCCTGTACCTGAGTGCGCCGCTCGTGTGGGAGCTGCACGAGCTGCCTCACGACTACTGGCGCTTCACCGAGGGCGGGCTGCGGCTCCTGATCGAGGCGGCAGGCTTCGCCGAGGTGGCGGTCGAGCCGCGCGGCGACTCGTTCACCACGCTCGCCCAGCTAATGCGAAACGTGCCGGCGATGATCGGCGAGGCTCCCGACGGGCTCGACGGCAAGCGGCGCGAGGCCGCGGAGGCGCTCGTCGCGCTCTCGGACGAGCTCGCCGCGCTCGCGCCGCTCGACACCCGGCGCCTCCTTCCGCTCGGCTACTGCGCGACCGCGACGAGGCCGTGACCCGGATCCCAGTGCTGCACCTCGCGCCGTGGGTGGACTACGGCGGGACGGACAAGGGGACGATCGACTGGTTCCGTTTCATCGACCGCGACCGCTTCGAGCCGCTGCTCGCGACCACCCAGCCCTCGGAGAACCGCCGCTTCCGGGAGGTCCTCCCCTACGCCTCGGAGGCGTGGCCGCTGCCCGAGCTCATGCCCGGCTCCGAGATGCCGCGCTTCCTGTTCGACCTGATCGACTCGCGCGGCGTCCGGGTGCTCCACGTCATGAACTCGCGCCTCGGCTACGACATGCTCCCCGACCTCGGCTGCCTGCCGGACCCGCCGAAGGTCGTCGTCCAGCTCCACGTCGAGGAGGCCGACCGCTCCGGGTACGTGCGCTACGTCACGACGCGCTACGGCAACCTCGTGGACGTGTTCAGCGTGACGAGCGAGCACCTCGCCGACGTCGTCCACGGGTACGGGGTCCCGCGCGGCAAGATCCGCGTGATCCACACCGGCGTGGACGCCGCGCGCGAGTTCTCGCCCCAGCGCGTCGAGCCGATCGAGGGCCTCGACCCCGAGCGGGTGCAGGTGCTGTATCCGGGCCGCCTCGTCGACCAGAAGGACCCCCATCTGATGCTGCGGGTGGTGGAGGCGGCGACCGGCGCGCCCTTCGACCTGCATGTGGTCGGCGACGGGCCGCTCGAGCGGGAGATCCGCGACGCGGCCCCCGGCAACGTGCACTTCCACCCGCCCACGCCGGAGCTCGCGCGGTGGTTCCGCGCCTGCGACCTGCTGCTGATGACGAGCGTCTTCGAGGGCGTCCCCTATGTCGCATACGAGGCGATGGCGATGGGCGTGCCGGTGATCGCCCCGGCGCTGCCAGGCAACGTCGAGGTGATCGGCCCGGACGGGGTGCTCGTGGACCCGCGCGACGATGTCGAGGCCTACGCCGCGGCGCTCCGCCGGCTTGTCGAGGACGGCGCGGCCCGCCGCGAGCTCGGCGAGCGCGCGCGGCAGCGGATGCTCTCGGAGTTCCCGCTGGAGCGCATGGCGAGCGAGCACGAGGCGCTCTACGACGAGATCCTCGCGGGCCCGAAGGCGCCCGCGAACGGGGCACCCGTCGTGCCCCTGCGCGAGCAGGCGCCGCCGCTGCGGTTCACCGACCGCCCCGTCCACGGCGTGCCGCTCGTCTCGGTCGTGATCCCCTGCTTCAACCACGGCCGCTTCCTGCCCGGCTGCGTCGAGTCCGTCGAGGCCCAGACCCATCCCGAGATCGAGATCGTGGTCGTTGACGACGGCTCGACCGACCGCGAGACGCACGAGGTCCTCGATGCCCTCGAGCGCCGCGGCGTGACCGTCGAGCGGCTGCCCGAGAACGCCGGCCCGAGCGTCGCGCGCAACCGCGCCCTCGAGCGGATCAACGGCCGCTACGTCCTGCCCGTCGACGCCGACAACCTGCTGGTTCCCGACGCGGTCGAGCGGCTCGTGGCGCAGCTCTCGGGCGCGGGCGAGACCGTGGGGTTCGTATACCCGAGCGTGCAGTACTTCGGCAACCGCGACGACTGGTTCGACGCCCCCGAGTACAACCGTTTCACGCTCCTGACCGGTAACTACTGCGACACCTGCTCGCTGTTCGACGCCGACGTGTTCCGCGCCGGCGTGCGCTTCGAGGAGGAGATCCGGGTCGGGCACGAGGACTGGGACCTGATGCTCCAGCTCGCCGAGCGCGACGTGGCGGGCGAGCCCGCCCGCGGGCAGACCGTGCTCTACCGCAAGTGGGGCTTCAACCGCTCGGACAGCGTGGAGTACTCGTCCGAGCTGCCCTCCGAGGTGATCCGCGCGCGCTCGCCGCTCGTCCGGCGCGAGCTCGAGGTGAAGGCGAGCTGGGCGCCCGCGCTCTCCTTCATCCCGTTGCGCCGGATCGAATCCGGCACCGAGGCCGGGGAGCGCGTCGCCACGAGGCTCGCCCTCCAGTCGTCGATCGACGCCGAGATCGTCGCGCGCTACGAGGGCGCGCAGCAGCTT